>Ga0163151_10007397_pt1 | contig 12841 bp, 13 predicted proteins | sample OliLakLV19MP5IB2_FD_145596 | JGI IMG/M metagenome (GOLD analysis project Ga0163151, IMG submission 145596) | Freshwater microbial mat bacterial communities from Lake Vanda, McMurdo Dry Valleys, Antarctica - Oligotrophic Lake LV.19.MP5.IB-2 | ecosystem: Environmental > Aquatic > Freshwater >...
ACGTCGCGCTCGAAGGCAAGATTGTGCCCGCCTTCGAGCGCGACGTTCAGCTCGAACTCGATGCAGCGGCCGGTATCAACGGCAAGCGCCGTCGCAGCAAGCGCTTGCAACTCGTCGCGGCCTAGCGCCCCGACACCAGCACCGCGCGTCTTCGGCAGGAAACGCGCACGGCCCGACTTCCCCTGCGGGAAGTCGGGCCGTTACTTATATCAATCCTTTTTTATCCTTGATGCGCCTTATCGAGTCCATACTTCGTCACCATCGTATTCGCAAATCCCCAGTCGAGATTTTTGAAAAATGAGTCGATGTACGCCTTGCGGCTGACGCCGTAGTCCATAAAGTAAGCGTGCTCATAGACGTCGAGCACGATGAGGGTCGCCGCGTTCCACACTGCGCCGACATTGTGCGCGTCGGATCCATAGATATGGAGCCGATCATCTTTAAAATCAAAGGCTAATACCGCCCAGCCACGCGCGCTCATACCGGTCGCAATCATCTCCTCCTTCCAAGCGTCGATACTCCCCCAATCCTTTTCGATCATTGAGAGCAGTGCGCCGGCCGGAATTCCATTACCTTGCAAATGACCAAAGTAGACCTCGTGAAGCTTCATGCCGTTGACCGCGAACGTCTCTTGGCGCTTGAGCTCCCCTATTTCACTATAGACGCCATTAGCCGTTGACTTATCGGTCGTCTCCACCTTCGTCTGTATTTCGTTCGTCTTCTTTACATAGCCCTCATAGAGCTTGAAGTGCTGCTCGAGCATCTTAAGCGTCATCCCCTCGAGATCTTTTTTAAACGGGAAGGCATCCGCTACAAAATCCTTTCTATTTTTCATATATGATAATTGGAATTAGTTTTGACGATTTCATTGTACCGCTCCTATCAAAAACCCGCCAATGGCGGGTTTTTGATGTTATACGTTGTAAGATACACGTTTCGCGACTGCCTACCGAGTAACCGAGATGGTCGCCGTCGCGTTGTCGGTGAGTGCTGCTGGAGCGGCGACCGTGATACGACCAGTCGTATCAGCCTGAATGGTGTAGCCAGTGTTGTAGCTCGAGCTGCTAATAAGCGAACCGGTCACCGGGTCGATCGGCATGCTCGAGATGTAGGTCGGGACGATACAGTTATAGAGGTTGAACGTGCTCGAACCGATGGTCGTCGCCGTGCTCGTTGGAATCGGGCTAGCGCCAGAGCAGGTCCAGGTACCACGGTTATCAACCATATTCTGGCCAATAGCGTTGAGGATAGCATTGACGTTAGCACTGCGCTGCGTGTTGCGAGCCTGAGCGAACTGACGAGCCGGGTTCAAGGCGACGATGACGACTGACGCTAATATTGCAATGATACCGATGACTACGAGGAGCTCGATAAGGGTGAAACCCTTCGACGAGCTCAGGACAAGACCTTTTTGTTTGTTCATATTGCATCTATCCTACCAGAGTCCCCCGGAAAAACAAAACTCCCCCTAATCCACAAGAGTGGACGGGCGACGCCGGAGGGGCGTTTAGCCACAGGAGGAGTTTTGCCGAAACCTGCGTCAGGTTCCGCTTTATACGGAAGCTTAACGGGTAACGGAGATAACAGTGCTGAGTTCGGCAGTCGGCGCAGAGACCGTCACGCGGCCAGCGGCGTCCTGGACAACAGAGTATCCGGAACTGTACGCACTGCTCGAAGCGACGTTGGTACCCGTTGTCGGGTCGCCGACCATCTCAGAGATATACGTCGGAACGATACAAGGATACATGTTGTAACCACCAGTGGCAGCCATGTTCTGGCTCGAGGTCGGAAGCGCGCCAGAGGCACAGTTCCAGACGCCGCGGTTGTCAGCCATGTTCTGTCCGATAGCGTTCAAGATCGCGTTCACGTTAGCAGAGCGCTGCGTGTTGCGGGCCTGAGCGAACTGGCGAGCTGGGTTCAAAGCGACGATGACCACAGAGGCCAAGATAGCGATGATACCGATGACTACGAGAAGCTCAATAAGGGTGAAACCTTTTTGTTTGTTCATAGATTGTACTTACAATAACACTCGACCTTTCGGATCTATAGAATAGATTATATCAAATACAGGCCAAACCCGCTATTTTCCCCTTGTGAATAACTTCCATGCCTGTATGCGCGAAGCGAATCTACAGTCATCAGAATCCCGGGGCACTCACCCGGGATCCCCGCCTGCGCGAGGATGACGCCTCCTTGCGTCACTTCGTCTCTTCCCACGAGATAATATCGTACTGTGCGGCAGTTATCGGGAAGCTAGGCGGCGGACCATAAAGGAGATACCCATCATAGGTTAGGTTGCGCGTGGTGTATCCAGTGCCATCGGTGTAAGCAAATCCGTAGCGCTGGTTGCTTGCTATCATCCCGTAGAGCGTGATGACGCTGCGCCCATACTCGGTGCCGCACGACGATGAGTAGTAATATCGACCGACTCGCCCATTTTGGGCGACCAGTGCAGCGTCTATCTGGAGATCATTATCGCTCTTCAAGCCAACATTAATATTGTTCTGGGTCATAAGGCCTAACACGTCGGTTCCGTCATAATTCGTATACTTGAGATCGGCATTGACCGTAACGCTCGCGTAGGTCCCCGAGTTCACCGGGAAACGGCCGGAGGCGATCGTCACGCGCGCGGTATTGATCTGCCCCCGCACCCACACGTCATCCTCGATGAAGATGAGCCCGTTGGCCGGGATCGCCACGCCGGTCGCCACGGAAGAGGTCGTATTCACCGACCACGTTCCCCACCCCGCACTGCCATTAGTAGTGCAACCACTGGGAGCCGCTTTGAGGGTATTCACTTTAAAGATATCGAACTTGTCATCGGTGCGCAGCACGATCTCGTACCCTTTGTTAGTTCCTCCCGAAGGACCATAATACTTACCACTGCTCGATGCCTGGGTTTTAATAGTCGCGAGATCGGTGGTGATACCAGTAAAATCGACAGCGGGAACGGGGAACTGCCTGCCGGCCTTAAAGACATCCGTGCGCACTGGCGTAGAACTGGGTGGCAAGGAGTCGGTCGGGCTCACATGGGTATGCACGCCGAACTCATTGCTTCCGGAGTGGTCCGGATCGTCATATTTATCTTTCGCGCTGGTCACCACATTGTACGCAGTACCGTCAAAACGGATGCCGCCGTTGCTGTGGAGCTGGCCATAGACCGCTGTCCCCGAGCCGAAACGGATATCGGCGTTGGCGGCGACCGAAAAACGGGCAAGGGACGGGAGCCCCATCTTCACCTTTATAATCTTTGTAGCCGTGAGGTCAGCGTCAACTTTGCCGGTGGATTGGATATTAACGATCGTCGTCCCACTGGCCGGCGCGGTAATGTCGAGCTGGAACTCTCCGATACGAACGTTGTCCTTGTCGTAATAGGCATGAACATACGGTCCCGTGCTCGTCGTGCCGTCCTTAAAATCCTGAGGAGCATGCGCCAGGTGCCAGCGGTAGTACTCGATGCCCGCCTCGGCGATAGTGAACGCCTGGCTTTTGTTCCTCGCCCGGCTCACGTTGCGTACATAGGTATCGGACCACAGCACAAATCCCCCCAGGATCGTGATGGTCACAAATCCTAGTATAAGGATCTGAATAGTGAGCTGACCCCGCGAACGCGCAGCGTGTAACGCACAAAGTGTAACGCGCGAAACTGGCGCAACGCTATCTTTCTTTTTTTTGATATTCATATTCTCGAGTTACACGCTATACGTTATATGTTACACGACTATTTGTATCTCAGATTCCGTATCGTCGCACGATTATCAATGCCGGTGAGCGAGGGCGTGCTCGTGGCTCCCTGGTTGGCGATAAGATTGATCTCGACCGTGCGAACCTTCAACACATCGACCGGGGATGGAAGCGCCGTTGAAAAGGTCGAGGTCGCCGTATTGTCATAGTACGAGAAGATCGTACTTGTGGTCATGTCGTGCACGAGGTCATAAATGGTCTCGCTGCTGGTCGGATAGGTCGGCGGGCTGCCCGCCGGCCGGATAACGCCCTTTTTAAAGACCCCGCTTTGGAGAAAGTAGCGTACCTGTTCGAACTTGCCGTCTCGGTCAAGGTCAGAATAGAAAGTGAAGGTGGAAGTTGTCGCAGCCACAATCGGATAGACCCCGTTGTTCGACTGGGTCGCGGAGCGGATTTCCGGAAGGATCGTCTGAAGCGTCTGGCTAATCTCCTGCTGCGTAAAGATACTGCGGTTGAAACGCAGGCTGTAGTCGGTGAGGCTGCCCGCGAACTTCGTTATGAATAAGGCGATGCCGGTCATCAACGCCATGGTGATGAGCACTTCTAGCAAGGTGAAACCTTGCTGATCGTGTAGCGTGTAGCGTGTAGCGTGTAACACATGAATACGCTTCGTTCTTTTTTGTTTTATCTTATTTTCCATATTTGTGTTACATGTTACATGTTCCACTCATTCTTCTATTGAAGAATGAGTGTCGTTTCCTGCCAGCCGCTTCCGACCGAGACCGAACTGCTCGCTGTGGTGTAGCCGGTCTTGGTCGCCGTGACCGTATATGTTCCAGTCGCCAAGTTCGGGAAAAAGGCCTGCCCTGGCGGGATGCAGCCCGAGTCAAAACTGATCGTCACATCCTGGAGTGACGGGGTCTCGGTCGCGTCGGTCGTATCAAAATACGCCTTATAGCGGATATACTGTTTGTTATCGAGAATGGTTCCAATCGTGCTTGTTGTGGTCGTGAAATAAGTTCCTCCTGTCCCGTCAGGGCCGATATAGCTCCACGTGCTGTTATCCGTGTTTCCCGCGAGCTGGAACTTGAGCGTGGTACCGGTCGGCTGAGACGCAGAAGCCCAGGAAAGATTATGGAGCGCCGAAGAGGCGGAGCCGAGATCGATTGTGTTCGAAGTGAGAGCGCTATTGGTGCTCGTTGGATACGAACTGCTCGCCATCTTCAACTTCACCTGGCCCACCGGACTATCGACCTCAATGCTCGCGTCCGCCGCGGCGTACGCCCCTCCGCTCCAGTCGGTTTCAGTGACCGAGCGCTCCCCTGTCATCTTTGTCGAGCTAACGCCGGTCTTGGCGATATTCACGTTCACTCCCAAAAGCGGCGACCCGGAGGCGTTCTTGATAGTCACCAGCAGCGAGCTCGAAGACTTTGGCTCCATCACGAAGGCGAGCGTCGCCGAAGTGTTGGGGTTGATGGTGAGTGGCGCGAGCGGTATCGTTCCGGCGATATCATACCCAGTGGCGGTGTTAACGAACCCGTAGGTGTCCCACTCAAGAACGCCTATCGTCTTATCCCCCGTGCTATTAGTGGTAAAACTGGAACTGTACTTTACGACATCGGGACCGGAGCCTATCAGCTTCGTGCCGGTTTGATTCATCCCGATAGAGGCGATATTGGCGCACTTATAATCCTGGGACTTCACGGTCAAGGTGCTCACCTTATCGATAGCGAAACTGATGGCCGTTATCTGCTGACTCGCGACCGTCGCGTGAGGCTGGAGCGGATTGGAATTGGCGGCGGCGCCGGAGAGATAGGTCATGCTCGTGGAGTAACCCTGCTTACTGACGGTGATTTGATAATTGTTCGTGCTCGTGGGGATATCAACGAGCTGAAGCTGGCCGCTCGCATTCGTCTGGTCAACAATAGTGATGTTCGGGGTGGCACTGGTGTTTTTCACGAGCACATCGGCTTCCTTGATTGGCAGTCCGTTGGCATCAAAAGCGTTGATAAAAAGCGAACCATTGTTCGTGCTGCTCTCAAGATTCTGGGGGCCAACCCAAGTCGTATAGGTGAGCGGAGGAATGCCGTAACAGAGCGCGCAGGTCACCTCGAGCTCAACAATCTTGTAGTCGGCTGGCGCGGTATCGTTCGGCGTCGCTCCCTGCCTGCCGTCGAACGCGTCGTCCACATTGCGGACATACGCCTTGATAAGAAACTGCGTCCCCTCATATACCTCGACCCGTTGCTGGGCGATGACGCCGACCGGGAAACCATTAATGATGCCAACCTTGTCATAAGGCAGGAGGCGGGTTATCTCGATCTCGCGATTGAGGAGGGTCGTCGAAAGCGTACGGACCCGCGTGCGGCTGATGATCTCGATGATATTGCCATAGACGAAGAAGATGCTCGCGGCGAACATGGTGAAAATCGCCATGGCGATGAGGACCTCTATGAGGCTAAGGCCTCTTTGGGCGTGTAACTTGTAACGTGTACCGTGTACCATGAATGGATTTCTTTATGCTTGGCATTTTACGAACGCTACATGTTTCGTGCTACACGCTACGCGCCAGAGTTTAACGTTAAATCGTTAAGCTCTGACTGATCTGATAGATCGGCGTGATGACCGAAAGCGCCATGAAGCCAACGAGTAGACCCATAACGAGCAGCAAAATAGGCTCGATAATACTCGAAAGGTTCTTGAGCACCTCGTCCACATCGCCGCCATAGAACTCGGAAAGATAGTTGAGATTCTCGATAAGGTTACCGGTGTTCTCACCCACCTCAATCATATTGGTCATAATGGGCGGGAAGAGCTTCGGATTCTTCTTTAGGTAGCTCGTGAGCATATCGCCGCGGCGCAGCGTCTCTCCTGCTTTCGCCAGCTCATGCTTGTAGACGTAGTTATCAAGGGTACTCGCGGTAATGTTGACCGCTTCGATGATTTGCACGCCGGAGTTAAGCAGGAGGCCGAGCGTGCGAGTGAGCGTCGCCGAGTTGACCTTCACTGCGATGCCACCGATGACCGGCAGCCGCAGAATGACGTGGTGCCAGGCGTGCTTGAAGAAGTCAAAGTGTGAGATATACCAGAAGGCGAAGATAAAGATAAAGACACCACCGATGACGTAAAAAGTGTAGGTGCTCATAAACGTCGAGGATGCGATAAGGATCTTCGTCGTTATCGGCAGCTTGATGTTCATGCTCGCAAAGACGGGCAAGATCTTTGGGAAGACGCCGATCATAAGGGTGGCGACGATACCGAGCGTTGCACACAAGATGACCATCGGATAAATCATCGCCCCACGCACCTTGCTGGCGAGCTCCTTCTTTTTCTTGAGCTCAACCGCTAGATAGTTGAGGTTCTCCACGAGCGTGCCGCTCGTCTCACCGACGCGGACGATGTTGACGAACAGCTCACCGAACACATCCTGGTACTTGCTCATACTTGCTGACAGGAACATGCCATTGTTCGTGTCATTCACGATAGTCGTGAGTATTTGCCGGAATGTCTTTGATTTCGTCTGGCTCAAAACAAGCTTGAGACCTTCATTAAGGGTCATACCGCTCTTGATGGCGACCGCAATGTGGCGTGCAAAAAGAACCTTCTCAGTGAGCGGGATGTGCAAGAACATCGACTTCAAATTGAAGTTCGACTTCCTTACCGCTATTTCGTTCTGTCCCTTTGTTTCCGGTGCTGGAATTATTTCAGCCATGTTAATTTTGTTTTCGATTAACGTAGTTTGTCATCCTGAGCCCAGCGAAGGATCTATCTCATAGATTCTTCCGATTACGTCAGAATGACGAGTCATTCGTTTATTCGCGTTATTGCCTCCTTATTCGCATTGTTCGTGATTACTCATCTCATTCATGGAACACGCGCAATATTTCACTGAGGGTCGTCTGCCCCTCGAGTGCTTTTTGAAAACCGTCTTCAAGCATCGATACCATGCCGCTCTCAATCGCCGATTTACGGATCTCATCGCTATTCGCCCGGCGCATCACGAGCTCACGGGCCTTCTCATTCATCTCAAGTACTTCGTGAATACCGATACGGCTCTTAAAACCCGTCTTGCCGCAGCGAGCACATCCTTCACCCTTATAGAATACCTTATTCCCCTTGAGTAGTCGCTCCGGTATCGAGTCTTTGAGCCCTTCGATCTCCGCCTCCGTGAGCGTCTTCTTCACTTTGCAGTCCTGACAAATCATGCGCACGAGACGCTGAGCAATGGCGATGTTAAGCGTCGAAGCGATAAGAAACGGCTCGACACCGAGGTCGAGGAGACGCGGGAGTGTCGTCGCGGCGTCGTTCGTGTGGAGCGTCGAGAGCACCAAGTGACCGGTCATAGCGGCGTTGATGGCGATACTCGCCGTCTCACCGTCACGAATTTCACCGACCATCACCACGTTCGGATCCTGACGGAGAATGGAACGCAGTCCAGTTGAGAAAAGGAGTCCCGTCTTCGTATTCACCTGAATCTGGTCAACGCCCGGCAGCGAGTATTCAATCGGGTCTTCGATGGTAACAATAGAGACGTCCGGCTTGTTGAGCTCCTTAATAATCATATAGAGCGTCGTCGTCTTACCGCTACCAGTCGGACCAGTAGCGAGAATAAGACCATATGGCTTTTTCATCGCACGGCCGATCCGCTCCAGATTCACTTTCGAAAAACCAAGTGAGGCGAGGTTGAAGTCGCCCGACTTGTCGGAGAGCAGACGCATGACGCAGTTCTCACCGAAGTAGGTCGGGGTGATGGAGATACGCACATCAACGTACCCCTTCCCTTCCGCGAGAGTGGCGCGCAAGCGTCCGTCCTGCGCCGCCTGGTGTTCATCGGTGCGCAAGCCGGAGAGCACCTTAATGCGCGTGATGATTTCAGAGTGGAGCTCTTTCGGGAAGCGATAAACGTCGTGCAGAACACCATCGATCCGGAAGCGGAGACGCAGCGCCACCTCTTCCGGATCCATATGGATATCCGAGGCACGTGAGTTGTACGCTTGCTGAATCGTTATGTCGACGATTTTAATAATCGAGCGAAAAGCCGCTGACTTTTTTACCTCTTTATCGAGGTCAGAAAAATCTATTTCCAGTGTCCCCTGTTCTTCGAGCGCAGTTGCCATAAAGGTACGTTAATTGTACCACAAAATTACTCTCACCCACGCTCAAATGAATAGACTCAGTACTGAACAAAAAAGTTGTAAATTTCGACAACTTCAGGCAATATAAGTGAGCAAATTCCCGGATCGTCTAATGGTCGGACGTCGCCCTCTGGAGGCGAAAATTGAGGTTCGATTCCTTGTCCGGGAACAAATTTGGTTCCCGCCCACACATAAATTTGATTAGAGTGGGCGAGGCTCGCCCCGAAGCGGGGCGGCGATTCCAGGCCTGGCAGCAATTAGTTTTTCTTAGCGAGGCACGAGGTTAGAAAAACAAGTGCCCCGAAGGAGCACGGCGCAAGCGGGGCAATAGTAAAAGTGGTTTCATGACAGGTTATCCCGCTCAGAAAGCGTCAAATTACTCATTGATGTAAAACTTTTGAGTATGATAAAATTCTCCATAAAATACACAGCCGCGGGCGCCACCCTTCCTAAGAAGGAGTTGGTCAGCGCTGTATTTCTAATAGCCCTCGAAGGGTCAAAGATACTTGCGATAAAAAATGATCGAGGATGGGATATCCCAGGAGGTCATATTGAAGGTGGAGAGACGCCAGAAGAGGCTTTGATTCGTGAAGTGAAAGAAGAAGCGGGAGCTGTTTTTTCAGATGTAAAACTTTTGGCTGTTATAGAATCTGACGATACTGATAGATATAAGGATAAAGTTATGTTGGCATACACGACCAGAAATTTTAAACTCGTTGAATTTATCCCGAGTGAGGATGCCTTGAACGAGAAGTTATGGAAGTTGGAGAGTTCCTAGGAAAACACAAGGGGGTGATTGGCATGGCTGAAATTATCTCACGTGCTCAAGATGCGTCGAAAAATGCCGTAAGATGAGATTAAAGTAACCTTACAGGGCTTGAACCCTATCGGCCCTAGCTTAAGACAGCCAGCATATGAAGCAGTTTCTAAAACCCAATGCGAAAAAGATCTTCCTTTTCTTAGTTTTAGCCACGCTCACTTCATTATTCCCGATCTCCCTCGGCGGAAAGCCGACGTCAGAAATAATATGGCCATCCAGACCAACAGACATGGCCTTCCCCTACCTTTCTATCTGAGAGATTTCAATGATGCGGAAGTTTTTCAAGGCTCCGAATTTTTTTCGTATACCTGGATGGCAATCGACCTGCTCGTTTAATATCTTATCGCATCGTTAGTTATTCACTCACTAGCTAAGTCCTCCTCGCCATTACCACCTCATGGAGCCCGTGGCTACTATTCTTCTCCGGCTTCGCACTCTTTGAAGCAATCTTTAGCTGGTGTGGATTCTACGCCGCGCTGGGTAAAAACACCTGTCCGACTAATTAATCTATTACAACCTAGGCTACCTCGTATATATTTTGGTCGACAATCGCTTGACACTTGAACATAGATTGAATCCAAAACCGTGAAAATCATATATATTTTTGATGTTTTTAACGGTTATAATGTTAAAATAAAATCATGAACCCCGAAACATACAACTGGTACTCAACTTTAATCAAGCCCTCTTGGGCGCCACCATCGTGGGTCTTTGGCCCTGTGTGGAGTGTGCTGTACGCCATCATCGCCGTTACCTATGGCACAGTGTTTTATAAGTTCTTTAAAGGAGCGCTCCCTTGGACGGTCGCGCTCCCATTCGCGCTGAACCTCGTGTTCAACTTCGCCTTTACCTATTTTCAATTTGGGCTCAAGAACAACCTTCTCGCGTCCATCGACATCCTCCTCGTCCTCGCCACCCTCATCTGGGCACTCTTTGCTCTCTATCAATTCTCCCTCACCAACCACATAGAAACCGGCGCCCCCAGCCTCGCCTGGATCATCTATGCCAACATCCCCTATCTCCTGTGGGTTTGTATTGCGACGGTGTTACAATTGAGTATAACTTGGATGAATAGGTAAATTATATGGCAATATTCAAAATTCAAAAAAATATAGTTTCTCAGATTTCTTTAAATGAAGGCGGTTTTGGAAGTGAGTTTGAATTACGAGATCTTTTTGCGGATAATCTTGAAGAAATTCTTGGGGTTCGTTTTTTAGCTAAGGAATATCCAACATCGGATGGACGCATTGACACACTTGGTATAGATGAAAATAATTCTCCCGTTATAATCGAGTATAAATGGAAAGAAAACGAAGAAATTCTTTCACAAGGTCTTTTCTATTTTAATTGGTTAGTAAAAAATAAAAAACATTTTGAGCTTTTAGTTGCTAATAAATTGACTGCAAACATAAAGGTAAATTGGGATCAACCTCGAGTGATTCTTGTTGCTCAGGGTTTTAGCCGCTATGTTCAGGCAGCCGTTCAGCAAGTTAAAAATGTTGAATTAAAAACCTACAATTATTACGGATCAGACATTTTACATCTTGAAAGTGTGTATAGCCCTTTTGCATCAAAAGTTTTCACCAGCAAAACTGAATCGAAAGAAGATAAAACTGTTTACGACTTGAATTATCATTTAGGAATTGCAACATCGGAATTACAGAAAAAAGCCAATCAACTCAGAGAGCTTATTTTACAATTACCTTCAATTGAAGAAAAAGTGGGACAGAAAACTGGTATTTCCTACAAAACAACTAAAAGTTTTATAAGACTTGAATTTAGAAAAACATGGATACAGATTTTACTCCGAGACTCATCCTATAAAATTGACAATCAGAGTCTGGTAAGGGACATTTCAAGTAATGAGTGGGGTTATAAAGGTATGGTTAAATTTACAGCAGAAAGCGACATAGAATATGTATTTAATTTGATTAAATCTTCTTATGAATCCACTCTCTAAATTATATGGCAACAGATAAAATTTTTAAAACAAAAGAGAGGGTGCGAGATTTAGCTGAGGTTTTTACTTCGGAGCGTGAAGTACGTTCAATGCTTGATCTTGTCCGATATTTATCCGAAAATGTTGAGAACACTTTTCTTGAGCCATCGTGTGGGAACGGTAATTTTTTGGTTGCAATTTTAAAGAGAAAGTTAGAAACAGTAAAAGCAAAATATAGAAAACAAATTGATGCAGAGTTTTACATGATAAAAGCAGTAGCTTCAATTTATGGAATTGACATATCGGAAGAGAATGTTTTAGAGGCGAGAGATAGATTGTTTTATGAAATAAAAAACTTTTATTCAAACACTTACAATACTAAAAAAGCAACTGAAGGTTTCTGGGATTCTATAAAGTGGGTCATTAAAAAAAACATTATTCTAGGTGACATGTTGAATAAAATTGATAATGTTATCTTGGTTGAGTATACAACACCAAAGAAATACTTTTTCAAAAGACAAGAATTTAGGCTTATTGATCAGATGAAAAATAAAAAAAGAATTGAAACGTTATTTTCTATTGAAACACCACTCCAAAATTACAAGATCAGTAACTACCAAAAATTATGCTCGTAAATAACATTTTCAAAAGAAGAATGCCAGATATATTGGAATGTATCGCTAACCTTAGTAGTGATGAGGTTTTTACTCCTCCGCAACTCGCAAACAGTATATTGGATTTGTTGCCTAAAGAGGTATGGAGTAATCCAGATTTAAAGTTTTTAGATCCGGGTTGTAAAACAGGAATATTTTTGCGTGAATGCGCAAAAAGATTGATGACTGGACTTGAAAAAGCTATCCCAAATGAAGATAAACGACGAGAACATATTTTTAGGAATATGCTTTATGGGATATCAATTACTGATATAACCAGTTTGATGTCTCGGCGATCTCTATATTATTCAAAATCAGGAACAAGCAAACATTCCGTAGTAAAATTTGATAATCAGAAAGGAAATATTCTATACGAGAATATTAGACATACGTTTGAAAAGAGAAAATGTACCTATTGTGGAGCTCCAGAAGATCTACTGGATCGAGTAGAGGGGTTGGAGAATCATGCTTATCAATTTATTCACCAAGAAATTAATAATATATTTAAAAATATGAAATTCGATGTAATTATAGGAAATCCACCATATCAACTTAATGACGGAGGTTTCGCGGCTAGTTCTATGCCGATTTACCACAAATTTATAGAAAC
>Ga0163151_10007398_pt1 | contig 12840 bp, 18 predicted proteins | sample OliLakLV19MP5IB2_FD_145596 | JGI IMG/M metagenome (GOLD analysis project Ga0163151, IMG submission 145596) | Freshwater microbial mat bacterial communities from Lake Vanda, McMurdo Dry Valleys, Antarctica - Oligotrophic Lake LV.19.MP5.IB-2 | ecosystem: Environmental > Aquatic > Freshwater >...
GTGTATGTATATATATCTCAGATATGATGATAAATCCAATCACTACAGAAATAAACGATTATGTTAGAATAGGAGCTTATAGTTTTTCAAAAAAAGAGTTTATAGATATAATGTTTGATGTGTTGATAACTATAGAATATAAAGCATTCCGACCGATGTGGGATTATGAGATTGATAAACCAGACTATCATGTTGTTAAATTGATTCTTCTTGATGCAGATAGTATTGGAAGAACAAACGAAGAAATTATTAATCTTTATAATTTTCTTGTTGCCAATCCTGAACAGTTAAAAAGGTTAAATATTATTAATAATGGTATTCCTGATTCAAAATATCCAAATAAAAAAGATTATACAAGTTGAAAATTATATTTATTAGATAGTAAACAATGGAACCATCTCTTATTTTCTTCATAATAACTACAATTATATTCGCAATCGTAGCGGGTGTTTATATTAATAAAGACAGAACAAAGGAATCATGCCCCGTTTGCAGTTGTGATGTTGGAAAGCCACTTTGTGATAAACTAGCGCAACTAAAGAAGAATGGGGTTGAAAATATGGAGTATAAAGGAAATGATCTTTTTAGTTTCAATTCCGATATTGCTCAATGTATGATAACATGTGGAGCAATGGAACAATGCAAAGCGTATTCATACGATGGAACCGAGAAAAAGTGTACACTTAAATCAAGTATGAATGGTCTTACTGTCTCTAATGGATGGATAAGTTCAAAGATTGATTAAACGATATACATAAGTATGAGTGCCATATCCATCTTGTAAAATATATCCTGTTCTTGTAATACATACACTGCCAGATCCATCGTCTATAACATTTCTTGATGTATCGTATAAGTAATAGTCTAAAACATTTCTTGATGCATTGTAATATGTATCTGGTTTAGTTTTAAACACAAGGTAGCTCAACACTATTCCAGATAGATCTTTTCCAAGAGAGTCGATTAAATAGTTTGTAGTGTCGGTCTTACAAGAACAGTATGAGTTAGAGTAACCACAGGTATCACAATAGTTCCTTTTAAATGATGTTGTTTTGAGTTGTTTTGACCATAGTAGTTCTTTTTCTGTTCTGATGAGGTAGTCTTGAATGGGTTTACTGAGGATTAGCATTATTGGCTTGTACTGATTGAATATTTTTATTTCATTTTTCACGTGATAGTTTTTATCACATGGCAGATCTTATTTGCCACGCCTTTACAACCAAAGGAGCCAGATGTACAATGATACACAAGAGGGAAGAACTGTGTACACGGCATTTCAATATTAGAAATAGAAATAATATAGTTTTTGATAATAAACAAACACGATATATAAGAAAGTCAGAGAGAATACAATTGAGAGAAAGAGAGGCTCAGATTATGAGAATACAAGCTGAACAGCGGGCTGAACAACAAGCTCCTAGATGTTGGTTCTGATACAACATCGTGCCATTTTAACCTCCTATATGGTTGTATCTTATTCTCTATATGACCATACCACCACAAATTCCATATATCCTTAACACCAGGAAAATAGCATTTGATTCCAAGTGTGAATGATACTTTTGTTGTGCTCTTGATTGATAGCAGGGCAAATACTAAAGAATTTCTTAGCAATAAGACAATAACCAGTAAATGTGATGTGATGCTTTCCTTCAAATACAGCCATTTCACCAGTTTGCTTGAGTTCTGCTATTCTTCTTTTATAACCTCTAAGAAATGATTCTAATTCCAGGTCCTGCTCTGGAGGAATTGTTTGCCGATTCTCTTTGTAAAACCAAACCAAAGAGCTCTTATATCCACGAAGAGTAGCGAAAGCAGTGTGATGATCAGAATCGCTAATAAAACTACCGAAGAAATTCATGATTTGATCAGTAGGTATTGGAACATTTAGTTTAGAATCAGGTGCATATATGACCAATAGGATTGAAATAGTATCTAATAGAAACAACAGTAACAACAAACAATCATTCTCTCAATTATCATCAACAGCAGCAATTCGATCAGCAGCTCAATTATTTCTATCTGATGTTGATGTTGATGCTAATGTTGCTGTAGAAGAGTTGTACCTAATAGAATAAGACGAGAACTAGTGAAATCGGGGCCAGCAGAACATATATATGAAAAGGAAGAGGAATGTCCTGTATGTATGGAGAGTATGGATAATGTAACGGAGGCTCTTTCATGTGGTCATTGGTCACATATAGAGTGTCTACGAGCATGGAAGCCAGATAGACTAACTTGTTCGATATGTAAAACTTGTTTAGAATAAAAACTGATTTATTTATAAGGTGTATTTCAGTTATGCTGGTAGTGCTAATGAATGGTATAGTTCAAAGATATAATTTATAAACTAATTCAAAATTGAATTAATTTATAAGCGTATATATAGTTTTTATCACATGGCAGATCTTATTTGCCACGCCTTTACAACCAAAGGAACCAGATGTACAATGATACACAAGAGGGAAGAACTGTGTACACGGCATTTCAATATGAGAAATAGAAGTACTACAGTTTTCGATGATAAACAAATGCTATATAGAAGAAAATCAGAGAGAATGCAATTGAGAGAAAGAGAGGCTCAGAGTATGGGATTATGGGAAGAAGATCAACGAATATGGGAAGAAGATCAACGCGTATGGGAAGAAAATCAACGAATATATAATGAACAACAAGCTGAAAGACAACGAGTATGGGCTGAACAATTGGCCGAAAGACAGGTATATGCAGAACAGTACAGAGTTAGAGAGGAAGAGAGAAAGGAGAGACAACGAGAATACAATGGTGAAATTATTAGATTCTTGATAGAATCAAGAGAAAGAAATAGAGCACAACTTGCACAACAAACAGAAGAGGTAAAAACAGGGCCAGCAGAACACATATATGAAAAGGAACAGGACTGTCCTGTATGTATGGAGAGTATGGATAATGTAACAGAGCCTCTTTCATGTGGTCATTGGTCTCATATCGAATGTTTACGATCATGGAAACCATTGAGATTAACTTGTTCAGTATGTAAAACTTGTTTAGAATAAGTCAAGATTAACTTGTATGTAAAACTTTAGAATAAGTCAAATTCATAAATTCAATCAGCCAATACAAAACTGATTAAATTTATATTGGCGGTATAAAGTTTATTCCAGATAGTAATGTCTTGCAAAGCTTATACAACTATGGGTGCCAGGTGTTCATTGGCTCATAAGTTTATAATAGATGATAAACGGTACTGCACTAGACATAAAAATATTAGAGCTGCAAATGTAGAGCTGTTCAATAGTAAACAGAAAAAATATAGGAAAAAAGGGAAAAGACTGAGAGAAAGACAGGAACAACTGGCTGTTAGAATTGCAGAGAATGAAGCAAGAATTGAAAGAGAACGGGTAGAAAGACATGAGAGACGTGAGTTAGCAAGAAGAGATAAACGTGTGGAAAGAGAAAGGCTACAAGCATTAAATGAAGCAAGAATAGAAAGTGAAAGTGAAAGGCAAAATATGGAAATAGCTATGAGACAAAGTCATGAATATGTTAGACAGCTCTCACGGGAAGCGATTGCAAGACAATCACTTCAAGAACAACCACAAAGAGCAGCAGTAGCAGAAGAACAGCGCATAGAGATTGAGAGACTGAATAGAATTGCAGAAGAGGAACGAGCATCTATGGAACTAATACAAAGAATCAGACGGGAAGAGATTTTAGAGCTTGTAAGTAGACTATCTCAACCACAGAGTGCTCAACTACGTTTAGCGTTAATGCAAAGAGTATTACCTCGGCCGGTAGTTCCAGTTGTTCCAGTAATAGTAAAAACTGGACCAGCTGAAAAAGTGTTTGAAAAAGAGGACTGCCCTGTATGTATGGAGAGTATGAAGGATATAAAGGAGCCTTTATCGTGTGGTCATTGGGCTCATACAGAGTGTTTAAGAGCATGGAGACCTCAACGGTTAACATGTTCAGTGTGTTTGACTTGTTTAGAGTAAAACAGAATTATAGAATAAACATACTACTGTATAGTAAATGTCTGATCAACCTGAAGATGTATTTGTAGCACAGCCTATAATATCTAAAAAGGATTTAGAATCCCTTAAAAAATAATGTGTTTACTATATCTAACCTATATAGTAACCAATGAATCTAATTGATATCCCAAATTTAATAGCGATTGTTTGTGAATACCTTGATTTTCAAGATTTAGAAAATTTAGATAAAGCCCTTCCAGATAATAAAGGACTAACCATATATCTATGCAAAAACTATCCTGATCTCATTGAAGATATAGAACATACATTTTCATCCAGGTTGTGTCTTCAAAGAACATTCTTTGAAAGAATCTCTTATACATTTAGATGTGAGGATTGTTATGCTTATGATAAAATGTGTTACAGATACCATTACTGTAAAAAATGTGTACATCATCATAAATGTTATTCCTGTACAAGAACAGGAAACAATTTATATGAAAAGGTTATATGTGCAAAAGGTCATACATCATGTTATTTAAATGGATGTAAAAAATATATCGAAATATGTACAGCATGTTGGTTACACAATAGGTCTTAGATTTCAACATTAACAAACGATGAATAGATTGATGGTAATTTTTGTGATGTTGATAACGATGCATCCATCAACTGATTCGGAGTAACAAGTTCAGAATTTATAGTAGCTGGATATAATCCAAGCTCTTTGTTAACCATACTTACAAGTTCACTACAAAATATCCAACTACGACCACAACATAATTTACTACGAAGAATAGCAACACGAGGATATAGTGATCCAAGCATTCGAAAAACATTTAAATCATAAGGACGATGATTATATTTAATGTGTAACTCGGAAACAATAAGACTAATTTGTGTTATGCGTGAATTATATATTTCATCGGTTTCATTTTCTTTTTTATCCATTGGATTGTTAATTAAATTACACCATGCAATACCGACATTTTGTTGTAAATCATTAGTTATAATTTCATTCATATCTCTGACATGAACACCAAGAAAATATTTGCCTGTTTCAACATCTTTAAGATGATTACTTTTTGGATCGCCAGTACTTAAAGTTGACTCCCAAATATAAAGTTTATCAAGATCAGGATCATCAATTTTTAATGATGGCATAATACGTTTATTAACAACAATTCCACAGTGTGACCAGTTCACCTTGGTATCATAGACATATTTTTGAACTCCTATAATAGCATGTGATACAAGTGATTTGCCACAAAATAAAATGACATCAAATGGTTTTATTAAAGGAAGAATATCAGACCAACTATTCGACTTATGTTCAGTCATTAAAATACAATAAATATTTTAATTTATCAAACTGATTATTCAATTATTTATTCAAATGTAAATTTACTGCATACTATGTTAGGAGCAGTCAAGAAATTTAAAGGGGTTATACCTTTGAATCCTCGAAGTATTATTCCTGGCAATTCACTTACTAGTGATTCTCTTAGAAAACCATTCGCAACCGTTGGGAATGTCAATAAACCATTTACCACAACATTTAGCGCAACAAGAACAGAAGCACAAACTACTAATCTACAACAAAGAATCGCACAAATGCCTGGAGGTGTTCATAGGGTTGTCAAGAACACAGCGAGAGTAGAAGTTGATAATATAGATTATAATATTCCAGTCAGAATAGCAACATCTTTAAAAATGGGTATCATGTCAAATGAAGAAATAAAACGATATAGTGTAGTTCATGTTCATCTCTCTAGAATTCCAGATGATATACGAGATGATAAGGAAGGAACTACATATGATGAACGTATGGGAACAATTGAGGATAAGATAGATTGTCTTTCATGTAGAGCAGATCAAAAGTGGTGTACTGGACATTTTGGGCATATAGAGCTTGAAGTTCCAGTAGTTCATCCACTTTTTGTTAAAAAGGTTTGTAATTTTTTAAATCTCTTGTGTCCATGTTGTTTCAAACTACGAATGAAGGAAGAAAATATGAGATTGATTGGTTTGATGAAAAAAAGAGGACCAAATAGATTGAAAGCAATGTTAAAACTTTCTAAGAAAATGACACAATGTGAGTATTGCGAGCAACCAAACCCTTTATACTATGTTGATAACAATAAGATCTGGGAGATGTATAAAGCAAAACTGGAAGGCAAAGTTGAAACATTGAAAGTACCTGTTGCAACAGAAACAATAGAAACTATACTCAAATCTGTTCCAATCAAACATCGAAATATACTGATAAGTAATAATATACGAATCAAAAAACAAGAAGAACCAGTTGTTGAAAAATCACGATTTTCCAGTATGTCACTGGATGATATAATGTTTGGTAATATTAAAAAGATCCCAAATGTAGATGAAAAAAATACTTCTAAAATTCAAGACAACGAGCTAACATCATATGTAATACGGAATCTATTGGTTTTACCTCCTGCAGCAAGACCATATGTTTTAATATCAAAAGTAAAACAACACGATGATCTGACTTATAAATATTCAGACATTATAAAGATTAATGATAAGCTTCGAAGTAAAAAGGGAGATGATAAAGCAGAAAAGTCTATAAAAGAGTTGATAAAATCTCTCGAAGATAATGTGCGATGTGTTATGGACAACACAAAGATGAAATTGAGACAAAATGGAAAGGGCAAACAAATAAAATGTTGTAAACAACGTTTACAAGGTAAACAAGGATTGATCAGACAGAATCTAATGGGAAAAAGGTATGATTTTTGTTGTAGAACAGTAGCAGGACCAGAACCAAATTTACGTATTGATGAGATTGCGATTCCAAGGTCTACAATGAATATTTTATCATGGCCAGAAGCGGTGAACCATCGTAATATTGAAGAGATGCAAAATATTGTAGATGATGGATTAGCAAACACAATCATAAGGAAAGAACAGATTATAAGATTGACAGATAAGTTTGCGACACGATGGCCAAAGGAGTTAATGATGAATCCAGAGTACTCTTTATTAAAGTATGGAGACAAGCTTGATAGAAATGGAGTTATCATTGATATTGAAAAGGCAAAATTTAAGAATCCATCATTCAAGCCCAGACAGACTGATATTATTGTTAGAGACGAAGGTAGATTCAAAATTATCATTCCGCAAAAGATACCACACACTGTTCAAGAAGGAGATATAGTGGAAAGAAAGTTGAGAGGAGGAGATTGGACAACACTAAACAGACAGCCAAGTCTTCATAAACTGTCTATACAAGGATTCAAAATAAGAGATATTAATGACAGAGGTTATAATAACGGAGAAGGTGTAAAAACTGTGAGAGTAAACCTCAGTAACACTCAAAATTTTAATATGGATTTTAAACACCATTGAAATCAACAGTCAGTTGCTTGAATAGTTGTAGATGAAACTATTCGAGATAAACAATGTAACATCTACCGTCTCGTCAACGATATAACTGGCTAGTCTTTTATCAACTTGATAAAGGGCGACACTATCAAAGTCGCGAAGTCCCTTAAGCTTTTACTACCACCTTCTCGGAGAAATCTAGAGTATGGAATCCAGGGTAATGACCTCGGTTATGGTAAAAACGTAAAATATTGGGTAATGCGATCCTAAGCTTCTCTAATAAAGAAACTAGGAAGAGACTGAATGATAGTGGGGGATTCCCACAAGAATCTCTTGAGTGACAGTCCGTCTTACAATGAAAGTTGTGAGGATAACACCGGATGGCGACGAATTGAACATGTCTTTGCCTCAGGATCATGGATCACGAACAGAAGTTGCAGGGATTATGAGTGTGGGAGCAAACTTAAAAAACCCTCAATCTGGTCAAATATCTCAAAAAATACATCAAGATGCATTGACAGGAATGTACTGTGCTACATTTTTTATCAACAAGGTGTGGAGACAGTTAGAACAACTGAAACAAGATTTAGAGTATATTCCAATGACCAATGAAGAGTACAAGAAGAAACTTGATACAACTATAAATAAAATTAATGGATTGAAAGAGAATGAGAATCTGAGTAAAGAAGAGATGAAGCAAGGAATGGAGATTCTTAAAAAGGAGTTTGAAACACTTCAAAAAGAGTACAAGAAGAAGCCACTTACTAAAACAAAATACAATGAAGAGTATAAACGATTAAAACAAAAGGAAAAGGAATTGATTACGCCAGAATCAACCTTTAACGATATGTTATGTATGGATGATCTACCATTGGATAGAATGTGGCAAAAGTTGGAACATATTATGGCAGTTTATGAAGAGTTAAATATTGATAGAGATCATAAAACATGGCACAGTATTATTAGCATGTTTTTACCCGATGATTTTGAGTATGAACTACATTCAGGAGACAATGACTTTGTAGTTCATCGTGGAGTCATTGTAAGTGGATATATTAATAGTGCAGTTATAGGACAAGGACCAAATTCGATAGTATATGTTTTAGAAAAGTATTATGGTAGGGATCCAACTGTAGATTTTATTAGTACTATACAGTTTATGGGAAACCACTATTTAATGTATGAAAGAGGGTTTTCGATTGGTATTGGGGATAGTATTATTGAAGATGTAGAAGAAGAGGTTAATAAGACTATTGCAAAATGTTATGAAGATGTTGATATTGTTATGAAGACTGAAAAGGACAAGAAGAGGCAAGAATTAAGTATCAATACAGCAATGAACAATGCTGTCAATATTAGTAATAAACTGATGAAGGAGATTGTGCCAGATAATAACAATGCGAAAATCATGATTGATTGTGGAGCAAAGGGAAAGCCAATTAATATGGCACAGATTGGAGCAACAATTGGACAACAGAATGTCGATGGTAAACGAATGGAAACAACACGTAATGGAAGGAGTTTACCTCATTTTGCAGCATATGATACAGCAGTTGATCCAGATGCACCAGAACATGTTCAGAGAAAACAATTAGAAAAGAATTGTGAATCTCGTGGGTTTGTAAAGAACAACTATATAAAAGGATTAACACCAGCAGAGTTCTTCTTTCATGCTTCAGGAGGAAGGGAGGGAGTTATAGACACAGCGTGTAAAACGTCAGTATCGGGTTATATCAGTAGAAGGTTAATGAAGGTGATGGAGGATTTATCGATAAACTATGATCAAACGGTAAGGAATTCGGCAAAGATGATTGTTCAGTTTAACTATGGGAGTGGATTGGATCCAAGTCATGCGACAAAGATGAATGGGGTACCACAGATTATAGATATTAAGAAGTTGGCGTTAAAGTTGAATGCGGATGTAGAGTGGGAGAGAAGGGGAGATGTGCAGACATCCAAGCAATGGAGAAAGTTTACTACAAAACTGATATAAATAGTTATTGATTGTTAAATAAATATAAAATGTCAAATAGATTCGATCTATATGAAATTGTGATGGACTATATTGGAGGAACTAAACAAGATTGGAAAGACAAATTTCATATAGCGTTAAAACACATTAATCGTAAGTTTAAGTATTATTATATGGATGACTGTTCTTACTGTAAAATATTTAATAGTATTTGGAATAAGTTCAAAGAGGAGCATCCTATGTGCGACTGTTCTGAACATGAAATATTTAGAGTTAATACTTTTTTTAATACCTATAGTTTAAAAATTGATTGTGTTGATGCTGTTCCAACCATTATAGCAAACGGGAGAAGATATTCTGGACTTGTTGTTCTTTCACCAGAATTATTAAATATGTTGTACGAGGAACAACAGTAAATAAATTATAATATTATTATAATTTATATGAGATTATTTAGGGGGATCTTCAGTAGGGGGAACTACAGGAACTACAGTATCACAACGATATGTAAACCATGTCCCTTCACAGTGACCGCCAATTAGGGCTACTATAATTCCAGAAACAATTACTCCTGCACCAAACATATAAATACCTTTAGTTTCTTTATTAGCTCTTGCGGCTGCGCCAATTATTGCCCAACCAATAAAAAACATAACAATACCTAAAGCTAACACTTTCCAACTATACATTGCCATTTTATGTATTATATATATATATATAATTTAAAATATTAAAATTTACATTTCAAATATTGGATAACGTTGATTAGTTCCACTCCATCCTCCTTCTATAATACGATATTGATATTTATCATTGTTGATTATCATAAGAAACCCAGTATACGATGTTGGTGAGTGTGATCCTATTCCAAATATTTTAAATCCCCTGCAATTTTTTAATAGTGTGGCTGATTCGTGAGGAGACAACGCAAACACATAATTTTTATCCTTGTTCAGTATATTATATATTTCGCCAAGAGACATATTTTTATATTTTTTATAGTTTACACGAAACAGAACAGGCCATGTTACTTGCAAGTATTCATCTACAATTTTTAAAAGACATTCTGGCAGAGAAATCATATCATGCCAATCATTTTCTAATGAGAGTTCATAGTTTATAATCTCATCCTTTACATTTTTTATTTTTTCATCAATGTTATCACGTTCAGCTGTAAGCTGTTCTAAAGTTTGTTCACAAATTAAAATAGACTTTTTAATCTCAAAAATATCGTTCATTATTGTACTTGTTTGTGAATACCATTTTATTCATTTTTAAACTCTAAATAAGAGTTACATTCGTTGCAACACAGTCTTACAGAAACATATCTATCACTGCGCCATTTTTTCAAACAGTTTAAGTGTGTCCAACAACCACAACTTAACGATGATTTAACATCTTTAGTACATACAGTACATTGTTTTTCATGAGTTCTAACAATTTTTTTCATAGATTTATAGATTGACATGCTTTGTTCCTTGTCTTTTCGTGCTTTTAATATATCGTTCACACTAGTTCTGCCAGTGACTATATCTACCATTTTTTTAATTTTAGGATAAGCCATTTTATTAGCAATTGCTTTTTGAAATTTAAGATCAAGCATTCTATTAACAATTGTTTTTCGAAATTCAATTGGTTTAGGAAATACCAGTCTATTATCAGATCTATGAACAATTATTTTATTATTAGTATATCTATGGACACCACAATAGTTTCCAAATTTTTTACTGTATTCACATTGTTTTCCTGTACTATACGTTAAAGCTATACATGACATTTGAAATGATTATTAAGTTGAGTTGATTATGTTATATTGAGTTAAAATGATTATATTGAGTTGAGAATTAGAATAGATACACCCCTATTTAATTTAAAAATATTCAGTTTTGAGTCAACAACACAATGACAACAATAGTAACACCAAAGTGACACATGAAGTGAAGTAGATCACAAACACTATCTCTTTTTTGTATTTTATGAATTCGTTTTTTAGCTATAAAGAAACAAGATACAGAAAGAACAACAAGGCCTATCAAAGAAATTTTCATAAAATCATCCATTTGACTATTCAGTGTATACCACACAATTACAAAAACAGCAATAGTCACAACACCTCTATCAATGTATTTAGCTGGTTTGTAAGAAACAGTATGATTCCAAATAGATGTAACAATTCCAAGAATCAAGACACCATTAAGGATGTTACATGGAGGTTGATGATGGCACAAGAACAAAAATATGATTGACCCTAAAATAAGGGAGGAAATGCATAAACATTTATTCATTAATTATATATTGATATATAATTAATAAATGTCTGAACAAAAAGATCTTCCATATTTGCCTAAAGATATGCAACAGATGATCTTAGGATTAACTCATTGTGTTGATCTTGATCCTGAGCATTTTCATAAGCACATATATTTGAAGCTTAGAAAGGATCTTTATATACATACATCTTCAAGTGAAAAAGAGGTGTACAATATACTAAGAAATGAGTATGCCGATATGTTGCGAAAGATTGAAGACGATTTTTCAACAGCACAAAAGTCAAAGTATGATGTTAGAACGAGTATGAACGATATGTTGAGAGTGTTAGAAGAAGAGGATAATACTACATCAACTGTACTTCATAAAAAGACATCGTTTAGGCCGAGTCAGTACTATTCTGATATAGTATCAGAGAGTGTTTATGGGGCAGTTGAAGAGTATACAAAGCATCTATTAACAGATGATGATTATTCAGTAACAAAGATTAAAAAATTTAAAATTATAACACCTAATAGCGACAATGAAGACCAAGGTTGGGAATTGAGACATTTGTATCTCGATTCAATAAAACTACTGTTTGCAAAATGTAAAGTAATGAAGGAAAAATACCACGGATATAAAAGGGAACCCCAACTACCTCTTAATTCAAATGTAAAATTTACTGTAAATTCAAATTATGATTCAAGTTCAAAATGGTCAGTTGGAAAGCATCGTTTTCTTTTTAAAATTAGAAGAACAAGAGAGAAGATTACTCTTTGGCTTAATTGTGATAGTTGTGGTTGGGAAGGGGAAGAAGATGCGGTTATAAAGGTATTTGGAGGGGTTAGAATGAAAAACATGTCTATTGGAATAAATGGTGACATGAAATCGTTTGGACCTACAGTTTTTCGTTCTGATTATGGAGTTAGAATTGGAGAGTATACGAATAGTGAGATTTTAAGATTTGTCAATCGAAAATATCAGTTTGAAGTGACTATACTGTTTGAAGGAGTGATGGGATTTATTTTATTATAGTCTGCATTCAACCCCTTCAAATCCCTTGTGCCTGAAAGTTCTATATTATTGAACGTGATATAGGGCACACCTATCACATTTGCACAAGCTTCACGTTCAACTGAGCAATCATGTGTTATAAAATTTCCTTCAGGATGTTGAGCGGTAAATTCATTCCAAATTGGAGTAAAGCGTTTACAGTGTCCACAACTGGGATTAAAGTAGTATACAACAAATTTTTTAGGAGGGGAGAAGCGTTCTTTAATTTTATTTATATAATGAGGTTTGAAACAGTTGACGTAC
>Ga0163151_10007401_pt1 | contig 12838 bp, 5 predicted proteins | sample OliLakLV19MP5IB2_FD_145596 | JGI IMG/M metagenome (GOLD analysis project Ga0163151, IMG submission 145596) | Freshwater microbial mat bacterial communities from Lake Vanda, McMurdo Dry Valleys, Antarctica - Oligotrophic Lake LV.19.MP5.IB-2 | ecosystem: Environmental > Aquatic > Freshwater > Lake...
CGCGAAGGGCGACCGAGAAGCTGTGGAAAAAGCGCGACAAGAATCTGCGCAGGAAGCCCAAGAGAACTTTGCCCGAGCAGACCAGCATCTGGCGACTTATCTAGATCGCAAAGCTACGCCCGAGCAGCGACAGGAAGCAATAAAAGGCATTGAAGAAGCTGACAAAGCCAGGATGCGAGCGCTTCGCAGCGATTCTTACAACGACATTTTGCATAACGTACAGGCCGCTGAGCAAGCTCGTGGACTGCAGCAATCGTTAGGCGAAGCCCTTAAACAGTTTGATCCGCAGTCTCAAGAAGCAGACGCCGATGGTGGCGCCAAGCTCACGGCAGACGTGAAGCGCCGGTTGGAAGAACTGGTAACAGCCACTTCCAGCGGCGATCCCAAAAAGAATTCGGCAGCGTACCAATATATAAGTAATTTCAAGAAGGGTGAACTGGACCAGCTCTTAAAGGATCTAGATGAGCCGAAAAAGCAAGAAGCGGCGTTGCTTCGAATTCAGAAAGGACTGACAAGCTCTGACACCGTGCTCGATCAGATGCGCGTCGGACGAATTGTGCGCACGCTCGACAAAGACGCTACGCCGGAACAATTTGCAGTTGCCGTCAAAGCACTGACGAAGGAATCCAGAGACCACGGTAACACGCTTGCCGGCGAGTGGTTGAAGTGGGCGGAGCCGGCCGCGGCGCTTGCAGCTATGAAGCCTCCCGCGACCATAAAAGAGGTCACCGCAGCCGTTGACCATCTAACGAAACTAGCACCAGACAATGCTTATGCCCGCAGGGCGCTTGCTGCATTCTTGGTATCCGACTCCGATCGCGATCGCAAACTTGACTGGCAGACGGCGCGCCATGGCTCGGTCAACGGCAAGCCAACGTATGTCCCAGATTTAGACAACATGTCACGTCAGAATCCAGAGGCCATTTCGGCTGCCAAAATGCAAGCCGTTAAGGCACTATCCGAGGCAACCGGACAGCCAAAGCCCGGACTGACTACCGGAGAAGCGGCGTCGCTGGCCATCACCATGGTCACAGCACAAGATCGCATCGGTTCAACCAAAGAGGAAATCGGGCGCTCACAGCAACTGCTTACTGCTTCCGGGGACCTTCTTAAGCGGACGATAGCTGAGCAAGCAGGCGATCCTCTCACGAACCGGAAGGTGCCGAGCGAAGGCAGCTATGATGCGATGTCCGGTGTTCTGCAAATCCTTACGTCAAAAGCAGCAGGACGAGAAGCGCTTGTAGATGTCTATTTGTCTGGCGCCAAGCATCCGCGCTTCAGCGACCGGTTTAGTGATTTTGAGCGCATGGCGTTGACTGGCGATCGTCCAGCAACGGCAATCCTTGCTGCAACATCTGCAGGAATTTCGGACACTCACGGACTGGGAGCCCAGGCCGCTCGAGCCCTTGAAACTGCTTCTGTGGATCCGGAGGCGCGCCGCGTCACCCGCGAAGAGCTGCTAAAAGCATTTGAAAAGTACGGCGATCAGGATAAGCTTCTTGAGACCCTCGGCGCGGTGGCACACAGAGATGGCGCCATCAGCGTTGAAATTAGATCTGCTCTTGAGCAAGGCGCCGAATCGACTGACGCAAAGATGCATCGCAGCGCCGTTGCAGGCTTGATGAAAGCTGCCGAACAATGGACGCCTGACGACGCCGAAATAGTCAGCAATCATTTGACACCAGAAATGGTAGCTGGACTGGCTCAGAGTGCGGATCGCATCCCGGCTCAAATTAGAACCGGATTGATTGCCGAATGGGTAGACCGCCTCGATCACTCGCGCAAAGTTGACATTGACGATCCGGCAAAAGACCTGGCAGAGCGAGTTGGAGCCGCGCGGGCACTTGGTGCCCTCGGCAAGTACGTTACCGAACAGCAGACGGTGTTGCTCGGACGTTACGGTGATGCCACCGGGCAGCAACTAACAAACGCGACCTTCAAGGATGCACCGGGTCGGCAGGGACTGGAAAGTCTCGGTTTTACTCCGGCGCAAGCGACAGCGTTGCAAACCGAGGTTGGCAAATCGGTTCTGCAAATACTTGGCAAATCTGAAAATGGCAAGGTTCAAGAAGCGGCCTTTGAGTCCTTCGGCCTTTTGCGCTGGGACGGCATCGGCACTAAGGCTGTGCGAACAGCCATCGTTGACTACGTACGTGGACGTGGCGATATTCCATTAGAACTTCACGAGAAAGTATCGAAGCTAATTTACGACGCCAATATTCCGCTGCCTGCCGCTGCAGTTCTGCGTCAGATGCACCCGGGCTTGTCGGATGCGGAATATTACAGCCGCGCTCAGCAGATAGGTAAACACTACGCGACAAAAGATCGCTCAGCCGAAACATTCATTAGAGAAACGTCGGCGCAGGCTGCCTTATGGAACTCGTTGGAAAGTTCGCAACGGCGCAACTTGACCGGTTCCGACAAGGAACTGGCTCCATCGGCATCTTTGGAAATCACTTCAAAGAACATGGATCACCGATTGTTCAATGCTCTTCCTTCTGCGGTTCGCCAATCACTTTCAGGATCACCGGCGCAAATTCCAGGCGATGCTCCTTTTCCCGATTTCTCCGGAAAGCAGCTAAGCAGTGAAATGTTCAACAGCCTTACGCCGGAACTTCGGCGGCAACTGACCGGTACCATTGATGACATCGACATGGCACAGCTTGAAGGGGTCATGTTCAATGGAAAAATGGACGACAAATTCGCGCACCTGCTGCCGGAGCACTTTGGTGGGAAATCGCTGACCCAGATGGTCAGAGAAAACGCCAACGCCGCCGATGCCGCGGCGGTGAGCCTGGCGTCCAAAAGTGAATCCCTGGTACGAGATAAGGAAGCACAGCTGCGCGCCCTTTGCGAAATGGCAAAAGAAGGCCCGGGCTTTGGTGCCTACGCCGGAAACGTCTTAACACTTGGCGGATTGCTCGACGACAGCCCGCTTGACGAGTGGGAGAAAAAGCAGGGCGCTCAGGTTCGTGAAATTCGAGCAATTGAAGGACGAATGGAGGAGACCGCTCAAGCACTCGCTGAACGCAGCCAAGAACGGGACATATTGCGATTCTCCCAAACAATTGGCGACTATCAAATGCTGCTGAACACCGCCAGCCGCAAAGAGGCAGATCTGACAGCGGCGCGAATGCTGCGTGACTACGGTCCGGACATGATGAAGGCCTATGCACCAAAAGCCTATGAAGCACTAACTCGACGAAGCGGTGAAGGAAATTATGGACGCTCGGGATTGCAACGGTTGCACGACAATGGACTTGCGAGCATAAGTGAATTTCCCGAATACTCGCAAGATCCTTCAAAGCGATTCCATGAAGGACTGAACGCCTTGGTCAAATGGCCGCCGAAAGCCTCCAGTTACGGTGCAGACGTAGAGGCTTACCGACGAGCCGCGTTGCGGGCAATTGATGCAGACCCTGATTTGAACGCGTTTGCCGACGTTGGTCGGGCAATGAACAAAAACATGAAGCCGTTGTCGGAAATGTTCCAGGCAGCAGCCGAAGGTAAGAAGTATAAGGAATTCGTAAATGATGCCAAAGCGCGCGCTACGGAAATGTCTGATGCTCTCTCTAAAATCACGCCAGCCCAGGTTAATGCCTGCAAGGAAAAACTAGCTCATTTAGAGGGATCGCTAAACGGAATTTCAGATGCAACCGCCAAGGCTGCGGTGCAGGATAAAATCAAAGCCCTGCAGGAAATGCTCAAAATTTCCGATCCTAGTTCCGCGGAACGGAAGCAACTGGACGGCATGCTGGACGCCATTAAGAGCCGAGACTTCAGCGCTGACACCGCTGTGAACTGGCTGAAGGAAAACGCCGTTGTTATCGGAGTAACGATCCTTGCTGGGGCAATAACGGTCCTTAGCATGGGTGCAGCCTCACCACTAGCGGTGATTTTGGTAACTTCTGCCGTTTGCCTCGGCTCAGCCCAGGCTGCCAAAGAAGGACTTTACCTGGTTAACCATTACGTTGGTGACACCGGGCTCGGTAAGCTTACCGAACGATCTTATGTTGGTGCCTGGGGAGCAAAAACATACGACAAAGCGAAGCTGTACTTCGACTCTAAAGATGGCCGCAGTGATGCACAAAACGAAGAAGAATTTGCCAAGCTGCTAACCGAGAGCGTCAAAAGCCTCGGAAAGGATGTACTGCTGCCGCTCACCACCGAATATCTGACGAACGTGGTGCTAGGAGTGGCCTGCTTCGGACTCGGACAGATCGGTGCTCAAGGTCTGAAGGGAATTGCTCCGAGCAATCTGCGTGCAGTTTTGCTTAGCAAGCCGGGAGCGCAAATGGCTGCGCAGATGGAACAAGTTGCTGCCATTTCTGCTCGCAATCCAGCAGGTAAGCAATTCCTCAATGACTGGATGGGCCGTTTTGCTAGAGAAACGCGGCAGAACATAAAAGACACTGTGGTTGAAGAAACGACAGGGCAGGTTGCCGACTTAGCGCTGCAAAAGTACGTCGGCCAGGGCAACTCATGGCTTGCCATCGGTTTATCCGGAACAAAGGCCTTGATCGATGGACGACGAGGCCGCCACCACATGCATCTTGATGGCGATACGGTTCGCACCTCGCCGGAGTTTCAGCCCGAGTTGCTGGCACAATATCGGCGCGATGGGCACACAGTGCATGAAGTTTCTCCCGGGAACCACGAGATAAGGGCTTACAATGCGGTTCCTGGAGATCCGCCAGTTCGGGTAGCATTAATGGCTCGCGGGGAGGGCACTCCGCCGCGTGAGTTGACGCCCGACGGACAGCCGATGCGCAAGCGAGAAGCCAGCGAACTGCCTACTCATGTTGAGGTCGGCGATCAAACCTGGCGGAGCACGCCGGAGGGACAGCGCGCGCTCGCTGATGTCGGCAAAATGACCGATCATTTCATCGCGGGCGATTACGACAAAGTCGTTCAGACCGCTGCTGATCTACCCAACGTCAAAGTTTCGGAAAAAACGACTCAGTTTGATCTTGATACATTCCGCTCGCCCGGCGCAGATCAAAACAAAGCCATGGATGCATACCTCAGCAGCATGAGCACCACAGGCAGTGCGTCTGCCACCGGTGATGCCATGACTATCCCGCGTCCGACCGTCAAAGTGAACGGCGTCGAAGTAGATCTGGTAACCGGCAAAGCCAGCGTCGGCAACACAGTAGGCGATGGTCTAAAGATTGCGGCAGCAGAAGGAGAAGTTGCCAAATTTAGAAACAGCAAGGAAGGACAACGCATTCTCGCCGAGCGAGCCATCATCGCTATGGAGGAAGGATTCCACATACGGCAGGCGCAAGCCGGAGCACCAATATCACCAAGCTATGCCCAATTCATAAATGAGACGGGTACCGGCGCAGAACGTGATGCCGGTGTAGATCAAAGTAAGCGAACGAAGGAACACTTTGAACAAGAGGTAATCCTTGCGCTTTACGACAAAGGCTGGACGGTAGATCAATTAAAGCACCACTTTGGCGAGCACCACACGGCAGCGCGCGAAAAGGCCTTCAAGTGGCTTGACGCCCAAGAAGCAAAGACGACTCGCAGTAGACAAGGCGACACCGCCGATGTGCCCCGAAGGACGACAGACGCCGTTCCGGACAAGCCAGAGAGCCCAACTGTCAAACCCCGTCCGGAATTCGATGCTGCGCGTCAACGTGACATGGTCACGGAGATCCAGGAGCGCGTGTTTGGCGACCGTCCGTTGACCAAGCCGCAGTTCGACCAAATGTTGGCCGGCATGGATGCCAGTCAGAAACGCCTGGCAATCGAGATACTAGAGCAAGCAGCGCCGAACATGACACAGCGGGCAGTTGATCAGCAAATGCAGAATTTGCTGACGCAAATTGACACCACTATGGGCGGTGTTAAAGAGCCGATAATCGTCTACGCATTGCAAGGAGACAGCTCAGCTAATGCCCTGGCATATTTGCTCAAGAAGCAAAATCCGCACAAGCCAATTGAAGTCCGACAGCTGGACAAAGCCGCACTTCAGGACATCGCCGCCAATGGGCCGCCGAAGAATGTTCTCCTTCTGGGAGACCTGTCCCCATTGGATAGCTCTACCAATCAGCTAGCCAAGGCCCAGCGAGAGGCACTCGCCAAGGTCGAGAATCTGATGGTTGCAGACTTATCCGGGTTTGATCGTTCATTGAATATGTACGATTTTGGTGCCAGCAAGCTTGCCGGGCCGCAACTGATGCAAGGCAAACTCAACGAGATTGCAGGTAAGGTGCAGGAGCTCCAGAGGAAGCAACCGGGGCTGTCCAACGAAGATGCTGTTCGGCAAGTATTACATCCTGACTCATCGACCTCAGTGAAAGATATTAACCCGAACGCGAAATTGCTTTCCACCGATTCGGATTTGCCTGGTAAGAAATTGCGCAAGAGCACCGATGCAAGCGACGAACAAAAAATCGATTCACTCTACAACGAGTTTACGCAACCAACATACACCAAGGCCGAGATTGAATCTTTCCTGGCCAAGCTGGGACCTCAGAAACGGGAAATTGCTGCCTATCTACTCAAGGATGGTGTGACAGCGCACACATACGCAGACATGATGACGCAGATGAAAGACCTTCATCAAAAGGTTATCGACCAACTGCCGCCTGGAACCAAACCCGAAGACATCTACATTGTCACAGGCTTGGAAAAGAATGGCAGCGGATATATGCTCAACCACTTGTATCCTAAGGTGACTGGCGTGCCCGGCAGCAACGTCATTTCGGTGACGGAATTGGCGGCGCGCGGACCTGGTGCCATGAACGGAAAGGTGATCGTGTTCTTGGACGACTATGCCTGTAGCGGGCGTCAACTTGCAGGCTTGGTGCGCGACAACGCCGATGTCATCCGAGCGTCCGGTGGCAAACCCGTCGCAGCCACATTAGGAAGCCACGAAACATCTGTTAATCCATGGAAGCTTTACGAGTCGGACTCACGCTACGAGCCTTTACGTGGGCTGGATGTGACAGTCGCCAGTTCGCAGGTAAGCCCGGACTTCTATAAACGAGAGAATTTAGAACAGCGCGGACTGCTGAACTATTTCACCGTTCAGGAAGTCCAAAAAGGAGGCGGAAAATCGGCACTGAACGGTTCACTGACACAGACTGCATTCTTGACGCCTTATGGCGGTCCGAACAACAACATTAAGCTCATCGCGGAATTTGAAGATCACGTACGCAAGCAACGACGTAGAGCGGCAAGCAAGTAGCCTATTTACCAGGGATACGCTCGACCGACCAAGGATCCACCAAGGTTGGTCTATTTTCTGGCAGGTACCAGCCGACATTTAACGGATTATAGTCGCGCATGTAATGGCCGGAGCTTTCGAGATCTTTCAAAAACTGTTCAACTTGGGCAGGTTTTGCTTCTCTGGCGAAGGGTTGCACGAAGTAATTGACTTGCTTGCCGTCAACCATGCGACTGCCGGTTTCGAGAATTGGCAAATCAAACCAGCGTTGACCGAAATTCGGCTCTAAAGTACGCGTGGTGATCTTTAGCACGTTGCCGTCTTGAAGGTGTAAAAGAACACTGTCTGCGCCACCGCCTATCACGCGGCTGACACGCCGATCGAAGCCTTCGAAAGCTTTGGCATAGGCCGGCAGATTATGCAAGTCTTGAAGGTGCGGCTGATTAACACCGCTCAGCGCCTCTGTCACCGTTATCAATGGCACAGGTTCCCGTGGCGGTAAGTCGACCTTTGGCGCGTTCAGGCGTTGCTGGAGTTCCGGATGCCGAGCCAGCGACTCAAAGCGCAGATCAGCCAGGATGCGCGTGAATTGCTCACCGGGGAATCTTGTACCGGCTCTGTCCTTCAATGGGTGTTCAATTGGACGCGGATATGTTTCAGCAAAGGCGCGATCTAAATCCGGATTCTGTTCAAGCTTGGCCCTTATGGCCCGCTTCATCAACTCATGATGTTCCGGACTTCCAAGCTTGATAGTTTGACCTTCATAGACGGTCTCGGTCGCCTTGGATTCGCGGCCAAAGTTTTTGGCGCGTGAACCAGACAGCGCTGCGGCCTGAGCTTGCTGCTCCGGCTGCGAAAACTTGAGCGAAGTATAGAACCCTTCGACCGATGAGTACCAGCGTCCGCCAAGACAGAATGGCGTTTCTGGAAAGTTTGACATCAACTCTCCGACGGGGTCTCCGCTATTGCTGCGAACCTTAAAAGCCGTGGTCTCCGCGGCAGGCTTCAGTTGCGTGATTCGATCGATCACCTTAGCTGGTGCGGCGATAGTTTGTTCCTGGTTCGCTGCCCGTGTAAGTGGTTCCAGCGCGAGCTTTTGTGGGGTTGGGCTGGAAGGCTTTGGCTCAAGGCCAGAGCGCAAGTGTATTGAAAGGCTACGGGCCTGCAGCCCTCCGGGAATGGCGGCGACGGAATCCAATCCTGCTCTGAGGAAGGCTCGTTTAGTGATAGCAACCGCGTCGAAGTCCTCACCATTTCGCTGGCGTTGAAGTTCCTCGAGGGCTCCCGAAGTAAGTCCGAAAGTGCCGCCTGCAACCATGTTAGACACCAGCGGGCTGCGCGTTACCCGCCCACCCATTGCCAGGTCTGTGCCTCTAAGCAAGCTGCTGGAGGCGCCTAGTAAAATCAGGTCGACAGCCAGGGCATTCTTGTTGAACACTGAGTTATGCAGACTTTCGACAGTGGTCGTCAGAGAAAATTCACCGGTCGCCTTGTCAAAATATGAGTGTCGGTCGAATCCCACTTCCGCGGCTCTGGAAGTGATGCCCAGCGCTACGCCTTTCAGGGCATGATCCTTAATTGGCGCCGTAACGGAAAAGGCCTTGCGCATCACAGCGCCTTTGGCCATGCCAAGCCCTCCGTCCAAGAGCTGCGTTTCGAAAGGGTCCAGCGGTTTTGCCTGGTCGAACGCATACGAAGCCATGGTCAAGGGCATGGCGAAACGACCGCGCAGGAAGAGACAGGCTGTTTTTGCAAATCCGCCAGCGTAGGTAGCGACTTCTGTGCGCGTTTCCTGATAGCTTGCCAGATCGGCTTCTGATAATTTGCTTGGGTCGCCTGGTCCGAAGGTCGTGTCGTAGACGCTCGCGGCCGCCAGCCCGAGATAGCTCAACTTTGCATCGTCCGACTGCCCAGGCGCGTCTACGCCCTTAGGGCTGTTCTTTTCGTCGGCAGTGAGCAATTGATCCATTCGTCTCTTTATGCCTGCAGCACACCGGACTTTAGGCCGATTCGGTCAGATTGAGTTTCTCTACTCAAGGGCGATTATGGGCAAAATGTCAGACCACAACAATGGGGATATCCGCATGGAGGTTAAGTACGCGCGTCCGCAGGTCCTCTGATAAGGAACCACTGGCGCACAACGCTGTTGCGTGAAGGCCGGAAAAGAAACAGAAAATTTTCAACGTCGGGCGGCGTTCGAATCGGACGGCGCACAGTGTTTGGGAGCGCCGGCGTCCCAGGCGCCAACAAAAATGCCACCCGATAAATCGCGGTGGCATTAGTGCTATTGCTTGGCTGCCTCTTGCAGGAGGCTCAATATTTCAATACGCTTCAGCCAATCCTTCGCGTAAAGCGGGCTTTCTGCTGCTGTTCCCGGACTGCGCAGTCCTGACGTTTCCACATTGCCCCTCGGCTCGTAGCGATTACTTTGCGTTAGTCGCTCACCGGTTTATGCAGATAACTGTACCAGCGATCTATGACGTCTGGAACTACCCCAAAATATCTTTTGGTGCGATCACTTGATCTCTCCGACATATTGATTTGCGGCGGGCAAAGCACCGACAACATATTTGTCAGGCGCCCGATCAATCCGCCGGCACGACAGGTCCGGCACTTACGCGAATTTTATACACAATAGCGATCACCTGCATATCCAGAGCGTGTCCAGCCGATCGCAATTGCGTATCACGAAGCAAAAGGCGCGGACAATCCTGTATTACGTTTAACTTTGGCTGATCGTTTCGAAAGCACTGGCGATTGACGCACCACATGTAGTGCCCGCGCTCAAGGCAGTCCTTTCCCTTTATGACGACCGGTGAACTTACATTGCAGAACCATGCAGGGTGGGAGAATCCCCATGGTGAAAATCTATAGCGCTCATATAATCGACTTCGCTCCACTTGACTACGACAGCCAGAACGCTTGGGTGCCGTACTGTGACTAATTGAGGTAAATATGACTTCAAATGCTCGTCCTGCACTAAAACAAACATTGCTGACGATTCAAAGTAAACGAGATCCGATTCTCACTATTGCCGAACCACTAAATATTTTCCCGGGCGCTGACCTATCGGGACGAAACTTACGCGGATTAGACCTGCGTGGTCTAGATATGTCCGGTTGCGACTTATCGGGTGCAGACCTTACCGACACGAATTTAGAAGGCGCGGACCTGTCGGGCGCCCAAATGTGGAGCACGAATCTTCGTGGAGCCAATCTCTCCTTTGCTACGCTTCACGCAGCGACGCTCTGGCTGGCAGACCTTACCGGAGCTAACATGCGGCATTGCAACCTTTGGAAATCTTCTTTGTTTTTCTGCGACCTTTCCGCTGCTAATACTGCACACGCGCAGTTCCGCGGCTGCCGCATTCTGTCCTCAATAGGACTAATGGATAAAGCACCGCTAGATTAGTGTCAAGGGGCGGCTTATGGGCCGCCCGGAGTTTGATTCGACCAACAGACGTCAAATCATCGAAATGCGGCTGGACTCATCGAAGATCCAAGGCAGTTCACTTTCGTCAAGCAAGACAAGAAAGGTATCGAGGCCCTCTTCCCGCTTGAAGGTCAACTCGTCATCCGATACCGGGATATACCAGAGAAAAGATACCTCATCGCCTTCCAGAGTCATCTCACAGTCACGGTGTTGGGCCAAAAATGGCTGCAGAAAAAATCCATGCTGCCAACGCGACTCAGATACTCCGGGAAACGGCCACTCAATGGTATCGCCGGCATCCAAGACAAACTTGTCAAAATGTGGCAGCCACGCCATTTCAAAGAGACGCACGGCGTGCGCCAGGGAATAGTTGCGGACATATTGGAGCAATTCAAAGCGTTGTGAAACCGGCGCGGTTTCACCATCCGAAAGCCGCTGGTCCGACATGCCATTTGTCACAAGCACATACACATGCTCGCATTTGACGTGCAGCGTATAGACGAAAACATCAATGCACACGCCACTGTGCTTGGGGTCCGATGACAACGACGTATAGGGGAACGCCGCTGTAGGCTTTCCTGCAAAGACTCGTTCATAAGCGCCTACGCGCTCTTTAGTAAGGGTGCCGTGCAAATCCATCTACTGGAGATTATACAAACCCGCCAAGATGAAATGATTAACTGTAGCGACAGGCTGACGCCATTGGTCCGGAGCAAACACAACATCAGCCCGGCCTATGGTCAATTGACAAATATGTCAATTGACCATAGGCAACCGCAGACCTACATGAAGTAGACCGTTTGCTGCAGCCCAGACTCCGACTCTACGGCAAACGATACCTTCGCTTCAGAAGGTAGTTGTTGTCCTGGCGAGGCAACTCTGGCATTGCGATATCCGAGTTCTTGCACAATAGAACCAAACGAAGAAGTAGGCACAGTCACCGCACCTACGGTGTCATGGTTTAAAAGGACTTTTAGCACCAGTCGTAAGATGGTATCAGTTGCGGTTTTAACTTCCAGGGGAGCTTCTACGGAACTTGCCGCAATTTTGATATTGACGCGCTGATTAATCGGCACATTCAAAATCGCCTGCTTCTCGATGCCAACTGGCTTTCCGCTGGAGTACCAGAGAATTTCAAACGGAGACTTTTTCTGCTCTTCGCCGCTCTTGTAAAAAGTCACCGCAACTTTGCGCTTTGAGCTCACTTGCAAACTGTTCTCAGGTGAACTGCCAACAATTTCAGCTGCCAGAACCCATGCAGCAGGTTGAGATAATTGAGCTGTTTGCGCAAGACTGGCTGGAACAGCCAGCAAAAAACATGCAATAGATATCGCGACAAGCAATTTTGACACAGGTAATTTATAAAACATGGTTTTACTCCTCGATGAAATAAGCGAGCGAATTGCTCTTGGGGTCGCGTGAGAGATTCTCCCACTGAGAATTACTTTTAAGACTGATGGTGATTGGTTTGTCCAAACCTGGAATGACGCAGCCCTTGTACACCGGGGTTATGGAGCAGTCACAAGTCACTACCAGCGAGTACACACAAGGACCGTAAGATCCTCCGGGCAACCATTCCTTAGGCCACTTTTGGCCTTGCGTGAATGTAGCTGTTCTGGAACCATCGCCGGCAACAGCAAGAATTGAAATCCGTTCTCCGGAAACGCCAGCTCCAAACTTAGCAATGATCGCCTTCCACGATTCGCCTTTGGCGGTCGTATAGGCATCGGACGGCTTCTCGCAATGCGACAGACGACTGGTTAATTCGGAAAGCACACCCTGACACAGCATATAGCGGGCCGAGATAAAACTTACATTTACTAGAGGAACCAGAACAAAACAGATGAGAATCACAAGTGCCGCACCAAATTCGGTGATTGAGCCACTTGTCGATCGTCCTTGGTGCCTTTTCATCTCACTAACTCCTTAATGGTCTTGGTGTGTACGCATCTTCAAAGCTGAATGGCAGCGCCCGTCGTGCAGGATATTCCCGTTGCCTTCATCACAGAGCTGCTGCTAAAACCAATCTTGGTATCCACCTTCAGACTGAGCACCACTTGAGCTGCCGATGGCGCATAGCCTGGTGACGTTTGCTTGTAGTTCTTTTCCAAAATGATTCTTGCCGGCGCAACTTGCCTTTCCACCGGCGCAGGTAGGCTTGATAGATTGAAGCTCAAGTTTGCGTCCGGTCCGGCTAAGGCGTAATTGCTCTCGGCTTTGTACAGG
>Ga0163151_10007405_pt1 | contig 12831 bp, 9 predicted proteins | sample OliLakLV19MP5IB2_FD_145596 | JGI IMG/M metagenome (GOLD analysis project Ga0163151, IMG submission 145596) | Freshwater microbial mat bacterial communities from Lake Vanda, McMurdo Dry Valleys, Antarctica - Oligotrophic Lake LV.19.MP5.IB-2 | ecosystem: Environmental > Aquatic > Freshwater > Lake...
GGCGGTGGGTGCAACTTTGGCGGACCACTCATAAATTTTGTTGGAATTCCTATTACCATACCTTATACAAGTGCATTTTATGCCAAAGGGTTAAATAATAAAACAACGGCATTTGGTTCAGTTCATTTAACTGCCCTTGCCTTTGGGGTATTTCAAACAGATATTGGCATGTGCAGAGCGTTGTATAAAAACGAAAAGTATAAGCTTGGGTTAACGGCCAACCCTGCCCTTAATTTTGCAATAGATCGTTGGGAATGGAAGGCAAAAGTATGGCCGCAATTGGATGTAAATGTGTATAAGGAAATTGGGTCAAACAAAATGTTTTATGTGGGTTTGTGCAATTGGTTTGAGTTGAGCAAGCTGCGCGCCCACAATGAAATTCAGCCAAAACATTGGTATATGAATCCGCAATTTGGATTTCAATATTCACCCAAAAAGTGGACATACGGAATTGAATGCAAATGGGTGGCGCCTAATGTACCTAATCAACCTAATATAGTAGATTATATGGGCCCAAATCACAAGGGTGCAATTGGAGTTTATTTTCAATTTGTACGGAAATTCTAATGCATAATTTGACAAGAAAATTCTAATGAAAAATTTAACAAGAAAATATATAGGATACGTTTTGATCCAACATACAATAAAGCCTTTTACCCTACTTAAAAAAGGTGCAATATCTAATTTAAGGATGTTTATAAAACCTATGTTCATTTTTAAAAGAAGTGAGTCCTTTAATCTAATGACCCTTTTGGGTATAACGATTTTATTTTCTTCCTGCCTTAGGTTGGATAGCAATTTGTTTAATTTGAGCGATAAAATTACGGAGTATAAGTGGGATAATTATAGGGGTGAGCAAGACTTTAAATTGAACGCGAGTTACGATATTAAAGATAGCATGCACCAGGTATTTACTTTGGTTTCGCGCGGGATAGATGATAAGAAGGATTTTCAGATTTATGCCACTTATATTGGCGATCAAAACAGGATTGCAACAGATACGGTAATTTTATATTGCCATGGCAATAAGTGGCACATGGATTTTTACTGGCAGCGTGCAAAATTATTGGCTCATACCGGATACAAACACCGTTATGGGGTAATGATGTTGGATTATCGCGGATATGGATTGTCTGATGGACTGGCTAGCGAGGACGCCTTATACAACGATGTGGATGCAGCCATGAAATGGCTTAAGTTAAAAGGACTAAGCAATGCAAGGCTTGTTATTTACGGTTTTAGCATGGGTTCTGCCCCAACATGTGAGTTGAGCGCAAATACACGCAGCATGCGTCCAAATAAGGTGATCTTAGAAGCGCCTTTTGGCAGTTCAGCAATTATGGCCGCAGATGGTTCTGGCTTAGATTTGCCAGCCTCTTATGTAACCAATTTTAAGATTGACAATGCCGAAGAAATTAAAAAGGTGACCCAAGATTTATGTTGGATACATGGTATCCAAGACAATTTCTTAAACATCAAAACGCATGGAGAAGTGGTTTATAAAAACCACGGAGGAGCATATAAAGAAGCGCATAGAATTGAAGGTGCAGATCATGGCACCATACCTGTTACCTATGGCTTTCAAAATTACCTAGAGACGTTGGAAAAGTTTATTATGCATTAATAATAGGATTAACTAAGCCTTTTTCTTAAGAACAATTTTCTTTTGTTGGAACTCATAAGCCGCGTCAAGTGCCTTTATATAATTTTCCCATTTTTCTTTTGGGTCGTATACCTTCTTATAGGTTTTGGCAGTTTTAATTTGCAATACATTTCCAACAATTGCTGCCTTTGAAACAAATGATGCAGATTCATTGTCTACATTAAAGTTTAATGCATTGATATCTTCTACCGCATAACCCTCTGGAATTTCAAAGTTAAGTTCATCCATAAAAGCTCTTCTATAGTTTTGGTAGATATCAAAATTTCGATTCATGTCACCAGATTTGAGTGCTAACTGCGACCCAATTAGGGCGCCAATGGATATTAAATAATTTTGTCCAGCTTGCGATATAAGATTTTTGAATTCGGTATTTATTTTGAAAGCTAAAACAGGGGAATTGTCGAATCTACCTTCAGAAATCAATTCAAAATCACTTACATTTTCAACATCAAATTTTTGATTTTCAAACATTTTTTTGAATTCTTCCAATCCTTGCTTTTGAATCTTATCTTTTTCTTCTTGTTTAGATTTAAGATAAGCTGCTTGCTTAACTTTATTCTTGGAAATCTCTTTAATTTCTTCTTCTTTTCTGCCAATTTTGTCTAAATCTGTTGAAATAAAATTTCTTTCATAAAGCACATTATCGTAATAATCGTATCTTGGGCTTCCTTTCACTTCAAATTGCTTTTGAAGCAATAAATTCTCAAAATTTTCGCTTATTTTGATGGTGCTCGTTTCTTTAACATAGTTTTCTAATGCACTTGATTCTGGCATTCTTTCTTTGGTAATATCTTGGATAATTGAGTTTTTGTTTTTCGATTTGGTATAGGCCAAAACATCGGTGCCTTGAAGCAATGGATAAACAGAATTAAAATGGCTATGTTGATTAGGATTTAAGATATAGATAGGGTTCTTGGCTTTTACCATAATGCCTTTTATAAGTTCATTCTGATGGATTACATCGTTGATGCCACCATACTTTCTAGACACGCCTGCTAAATTTAGGTAATCAATTTCAAACGCTTCCAAAACGTCCTTCATAACGGCTAAAAATAAATCTTCGTTTATGCTTTCTAGGGCGCCATTTTTAATGAGATTACTTCCATACATTAGGAGCAAAGTAGACTCTCTGTTGTCTAATTTAATGAGTGTTACAGTCCTTAAAAAATAGTATGCTTTTCTAATAATTTCCTCTTTAGAGTTTGGTGGAATTTTTTGCGTTTTGATATACCTAATGGTTGATTTGGCTAAAGTTGCTTGGTATTCTATGCTGGGGCTTGTTCTTTCTTTGGCTAATTTTATTATGTCGCTTTCACTTAAAGGGGAATCAAAATTGTCTACAATGTTTTTCACCTTTACTCTTGACTTTTGGCTCAATTGAAATTTAAAAACAGGGGAACTCCTTAATAGATAATTGTAATATTCTTTGTTGGATGTGCTTCTAGAACTATCAGAAATGAGGTATAATCTGCTACCATCAGTTCTACTTTCAATTTCGGGTTTAGGTGCACCGTTTAGGCTAAAGAGTTGGATGTTTGCATTGGCAGGAACTAAAATGCCAAAGCGTTGTTTTATGAGTGGGTAGTTATTCGACAATAGTTCAACAATTGGTGCTCTTGTAAAGGGGTTTTCGTATAGTGCTCCATTAATAATAACAATTTGATGAATGTCTAAAACATCGCCAATTTCTAAACCTTGTATAGGTAGTTTAGTAATTGAATTGCTATTTCCAATGAATTCGAAAAAGAAATCGGGAATTTCAGTATTTCCCGAAGTCTCTGATAAGGCTGCTTTTTTAGAGGCTTCTTTTTTAGTATTATCAGGTTTAATGATGGTAATTTTATAATGGGCATCGCTTCTCGTATAAAAAATTGAAAATGCCTCAACGGCAGATTTATCCTGGATAGCTAACCTTCTTCTTACGGTCCTTTTTTCGGTTATGCCTCCTTCCTTGGTAGTAACAAATTCATAAAATACGGTTTGAGCCAAAATAACGGCGGAGTGTTTTTTATAACTTTGGGGAGCTTCATTTATATCAAAATCTGATTCGTATTCTTTCAAAATTGGTTCAAACTCATTTTGGTCTAACCTCTTTTTTCTAAGTTCACTTGGCGTTAAATTTTTATCGGAAACTTTCCCATCAGATTCTTCCTGAATTAAATCTGTAGCTTCTTTTTGCTGCTGTATTTTTCTTCTTTCTGATGGCTTTTGTGCCCGTAGATTTGAACAAATGAACAGTAGTACTGTCGTTAATGCAAGGAGTTTTCGCATGATATTATTGTTGAATTAGGATAATTTGCTCTTTATAAAATTTATTTAGATCTTTTATGGTTTTGTTCCAATCTGCAAAATTCTTTTTGTGTATGGTGCCATTGGGGATCTTCAACTCGGTTTTATACACCAGTTCGTTCCCCTGCAATGAATAGGTTAATTTGAATGAATAGTCTTCTCCATTTCTAGCAAAATTAGCAGGAGTATATTTTACCGTATACCCTTGTGGAATGGTGAGTTTTACTTCCTGCGTTTTTAATTCACTATTTTGAAATTCATAATCAAAAAGACGGGTGGAGTCGAAGGTAAAGCTAAAGAAATCGCGCGCATAATCAAGTGTTAAATAGATCTCCTTTCCACTACTTATAACGCTGTGCTTTAGGGTATAATCATTTTCGAAAATAAGGGGTTCATCTCTATTTTCTAATCCTTGCACTTTTACATTGTTTATCATTTCATTTTTGCCTTTAGAAAGAAAATGGCCCACTGCATCATCCTTGTGTTCCGATTTGAGGTTATTGTATTCTACCAGAATGCCTGTTTTGTAATCGTTTTTAAAGGTTAATAGATTATGTCCAACAAGATTCTCTCCTTCAATGCGTGCATTTCTTTTGATTTCATGCAAATTTGAATCGGCACAGTAGGCCGGCACTTTGTCAATAAAATAATTTTCTCCATCCTCTATCATAACCGGTCTACCTTGTATTCTATATGCATTCATGTGGTACGAACCGTATTTTTCTGTGCCATCAATAAAAAACCTTTTCCCGTTTAATATAACCGTACAAATCATATGGTTGTCTACAGACAAGGATGGTATAGAATAATCGTAGGCAATTAATCGGGTACCTACCCAAGTAAGGCGTGCATCAAAACCTGCAATTTTGAGCATTTCTTTGCATAAATTGGCCATACCTTTACAATCGCCATACCTTCTTTTAAAAACATCTTGTGCTGCCGCTGGCTTAAATCCGGCAATTCCTGCCTCATAGGCTAGATATATTATGTTGTCTTGAACCCAATAGTAAATGGCTTTTATTTTATCTTCATCTTTCGTTTTACCTAAAATTATTTCGTTAACCTTGGCTTTTATTGGTTCGGGATTGTTTTTTACTTGTAGAACAAGACTGCGATACCATTTGTATAAATCGTCTGTTGTTTTTAATAAAGTGATGGTTTGTTTTTCGCTTGTAACAGATTTAGCAATTACCAAAACATGCGGTAATATATGAGAAGGCCCTGGTGAATTGGCCTGTTTATAGGCCCCAAAAATATTCTTTATAGTGTATATTATGCGTGTTGATTTTTTACCTTCTTCAATCGTTTTTTGAATATCAAAACCATCAAAATTCATTTCTTTTAATTCTAGCTCCAACCAATTGGGAACATCAAATACTATCCTTTTTTCCTGTTGTGGAAAATAGTCTGGAAAGTAAACACTGGTAAAATATTTTACGTCATGAAATGTTCTAGATGTTTTGTATCCAAATCTTTCGCCCGCATAAGTGAAATAATTTTTGTAAATTTTATAACGTGTGTCTGTGGTATAAAATTCACTGAACGACATATCTATTGGGTTTACAATGGCCTTACCACCGTTTTTATAGAAGCCACTTATTGAGCGAATGCTCGACTCGAAATCATACGTGATGCTGTTGCTAAATTCTACCGCAGATTTTAGTGAAAGCACTTCGTATTTATCATCCTCAAAAACAGAAACCATGGCGGTTCCCTCGGCATGTCTGTTTAATGCAAAGGTAAATATAGTTTCGTGGGTGGTTCCTATAACATCACTTTTAGGATATTTTTTTTTCATTTCAGCGGCCAAGTCACCATCCAATTTAGTTACGAAAGATTGGGCATGAATAGGTGTTACATGAGTAATCGAGCTAAACACAATAAACAGTATAATTACGAAGATGCGCATGAATTAGAAGTTTAAAAATCTGTTAAAAGTTAATGCAAAAGCAAATCCATCTCCTAATAAGAAAACTGTACTTGCATTACTGCCAGAATAAGTTGAAGGCATATAGCTTAATTTGATTTTTAATTCTTTTGCTTTGTCGTTTCTCCAATGTCTAAATCCAAGCATTAGACTTGGCATTGTACTTATTTTTGGAAGGGAAGGGCTTAATGAATTATTTCCCGTCGTTTCTGATAGTCCAACAAGTCTATTATCTAAACCTAGACCTATGCTAAATCCTAATTCTTTCTCACTTAAAAGAGTCGAGCCCATTCCAGCATTGTAAGTGAAATAAATTGGAAAAGAAAGCGACCCAAGATAGGATCTGTTGTAATTAAAATTTGCAACAATTGCAGGATTTGTGCCTGGAACATTATAGTTTGCACCGAAGGATTGAAGTCCCTTCGTCAAATGCAGACCAATGGGCATGTTAATAGAGAAGCTTTTTTCACTACCTTTTTCAATCAAATTAAAGATAGGTGTATAATAAAATGAGACCAGTGCATAATCGCCACTACGGTATTCACCTGTTAATGATATTTCTGTTGGGTTATAATTTTTATCATCTACAGTTGTTGTAAAAGTTTTTTCTTGAATCGGACTATAATAAATATCCGTATAAATTGAAAAGCCCGTTTGTTGAAAAAATCTGTCCTTTAAACCTTGAGCTTGTCCTGCACTAGTAAATGCGCTTAGCAAAATAATGTATATTGTTTTTTTCATTTTTAATAGTTTAATATTTGTTCTATGGTTAACATAATAACCATTCCTTGTGTGTTCGATTTTTTGTTTTGAGTTAGGTATTCCTTTTTGCCAAATACCTAGCCAAATTTTAAGTTGTATTCGATAAATTGGTCTTTCTGAAATTTCCTTCTTCCTACTATTCCCTTTTTGTCCATATAAATGGGCAATATGCTCATGTCTAATCCAATACCTAAAGTAGTTCCTTTTTCTTTGTCGCTATTGTAGGTTGATTCTCCCCCGAAGCTACATTGAAGGAACAAGGGTAAAGAAACTCTTCCAAAGGTACCACTGCCGCCTGAAATGGAATTGTTTACGTAATTCATCGTGTAATTATCGTATTCTTTATCTTCTACCAAATAGCTTAATCTGCCAGTTGAGAGTGAGGCCGTTATTGGCAACCAAATACCCAAGGAAAAGTCTTTGTCTTTTTCTAAAATATTTAACCTCATTCTATATTGGTATGATAAAATTACAACAGAAAAATCTTTGGAATAACCTTTATATCCACTCCCAGAAGTACTGGTATACTCAACTTCATTAAAGGGCCCAAAACTTAAGTCGGCACCCATTGTAAATGAAAAGTTAGTAAAAAAACGGTCTTTGATTCCTTGCGAAAATACTGGTAAACTAAATAACAGCAATAAGTAAAGTAGATTTTTTTTCATAGTTTAATTAGAAGTAAATAATGTTAGAAATTTAAGATTTTATTAAAGGATAGTCGCACAGAAAATCCATTTTTCATTCCTGTGTTATTGATAATTTTATTGGCGTTGGTTTCATTTGATGGCCAATAGCCTACTTTTAAATTCACCTCTGTTGCATTTTCTTTTTTTCATCTCCTATTACCCAGACTAATTGCTGGCAAGGAGTGGATTTTTTTTTTACCTTGCTCAAATCATCAAAAACATGGGCTCCTTCTGCCCAAAATAAGGGATGAATATTGTCTATTCCAATCCCTACATTAAATCTGCGTTTTGCATCACCAGAATAAATAGACCCTAATCTGTAATTATAGTTGATAAAAACGGGTGCAGAAAAAGTCAAAATGGAATTACTAGAATTGTTGTAGCATGCCCTATAACTTGGCGCGTTGGAATGGTTTACCGAATCATCGCTTGTTATATAACCATCTTTTGTTCCTAAACCAAAGCCAAAAGTTATATGAGATTCGATGGAAATTGATTTGTTGCTAGTGAATTCATAAAGGTTAAAACTTATATGGCCTGTTTCTGGGGTATATTTGGGATTGCCATTAACATCTGAGTCAAAGTCATAATCATGGGTAAACCGAATTAGGTCTGAAGAAAAGAAATCGGTTAACAATGAATAGCCAAACTCACTAAAATAAATCTTATTCTTATTTTGGGCAAAGGAGGAGAATGCACCTGCAAAAGTTAATTGAAAAATTAAAGCTGATTCTTGGGTTAATTTGTTCGTCATTGTTTCATTTGGTTTTTGTCCAAATATATTTTTAAAATTGGCTTTTACCAATTAATTTTATTAGCCAGATTTACGTTCATAGCTTAGCATTTAATTTGATGATATTTTAAAATGCCTGATTGTAAAATGGGGTAATATTGAGGAATGCTTTTTCAGAAATTTAAAGGTGCTATTGGTAAGCTAAAGTTGCTTAAATTCAAATACTAACGATAAAATTTGGCAATTATTTTGGTCTATAAAATAAAGTGATAATAATATAACAATGGATAAAACATAGGCGTTTAATATCCATAAATAAATTATATCATGAGAAAAATCATTTTACTTTTAATTATGCTAATGGGATTTGTTGGCATAATTGTGGCGCAAACTGAGGTTAAAAAATTTCAGGTGCATTTTAAATCTGATGAATACGCTTTGGATCAAACCGACAAAGAAATTTTATTAGACTTAACGAAATTGATGCAGGTAAATACCTATTGTGAAGTGGTGCTTTATGCCCATACCGACAATGATGCATCTTCAACCTACAACACAGAATTGTCTCGAAAGCGGGCATTGCATGTGAGCGATTTTTTGAAGGCAAATGGCGTGGGAAATGAACGTATTTCGCAGCATTTTTTTGGAGAAAGTAAGCCAGCTTTAACCAATTCAACAGCTATGGGTAAGGCCCAAAATAGGCGAGTTGAAATTGCACTTAATTATTATAGTTTCGAAAATTTGGGTGCATTTTTAAAGTTGATTGGGGGCGAAACAAAACAGCAATTTTCTCTGAAGCCAAATGAAGATAATACAATAATTGCTAAAAATGGTTTAAAGGTTGTTTTGCCAAAGGGGGCGCTGGAAACAATAGACGGCAAACCGGTTGATGGTATCAATATTAGCATGGAAATTGAGGAATTTTATACCGCAAGTGAAGCAGCTACGCAGCAATTGAGTACCATTTCTGAGGGTAAAATTTTGGAATCAGGAGGGATGTTCAGTGTTAAGGTATTACAAGGGGCAAATGAATTGCGGTTAAAAGATGGAATGCCTTTACAGGTTGATATGCCCTCTAAGAATTTGCAAAATAATATGCAGGTTTTTGTGCCGGTAATAACATCCCAAGGAATTACAGAATGGAAGGCAACAGCGCAGCCTTTTGAAGTGAAGCCAAAGAAGGTGGTTAAGCTGCCTTTTACCAAGGTGGATTCAAAGAAATTACTTGCCTTTAAAACAGATGTGGATGTGCATGAAATAAAGGGCTTGGAGTATCTGTATAAACCTTTGCTTATCCCAAAACGTCCAATGCCTTCTAGAAAGCAAAAAATTGTTCCAATGGTTACAAAATATGATTTATACTTTTGGTATGAACGTGTTTTTTATTCGCGATTATATATGGAAAAAAACGTAAAGGATGAGAATGTCAGGCGGGTGAAGTTGAATGAAAAAAACTTGGCTAAATATCAATCTAAAAGTGCCGTTTACCAGCAAGCATTGGCAAAATATATAGCAGATTCGGCCAGTTTTGAAACATCCGAATTGGCAAGCTTTAGGGATTGGCTCAGAATAACAGAAGTTAACTTTTTAAAGGCAAAAGACATCCTAGAGCAGACCAGTTTTAATAAGGGTTTGGAAAGGTTTTGTAATTATAGCGACCAAGAAAAATTAACCAGTTTAAATCCCAAAGGTGTGTTTATTTCTATGAGTAAGCCTAACATAGACTATCGGTTTTTATATGGAAATATTGTTGCCACTTTGGGTAAAATTGAGGACTTAAAGGAGATGAGCTTGTTAATGGCTATTGGTCTCCATGGTAATAAGCAATCGCAAATATTTATTGGCCTCAAAGAGCAGGAGCGAAAAAGAATTTTTACTACATACATTACCAATGATTATGCCATTGAGCGGTTTAAAAACGATGCATCCTTTTCGCAAATTTTTGATGCTGCCCAAATAGATGTGGTGCAGCAAAGGGAAAAACTGGATTTGCTTGATCCAAACACTGCCGCAGATAAAATTTATTCTGCCACATTGAGTGGTTTTGGGGTTTATAATTGTGATCGTTTTAACACCACTCCAGAGAACCAAATGGCCGAAATTGAAATACCTTTTATTGGTATAGCAAGGGTCTCCTTTTACGTGCCAGACATTAATAGCTTTATTTACGCCTATCAAGATGGTCAAGAGAAATATCACCTTAAATTACCAATTGGCAAGCAAGTTCGCATGATAGTACTTGGCTTTAATGAGAAGCGTGAGCCCTTATTTCAATTGAAATCATTCACCATTACGGGCAATCAAACCATTGTGCCAGAAGTAAAAGTGAGCAATATTTATGAGATCAGAAATAGTTTAAGTAAAATATAGTTTTAATAATTCAACAACTCATCCAAAGCTTGCTTAAATCTTTCTTTGGGTAAAAAGTTTTGCTCTAAATCCATGTTAAATGGAACGGGTGTATCTAAACTTCCTACACGTTTTACAGGTGCGTCGAGGTGCTTAAAACAATGCTCAGAAATATGGGCCGCAATTTCGGCACCAATGCCACCTGTGAGCGTATCTTCGTGCAACACAATTGCCTTGCCAGTCTTTTTAACGCTGCTTTCTACAGCCTCTTTATCCCACGGCAATAAACAACGTAAGTCTATGATATCTGCATCTATATTTTGTGCTTTTACATACGCTTTTGCCCAATGAACGCCCGCGCCATAAGTGATAATGCTTATGTCATTTCCGGTCTGAACCAAACACGCTTTATTGAGATCCAACATGTAATAATCGTCGTACACCTCTTCTTCCAATTCAACCATTCTATAAAGCACTTTATGCTCAAAAAACAAAACCGGATTGGGGTCATTGATGGCCGCAGTTAACAATCCTTTTGCGTCACTGGGTGAGCAAGGATACACAATTTTTAAGCCGGGTACATGAAAAAACCATGCCTCATTGCTTTGCGAGTGAAATGGCCCGGCTCCTACGCCTGCGCCCGTTGGCATGCGTACCACCACATCGGCATTTTGTCCCCAGCGGTAATAACTCTTTGCCAGATTATTTACAATTTGATTGAATCCCACACTCACAAAATCGGCAAATTGCATTTCAACCATGGCTTTCATTCCTTTAATTGCCAAGCCATAACCAGCACCTAAAATAGCACTTTCACACAAGGGTGTATTGCGCACCCTCGCTTTGCCAAATTGTTCCAAAAAGCCTTGCGTAATTTTAAACACACCGCCATAATCTGCAATATCTTGTCCCATCAAAACCAAGTTGTGATGCTTCTCCATTGATTGTCTTAACCCGTCGCTTATGGCGTCTACGTAGCGCTTGCGCGATTTGTTCTCTGTGGCGGGTTTAATTACCACATGTTGCAATTGGTTATGCGTTGGCACTGCATCTGGAATTGCATTGGCCATGTAAACATCGTTTAATTCAAATTGCGTGTCTGCAACAATGTCGACTTCGTTTTCAACCTCTTCAATACCCGAATCTATTTCAGCTTTTATTTTATTTTTTATTTCGGTTCGAACCGAATCTGTTAAGACTCCTTCTTGCATTAAATAAAGTTCGTAATTGCTAACAGGATCTTTCTTACCCCAGGTCTCAAACAATTCTTGCGGTACATATTTTGTGCCCGATGCCTCCTCGTGTCCGCGCATCCTAAAAGTGATGCATTCTAAGATAACTGGTCTTGGATTGCTGCGCATAGATTCGCTCAAGTTTTTCATGGTATCATACACTTCTAAGATGTTGTTGCCATCAATCTTATAAGCTTCCATACCATAACCCACACCTTTATCGGTAAAGTTTTTAAACTTAAATTGTTGGTTCGAGGGAGTGCTTAATCCATATCCATTGTTTTCTATCAGAAAAACTACTGGCAAATTCCATACTGCGGCCGTGTTTAAAGCCTCATGGAAATCGCCCTCACTTGCGCCGCCATCGCCACTAAAAACTACCGTAACTTTCTTTTCTTCTTTTATTAAATTGGCAAGTGCAATGCCATCTGCTACGCCCAACATGGCGCCTAGGTGAGAGATCATGCCTACAATGTGGTATTGGTTGGTGCCAAAATGGAAGGAGCGCTCTCTGCCTTTAGAGAAGCCGCTAAACTTACCTTGCCATTGTGCAAACAGTTTCGAAAAGGGAATATCTCTTCCGGTGAAAATACCTAAATTTCTGTGTAAGGGTAAAATATATTCATCTTGATCGAGGGCCTTTACCACACCAATGCTAATGGCTTCCTGACCAATTCCACTGAACCATTTGCTTACCTTACCTTGACGAAGCAAAATGAGCATTTTCTCCTCAATCATGCGTGGTTTAATGAGTGCTTTGTATAGTGATAGCAGCGTTTCGTTGCTATATTGTTTTCTGTTGTAATTTAACATAGGGTAAGTATGAGGCGCAAAAATAGTAATTTTGCTGGGAAGGATTCTTTTTTTTAAAGGTTTTGTAGGATTAAAAAAATCGTAAAATTGATAGTTAAAATAAATGCACATGAGCAAAACAGATCATAATCACCTTACATCTGCCATTGGAATTTTTGAGCAATACAAAAATCTTGGCCTCAAGGCAATGCAGCAATTACCCTCCGAAGGATTTTATTGGAAGCCAGAGCCCGAAAGCAATTCTATTTATTTAACTAAAGTTTCGGGGTTGGTAAATATTTGACAATCAACACATTATGTTGATAAGTAAAGTAGCAAAGTTGCATATAAGTTCCTATGTTTGTGTTAGTTAAGACATCAAAAACAAAAACTAATAC
>Ga0163151_10007410_pt1 | contig 12822 bp, 7 predicted proteins | sample OliLakLV19MP5IB2_FD_145596 | JGI IMG/M metagenome (GOLD analysis project Ga0163151, IMG submission 145596) | Freshwater microbial mat bacterial communities from Lake Vanda, McMurdo Dry Valleys, Antarctica - Oligotrophic Lake LV.19.MP5.IB-2 | ecosystem: Environmental > Aquatic > Freshwater > Lake...
ATCTTTTTCTCCTGCACGAGCTGGTCCAGATCGAAGCCGAGCGAGCGGACATTGGCCGTCAGCTCCGCCGCATTTTCCTCGAACATCATGAACACGCCCGGCTCGCCAAACTCCACCGCCCCGCGCGCGAGGAATTCCAGGGCCAGCATCGTCTTCCCGCACCCCGCGCTCCCACACACGAGCGTCGGCCGCCCCGCCGGCAGCCCGCCGCCGGTGATTTCATCCAGGCCGGTGATGCCGGTGGGGGATTTTGGAAGGGTGAGCGTCATCGCAGGGTCCGTTTTCTTTTTCATAGCTGGGTGAATGTGTCTGGTTTCAGTGGCCCGTCCCCTCGTTGCGCAAATCCTGCAGCGAAACGGCGGGCAGCTCCGCGGGCGAATAGCCGGCGGCGGCCTCGGCGACGGGATTCACCCCGACGATCTTTTGGTCGGTGCAGAAGAAGAGCATGATGTCGCGGCTGCGCCCGGAGAGCAGCCGGTAGGCGGGGAGCGGGGAGCGGCTCATTGGCAACCGGGGAGGTTACCAGTTTGAAACAAGTCTGCTAGGAAAATCATCCGAACGAGGAGTTCGCGCCATGGGGTTCTTCGCTGTTTCGGGTGAGCACAAAAGCATGAACAGAAGGTAACGGAGGAAACGAAGATCCAATCTTCCTGGCGCACCCCTTCGTTTTCTTCGTTCCCCTGTATCAATTCCGAGGCCCGCCTGCCCCGCGTTTATCCACTGAAAGGTGCGAAGAACCTACGAATTCGTCCGATGAGCACGTTCGGGGTTTCCCGCCGCGATCGGATTCGGCGGCGGGGCTCCAATGAAGTGAGCTCGGCGAGTGCATAGTCTTCATCATTCGGAGAGGCCGTTTTTGAACCCATGGACGGCGATGCTGTCATTCGTTAGGCAATGGAAAAGCGGAAGATCAGTCATGCCCTATCCGAGGAGCGGCCTCAGCCCGAGTGGCTGGCGGTCGAGGATTTGGCCACAGTCGAGCGCACTTCCGAGGACGCGTCCAACCGGGCTGCGGCGTGATGCGTTCAACCATGGATTCCTCTCCTTCGCTTCCCGCCGCTGATGACGGACGTCAGCGTGTGCTCATTGAGGATGTCTCGCCTCAGATCGATTGTGGCCGCTACCCGATCAAGCGCGTGGTGGGCGAAGAGGTGATCGTCGACGCGGATATATTTGCCGACGGCCACGATGTACTATCTGCGGTGTTACGTTATAAAACCGAAGACGCGGCGGATTGGGAAGAGCGGGAAATGATTCACGTCGCTAACGATCGCTGGCGGGCGAGTTTTCCGGTCGAGCGCATTGGTCGGTATCGCTATACCATCGAAGCGTGGGTCGACCATTCCAAAACCTGGGAGCATGATTTCGCCATCAAACTCGCCGCCGGGCAGGACATGGCGGTCGAGCTTCGCGTGGGCGCGGAACTGGGACGAAGCGCTCTTGAGCGGGCCGCAGGGGAAGATCGGGCGATGCTGGAACGTTGGGTGCGGGAGTTGAGCGGGGACGAGCCCGTCAACTCCGCGGCTCGCGTCGCGAGTGCGCGGCATGCGGGCATGCGGGCGGTCTTGAATCAATATCCCGACCGCTCGCTGGCGACGCGCTTCGAACGGGAACTCGAGGTGTGGGCCGAGCCGGTTCGCGCGCGCTACGGGGCGTGGTACGAGTTGTTTCCGCGGTCGTGCGGCTCGGATGGGAAACGGCATGGAACCTTGCGCGACGTGGAGGCGCAGTTGCCTCGGATCGCCGCGATGGGCTTCGATGTCCTTTACCTTCCGCCGATTCATCCGATCGGAAAATCCTTCCGCAAAGGGCGCAATAATACGACGGAAGCCACTGCGGAGGATCCAGGTAGCCCCTGGGGAATTGGGAGTGAGGACGGCGGACACAAAGCGATCCATCCGCAGTTGGGAACGATGGACGATTTTCACCATTTGTTGGATCAGGCGAAACAGCATCAAATCGAGGTGGCGCTCGATATCGCCTTTCAGTGCTCCCCGGATCACCCGTATGTGCGCGAACACCCGGAATGGTTTAAGCACCGTCCCGACGGGAGTATTCAGTACGCTGAGAATCCGCCCAAAAAATATCAGGATATCTATCCCTTCGACTTTGAGAGCGATTCCTGGCGGGCACTCTGGCAGGAGGCGAGAAGCGTAATCGAATTTTGGGCGCAGGAGGGCGTGACGATCTTTCGCGTCGATAACCCGCATACCAAAACGTTTCCCTTTTGGGAGTGGTGTATTCGTGGACTCAAAGAGACGCGTCCGGAGCTAATCTTCCTGTCGGAGGCATTCACGCGTCCGAAGGTAAAATATAATTTGGCGAAGCTCGGCTTCACCCAGTCCTATAATTACTTCCCCTGGCGCAATACGCGTTCCGAGCTGAGCGATTATTTGACGGAACTGACGCAGTCGCCGGTACGGGATTTCTTTCGGCCGAATCTATGGCCGAACACGCCGGATATTCTGCCGCAATCCCTCCAGTTTGGAGGCCGGCCGGCCTTCAGGGCCCGCTTCGTCCTCGCGGCCACGCTGGGCGCCAGCTACGGGATTTACGGACCCGCCTACGAGCTGTGCGTCAGCGATGCCTTCAAGGCTGGTGGCGAAGAGTATCTTAACTCGGAGAAATACGAGTTGAAAGCCTGGCAGTTGGACGCGCCTGGGAGCGTGGAGCCGTTAATTACCCGCGTGAATGCGATCCGCCGCGAGAACGCCGCTTTGCAGAGCAACGATCTGCTCGCGTTTCACCCGACCGACAACCCGCAGCTGCTGGCTTACAGCAAACGCACCCTGGATCGGGAGAATATAATTCTTACCGTAGTGAATCTCGATCCCCACCATCTCCAGGAGGGAACGACCGCCCTCGACCTCAAGGAACTCGGGGTGGAGCCGAACGACACGTTTCAGGTGCACGACCTCTTGAGCGGAGCACGCTATCTCTGGCGGGGAGCGGAAAACTTTGTGCGGCTGGATCCGCAGCAGGTTCCAGCGGCGATCTTCCGCCTGCGGCGCCGCGTCCGTTCTGAACAGGACTTCGACTATTTCATGTAATCTAATGCCGTCCCGCCTCACCGACCCTTCGCCCGCGCCGGATCCAATGTGGTATCGCAATGCCGTCATATATCAGGCACACGTCCGTTCGTTTTTTGATAGCGATGGCAATGGCATTGGGGACTTCCGCGGTCTCACGCAGAAGCTCGACTATCTGCAGGACCTCGGAATCTCCACTGTTTGGCTCCTGCCGTTTTATCCGTCGCCGCTGCGGGACGACGGCTATGACATCGCCGACTATTATGCCATCAATCCGATTTATGGCACATTGGACGACTTCAAGGAGTTTCTGAAAGAAGCGCACCGGCGTTCGCTCCGGGTGATCACCGAACTTGTCATCAATCACACCTCCGACCAACACCCGTGGTTCCAGCGAGCGAGGCGGGCCGGGAAAGGGAGTGTCTGGCGCGACTATTATGTCTGGAGCGACACGACCGATAAATATACCGACGCCCGGATTATCTTCCGCGACTTCGAACAGTCGAACTGGACGTGGGATCCGATCGCGAACTCGCACTACTGGCACCGTTTTTATTCCCATCAACCCGACTTGAATTTCGATCACCCGGTCGTGCACGAGGAGATTACCCGCGTGCTGGATTTCTGGTTTGAGCTCCGGGTGGACGGACTGCGATTGGACGCCGTGCCCTATCTCTATGAGCGCGAAGGAACCAATTGCGAGAACCTCGAGGAAACCCACGCGTACCTGAAGGCACTGCGCCGACATGTGGACGAAAAGTTTGGTGATCGCATGCTTCTGGCCGAGGCGAATCAATGGCCGGAAGATGCGGTTAAGTATTTAGGCGAAGGCCGGGGTGACGAATGCCATATGGCCTTTCATTTTCCCTTGATGCCGCGGCTGTTCATGGCCGTACGGATGGAGGATCGGACGCCGATCATTGATATTCTGGAGCAGACTCCACCAATCCCGGAGACGTGTCAGTGGGCCATGTTCCTGCGGAACCATGATGAGCTGACTCTCGAAATGGTCACCGAGGAAGAGCGTGACTATATGTATCGCATGTATGCGTCGGACTCACGTGCCCGCATCAATCTTGGTATACGACGTCGTTTGGCGCCGCTGTTGAACAACGACCGGCGACGGATCGAGCTCCTTAATGCGCTCCTACTTTCGATGCCGGGCACCCCGGTGATCTATTATGGGGACGAGATCGGAATGGGAGACAATATTTACCTGGGGGATCGCAATGGAGTGCGTACCCCGATGCATTGGAGCTCCGACAAAAACGCGGGGTTTTCCCGGGCGAATCCGCAAAGCTTGTTTCTACCGATCGTGCTTGATCCGGAATATCATTACGAAGCGATCAACGTCGAGACCCAGCAAAGCAACCCGAGTTCTCTGCTCTGGTGGATGAAACGGATCCTCGGGCTGCGTCAGCGATGGCCGGCGCTGGGTAGAGGTTCGATAAAGTTTTTGCAGCCGGACAACCGCAAAATCCTGGCCTTCATCCGTGAGTTCGAGGGACAGCGAGTTCTTGTCGTGGCCAACCTCTCACGCCACGCGCAAGCAATGGAACTGGACCTGTCCGAGTATAAAGGGTTCGTACCGGTTGAGATTTTTGGTCAAACGCGATTCCCGGGAATCACCGGCGACGGCTACCAGCTCACGATTAACCCGCATGCCTTTTTCTGGTTTGCCCTGGAGTCGGCGCAGCCAGAGGAAGCGCTTGCCCTTGCGCTACCGGCGCGGCTGCAGGATTTGCCCGTGATTGAGTCGGCGGATGGCTGGGCGACGATGCTTGAAGGGCGCCCCCGCCGGCGGTTGATCGAGGTGTTGACGGGATTCCTTCAACAGCAGCGATGGTACGGAGGAAAAGCGCGGCATTTGCGCGTGGTTGAAATCATCGATGCGGTTGAGATTCCCACGACGGCGGGTCCGGCGTGCCTCACGCTGCTTTCTGCGGAGTATGCGGCGGGCGACCCTGAAGTGTATATACTGCCTCTTGCCCTCGCGAGGGGCGCCGAGATTGAGACGGTTCTTCAGGCGCATGCTGGAGCAGCGATTGCGCGCGTTGGGGAGGGAAGTGACTCGGAGACGCTGCTGTTTGATGCCATGGCGGCGAAACCGTTCGCCCGTGCGTTGTTCGATGCGACCACGGCGAGCGCCACGTTCCGCGGCTTGCGAGGAGATCTTGTGCTTCGTGCGACCGAGGCGTTTGAGCGATTGAAGGGGCCTGCGGATGGCCTGCTTGAGCCCGCACTTTCCCGGGCGGAACAAAGCAACACCGCGATCATTTTTGGCGATCGATTGATCTTTAAATTATTCCGCCGACCGGAAGCGGGTATAAATCCTGATGCGGAGATCAGTCGGTACTTAACCGGGAAGAAGTTCGAGCACGTTCCGGCTTTGGGTGGTGTTATTGAATATCGCAGTGCCGGAAGTACCCGAAGCCTTGGTATTCTGACCCAGTTCATCAGCGGTGCGACCGATGGTTGGAGTTACACCTTGGATGCTTTGGGGCGGTACTTTGACCGGGCTTTGCTCTATGTGGCAGAAGGCCGCGTTTGCAGCGTGCCAGAGGCATCGCTGTTGAATGGATCGGAAAGTGAACCGACGGACGACGTGGTGGCCGCGATCGGCACCTATCTGGAAGCTGCGCGCCTTTTGGGCGTAAGGACAGCGGAGCTGCATCTGACATTGAGTGCGAGCGAGGACGTGGATTTTGCACCTGAGCCTTTTTCGTCGCATTACCAACGTTCACTCTATCAATCGATGCGTAATTCGGTGGTGGAGAACTTCGAGCTCCTCAAGCGGCAGACGTCGCATCTGCCGTTGCCGCTCCAGAGAAATGCCCAGGCGGTTCTGGCCTTGGAGCCGGCGGTGCTGGCGCGTTACAAGCAGCTCTATACGGGACGGCTTTCGGCGATGCGGATCCGGGTACACGGGGACTATCACCTTGGCCAGGTACTCTCAACCGGGACCGACTTTATGATTATCGACTTCGAAGGGGAGCCGGCGCGCGCGCTCAGTGCGAGGAGGCTGAAGCGTTCGCCGATTAGTGATGTCGCGGGAATGATTCGATCCTTTCACTATGCGGTCCATCATGCGCTGCATGTTCAAGTCGAGCGGGGCATGCTGACTCCGGAGAATCGTATCGGGGTGGCACAGTGGGCGCTGTACTGGAGACGATGGGTGAGCGCAGTCTATCTACGGGCCTACCGTCAGACAATGGGAACGTCTCGCCTGCTCCCGTCGCAACGCAGCGAGCTCGAGGTGCTGTTGAATTCCTATCTTCTCGACAAAGCCGTGTATGAAATTGGCTATGAGCTAAACAACCGCCCGGACTGGCTCAACATCCCCTTTGATGGCGTCCTCGAGTTGATGAACGTCGACTTAAGGACGTGAGATCCGGAGCGGCCCGGTGGATTTTTTCTCTGAAAAGTCTGCCACTCCGTGGCAACTGACACTCGTTCATGCGCGAAACTTCGCGCACAGATCGCCGCCGGCGGGGTCTCGATATCATGTCAACTTAGGCAATTTGATGCCGGACCGGCTGGCGTCGGCGGGCGGGAGCTCCGCTGGCAAACGGAGGAGAGGCTTGAAGGGTGTGGCGACTCCGGTTTCAGCGACGTGTCAGGCCCCTTTTCTTTCGGCCTTCTTCGTTTCCTTTCGCTTACGAAGCTCGCCCAACTCGTCGGCGAAAACCGTGACGAAAGTCTTGCCGACAGGGGAAGCCTCGCCGGTCTCGTGGTCCCAGCGCCGAACCGCGCCATTCGGATCGAAGCAGTAAACGTCCGCGTTGCCGATTACCTTGAGGAAAGGAGCAAACTTTATGCCCGACGTTTGCTGAAACTGAGCGGCTGCTTTGCGCATATCCATCCAATCCGGCACGTCCTTCGCAAAACCGTAGGTCATCACCCCTCGAAGAAAACTCCAAAACTGACCCACGTCGTTTGGCTTGCTCTTCGGCCAAATTGTTTCTTTCACCTCGATATAGATACCGCCATAGGGCGACATCGAGAACTCGCGGAAATCCTGCGGCAACGTATAGCCTAATTGCGTTTCGAAAGCCCGCAGAACGGCATCGGTTGGCGCGTTCGGACCGCAGGCAAACACGGAGAAGTCGCCATCCAGATTCGCATCGAGCGCGTCTTTGATCAGATCGTTAGGTGAGAAGGTCATGATTTTTCCCGGTAGTAGAATTGTTCTTGCTCCGTCACGCCATCACCACCGGGCGTGGAAAGAAAACGGAAGCGATCCATGGGAAGGACGATGATGTCAGGGAGATTTGGACCGAAGAGACACTTGCGTTTGAAGGCTAATACCTGACGGGCACGAATTCCACGCCCCGCTCGCCTTTCAGCACGTCGCGCACGGGCTCGCTCACGACAAGGTAAGGGGACGCGAGAAAGCTTTGGCTGAATTCGGGAGTGAGTCGCGAGTTTCCAAACCGCTCGTAGGTCTCAGCGACGGCGCACGTGGGAACAGGCTGGTCGTAGACGAGCTGAAGAGGCTCGCGCCCGACGTTGAAGTAGCCGTCGCGCCTGCACACGCCGCACTGACCCTCGGTCGCGAAGCCGGTTGTTGCCGGGCTGAATGGAGGAAGGACTGTTTCGCCGATGAGCTCGAAAAAGCCGCTCGGGGTGCGTTCCTCGCTGGTCACTATTTCCCGAAGGCAGTTCGGTGCGACGGCGCGGAGAGCGGGCATCAAACGCGGCGGAATCACCATCTCAAATTTGAGTGTGCAGGCTAGGTAATCCTTGAGATTACCGGTAGGCAGGCGAATGGGATCGAGGCGGCGGGCGCCGGTGCCGCAAACGCCGCACGCAACGCTGCAGTCATACCGTCCTCCATCCCTGGGTCCGCAAAAGACGGATAGTTGATTACGGACCTCAAGAAGGAAGTATTTCAAGGTTCAGATGTGTCGCGCGAGAGGTGGAAGCCGGGCGTTGCCAGCCCAAATGGCGGAAGGATCGTTTCGCCGATGGGCTGGCAACCTCCGCTCGGCGTGCGTTCCGTGCTGCTGATTTTAGTTTGGAGTCGCATCTTATATCATCTTGGAGCGACATTAATGACTGGGCGAATTTTTCACAATTATCAGGGACGTTATCGTGAGGTCGCCGAATAGCGGCCGACAGCTTTGAGCCACTCAGCCGTACCGAGGTATAGAGTTTTAAACTTCCACCAGGATGGGGTGCGAGAACGCCGCCATACTAAACGACTGTGGTGATGAACCCTGGTGCCTCGGGCGCCGGAAGCCCGAGGCGCGACGCAATCTCAAACACGGTTCCGTCATCAAATAATGTTTCCATTCCAGGCTGGAGCGGCTGATCGGGTTGATATTCTAGCAGATTATTCTCCCAATCCTCACACTCTCCGGCCAACTGAAGCCAGATGCCATCGCCAGCTGAAAGAAACCGCCGGAGCTTGCCGCACAAGTAATGCGCGTAAACGCCACAGCTCGCTGTCGTCTGTACGCCAAGCATGATAGTTTCGGAGTTCCACAGGTTCGCGATCGCTTCGATAGTCTGGTGATGCTCGTTCTGCTTCAGCGACACGAACCCGAGGTTTTCGATGCATACCCACGGGCTGCTCTCGAAGTGTCGCACCGCAAGCCCTTCCCGGGAATGTTTCTTCCGTAGAAGGTCGACGAGAGCGCGACTCGTATCGGCGGGCCGCTGTTCGGCGGGTACGTGAACGCAAGTGCGAAAGAAGGTAGCCATTTTTAACAACCAATTTGCCAGTTTATTGGCCGGGAGAAAGGAGATTATACTCTCGAACGGATACGCGCACTACGGGAGTTAGAGTCTCGCCGTGGGCACGCAGTTCGGCTTCGAGGGCCGTCGTATCGACGCCAGGACGCTTTCGAACATCGAGCAGGCGATCCGTGCACTCCGAGTTCGAATATTGAGAGAGGCGGGACATAGCGCCTTTCAGGCGTTCGATCGTAGATGCTGAACCGGAGTTTGTCGTTTTCAACTGCACGGCCAGCGGTGGTCGAATGAAGTCCACTGCACCGGCCGTTGGCAGGTGACTGAAGGAGCGATATTCGCGGTAATACAGATCCAACTCACCAACGATCCCGCGGAGCCAGAACCCTTGCGGTGGCTCTTCGTCGAGCTTCCAAATCCAGCCCGCGTTCGGGCTGTCACAAAGGTTCTTGAGGCGGGCAACTTGATCGGCGTCGAACGATTGAAATGGACCACGATTCACGAATTCCGCTGGGTTGCCCTTAAAGCAACGGAGGAAATCGGCGGTCCACTCAACCGTCGCCTGGCCTTCCTGAAACACGAGGCGCTGCTCAAAAATCTTCAGGAAGTTTAGAATGGCCTGGTCGTTTCCACTATTGCCGATCGCATGGATGAACAGTGCGAGGCGATCGAGCAGGACGCCCTCACCGCCTGGCTGTAGGAAAAGACGCCGAGTGTTTGGCATCGTGACCGCATGCTCGACGATCTTTTGCAGGTTCGCGATATTGCGATTGGCTATGTTTCTGGCCAGATGGGATTCAACGAACTCGGCAACGGAAGTTTCAACTCCGAGCGCCTGTTCTATTTTCCGCTTTCCCGACTCGGTGAGACCGCGCTCGATCGCAGCCCGGAGTTCAGCACTCACGACCGTCGACCGTAGCGATTGCTTGAATACGGCAGAACGTGTCGCAACCGTGAAGGCGGTCTTTTTGGCCAGCTGGGTGGCCCATATAGCGCCGCCTTTCATCACGACGGCGCCGACCTTCGCCACGCCGCCAGTCGCGGTGCCCATGGCCACCTGCTCGCCGAGATAACCCAGATAGTATCCGCCCGAGTAGGCCATTGTTCGTCCGAAGCCGATCAGATCGCTGGCCAGTTCGGAGGTGTGCCACGGCGTGGCTTGGAACGTCGTCTTCTCGGCGCCCGCAATCATCCGGTTGCCGAAATCCTCCGCCCACGAGACAATGCCGCCGGCCAAATTGTAGGCCAACCCCACGGGCACTAGATATTGCTTCACCGTGGAGCCCTTGATCAGGCCCCACATCGTCCACGAGCCGTTCTTGAACTTGTCCCACGTGGAGTAGGCCTGGCTGGCCGCGGACAGGGGCGCAAAGATCGCGTGCTCGCAGACTCGCACGCACATCGCCATGAGTTCGCGGCTGCGGCGCAGGGGATTCGTCTGCCAGTCGACGATCTCATTGGCGGCTTGGGAGGCCATCCAGTCGTTCGTCTGGAGATAGCCGCCAATGATCATCTCCGCCATTTCCTTGTCGTCCTTCAAGCCGGCCTTGGCGCCTTCGAACATGCCGAGCGCGAACGCCTCCATGCCTTGGGTCTGCGCGATGACGTTGAAGATCGGAATCAGAGGCACGCGCGTGAGGACATGGATCGCGCCGCTCGTGAAGTTGGAACTGCCGCCGGAGGATGGAGCCGCGGCATAGCCAAACGTGAAGCTCATCGGGATGCTGCCACCGATGGTGCCCCCACCGCTGAAGCCGACGCCCTTGACCCAGCCGTCGACGTAATCGATCCAGTCGGCGAAATCTTGGGCAGCGTAGAGCGGGTGCTGCGTGACCGCCTGCTGGTTGCCGCGGATGAGACGGATCTGGACGTTGCCGATCGCGTTGAAGCAGGTGTAGAAATTTATCTTCCGCGGATTCACCGAATCGCGGACGAACCAGACCTCGCGCGGCGTCGTCCCCGAATTGATATCCGCGTCGCTTAGAATCTCCGGAATGCTGGCGTACACCTTCGTGGTGCCGCCGCCGAGGAGTCCGCTGTAGCGGCCCATGTTTTCCGTCGCGCTGGCGATCTCGATTTCGACGTCGCTGACCTCCTGCGGCATGATGAAACTGCCGGCGAGGAACTTGTCGCGTGAAACGACTTCGACCTGGGGGGTGATGTCGCGCCAGTGGCCTACGGCGACGAGGATGGTCTCCCACCAGCCTTCGTGCCCCACATCGACAAACTGGCCCTCACCGATCGGGCACGGTATGTCATGCGCAGGAACATCGACTATCCAGATCTGAACCGTTGTGACGACGGTCTCGTCCCAAGCCGAAACAACGACGATCTCATCCCAAGCGGGTACATTGACCGTCTCATCCCAAGCGGGAACATCGACGGTTTCATCCCAAGCCGGAACGGTAACTTCTTCATTCCAAGCTGGAATTGTATAGTATTCGTCGTGTTCCTCGACGTCGACAACCTCCTCGACCCAGGCGTCGGACGTGACGGTGTATGCGTTTCCTTCCACCCACTCCTCCACCCATCCGCCGCCGATCGCCTCTTCGCGGCAGTTTTCTTCCCAGCACTCTTCCCAACCGCCTTCGGTATACTCATCCCAATACCACGTGCAATACACGTCACAGACGGTCGAATAGTATTCGACGTAATAGGAATCGTAATACCCTTCCTCTTGCACGGTGTGAGTCTCGGCTGGGTGATGCTCGATATGCGTCTGTCGCTCCACGTGGCGGACCCCCACCACTTCCGAATGGTGGATGGTCTCGGTCGTCGCGGGGTGATGCACGACGGTGTTTGTCGCCGGATGGTGAACGACGGTGGTCGTCGCCGGGTGGTGCACTGTCCTTGTCGTCGCCGGGTGATGGACCACGGTGTCGACCTGCCGAGGCTCGAAGTGGCCGACTTCCGGCACATGGCATGTGCCCATGGGCGGCGGCTGCCAGACGCGCTCGGTCGTGCCTTCGTGCCAGACCTCCGTGGTGACGGGCGGGACCCAGATCTTGATCTGCGCGAGCGCAGCGATCGGACTGAAGAAACCTATGATGGTGACCAGAGCGGGGAGAAACCGCCGGGTCAGATTACGAGATAACGCAGTCAAGGTATTCACGGCGTGCGGTTACGAAGTTTTCCTCTTGGTGACGCCGGCGCGCGTAAGCACATCCGGCAGATCGTCGATCGTTCCGAAATCCGTGAGCACACCCGAATGGTTCAGGACATAGACATACGGCGATATATGGACCTTCAACGCACTCCCGACCGACTTTGTCGCGGGCCCGAAGGAAGCGTAAGCGGACTTGGTCAACACAGGCAGGGTGCGACCAATGCGCTTCGCGTCGTTGGCGGTGCCGCCCAGCGCCAGAGCGACTACCTGGGTTCCGCGCGGAAACGCTTTTCCGAAGACGCTGAGAGGATCCAGGGCCTCGGGCCGCCGGGGTGACCAGACGATGACGATGGTGACGTGGCCGCGCTCCTCCTGGAGGTTGATTTCGCCACCATTGGCCAGCGGGACCGAGAGGTTGATGGTTTGCCCGAGGAGTCGGCAACGGTCCTTTATCGCTTTCGCCTCACGCATGTCGCGTGCGCCAACGGCGGTAGAGCTGACGACTTCCGATGCGAGGGCGTGGGCAGTCTTCGGATCCGAACGCCGGGCCGTCGCGACGGCATAGGAATCCAGCTCCGCGAGCGGTCCGAATTCTGCGCGGAGGCTCCGGATGATTTTCGTCTGCTCCTCGCCCCGGTTGGAGATCAGGCCGGAGCGGACCTTGAGGGCCAGCCCCTGGTTCTCCATCGCGACGGCTACGTCGAGACGATCCTTCGCGGGCGCGCCTCGATCAACGCGGTAGGCCGTAGCCACGGCAACAGCGGCGAGTTCTCGCGCTTGGTCCCCTGCCACCACACCGCGCAAACCGGCGATCGCTTCCATTTTTCTCGCTTCGGCCGCGCGCGCGTCCGTGGGGTATCGCGTGTAGAAAGCACGTGCTGCCTCCGTGGTAGAGCGGGCGCCGGCCACCTGGAGTGCGTGGCGAGCCGCCGCATCTTCGCGCGAAGACCTCTCGCCACGCTTCGGCGCCCCGGCGGACTTGGCCAGAGCGTT
>Ga0163151_10007411_pt1 | contig 12821 bp, 11 predicted proteins | sample OliLakLV19MP5IB2_FD_145596 | JGI IMG/M metagenome (GOLD analysis project Ga0163151, IMG submission 145596) | Freshwater microbial mat bacterial communities from Lake Vanda, McMurdo Dry Valleys, Antarctica - Oligotrophic Lake LV.19.MP5.IB-2 | ecosystem: Environmental > Aquatic > Freshwater >...
TTTTGGGTTGCCCCGCTGGGGCAAATTTTTCATGCTTATTTTATTTTACAAGCAGGTTGCTCCTCTGGAGCATCAAGTATGTAATAATGTTCTGGTTCGTTTCTCGCCACGTATCGACTCCTGCCTCGGGCGGGATACAGTTGGAGTAGAGAGTTTTTTAAAGGTATTCATAATCGAATACACCCAAACGGATCAGGTTAGCATCGCCCCCGAAAACGGGAGACGATGCTTGAAATAGAGATGGAATTAAGAAAGGTAGTTCTTCTCAATATCATCCTATCACCGATATTGCGCCTACACTTTCGGTGCTGTTAAAAATAAAATTCCCAAGTGGTTGCTCTGGTCAACCCATTACTGAGATTGTGGATTGAGGTTGTTTTTTGATGATGGTGATAATTTTTCCGATGTCAGGTCTTCCTACCTGACATTTTTTGTTTGCAGAGTTTTATAGGGCGAATTGTGCGAGTAAACAAGGCTTCATAATAATCAATAAAAGTCTTACTTTCGATTTGAACTCGTCAGGTCGGAAGATCTGACGGCAAAGAAAATAAGATCTCCAGCAATTAACTGGTCAAATAAATATAAGTGATGATGAATAGTGTAGGCAACAAAATGAAGTATTCTATTTCTTCCTATTTGATTTCTTTCGTGGTTGTTTTGTCGGCAGACAATGCTTTAGCTCAAAAGATTGATACCTCCGCTGATCGCGTAAAAACAGACTTTCAAATTTCGTTGCCCTACATCGGTAGCGTAAAACCACGTAGCGCTACAGAGATAGAATCATCTAATTGGATGATTGGTTGCGAAACGTTAGATCGGGATTTTGCTGATTATGATTCGTATAAAGAATATTTGAATCCACTTGGCATTAAACTTATTCGCTTGCAGGCAGGGTGGGATAAAACAGAACATGTAAAAGGCAACTATGATTGGGCTTGGCTTGATCATATTATTAATGATGCTACCAAACGTGGTTTGAAGCCCTGGCTGCAAATTTCGTATGGCAATCATAATTACCCCGGTGGTGGTGGTGCAAACCTCGGTGCCGGCATGCCGCATTCGGACGAGGCACTAAAGGCATGGGATAAATGGGCGGAATCATTGGTGATACGTTATAAAGACAAAGTTAAAGATTGGGAAGTTTGGAATGAGCCCAACTTTAGTGACAATGCCGAGAACACGCCCGAGAAGACTGCAATGCTGAATATTAGGACCGCAGAAATTATTAAACGTTTACAACCCGATGCAAAGATTTCCGGATTAGCATTAGGACATATTTCCGTTCCATATGTACAAGTATTTGCTAAGATACTTTATGAAAAAGGTAAACTACATTTATTCGATAACATGGTCTATCATGATTATGTCTACAATCCCGATGCGAATTATAAAGAAGTAGAAGAGTTTAAACATATCTTTCATCAGTACGATCCGAAGATGAAGATTAGGCAGGGCGAAAACGGAGCACCGTCTTCAGGTGGGCCGGGTAGAGGAGCTATTGGCGATTACGATTGGACAGAAGTATCGCAAGCTAAATGGGACGTGCGAAGAATGCTCGGCAACTTAGGGCATGATGTGGAGTGCAGTGTTTTTACCATCATTGATATTGCCTATACGGCAGGACCAATCAGCCGATTAAATGTGAAAGGTCTTATAGAATCCGATTCTACCAAAAAAGTGATTCGGCCTAAGATTGCGTACTACGCAGTGCAAAACGTGGCCGCAGTTTTTGATCATTCACTGTTGCGGATAACAGATTTGCATTGGACGTATAACAGGAATCTCATTCCTGAGAATAAAGATCAAGTACTCTATACCAAAGGTACTGATCGCTCGCTTTCCGTTTACGGATACAAACACAAAACAACGGGCAAACAATTATATACCATTTGGAATGATGAATATATTCCTACCAATTCGAACGTGACCAGATCGGTAGACTTCAATTTTGTAGGAGCAAATTTTAATCAGCCTGTTTATGTCGATATACTCACCGGTAAGGTTTACGAAATCCCTGCAGCGCAGTGGAGTAAACAAGGAGACACCTATTCCTTTAAAAAAATACCGATTTATGATTCTCCGATTTTGATTGCGGACAAGAGTCTCATTACAATGAAATAGTATAGTACTTGTGGTCGTGTCGGTACAAACTAAGAACTTGCAAAAGGCTTTTTATTATAATGTCAGGTCTTCCGACCTGACATTTTTTGGTTCTCGTCACGTATCGTCTCCCGCCTTGGGGATACGGCATTTTTAAAGGGATTCATTTCGGTGCTTTCAGATCTTTCAATCTGACAGGCATTTAAGGCAACCAACTCTCAACTCTTAATCTACTGCAGTGATTAGAATATTTATTTAGTCTTATTTATCAGATAACTGAATCTTATCTGCGCAAATCGATTATGTGTCTGAACACTAACGTCCTGATTGTCAATAGTACCAGATGCACTATACATTTCAGTCAGACCAAAAAAGTAGTCAACTCCGATTTCAATTTTTGAATCAATGCGATAGGAAATTCCCGGTAAAATTCCAATTTCACGTCTGTTAGTTAAAAAATCAACGGACTCATTATTGGGAAAGAAAAAACGATAATTAAAGCCAAGGCTCATTCCTATTTTAGGATGTGGAAAGTTAAATTGAAGAATAAGCGGAATCTCAAAAAAGTAATGATTTCGATTGCTTGAAACGTCATCCAGTTGCATAAAAGGAGGACCCACTATAACCAGATTAGGACTATTAAAAGCCTCTCTTTTAAACTTAACACCAAATGTTAATCTTGATTTTAGTTCAATATGCTTTGTTAAGGGTTTTATTATTCCACCACCAAACCTCATTTCAAGAGTTGGAAATTTAGATGGTGCAGAAGGATTAGAATAAAAAGTTGAACGGCCAGTGCTGGCAAACAACGAGAAATTGATTTTTTGATTATTTTCCTTATGCTGAGACTTGCAGTAATAACTACTAAAAAATAAAAGGAAAAAAATAGTTTTATGAAATTTCATATGGTTGAATAATAATTTTACATCATTGACAGTCTATTATTGCAAAATTGTAGCCTACCCCTCTGCTTGATCCTTCAGCATGAAGACTTGTAAATGGAAAGGCTGTTATTAATTGATTGAGAAGGGGGTCCCCAATTGGCTGATCCCAAGTTAGCGAGACCTGATCAATTGAGGTAGATGCTCCAAATGGTGCTTTGGTAATTAAGGTAGGAATTCCAACACCATTCTGAAGTGTCCAAGCCATAATAGAAAATGAAACATTGCGATACTCTAATTAGTTTTTAATGAGAACCAATTACACCAATCGTTGCGGTAAGTTCTGGAAACTAGAATAGAAACTCTTGGTTGTCGCCAATCACCTTCGAAACTAGTATAAAATAATATAAAGGATTTGATAGCAATATAAACTTCTCTGTCATCTCTACATTTAGTGTGATTATCAAAATATGTAGCTTCCATGATTGTAGAACAAGTACTATTGGTGCGTGCATTCCTTGACCACTTCTTTTCGTGAGAGTGTGATCATTGAAAGTTATTTCACGACCATTATTTAGTATTCTTACATAAATGACTGAATATCAAAGCTTGCGATGGTCAAATCATTGTGGAATGAATTGTTTGGCATCTCAAAAAATAATGGTCAATGATAAACGAAATAAAGTGATCAACCACCATGGAATCTCCACACCAGTCCCGCTGCGATTGTGGTTGCGGTAATAACACGCTTTAAGGTTACACGATTCAATGCCCGAAGATCAACCAAAGTATAAGTGAACCGATTTCCGTAAAGCGCTTTATGCTTTTCGCAGAGCTTTTTGAATTGTGCAAAGTCTTCTGAATTCTGAAACACTTGGCAACCGGCTGAATATTTGTTGATGAATTTGGTGTCTCCAAAACTCTCCGCACGATGAATGTTGATTCCAAAATTGCCCCGTTCTTTTGTTCCATTGTAAAAATCCAAAATAGCATCACAGTCATAATCACGGATAACCGTCACAGGTTGTGTCTGAACCAGTGCTATGGCGCTGGAGATTGAGTTGGAGTCGATCGGGTTTGAGAATTAGTTAACTTCAATTTAAGCGAAAGCGGCCCATGACCAGCTTTTGCTACACTATTTATTTTAGTGAAAACTACTAAATAGAAACTATTTAATGTAGTTTTAGAGCTCCAAATATGGAGAAAATTAATAAAAATCTTCGCTTTTTAAGAGAAAAAGCCAATTTGACTCAAAAGGAATTAGCTTCAAAACTGAGAGTTAAAACTCCTGTTATTGGATCGTACGAAGAGGGTAGGTCAATACCACCCATTCCGATCTCTATCAAAATTTCACAGTTATTCAATGTCAGCCTTGACACATTATTGGTAGAGGATGTAAAAGATGTCTATAAGAACAGAATAGTTAGAGGGAAGGGGATTCTTACAATAACAGTAGATTCTTCGGGGGAGGAAAATGTTGAGCTTGTAATGCACAAAGCCTCTGCCGGGTATATCAATGGATATTCCGATTCTGAATACATCAAAGACTTGCCTAAAATATCTATTCCCTTTCTTTCAAAATCCAATACTTACAGAGCTTTTGAAATTGTGGGTCAATCGATGCTTCCAGTGAAAAGCGGTGATATTATTATTGGTAAGTACTTAGACAACTTGGACAAAGTCAAAAATGGGAAAACCTATATTATTATCTCGAAAACAAATGGAGTTGTTTATAAGCGTGTTCTTGAATTATCTGCATACAACCTTTTACTTATATCTGACAATTCAATTTATGAGCCTTTTGCAATTCCATTGAGTGACATTTTAGAAATTTGGGCTTTTGTAATCCGCTTAACTCAGGAGGAGGAACAAGCAGAATTGCCACTCATATACATTGAAAAAATTATGAAAATTAAACAGGATACTGATGGGGCGGCCATTTGAAAAAGAATTATTGAATGTAGAAAGTACGCTTGCCTGGGCTCTTGATCAGAAGGTAGAGGATTTAAAAAATACAATTCTCGCAAATTCTGATAGGCCATTTTATGTTGTTGGTTCCGGAGGCTCATTTAGTGCATGTCATTATGTAGCTGATCTGTTACAATATCATGGTTTCTCTGCTAAAGCAATTACTCCTTTATACATCCATCAGAATAGAGTTCGAATATTTAACACGAATCTAATTTTTATTAGCGCAGGTGGAAGGAACACGGATATTTTATCTTCTTACGAGAGTGCAATATCACAAGATCCTAATCTTGCAATTAGTATCTCATTGAAAATAAATAGCCCTTTGAAAAAGCTCTCAATGAATTACTCAATAGGAAAACATTATGAATTTGATCTTCCAACAGGAAAGGACGGTTTTCTCGCAACAAATTCTTTGATAGCCTTTTTTACATTGATGAATGAAGTAATCTCACTGGATAAAGGAAGAGAGAATACCTTCTCTCAAATTATGAATGAAATTCAGTTGAGTTATATAAGATTATTTGTTAAACAGAATTTCAGAAAAAAAACATTTATAGTATTGTACGGTAGCTGGGGCTCCTCAGTGGCGGTAGATTTAGAATCTAAATTTTCAGAAGCTGCGTTAGGGAACGTATTACTTTCTGACTATCGAAATTTTGGACATGGTCGTCACCACTGGTTTGATAAACAGGCTAAGGATTCAGCGATCATCATGTTAATTACACCTGCGGAAGAGAAGCTTGCTAACCGGACAATTGATATACTTCCAAAGAGCATACCACATCTTAAACTCTTGGTGGACGATGCCACTTCAAATGGAAGCATTCCGTTACTGATTCAATCCTTTTACTTCGTCAATGAAATAGGGAAAAGAAAGAATATTGATCCAGGAAGACCCGGAGTTCCTCCTTATGGAAGTAAACTGTACAATCTTAAGTACAAAAAACTTCTTAAATCTTCGCGTGATCTTTCCTCAAAGGAGTACCTAGCAATATCCAGAAAGGTACAATCGCCTGAATTACTCAATGAAAAAGAGGCACGTTTGTGGAATTCTGGATTGAAAGTATTTATTGGCCTTCTTTCAACGACAAAATTTGGCGGAATTATATTCGATTATGACGGTACCCTTTGCTCTTCAGAGAACAGATACAAGGGTATTTCTTCTGAGATAAGTAAGGCAATTACTAAAATAGTCGAAAAAGGTTTTGTCATTGGAGTAGCCACTGGCAGGGGGAAATCGGTAAGGGAGGATTTTCAGAATCAGATTCCGCAGAAATATTGGAACCAGGTAATTATTGGATATTATAATGGATCAGATATTGGGATGCTATCGGATTCCAAAATTCCTGATAGCACGACTGAGCCTCATGCATCATTGAAATTGATAGCCAAAAAGATAAAGGAGCATTCCTTATTGAAAGAGAAGTTGGAAGTAGAATTAAGACCATTTCAACTAACAATTAAAATTACCAATAAAATTGAATGGCAGTATATTAGGAGAATTGTTGCTCATATCTTAATGTCGATTAATCTCCCCGATATTCAGATGCTTGAATCAAGTCACTCATGCGATATAGTAGTAAAGTCGAAAGCATCTAAACTGAATATCCTTCCCTTATATAAGGAAGTGGCGGCAAAGTTTAATTGTAGCCAGGAACTCCTTTGCATTGGAGATAGAGGACAGTGGCCAGGGAATGATTTTGAATTGTTGACACATAAATATTCTTTGAGTGTTGACGAGGTATCGCCAGATATTGCTTCTTGCTGGAATTTGGCTGATGCTGGCAAAAGGAACACAGAGGCAACTTTGGATTATTTATCTAAGATAAAATGGAAAAATTCTGATCACTCCTTTAGTTTAGTGCTATGAGAATAAACTTGGCTGAAAGCTTACTCGCAAAGACCCTCAACTGGACTCAAGAAGAGATTTCCACTGAGCGGAAACTGCTACAAGCATTGGGTGATTTTAAATACAACGATTATCATCAATTCTCACATGGTATTCGCTTTATAGAAAGTTTAATGAGATGGTTGAAACAATTCGAAACAATTGATGAAAAACGAATTGCATACCAATTTGTAAAAGAAAAGCTCATTTTTATTTCCAATGAACAGATGCTTCACCTAGTGAGCATTGCTTTTTCAGAGAAGGTAAGTCCAAGAATTATTGCTAAATCAGCTGAAGCACTAAAGATCAACCTCTATCACATTAGCAAGATTGTTTCAAGTGATGAATATAAAGCGAACCTTAGAAAAAGCCTGTTTATTGGATTAAGTGATGGATCAAGAATAGATCAATTCAGAAGGGCAAGTAAAATTAATAATGAACAAGTCTATCCAACCTATAGCATATCGGATATAAAATCCGGTGAAATGATTAAGGATTTGCAGGCGAAATACCCAAATCAAAAATTTAATAGTGTTTTTCTGATAGATGATTTCACGGCAAGCGGAAAAAGTTATTTTAGAGCGGATCAGAAGAAGGGCAAAATCTATAAATTCTTTACCGATCTTTTTGAAGGGAACAAGCTTGATGGCTTGATTGATAAGAATTCTCTGGACATTCATGTTTTGTTTTACATTGCAACAACCTATTCAATCAACAATACTGAAACTTCTATACGGGAATGGCAAAGTAGTAAATCATTGAACTTTAGATTGAGCATTGATGCTGTGCAACTTATTGACCAAAGTGTTAGTGATGAAGTATTAAATGATCAAGCCCTTGTTGATTTATGCCATAAGTATTTCGATTCAACCGATGAGACTATAATCGACAGTCATTATAAGGTAGGTAAACACGGAAAGCCTTTTTTAGGATTTAATGAGTGTGCATTGCCGCTTGTTTTGAACCATAATACTCCAAACAATTCCTTACCGTTATTGTGGCTTCCGGATGACAAACAATTTAGAGGACTCTTTCCAAGAGTGACTAGGCACAAGGATGAGTAATAAATTAAGAAATCCATTTAAAATGCGAGCATCCGAACGAATTGAATCGGATGTAAGTTTTCTACGTCTATATAGTCACGTTGCACTTGAAGCACTTATTGATAAGAACAATAAAAGTGAACTTTGGAACCAGGTTATGTTTATAAGGAGTTCTCCTGGTGCTGGTAAAACCTCTTTATTAAGAATCTTTGAACCGAATTCCCTCCATACATTATTCACACATCGTTCATCACCGGATTATAGAGAGCTATTTAATGCTTTAAAGAAGCTTGAGGTTATATCAGATGAAAGTGTTCAAGTAATAGGATTGATATTATCTGGGACACGTAATTACGGAATACTTGATAACCTGAATATCTCTGATGGACAAAAATTAAGACTATTTTATGCCCTTCTTAATTCCCGTATTGTATTAGCCTTTTTAAAAGGTGCTTGTGACTTATGTAAGTTGTCCTTTCCGGACAGTTTAGACGTCCTAAAGTTTACACTTAACGCAAGAAATGATTTTCAATCTTTCGGCATTCCCAATACCGGCACAGGGAGAGATCTCTACTTATGGGCGTCCCAAATTGAAAGGAATGTTCAGCATTCTATTGATAGTTTTAGACCTCTCAGAGAGGATAAAATAGGACATGATGAATTTTTTGTAATTGATGTTCTAAAACCTCAGAATTTCACGTTGGCGGGAAAATCAATATGTTCAAAAATACTGATCATGTTGGATGATGCGCATAAGTTTACAGTGATGCAACGCAATTCTCTGGTCAAGTATCTGGTTGAAAGAAGGAGTGATTCAAATGTGTGGATTTCTGAGAGACTTGAAGCTTTACAACCGGAAGATCACTTTGCTTCTTTTAATGGAAGAGACTATCAGGAAATAAATCTGGAAAAGTTTTGGGCAAATCATCAAGCCCAATTTGAAAAAATCCTCTTGTTGGTTGCCTCAAAAAGGGCGGCCATGTCTACAGATCAAATTAATTCATTTATCGAAAATCTTGAAACTGATCTGGAAGAAGATGTTTACGAAACTAAGATTAAGACCGCCCTTGAAACCATTAGAGCAAGTATTGCCAAAATGGCTTCATACTCCTCAAAGTTTGATACATGGATCAAATATGTAAATGAGCTAACCGGACATCCGCTTGAAACTGCTCTCGTACTAAAACAAATTGAAATTCTCATATCCAGAAACCTGGGTAAGACTCAGCTTGCCTTTGATTTCCCGTTAACTCTTGATGAATTGAAAGATAAAATGGATGGGGGTACTGCTGCTGCCGCACTCCTTTTCCTTTCTAAGGAATATAAAATTCCATACTACTATGGATTCAGGAACTTAGTAAAAATCTCCACAAACAATATAGAACAGTTTTTAGCTTTTTCTTCTGAACTATTTGAGGGAATATTGTCGAACGGAATTGCGGGAAACCAAGTGCTGCTCACCACTGAAATTCAGGAGAAGATCATTAAAAAAGTTGTTGAAGAAAAATGGAAAGAATTACCCAAACTGATACCGCAAAGTAACCAAGTCATTAGTTTTCTCACTGAATTTGGTAATTTTTCAACTAAAGAAACATATAAGGCTAACGCCCCCTACGCTCCAAGTGTCAGCGGCTTTTCAGTGGTCGATAATCCTTCAAACGGGTTTATATCGGAGGAACCTTGGCTGAAAAATGCAATTCATCAAAGGCTGGTGAGTGTCCTCTCTATCTGCTTGGCATATAACCTGTTGGATATTAAGGAAGTTAATCAGGGAGTAAAAGGAAAGGTCTGGAAAGTATTTTACCTTAACAGGTGGCTTTGCATCAAATTTAACCTCCCTCTTAACTATGGAGGTTGGCGACAAAGAAAGGCAGATGAACTTTTGAAGTGGATACCAGCACATGAATAACCTACGGTGGCAACATAATGTTCTAATACGGAACAGCGGAGTAAAAGAGTTTTGGAAGCAACACTTCACACCTTCTTCTAAACTTTTGTATGTTCTCGGCAGAGGTTTTGACCCTCGTATGACTCTTGGAATAGAAAATGTCAAGGAAACAATGCCTGATATTAATATCGAATGTGTCTTGATTGAATTTGACGAGGGTAGACATTCACCATCAACCAAATACAAGGATCTTGTAAATAGCAATCACACAAAACTAAAAAGCATAGTTGACACTATAAATCTTCAAAAAATTTCTGCGTGGTCTAAATCGGAAGGAAAAAAGATCAGGGTCGGTGACCGTCAAGCTGCTGAATTGATTGGTACAATATTACAGGGCAAAGACTACACTGATATTATAGTTGATATAAGTGCTCTTCCTAGGAGTATTTTTTTCGCAATTATTGGTAAGATGTTAACAATTGTAGACGATGAAATTACCCAGGGGAAACCCGGACCTAATTTTTTTGTGCTAGCGGCTGAAAATGCAGACATCGACTTTAAAATAGTAGAAGAAGAATTGGATGAAGATTTAGGGTATCAGCATGGACTAGCAGGAAACATTGACTCATATGCTGACAGTCAGCCTATAATTTGGCTTCCACTTCTTGGGGAAGGTAAAAAAACTCATTTGGATAAGGCCAATCAATTCATAAAGCCAAGCGAGATTTGTCCGATACTTCCGTTCCCATCCAAAAATCCCCGAAGATCAGATAATATTTTCATGGAACATCAAGAAATGCTCTTTGATGTGTTAAGGGTGGAAGCACAGAACATTATGTATGTGCCGGAGCAGAATCCATTTGAGGTTTACAAAAAATTAATCTCAACAATAGAAAACTATGATAACTCCCTATCCGCTTTAAAGGGATGTAAGGCAGTCCTTAGCACCTTTTGCAGTAAACTACTGTCAATCGGGGCACTATTAGCTGCGTATGAGCTTACCTACCCTCAAAAGCAGCAAGGCAGCACTCTTGATGTTGGAGTATTACACGTTGATTCACAGGGCTATAATATTAATGATCCGAAATCGCTTGAATCTCTCAGGGATAAAAGTGAACTTTTTGTTATATGGTTAACCGGAATTCCTTATCAATAACTAAACTTGCAAACCATGTCAAAAAAACCAATTTGTTGGGGAACAGGCTTACTTGCCTTAGATGTCATTCTAAATGGTAGCCCATCTACACCTCCTAAGCTTACTGTCGGTGGCTCATGTGGTAATGTTGTGACCATTCTTTCGTATTTAGGATGGTCTTCATATCCAGTAGCTCGTCTAAAAGATAATCATGCCTCTGAAGAAATCTTCTCAGATTTAGAAAGGTGGGGAGTAAAGACAGATTTTGTTTATAAAGAACCAACAGGGAGCACGTCAATTATTATTCATAGGATACTGAAGAATAAAAAAGGCCAATCAGTTCATAGGTTTGAGTTTAGAAACCCTAATACTGGTGCTTGGTTTCCAGGGTACAAGCCATTTCTTTCAAAGGAAGTACCGGAACTTATAAAGAAGATGCCAACTCCTAATATTTACTATTTTGACAGAATAAATCGAGCAGCGATTGATTTAGCTAGGGAAGCTAAAAATCAAGGAGCTGTCGTATTCTTCGAACCTTCTTCAATCGGAGACCCAAGAATGTTTGAGCAGTGCTTGCAAATAACAGATATTATTAAGTTCTCAAATGAGCGAATTCCAGAGTACAAGTCACTGTTCAAAAAGAGTAAAGTTTACTTGGAGATAGAAACACTTGGTAAAGAAGGATTGAATTTTAGATGTACTAAAAGCCATTCCTCAAAATGGACATTGGTCAAACCATTTATTGTTTCCGATCTAATAGATTCAGCTGGTGCAGGAGATTGGTCTACTGCTGGTATTATCGACAATCTTTGCCGTGAAGGTCTCTTGAAGTTCAAGAAAAAGGGAATGCGGCAAATTAAAATGGGATTGTTGAGAGGGCAAGTACTGGGAGCAATTAATTGCTTCTTTGATGGTGCGAGAGGAATCATGTATAACATCGATAAGTCCGTATTCAAGTCTTTAAGTAAGACAGACACATCAGAATCGAACTTACTGCAAAAAGAGTCCTTGTTTAGGAAAACTAAATCGACTTATAAAGAATTCGATCTTAAAACCATTGAAAAACAAATGTTCAGCTCATAGCCGAGATTTGTTTAAGGAAACTACGCAACATTTAATTGAGCTGTGTCAAACATTTACAAGGAAAAATTATCCCCAAATAAATAGACTTTTAGACAGTAATTCAAGGGGTTTATTCATCCGTGCGACTAAACTATGCTGAAAGCAAGTGCCCACAGATTATCTTTCATAAACTCATTGGCATATTTGATGAATACTGATCAGGGCTAGAACAGATTTATCAAATTCACAAACTTGGACTTTTGATCCAGTCGATCTTGTTTTCGAAATCATTCAAACATGAACACGGTCAGCAATTATTTTTCAGAAATAAATAAGGTAGGTATTCCCCGCCTTCCGGATACCTTGCGCAAAAGCCACGAGTTTGTACTTGGAAATTCCGCCTAAGTTGACCACTTCATTTCGCGGCAAAGTGACCACTGAAAGTTAAGTGGAAAATTGTGGTCTTGGTAGTATCGATTTTTCGGTTGATGATGGCGTTGGTTTTAGTTATCTTTTTCTGTTATTTTTTCGGTTAAGGTAGTTCTTTTTTTACGCATGGATTCACCCTTGAGTTCTAATCGGTGTGAGTCATGGATAATACGATCCAAAATAGCATCGGCAATAGTTTGCTCTCCGATTACTTCGTGCCATTTACTGACGGGGACTTGAGAAGTAATCAGGGTTGATCGTTTACCGTGCCGGTCTTCAATGATCTCCAGATCAGGCCGCAAGCGTCACGCTTGTGCCGTCTTTGCATCATTTTACTAAAAATGAAAGCTAAACTCGCGGCAGGGATGGCAGCGGAAAGCCCACAGCCGTGTTGGTTCCGATAGCTTAGCTATCGGGAGTGCGT
>Ga0163151_10007412_pt1 | contig 12821 bp, 17 predicted proteins | sample OliLakLV19MP5IB2_FD_145596 | JGI IMG/M metagenome (GOLD analysis project Ga0163151, IMG submission 145596) | Freshwater microbial mat bacterial communities from Lake Vanda, McMurdo Dry Valleys, Antarctica - Oligotrophic Lake LV.19.MP5.IB-2 | ecosystem: Environmental > Aquatic > Freshwater >...
AAGGCGTTTTTGTCAAAAGGAGCGAGTAACACTAACTTCGAGATCTTGTCTTTATATTCTCCCTCAAACAAATATCTAACAGATTTAATTGTGCCGAGAGAATGTCCAATTAATATAATCTTTTGATAACCTTCCTTAATAAGGAACTCTACAAAAGCAGATATATCTATGTGAGCATCTTCTAGTCTCTCGTAATATGAGCCAAGAAATACACCTTTCCCGTCTGACTTTATAAATTCTGTTTGAATGCCTGTCCCTCTTGTTTGAGCCAAAATCAGTGCATTAGATTGAGCACGAAGCTTATCAGCTATCGTGTGATAAAATTTGTGGCTATAAAAATCTGTAGTAAAGCCATGAATAAATATTGAAGCTGCTTTTCTTTTATCACCAGCTATATAAAGACCATTCAGTTTAATATTGTCTTTAGTTGAAACTTGAATAAGATCATAGGTATTCATAGTTTATGTATTCTTCTTCGTAGATTTAATTTTCTCAAAAGCATCGCTAAACTTATTCCATTCACTATCTTCAATCTCTATGGTTCCTTGTTGTTTGAAATCTTCCAGTCTTTTTGAACCTCGCAGTCCAGGTACCTTCACTGGTTTTGAAGGGTCAGTTGGAGGAACTGCAAGGATGTCATCCATTAATTTTGTCGTTGCATCCTTAAAATCTTTAATCTCACCAAAAGCTGCTGGATCAATAACAATTATTAATGTCCCAATATATCGCTGTGAATCAAGAGGTTGGTCTAATCCACTCTTTCCTCTAACTAATGCTCCACTCAAGACATCTATAAGTAAATTGATTGCGAACCCTTTAAACCCTCCGAATGGAAGTATTGCATAGGCAACGTTGGGGTCAGTAGTAAGATTACCTTCTTTATCTACATACGCATTTTCAGGGAGCTTCTCACCATTTTCTTTGGCTTGTCTAATTCTTCCATAGGCGTGCATAGCAGTAGCAGCATCAAAAATGATTGGATATTTATGAGTTGGTATACCATAAGCTATAGGATTGGTGCCTGTTACATCCTTTTTACCTCCGAATGGCACCACCCCCTGAGGACCACCATTTTCAACAATGATAGCTACGCAATCTTGCGCAGCAACACGACGGCAAAATACGTCAAAAAAATCATTGTATGTGCTGTCGTAAATACCAAGTGCAAATATTCCTTGAATTTTAGCTTTTTGAATGATCAGATCTAAATAATCTGCCGTAATAAGTGGAGCTAATCTACCATTACCTTTTATTAGCTTCACTGAGGGTTTATCTACAACTACTTCTTCTTTCTCGTTTTTTATATTTTCTGTTAGTCTAGTATGTTTTCCAGCAAGTTCACCTATGGGGCTAAATTGATTGCCAATCATTTCCTGTTCAATCATTATTTCAGATAAAACTTCTGAGTCATGAGTATTCATGCCTGTAAGTTGTAAATACTCAGACACTTGTTGTTTAAGTTCTGTAATTTTGATTTTCATATTTTATTTCAAAGTAAATCCTGCATCCACATAAATTACTTGTCCTGTCATAGCATCGTTTTTAGCTAGGAATATAAATGCATCAGCAATTTCATCTTCTGTAACCCATCTTTTAAGATATGTCTGTTCTATAAACGTGTCTGTTTGTTCTTTTGTCATTTTGTCGTAGTTACGTGTTTTAACAAAACCAGGAGCCACGGCATTGACCTGAATATTTGGTGAAACCATCTTAGCAAGGGTTTTACTGAAGCTATTTATTCCTGATTTTGAAGCAGCGTATACAACTGATCGTCCGCCATGTTCTGCTCCTCTAATTGAACTTGTGTTAATAATTTTACCGAATCCTTGCTTTTGCATGAACTTAACCGCATGCTGTGAACAAATCATCGGCCCTATTAAGTCAGTATGCACCAATTCAACAATGTCCTCATATGAGGCTTCCAGATATGGGACTTTATCATTTGGTATTGCCGCATTGTTAATTAAAATATGTACTGTCCCATATTCTTTTTCCACCTCTTCAAAAAGCCTTTTAACATCTTCTGGATCTGAAACATTAGCTTGAACAAGCAATCCTTTTGAAAACTTCTGGATCTCTTTTAAAGTATCTTCACCACCAGCTTTATTGACGTTGTAATTTATAACAACTTTTGCACCTTCTTTGGCAAACCGAATTGCGGTAGTTCTACCAATTCCGCTTGAAGAACCTGTTATAACAACTACTTTGTCTTTTAATTCCATATTTTAGTGCTTTCAGTATATCTTATACTTACTTCCATATTCTACTAAATAAGCGGGCGCTTCGCTATAGCTTTATTCTGACTTTGTCGAGGAGGCTATAAAAATTCGCTACCTTACTCAATTTGTTTTTACCGTTTATTTTTTTCTCCATAATTTCTACAACTCGATCAGCATCGGCTGCGTATACCTCTTTTTTGTCCCACTCCAGTAGTTGGTGGGCATTTTTCTTGCTTTTCATGACAAATCACTTCCTTTCATTGACTTTATTGCTTTAATATATGATTCGTGTGGAGAACGATGGTATTTCCTTAGCTGATAGGTAAGATTGTTACAATTTCTACACAAGAATAAATGGTTAAGCGGACGGCGGTATAAAGTTCCTACTCTACGACTGCAAGCGGGACATAAAAACCACACCCTATCCCCACCGTAGTTACATTTAGACTTGGTTAACTCTATAAATTGACCATTTACCTCAGCAAATGAACCTACTGAAGTGATGTACAGATATTGGATAGACAGCTTTTGACATTCCTCAACAGACAATTTTTTCATAAAATATTTTCCGAAATCATTAAGCATTTTTGTTGAACTGTTGGTTTTGACTCACAAAGGCTTGCTTTGACTGTACTTTTATATTGATTTGCGGTTGTTTCATCTCTTTCAAAAGCGTCAAGGTTGAAATATATTGTCTGTTAGCACTATCTATCTGTTTACCAAGCTCTTTCAACATGTTTACTCTTGGCTGATCAAAACTAATTGTTCCATCCTTGTTTTGTTCTAGACAACTATAAATCCTGGATGCATGAAGACTACGAAAGTATGCATTAATTGCTAAATCAATAATCATACATTCTGAGGCCGAACTAGCTTGATGCTCTGTGATGAGCTGTTTGCGTAGTTTAATTACATGTTTCTGGTGCCAATTGCTTACAGACCCCTCAACAACCTTCCCATTGATCATGCCTTGAAGCATTTCTACTTCTTGGTACCTTTCCAAGAATTTCTCATTAGATTTTTCATCACTTGTACCTGTATCAATTTCTTTTGCAATATCTTGCAGGGTGTTTAAAGCCAAGTTGTCAAATGCTTCTTGCAAAATGGATCTAGTCTTTTCGTATGCTGTTACTAATTCAGTTTTATCTTTAGCCTGTGCAAGATCTCTAATTCCTAGAACATCTTCGTAGGTCTTTATATTGGTTTTAGTATCATTTGTTTGGTTCTGTTTCATAGCAATAAAAAAACTACACCGTTGCAAAAGTGTAGTTCTTGTGACCGAAAACTTTATAAAGTATGGTCATTTCCTGTATAATTGGTTCTAGGAACTCATCATTAAGCACCCATAACGAGGGATTAGTACCCTCAAACTGCTTAATTAGGTTGAAAGAACAGCCTAATCGAGTGGTTCGAAATCCAGGATATTGATAAGTGAGCTTTTCAGGGTAAATCGAACCAGTAAGCAGTTTTCTTTCTTCCATCGTGCCTTCTTGCCACGCTTTATCAATATTCCAGAGGAAGTTATTCATAAAATTAACCAGAATATCGATATCGATTTCTTGAAGTTTGGCTTCGCTCTTAATAGTTTTCTTCACCAATATCTGGTCTTCAATCATTTGCAGCTGCTCTTGGAACATTTCATCAGAGTAAATTCCTTGCAAATGCTTTTGACCTAGTTTTCTTCTTACTTCATGTAGATCCTCTATTTCTTGATCGATTGTATTTTGTTGGCTAGCAAGATGTGAATACCTGCTTTCCCATTTCTCCCTTACCATTTCAGAAAACAGTGCAACCAATTCCTTCTTTGGCTCCGCCACACTCATGAATTGCAGATATTCTCCTTCAAATTTATCTTTATTAACCACAGGACTATAATGATCACTGCTACTGCAATAATAATATGGAAACATTAGTCCATTCTTCTTACGAGTAATAGCTCCAGTTAAAGGTTTACCACACTTGCCACACAAAACTTGACTCCGAAGTGGAAACATGGGGTTTTGACGTTGATATTTAATACCAGATGTGCGAGATCGACCGTCTAATATCCCTTGTACCCTATAAAACAAGTCTTCATCAATCATCTGTGTATGGTTTCCGATCTTATCGATTCCAAATGTCTTAGTTACAACATACCCTGCATAGAATTTGTCTCGGAAGATTCTTTGTGTTTGTTGACTCCTGGTAATTGGAATCAGTCGACCACCGTATCTAATTTTTATTCCTAGCTTTTGCATTACTGGGATAATGCTTTCAAGAGTGTAAATTCCAGTATCCATCTCTTCCCATGACTTTTTAACAAGCTCGAATTGTACCTCATCAGGAACAATTATTTTATTAGCGTTGAGATAGCCTACTGTTGCCTTGCCGTTGGCTAATCCTGATTCCAGACGCTTACGCATCCCATCAAGAGAGCGAAGACTTTTTGTTGCATTGTCGAGCTTTGCGCTTGCCGCAAGTAATGTCTCTAAAAATTCACCAGTTGGACTATTTTCTGTTGGTTCTGTAACAGAAATTATTCGTATTCCATATTGTGCAAGTTTCTTTTTAATAGCTAAAAAATCATAGGTTTCTCTTGAGATGCGGTCAAACCTATAGATAAAAACAGTGGATATTTCTTTTTGATTCACTCTGCAATCTTCAAGAAGCTTCAACAGTTCTGGTCTATTCAGAGTTTTGGCACTGACACCCTCTTCACGATAGATCTTCATAATGTCATATCCCTGACGAGTAGCTTCACGAAGACAATAATCTTTCTGATTATCCAAACTGAAGTTGGTCACTTGCTCTTCTGAGCTCACTCGTAGATAGGCGTATGCTTTCTTAACCATATTTTTATTATAAACTGTTTTACTTTCCATTGTTATATTTTTTTATACTAACCTCTACTTTATTTTTCCGTTCAAATTGTCGTAATCCTACTTCAATTAAGGCGTTAAAACAGTCAATAATTGCCTGCACCTCATCATTAGATAGTGTCTTTGCTGTTTCTCCTAGTATTTTTCTTGCTTTCTCTATAGTCATAGTAAGTTACTCGGTAAAAATCTGCTGAATTTGTTCAACGGTTAATTCATCACCCTCTGTTTTTTCTGTCCCACTAGGTTTCTCCATATACTCAGCGGGGTCGAGTAAAATAAAATCCATAAACTTATCACTGATTTTGTAATCAGTTGCGATAATTCCTGAACCTTTAATCTTCTCCAAAACTTTCAAAGCACACAGTTCATCAAGGAGTCGTCTTGAGGTCTTTGTGGAGCGATCAGAGAGGTCTGATAACTCCTTAGCAGTGATTAGTCCGTTATGATGTTTAATGAATCGCACCGCTTGTGAACGATCAGCTGGCATGGAGGATATAACAACCTCCTTTATAATTCTTAGCTCTTCTACGCTAACGGATGATTTGCCTACAACAAAAGCTAGGTACTGAGATAGGAAAATAAGTTGTTGAACAGCTCGATATGGTTCTTCTATTTGAATTTCCGATACGTCATAGTATTTAACTTCTTCACCTTCCTCATTTTTGAACGATGAAGATTGAAGTACGACTATTCCACGGCAGCTAGCCATCAGTTCGGCGGCTGTTTGTAGAAAATGTTCTGTATCAGTAGTAAAGGCATCTATTTCAAATGATTTTTGTGACAATTGCTTCAAATAGGAGGAGACATATCTACGAGCTTCTTTTTCTGTTAGTGAACGATCTTTATGAGAGAAAATAATTTTATAGCTCAGCTTTTGGTCTTCTTGGGAAGTAGTTGGAATTGTATAACACAAAAACCTAGGACCAACCACATTCATATATCCACTATGTTTATTGAGTGTTGCTGGAGTAATAGCACCTAACTGAGAGAATGCACTATTGTACGTAACATTCCCACGTCGTGAACTAAATTTCGTAAACTCCTTGTCATAAATCCCGACTAAATCACCAAGTAATTTACGTGTCATTTTCTCATCAAGGGAAAAGATGGCTGTCCAATCTTTAATAATCAAACATTTTTTATCCAGTAGTGGAAGGAGATCGTGGACTTTATTGCTGCGAGTGGCTCGTTCACCTGAGATAAAAGCATTTTGCGTAAGGTTATCTAAGTAGTATGTAATATCGCAACCTTTAACCAACCTAACTAAGTCTGTCTTACCTGATGATGGAGCACCTACTAAAAGCATCCACAGCATTAATGGATTATGAAATTGAGAAGAAACTGCAACCGCTAAGACAACTTTTAACCCCATTTGACTACTAGGTAGAAACTCCAAGACTTTACTTTCAACTTCTTCGTACCGAAGCTGTTCAGTAATTAGAGGTTGCTTTGCTATACCCTGCGGATTTTGTATCCCAGTATCTACGGCATCGGGTGTAAATGGTTTTGCGTTTTTGATCAATAGTAAAAAATCGTCTTTAGTATGACTGGACTTAAAATAATCTCCAATATCTTTACCGTCTTTCATATCAGGCAAATGTATGATGTATGTTTCAATGTCTGATGAGGATAATAATTGTCCAATTTTTGCAACAGCCTTCTTGCCACTCTCATCGGTATCGAAACATATGTAAACTTTCTTCGACTTAAAATAGGAGATGAATTCAGGTTTGAAACTTGTAGTACCTCCTGCTGTCACGGCAAAGAATCCCTGGGATTCTAGCGCTAACGCATCTGTCTCACCTTCAGTTAATATCCAGTCATTACTTTTACTTAAATCATGATTCGGGTACAAGGTAATAAACGTTCCTTTGGGGTAGAGATATTTATGACCTCCATCATATGAGGGGAGTTGTCTTTTTTTCGTAAATAAAAGATCACCTGATGGCGAATAATAGGGAATATACAAGTATTTATCGTCAAAGGTAATTTTTCTCCTAGCAATAGTCTCTTGGGAAATGGAATGGTCTACTTCCAAAAATTGCTTCCATGCTTCTTGGGTATTCATATTAAGTCCTCCAAAATTAAACAGGCATGTTCAAATGAATAACCAAGTTTCTTAATTAAAAAATCGATTGCATTACCATGAGCCCCGCAACCGAAGCAGTGATAGGAATTATCAGGATATATAACGAAAGAAGCTGTTCTTTCTTTATGGAACGGACACAGTGTCATTCGTTTGCCACTCACGTCTCGGATTTGAGTATTAATGAACCGTGAGAAATCTGCCTGTCTCAGGACTTCCAAATTAAATTCTTTTCTGGTATTTTGAATTATAAGTTTCATTGATTTAATAGTTTGGTCAGGGGAAGCACTGTGAGTACCTCCCCCGACACTTTGTTTTATAAAGGCATAACTTCCTTAATATCTTGATAAAGAACGCCTTCAACTTCTTTACCGTTTTTGACTAAAATCTGACAGGTTTTACCGATCAATTCATCGGTATCAAATTCTTCACCTGCGTCTGGCTCTTTTTTAGTTGCAGCCTTAACAAGATCAAAGAGCTTTGAATTTTTACCTGACTTGGATTTGGACAGTTTTAGTGAAGCAACCAGTGTTTTAATGATTCCTTTATAGTCACCATTAACAATCTCAAAGGTCACTTTTACGTATGGTCCAAATTCACCATCATCCTCTTTTACTTCGACGATCGCTGCTTGATATAATCCTTCAGCGACTGGCTTCATGTTTTCTGACTCTGTTACTGTAATTTTTGGCATGTTTTTTCACCTCCTTTCTTTGCTCAGCTAATAAATAATCTTGCTGAGATTCACTTGATACTCGCAGGTAAATAGCAGTTTTTCTTGTTTTTGCAGCTGCTATTCCTTTCTTGATACGATCACTTCTATCTTTTGATTCCAGACTGCTCATCATTGCAGGGAACATAAAACTAACTATGAAATCCAGTCCTTTTCTAAATGTTTGATGTGGTGTAATCACCTCTAACCCTTTTGATTCCATCAACTGACCAACTTTAGATGCGTTGATAAAATTTCTTGCAAGGCGATCCCAACCAAAGCAAATGATTCCGTTAACTTTTCCTGCCTCAACGTGATCTAATACTTTGTTAAATTGAGGCCTGACAGTTGCGTTTGCAGATCCAAACTCGGTATAAACTCCTATAACTTCCAACTCCTGCTTTCTTGCTAACTCCTGCAGTGAACGCACTTGACGAGAAATACTCGTTGACTGACTATCAATAACTTCTTGATTGCTCCTTGCATAAATTGCATATTTTTTAGATTTCATAATGATTCACCTCCTTTTGACTTACTCTGATAAATCATTTGTTTTAGATCGCGTTGAGCACTGTAATATCGATGAGGTTCAATAACGGCTTTATAGGAAAGAAATTCTGAAGTGAGAGTCCTACGTCTCTCGTCGTCTTCGAAGACAAAAGCTAATCGTTGTGGATTGGACTCATCAACTGAAAGGAGATGGCAGGATTCACTCAGAAGATAAGAGGCAAGTTGAAATGAATCTGTTGAAAATGTTTGATCTTTCATACGCATTTGTTTTCATTGAGGTCAATAAAAAAACCTCTATCACATTTATAAGCGATAGAGGTCATGCGTTTTGGAGTTGCTTTGGGGTTACGTTTTGTAGACTCCTGATTTACGTTTTCTCTTTATAGTGTCATATTTATTTTTCTTCGTGCACTCTGGGCTACAAGCTATTTGTCTTTTATCACCAGGAATAAATTTATTTTTACAAACAATACAAGTCTTCAAGTTATCTGTTCCAAGGATCAGCTTTTTAATAGTAGGAATATCCTTGCCGAGGAGTTCCAAGTACCAACCTAAATGATTTGCAAAATTGTAGTAATCAAGAACTAAGCGATAAACACCTTTAGATTTTCCTAAACTACTTCCAGGAATAGTTTCTATTTGGTCGAACCAGTTAACAGTAGGATCTTGCCATTTTGAAAGAGAAATAATATGTTCGCGTCTCTCCGCAATTTCATTTAATTTTAGTTTGGTTTCCTTTTGAGTGGCCTTTGCTAATTCAGGCATTGTGTTCTCTTCGTAATAGCGGACGGCGTGTTTTGCATCCTGTAAAGCCTCTTTTTCATCGCCTCCAAACTCTTCTAATCTGTTTTGATATTCCTGTTCAAAATATTCATATTCTTTTTCTTGTAGGTTGAGGATTTGATGTAACAATTCTGTTATCTCGTAAAACCAAATTACATTCTGTTGAGCTGCATTTATTAGTGTGGGGATAAACTTGTGTATATTTGCACCCGCTTTGTCCCAGTCAGCAGTGGTATCGAATAGAAATTTATCTGATAGCTTAATATTTATTGTCCGGTGAATCTCTTTTAACGCAAATATCTGATCTTTTGAATAGATTATTTCATAATCATCACCTAATTCTTCAGGCGACTTAACAAAGTATTCACTGGTTTCTTTACCACGATATTGCACCCACGGCTTAAACTCTTCTTTCCAAGGATAAATAACCAGTCCATCTTCTTCGTAGAGCGTTAGCGAGTCTTTACCACTAATGGGATCGGTAAAGCCGATGTGGAGTCCTCCAGGTGCGTAATATAACTGCTCTTCAACTTCTTTATACTTGATAGCCTCAAATCCGTCTGCGGGAGTAAATCTCCACTCTTCCTTCCCTTCAAAATCTCCTAGCACTTTTCGGAATTCTACTGCTCCATGATTTACCAATGCAACAGGAACGAGGAGATTATATTGATCGTAATATTCAAGCTGTTCACGAGATGTTTCTATTCCACGATCTTTGCAGTTACTCACAAAGGAACTTAGTGTCATTAAATCCTTTGGTCGATAAGGTGATTTCATCTGAGACCGTGACAGCCCAGAAGCTATATTGCTACTCATACTCATTTTCATAAGCGTTTACCGCTATGAACATTATAGTCTAAGTATGTATAATTAGGTATAAGTTATGGATCAGAAACCGAAATTACTACGCATCAAAGAAGCAGCAGAAATGTTAGGGGTAAATCCTGAAACGTTACGACGCTGGGATAATGAGGGAAGATTGAAAGCTGTACGAATGGGTAAACGTGGTGATAGGAGATACAAAATTGACGATCTCCAAAAGATTATAGATGATAAAAAAGTGTAGCGGGACAAAAATTACACACTGAAACTAGTAACTACCATTCTCAATATGCTGAAGGGCTTTTATATAGCCATCAAAACCACTAACGCAATCATCGGGAAACGAATGGGTTGAGTATTCTTTATCCTGATAAACACTTAATGAAGACATCACCTTTAAGTTAGCTTTACCAAGCTCTTGCAAACAAAAGGGAACTTGTACCTCCAATATTCCCCAACACGACAACTGCGTTCGACTTACTTTAACCCTGAACTTATTATTTCCAGATATAAATAAGGCTTCGTCATAATCTCCCATCGAAGGAAGCATATCCATTTTGTCTATTACTGCTTCGTTAATTAGTTTTTGATATTCATTTTTATCACCTAACTCAATCGTATAAAAAGCACCTGAGGGTACCAGTTGTTGTTTAAGTGATGACTTATAAAGGATTCTTTGACCTTCTAAATTACTGTACCTAGCATAAAAAGAGAGTAATGGTATTTCTTCTGTATACATTTTCTGTCCGTCTAGCCTGAATTGATAATCTTTCTCGTCTCCTGCTTCTAAATATGTTCCCGTTGTTTCGACGCTCAGTTTCATAAAAAAGCCAAAGCCTTCCATCCAACAATTGAGATCAAGTGCAGCTTCTATATCAAAATTTTTGAGTTTTAACGTTTGGAAATGTCCGTCTGGGCCACCTGTATAACCTATTGGAAGAATAAGTCTCAATATTGGATGTGGTTGGTTTAACTTGGGGACCAAATTCATCATTAACTCTTCATGTTCTTTTTTTAACGACCTAAGCTTGTCAATTGTCCATACGTCAGTTCTTTCATCGATTGTTCTGGCGTGTTCTGAACAAAGCAAAACAATATTTTCATACTTGTGACGTTCTTCTAAAGGAAGTGGATCATTACCCCTAGGACCACTATTGCTGTGACCGACAATATGACACTCAATGCCAACAACTACGCCTCTTTCGTCACCATCTTCAACATTTATAAGAAGTTTTTTGCAGATAGCACAGCGATTCCCAGCTTTACCCCAAAGCAGCTTTCTATCTTGATCAGACATGTTTGGTCTGTGCTGTGATTGCATAACATTTATTATTCTGTTTGAGTCCAATTAATAATTTTTTGCATAAGTAGAGCACACTCTTCTCTCAGTACACCACCTGTTATTTCTGTCCCACTGCCAGTTAATGACTGAAGTCGTTTTGCATGTTCCTCAGCATGATAGTCTTTCAGCTCATATGGGTTCACAGGAATATCTTCTTTATACGCTCCAAAAACAATTCTCGATAAGCCAGTCCAGCCAGCACACCCGAGACACATTGAGCAGGATTCTAACGTCGAATAGAGAGTACAACCTGTTAAATCAAGTGACTGGAGTTTTTGGCAAGCTGCACGGATACACTCAGTTTCTGCATGAGCGGAAGGATCTTTCTTTGGCCAAACTAAACTCCAACCTGTAGCAATCACTTCACCATTTTTGACCATGACTGCTCCTATTGGAGCACCCTCAGCCTGTTGAGACTTTTTTGCCTCCTCAATGGCTAGTTTTATAAAATGTTCATCATTCATAACTTTTACAGGTAGAAATCTACTTTTGCTGCAATATCTTCTGGTAAAACAGCCCTAATACTATTTAGATATTCGTCTAGACTTTTAGATGTTCTTCTTAATTCTTCTTCACGACCTAACATCAATAATCCATCTCCAGCTGAAACTCCTATGTTTGTTTCCGGACTTATATTTCTAAAAATCTTTACATCAACTAGCGGTCCAGATCCCCAGGACTCCAATTTATCAAAAATCCATACATCAGACATCACATCAGTGGTGCTTGCGCTTTTGTCATCAGACGCTTCATCCCACAAAATAATTATGTGATATTCTCCATTTTTCAGTAACTGTTCATTTTTTGAATATAGTTGTTTGAGGAGGTTTTCAATGCTCTTTGACTGAGACCGCTCAATGACTTTCTCAAGCCCAACACAAGGATAGACAATTACTCGCTTATCTTTAATTTTAGTTGTGAAAGGTATATAAAATCCTGCCATATTATTTAATAAAGTTAGTAACTTGAATAGCTACTTCCTCCTCAAAGCCAAAATAAGTATGACTAGAATTAGATATTAAGTGTGTTTCACATGTCTTAACATGCTTCTTAATGGTATCCAAAACGCTTTGGGCTGTCTCATTAAATAGAGGATAATTTACAAATTCATCTTTTTCACCAAGAATAACTTTTACGGGAATATTTATCTTTTGAAGTACTGGGAAGTCATAGCCCTTTTTATAGAAATCCCAAACCTTACTTAGATCACTTTGTTCATACCATGAATAGAAGGTCTCATATGTAATCGGGTAATCCTCATATTCAGGCGTTGGTACTATTTCTTTGCCTTTATTTTCTGCTATCTTTTTTCTTGCTACTTCGACAAAATCTAGCCACTTTCCAGGGGCTTTTATTTCCATAAAGGCGTTTTTGTCAAAAGGAGCGAGTAACACTAACTTCGAGATCTTGTCTTTATATTCTCCCTCAAACAAATATCTAACAGATTTAATTGTGCCGAGAGAATGTCCAATTAATATAATCTTTTGAT
>Ga0163151_10007413_pt1 | contig 12821 bp, 8 predicted proteins | sample OliLakLV19MP5IB2_FD_145596 | JGI IMG/M metagenome (GOLD analysis project Ga0163151, IMG submission 145596) | Freshwater microbial mat bacterial communities from Lake Vanda, McMurdo Dry Valleys, Antarctica - Oligotrophic Lake LV.19.MP5.IB-2 | ecosystem: Environmental > Aquatic > Freshwater > Lake...
TTACTTATTAAACTCTGGCTCAGATTCGCCAGTATTGAATTGATTCTCTTCTTGACCATTTTTAGCTTCTTCTTCGCCCAGTTCTTGCATAGGATCTATCATTTCTCTATATTTAGGGTTATTTTGATATAATGCAAAATGAGTAGCAGATAATGACGTTGCACCCCTAGTGGCTGCATCTTGAAGAACTGGTGCAAATTTACCAAATGTTTGAGGGGCAGCTTTAACTAATTTAGATAGTTTATTAAGAGATGTAGCTGCAAAATTGTTACCATAATGATTGATAGCTTTCTTGCCAGCACTTAACGCTAAGCCAACACTGGCACCTTCAACGCCCTTAGCTAAATAACCTAGGCCACCTAAAACTGGAGCACTACTACTTTCTAGCTGTTGTTTTATAGCACTATTTTCGGCAGCCTTGGCTCCAGTGCTGAATGCTCCGTATTCTTTATTGGATTTAATTAATGACTCAGTAAGATTTGTTCCAGCGAAACTGTCAACCTTCCGGGATCTATCAATGAGTAATTCATTAAGATCCTTAGTAAAGTCTTTTTTAGCTTGGGCTACAATGCCAGCGTTTTCACCTTGATAACTGATACCTTGTCTAAGATCTTGTTTGAAAGTATTAAGACCCTTAAGGGACATCATTGACGTTCCGTCTCCGCCGATTTCATTTAACCGAGAAAGGTACTGGCTATAAAGTTCTTTTACGTTATTAGCATCTCCACCTTGTTCCATCTTGGACATTAAACGGTTTTCTAAATCTTTTACAAAATGATTTTTATTGAGAAGATTCTCAACCATATCAGCTTTAGATGGGTCTTTTTGTATAATTCTAGTTAAAGCTTGAACCTGTTTATCTACATCTGGACCAGCGCCAGTTCGAATGCTATTAATCTTTTCAACAGATATAATATTAGGCTGTAATTCATTTTCAAAATTAAGTCCGGGCGATGCTGATACTGTTTTACTACCTGGGATATATTTCTCTTCCATTGTAGAAGCTGGAAGTGCATTTTCTTGCTCATTCTTAAGTTGACTAAGCATCTTCTGCGCTTGTGACTGTGAAATTTGACCTTCATTTTGAGCCTTAGAAAGGATATTAGCTTTCTCTTCAGCGGACATAAAAGGATTGTTATCTAGACCTTCATCCAAAAGTTTATTACCAACAACGCCCTCTTTACCAGCTTCTTGTAATTTCTTTAATTGACTTGAAGTTGGATTAATAGATCGTTCAGCAGCGTCCACTGCTTTTCCACGTAATTTATTAGATAAATCTTTAGTAAATTGTGCAGCCTTTGGCGAAGTAAGAGCTGCTCCACCTTCAAATAAACCAGCGGTTCCAGCTGCCATTGCTGCAGATGGAAGACCTTCTATTGCTCTTTCAGATAAGGTAGGAGCATCACTATTTGCAATTCCGTATCCTTCGCCCACAGCTCCAGCTGTGCCAATGTTTATTCCAGCAGTTGCAAGTTTACCTAGGCCAGCAGCTTGAGCTGCAGCCCCAGCTCCACCGCCAACTGCGATATTTGCAGGAAGGCCACCAATTAATTCTCCGGCCATTGTAGCTTCAGGTGCATCTTCTTGAACTTGTTCATCTTTAGCTATATTGCGAGCTTCTAATTCTTCAGGGGAAATAGAATCATATAATTCTTTAGTTTGATCATCACCGAAAACGTTAGCAATACCACGTTCAGCTTTAGATATAAGACTGTCACGTATATTACCTGAGCGTTCGCCTGGTAATACTTTATTAGCAATTTCTACAGGCATGAACGCGCCTTTAGAAAGACCTAATCCGGCTCCAGCTTGATTTTTACTTTGGCGATCTTGCATGTGCGTATCAAACTGTACTTTTTCTTCCGGATTTAACTTATAATAATCATCAAAGAGATATCCTTGGGACATCAATTTATTTAAACCGGCGGACATGGTTGGTTGTTCATTATCAAAATTATCACCCAAATCTTGTTCATTGTCAAAACTTAAGCTTAAATCTTCTTCATTATCAAATTCATCATGAATATCAGCCACTATTGCACCTGCTCAAAATCTGCGTTATTAAGATATTTTTTAGCGTTCTCTACCGTAAGGGTTTTTTCTGAACCCTTGACGTTTTTTCGACGTATAGTAATAGTTTCTTGTTTATTCTTTGGACTAACTTTTTTGTTCTTAGACTTATTTTCATCCTCTTTCGAGGCTTTAAGGGCAGGATCATCCGCCGAAGCCTGGGATGCTTTATCAAGGTCAGCTCCGGGTTGTTTACCATCTTTGCGGTTCTTTTTAAACTCAGAGTATTCTTCAGGAGAAATTCCGTAGCCGTACATAACACCTTCAAATATCTCAGAGTTAATTGCGTTAATATCTTCAAACGCGGCTACGCGTTGATGTTGAGCATTTTTAACTTGTTGACGTGAAATTTCTTTTTCTCTTACAACAGTAGAATACATACGTTTGATAAATTCTTGCTGTTCTGTGCCGCGAGGCGCATTTGTAATCCACTCAAGGGCTTTATTCGCTGAGCCTCTAGCTGTTTTAGGTAATAACGCTTCAACTTGAGCCCGAGAAGTTGCTCCAGAGCCTGAAAGTAAACGTGCTAATCCGATTGCAAAATCTTCAGTTTCCCGGGGATCTAAATTAAACCCAGCTCCAACTTTATTGACCAAGCCTTGAAGATTCTCAGACCGGTTAAAGTTTTGTTGAGATAATGCCATTTGACCGCCTCTGGCTTTATTTGGATCTAACGCATCAGAGAACTTAGTAACTCTATCATTAAACCTTTTTTCTTGTTTCTCAATTGCAGATGATTCTTTTGTAGCCCTAACTGATTCAATTCTACTTTCAGTTTCTAAGAAATGAAGCATGAATTCTTTAACATCCTTACCAGACATTTGATTAAAGCTTTCATCATTTGCTAATCTAGGTTCATATTTAATAACCATCTCACGGATCCCTTTAGATTCATTGGATTTAGGATCATTTAAACGTTGTTGTCTTTGTAAATCCATGTTCTTAGTTGCAATATCAGTAACCGTTTGCGCAGCTGCTAGATTTTTAATAACAGCTTCTCGTCTATCTTTAATATTTTGTACATTACTATCTGCATTCTTTTCCATGCTTCTGTACATAGAATCATCAAATTTACCACCGCCAGCTGTAGCTGCAAATCGTCCAAATGATTCACCGAGACCCATACCTAGGCGTCTGAGATCTGTATTATCTTGTGCACTCTTAATTGCATCATCACTAAACTCAGGGTTATCCAATGGATTTTCTTGTAGTTGTTTTCCACGCTCAACTGGGGCAGGAGGCACAACTGGCGCATCAACTGGTGCCTCAAGAGGAGCTTCCTGTGGGGGTTGATTGCCAACTGGTTTTTGACTTGATTGTGGACCAGGGGTTGGCTCTGGAAATTCAGGCATATTACCTGAAGCAGATTGAACAGCTTCGTTAGCTTTATTATTACCAGCTTCATACGCTTGTTGAAATCTACTGTGATCTTGTTGAGGTAAGCCAGTGTCATATGGAGCGTTGGGGCTAGCATCACTCATGCTAGAATAGGGTGCCTTAGATTGTATACCTAATTTACCTAGAGCAGCTTCAAATTCTTCATCAGTCATTGCCATAATTTATCCTTTAATGATCAGGCTAGTTGTAATCTTTATTTAAGTACTATTTAGTGTCTTTATCTTTATCTTTTTTACCGATTTGTGCTAAGCCGTAATCCAATGCTTTAGAACCAGCACCAGCTGCGAGTTGTCCCATTGCACTGGCAAAATCAGAATTTGCATTACCTACAGTTGCAGCTGCGTTACCTACTTGATTAAGTGCATTAGCTTTACCTTGAGCTAATTGTAAGTCATTATTGAACTTTTGTTGCCGAAGGCCCTTATTTGCAACTTCTTGTTGATTAGTTAAACCTGTATTTTGAATATCAATTTTTTGTTGATTATCAAGATTACGTTCTTGTGCGTAATTATCTCTTTGAACATTGCGACCTAAAACATCTTGTTGATTAGCTGAATTAAATCGATTAATAGTATCTTGAGCTTGACCAATTTGAGCCTTTTGGCCAAATTGTTGTTGTTCTATACCGCCGCCTAATTCACCGGCCTGTTGAATTGCTTGTAATGCTCTTTGTTGGGCCTGAGCTGCAACATTAAAACCTTGATTAGAAGCATCTTGAGATGCAGCTTGACTGCCCATAAGTTGAGCAGCTTGTTCTAAACCAGAGCCACCCATACCACGTTGAGCATAGCTTTGAAGAACTGCATTACGATTAGATGCATTTTGATTAGATACTTGATTTTGTATCTGATTCATCTGAGATTTATCAACAGCAGTTAATCCGCCTTCATTGCCAACTTCTTGAAGCTTTCTAAGGGCTTGCATTTGAGCATCGCGAAGGTCAGGGTTAGACTGAATAGATTTAAGCTCTGATTCATTTTGATTGATAATTTGTTCTTGGAGGGGAGTAAGATCGCCAGAATTCTTAATCTTCTGAAGCTCAATCATTTGTTCTTCAACCGTGGGAGCATCTATATTTTCATAATTATCAGAAGCCTCTCGAGCTATGGTCATTTGCGCTCTTGCTGCACTCTTTTTAGCATTAGCTGACATTTTACCGCCGATGATAGAACCACCTACTGACACAACCGCACCTCCGACTACTGACGCTGTTATAGCTGCCATGGTTATATCCTACTCTTTCTATTACAAATCTTTTTCATATTAAAGTACTTTTATCATGTTTGTCATATTGGAATCACCCTTTATGAAGCCATGTCTTTCGTATCGTTCCATTAATTTCGCATGCATTACACACGTAAAAACGAATAGATATCCTTCGTTTTTAGCGCGTGCATTTATGGTATCAAAGAGCAAGTCTAATGACTTATCTCGAAGTTCTTTATCTGCTTTAGGATCTGCAACAACCCATTCCATCCAGCAAGCGCCATTTCCCTTAGTTTCATATAAGAAACCAGCTGATATAATCTTATTGTTTACTTCTACAACAGCACCATATGGGGGTAGAAGTAATTCTGGCACAGGAGATGTTTCCCAGTCTTTATATTGACTCCAGAACCCTTTAAGGGTTTCATAATCAGCTTTAGTGTATAATCTAGTTTGCATTAAAACATCCTAGTTCTAGGTGGGGCAGCTGGCGCCGGGGCTGGCGTAGGTCTGGTTGGCGTTTGTGGTGTTTCATAAGTAACTTGCCCTGGACTGACTTTCTTGCCATCTGGGGCGAGTTCCCAGGTGCTTGTATCAAGGGTCTGAACTGGAGAAAACCCAGCGTTCCCTTTCATTTGAGTAGAATGTGTTTGGAGCATTGGATTATTATTAAACATTTCAAGTGTCTTATAAGTTGCAACTACTCTAGCAGCAGTTTGAACTGCATTTCTAAACTCCTTATGTTGAGGTTCATTTTGCCAGTTAGTAATCCATTGATCTTTATTCCTAATATGTGCAGGAAGTTGACCTCTCATTTTATCCCAGATTTTCTTATCTTCAGCCCGGATTTGAGCAACATCAATACCTATTGATCCCATGCCATTTGCATTACGAGTTTTATTGATTTCGGCTATTTGAGATTGTAGACTGTTAACTATCTTTTGATTTTCTCGAACATCTAAAGCTGGATCATTCATTTTTATGTTTACACGGTTAACTGCATCGTTAATTCCAGCGAAGCCTTTTATAGTTTTACCGTAAACGTCTGGAATAGACATATTCACACCCTTACTTGCTATACTCTGAACGTCTCTAACATAAGCCCCTGCCTTCTGCTCCATGAGTTTTTGAACTGGGGCGAAGTCAACTTTAACATCGCTTGGATTAAATTGTTTCTTATCAACACTAGTAAGTGCGTTTGCTCCAATTAAGTTTGGATCTCTACCCGCAAGTTTATTTAATGCCTGCATGCGTAATAGATCTTGTTGTGATACAGTATTTTGTAATGTAGCCTGATCTGGCTGATTACCAGATTTAAGGGCCATCTGAAGCATTTGATCTGAAGATAAACCCCAGGTTTGACCATTTCTTGATTTAATCGTGTTTAATGCTGCCTTTTTAGCTGCATCTATGTTAGTTTGTAATTGTGCTTTATATTGATCAGGTCTAGATAAAAGGGATTGCTCATAACCACCAAGAACGCCGCCCTTTTGTTCTTGATCAGGTGTACCCCAAAGAGCTTGATTAACGTTTTTATTAGCTTCACTAGTACCTTGAATGACTTGATTACGTTTATCAGAAGCAGCTTGAATCGCCTTTGCCCTTTGACCATCCAAGCCTTGTTCATTAAGTAAACTATTACGTAAGTTTTGAAAACGTTCTTTATTTTGTGAAACGTTCTGGGTAAGAAGTTGATCTAATCCAGATTGACCTTTTGAATAATCAGGTTTTTGATATGTTTCACGAAGAAGAGTTTCACGTCCAGATTCAGTGTCTGTTAATCCGACTTTATCTTTAGCACCTTGAAGTGTATTGGTGGCAGCTTGATAACTATTTAATTCATTTAATGTTTTAGGTCCAGTATCAGATCCAGCAGCAAATGCTGCGGTCTTTTGTCTGGCTTGATTTGCGCCTTCAATTTCTTCATTACTTATCAGGTGGGGACTATTATAAGCTTTTCTTGCAATAGCGTTAGCTTTATCTAATGAATAATCATTAGGATTAACCCCCGAAGCTTCAGTTGATCTATTATATTCTTGTTGAGATTGACCAAGTTCATTTAGACCCTTATTTGCAACGTTTTGAACATTTTGTTCAATCTTACCACCGAGGCCAGCACCTTGATCTTTATTGGCATCAATATATTGATTAAGATTAGTAAAAGATCCAGATGAATTCTGATCAGAAGACGCAGCAGCTTGACCTTGAGCTGCCCCAGGGCTTACTCCACTAATATCTACCGGGGAGCCAGTAGTAATCTGATTTTTCTTATTCTTATCCTGGTCCTTGTTAATATTACCAGTATTTAGTGGATTTATGGGCAAAAATTTATCCTACTCTTTCTTTTAATGTATTACTATACTTATTAATTCCAGGGTTAAGAACTTAGCAATACAAATGTAACACTATAGCTTTTAGACGGGTCTAAACCCGTTATTGTCTGAATTACAATAGTACCCCCACTAGGGCCAATTGACCATTGGGGGACTGGTCCGTTTGTAAATGCAGCAGGGCTTGCTGCTGTGTCTTGAATCTGGCCTAAAAACAATATCTTAGGTTTAACATTAAGCCCATGGTTGAACGTAAATGGGAAGTCTGATTGTCTCAATGTAAATGTTTTTACTGCACCAAGCATATTATCCGAAATAGTCAGTTGATTAGATAAAGCCTCTGTAATTTGTGAAATAGCAGTATTTAATGGTATTAAAAGAGCATCTACCCATTTCTGAACCTCAACTGGGAGCTGTTCCTTGATAATACGCTTAATATTTGTGAGTCTGGCCATTATATACCAACTCTTTCTGATGGAGTATTATGTACAAACGAGATACCATTTAATCTATAGTAAGCGTATGCTTCCCTATGGGTTAAAGTTACATTAAGTAGTGAACATCTTTGCTTTTGCTGAGGAACGTAAGTTCTAATAGGTTCAGCCTTAATTGTACCCCCCCATGGAATCTCACCCCACGAGAAGCGACCCCAGGAAGTTCCGTATAAACCAAATATAGGAACATTAGATACCCCAGAGGAAAGATCAGTATCAAACCCTATGTTTAATTTATTAAAATACGGCACTTGAAATAGTAACGCAGCTTCTCTGAACTGTTTAATAAACCCAGGGTTATCAGCAGTTTGAGGGACATACTTAACTGTACTTTGGAAAGCTTTAAGAATGCTACTATCACCTAAAACCCAGTCATTAATGAAATCTCTAACAGTTACAGTTCCGGTGTCTTTATTCACTACAGTTATAATGCTATATCTTTTATTTGTCTGAAAAAGAACATCACCAGCTTCGATATTAGTTAAATCATCTAAAACAAGAGTTTTACCTGAATCTAAAAGCAAAGAAGTTGTTCCTGTTGCAGTTGCAGCAAAGTTAATTGTAATAGAGTTAGATGTAATTGCTATGATCTTAGCATCAACTGGAATCCCTATGCCTGAAATATCTTGTCCGATTGAGAAATAAGAAGTCACTGGAATGTTTGTAATGTTTTGAGATCCACTGGTGGTGTCTCCAGTTAATCCTAGTAATTGAATATTAAAAGAACTATCCATGTAATCTGTATAATTACGATGCTTTCTTTCAATATTCATAATGTTACTAGTTACATTTCCAAGGTAAAGAACATCTTCAGTTGGATGTACCATACCGCAGATTTCACTTAAACCCCATCTAGTCCAAGTTTCGGTAAATGTATTATAAACATATGCCTGTGTTGCATATTGATCAGTGCTAGCACTTATACAGAAAAAGATATATTTTCTATCTGATTCATAAGAAATACCAAAGCTTAAATTCTTAGCTTTATCAAGATTAATTTCAAATAAGTCAAGCATTTTATCTTCAATTGCTCTAGATACAACAGTAACGCCTGTATCAGATACAGTAACTATACCGTATTTAGAAAGCATGAATATAAGGTTGTTAAGTGATACAGCTGATTCAGCTGAAAGTATTTGAGTTGTACTATCAAATAAATCTACGCGGAAAGAACTTGGCGATTCGCCAGCTAAACGGAATACTCCATCTTCTTTTAAGACAAATAAACTATCTCGTAAAGGAATAATTCTAAGAATAGCAGCATGTGCTGAACCTACTTTAGTAAAATTAAGCAACGGAACAGCTTCAGGTTGTTGGGTCTTACTGAAATAAAGGCCGTTACTGAATTCATCATTCTGAGAAGAAACAGTAATCCCCCCTGGACCAGGGAGATTTGGACTATAAGCAGTACCAGCTGAAGCGCTATTAGCACTTGCGTAGAAAACCCCACCACCGAATATGCGTTCTTGAAATAGAATTTTACCAGGAAGATCCTGGAATCCTGATTGATAATAAGCATATGTAGAAGGAATTGGACCAGTGGTTCTATTCATTACTTTAACTAAAGACTGAGCTGTATCTGAAATATTTTGCGCAGGAGAACCTTGAGCAAACACTTTAAACTGTTTAGCTGAAATATTTTCAACAGTCTTCGCTGTATAAGTTACACCTGCGATAGTTATAGTGTCATCAACTTCAATACCACTTGCACCGTTTTTAAAGGTTAAAGTTACAGTGCCTGCCGCGATTGCTGCTTGAGAAATCTGTAAACCAGTTTCAAGATTTAATGTAATTCCAACTGTAGTAGCTAATGCGTTTTTACTTAAAGTAATAGACGTTCCACTTGGAATTCCAGCTACGGTTGTATTCGTATCAATCCCTGCGCCAGATATAGGTTGTCCTACTTTAAAAGCGGCAGTTGATGGAATATTAATAACAGTTGGAGAAGCGGTTGTTATATTTCCAGTTGATGAAAATGCTGAATAAACTTCTATAATGGTTGTACCAGAAGAGATGCCGGTGCCAGATATAGTCTGGCCAATAAGTAGACCAGTAAATCCAATAGTTAAAGTATCACCAGCTGACGCTGTCGTTGCTGCATTACTAATAGTAATTGTATTTGAATTTACAATTTGAGTAATTACAGTGCCCGCTGGAATGTATGCCGGGTTTGTTGTATCACTAACTGTCTGGCCAACGTAAAGAGATGATACATCGGATACTGCCGTAACTATATTACTACCGGCAGCTAAGGTTCCAGTGACTGTATAATTTAAATTTCTAATTGTAGTTGGTGTATTCGCGCCAACGTTTGTAGTTGCGCCAAAAACTGTAAATTGTCCTGAAGCTGCTAAAATACTAAGTGTTAGATTTTGTTTTGTCTTTGTGTTCGCATAGAAGACGCTGCCCTTAAAAAGAGTTACATCTTTAGCATAGGGGGGCGGTTCATTCGATTGTAATATACCTTCTTGTGAAGGAGAAGTATAAAGAGCAGCGCCATTGCGTAAACTTTCAGGATTTTGATCAGTGAAGGTTACGAATTTATTAGTAATATCTGCCGCGCTTGGATTGGCTTCATAAATAAGAGCTAATTCATCATTTGGTTCATCATTGGCGCTTGCACTAAAACCAGAGCGATATACTTGATAAAAATAAGAGGTTGTTACCCCGTCCGGAACTGTAATATTTAGGTCTACATCTTTAGTTTGACCAGAAGAGTTAGAAATTAAGATACGTTGACCCGGTACGCCAAGGATTAAATTCTTATTGAAGTCTTTATAACCCCAAACAACTCTATATACAACCTGTGTATTATTTGGCATGAATCCGCTAGCTTCATTATTTAAAATAGCAAATCCATCAAGCCCCTTAGGTGCACCAGAGTCTACTATAGTGCCAGTTAAGTTATCTAATTTTTTGATACCAGCGAAGGTTGTAAAATAGATGTTATTATTAGCTTCAACACTTCGCATCTTAGTTGTAACCGTGGGTTGAATGAATGTGCCAGCGTAATCTACCCAGCCATAGAATTGAATATATGACTTAGCATCTAAAGTATGAGTTCCTATACCTTGCGAAGTAATATCTATTGCGGCACCACCGGATGTAAGGGAAACCTGGAAGGAAGTATCTGTTGCGCTTATGATAAAATAACGTACACCAGCGGTTAATCCAGCTGGAAGTGTATTAGTTGAACTAAATTGTACAATTTGATTATCAATTAACCCGTTGATATTATAAGTAATATCATCTGAACCTAAATTAACATTTCCTGGGGTAAAAATTAATGCCCTACTGGTTTCAGTTGATGAATTTGAAAGAACCACAGTTGTGGGTGTAACATTTGTGACTGTAGTATTTACTGGAAATCCTAAGATATTTGAGTTAGTTGCATTAAAAGCTGAATTATTTTTAGTATATGTTGAATTAGCTGACATAGTAATCGTAAATGGATTACTTCCAGAGATTGCGGTTATAGTTGTACCAGCTGGAACGCCTAAACCGCCAATAAGTTGGCCAACATAGAGGCCCCTTGTAGAGACAATATTAGTAATTTGATTACTGCCCAGTGCAATATTACCAGTGAATGATTGTTCAATAGTTGCAACTGTTATATTTTGAGTAGCATATATACCAGTTGCTGTGTCTAAATTCGTGATTGTATTACTTGCAGACGTCTGTAACCCGCCGGTTATGACCTCTGGTGCATAAAATGCCAGTTTATTAGGAACATTAAGAGGACCGTAATGAGAAATTACGTTATCTCCAAAGCGAAAGATTTGATTAGCTCTATTTGTAGAAAGAAGTCCTAAGGTGCCGGGGAGCGCATTGTATCCGCGCCTAGGCTCTAATACGCCTTCTCTGTCAATAACTACGTTATCTGCTTGGATTAGTGAACCATTTGGAACTTCACTAATTTGATTCGGGTAGCTGAAGAGGCCTTTTGCTTTTATAGTTAATTTTTGCATGTACGTAAACCTTTGCTCTGAAATAATCTTTCAGCCCTGGGTTTATTACACACTTTGGCAATTTGTAATGTATAAATTATATCCTGTTTTGTATTCATACATACATTACTCTAAAAACGACGAGGAGAATTGTTAAAAGTTGTAAAGTTATTAACAACTTTACGATTTGCACCCTCTACACGGTTAGCTATAAGACCTCTGATGTTTTTTTCCATCTCTAGAAGTCTATTAGACGCAATTTGAAAGTTCTTATCATCACCTAAAGCTGCTAATAATTTTACAGCAACTCTTTGTGCTAGAAAACTTTGAAGTTCAACCGGTAACATTGGAATTGGAGATTCACCAGCTAAGCAAATATAATCTCCAATTTGTATACCATAGGTAGTGAGGTTAGCCGGAAACGTTGCAATGTTTGTAGATGTATCAACAGTAATAGTTAAATCCATGGATAAAAGTTTAAAGGGAGGTTTAGCTTTTACTATATCAGAGGAAATAGTAAGAACCCCCCCTGAACCAAAGTTTGTGGGGACAAGATTTACAATTGCCGTATTATCAATAATACCTGTAATTTGTGCACATTGAGTAACCAGGATTAATTTATTAGGTCTTTTGAAATAGTAAAGTCTAAGGGTTTGACCTGAAAACGTATTAGCCCCTGGAGATAATATAACTTGATTATCTCTTATAAAAAAAGCAGCTAAGCTGAGGAAATTATTGAAGTTATTATTAAATACTGCATCTTCAGCATTAATTTGAGGTAATGATCTTTCATTGGGTTGATCTAAATTATCAGGATTAATAAGAACAGTAACATCCCTGAGCTTTGCGCCTATGGCTCTAGATGGTATATCAAAGGACCTAGTGGTACCGTCAACTAAATAATCAACATAATCAACTAGATATTCTTCTCTGGCGCTCATTATGAAAGGAACAATACCCACTTGAATTTCTTCATCAGCAATATCCAATAGCGCAGGGTCGTCAAATGTAATTTGAGAAATAGGAACAAACGATTTACGTTTGATATCTGCTAGTAATGAAGTTGTAGTAAAATTGAAGCCTGACATTTAATAATCCTTAAGAAAAGGTTAATTATCTTTACGTTCTACGCTCAAAGAATTATTTAGCTTAGGTCCTTTAAACTTGAAGACAAATCCTTCATTATTTATTAAGTTTTTCTGCAATAAGTTTCAGAAGTTCAGGTGGAATTTGCATTTCATCTTCTTCTTCTGAATATTCATCTTGCATATCTTCATCACCTAAAACCATAGCTTGGTGTTCAGGAGATTCGCCGAGTTCAGAATCATTATCTAAATCTTGTCCAGCTAACTCTTCTGCTTGCTCTAAATCATTAG
>Ga0163151_10007415_pt1 | contig 12818 bp, 9 predicted proteins | sample OliLakLV19MP5IB2_FD_145596 | JGI IMG/M metagenome (GOLD analysis project Ga0163151, IMG submission 145596) | Freshwater microbial mat bacterial communities from Lake Vanda, McMurdo Dry Valleys, Antarctica - Oligotrophic Lake LV.19.MP5.IB-2 | ecosystem: Environmental > Aquatic > Freshwater > Lake...
CCGAGTTGGAACAGTCCGTACCCGAGACGCGCGCCGACGCGCGTCGGCGGATCTTCGAGTACATCGAAGCCTTCTACAACCCCTCGCGGCGACATTCGTCGCTTGGGTATCTCAGTCCCGTACAATTCGAAAAGCAAGCCGCCGCGGCTATCGCGGCATAACTAAGACACCGTCCACTTTTTCGGGGCAATCCCAAGTACACCCAGTTACCGTTGGGCAACCGTTGCATGATGTCACTGGAGGTGCCATTCATATCTAGCGCCACACCATCTGGCGTTGTGGCTTTGAGCGTCCATTCGTCCACCCACGCTGCAACATCGCCCGTCTCAAACGACACGCTGCGCTGCGCCTGTAAATCTGGTCTCATTCCGCATAGAAATTCCAAGGCCCTTCGTATTTCAGTCTTGCCTTTGACGAAAGTTCCGGATTGGGACACATATAGGGCATCGTCATGAAAGGAGCTTAGTTAGAGCTCCCTCAATATCCCCGGTGCGGACACAGTGTTGGAAATACTGCGCTGCCCCGAGAATTGTTGTTCTATCAAATAGTGGGTTCATGTTGTTCTCCTAAAGTGGGATTAGCATTGTAGCTATGGTGGCTTGGGACCTGAGGTGTGACATAAAAGTAAAGGGGCGCACACCGGGCAAACGTGGTTCAGGAGAAACGACATATAGCTTCCTTGCGTTGACTGGTTAGGCTGCGGTTTATATAGTACCTGACGGGGGCAGTCGCGGCCCCGCGTCGTGCCGAGTGAGTTGTCGGTCACCTCGACGTAGTAACGGAAACCCTCGAAGCGTTTCTTAGGCTGCGACAGGACGCCGACGTAGCCGGTCCCTCCCGATTCATCGCGACCGCCCCACCAGGGGTCGCTCTGGGCAGGCTGAAATACGATGCGCCCCCGCTGCGCCGTCACCGGCCGGAGCAAACCGCGCGGCGAAGCGCGGAAACGTATCGGCGACCACGCACGCCACCGCCCGATGAGCGATTTCAGGAGCCTGTCCGTCCACGGTGGACGGGGCGAGGACAAGAACACCAGGACCTGCGATGAGCTATCGCGGCACGATGACGCCCGCGCGACCAGAGGCGCAACCGCGCCGCGTCAGCGCATCGCGAGGAGAACTTTAAGAGTCTCGTTCGCGGTGCGCTGCGCGATCGCCGGCTGGGCGTCGAAGTAGCCGAACGCGCGCAGGTTGTCGCTGTCGCGCTCTGCGCCGCCGATCAGGCGCGTGGCCTCCGCGGCCGAGGTGTAGGCGAGCGGGGAGGAAAGACTGAACGACGTCCGCAGATTGCCGCTGATTCGATTCGCGAGATGGCAGGCGCCGCAGTCCACGCTGTCCGGAGACTCAACGAGCGGATTCTCGACGCGGGCCAGGGCGTCCATGGCGGCCTGGCGCTCGGCGGCGCTCGCGGCCTGTGCGGCTCCTGAGTTCAGCACGGATTCGAGGTGACCGCGAAGCGTGCCGGGCGCCACGGTATAGGCGTACCCGGTGGGGCCAGGGCCTCCTCCGCCACGGCCGCCGTTCTCGCGCACCGTCTGCACAAGAACGTTGCCGGCAAGTCCGGCAATGGGGAATCCGCCCGAGGGCTGAAAGTCGCGCAGATTGAATCCGCCGAAGTCCCAGCGGTCGCCGCCGCCCTGGGCCCGGGTCATGAAAGTGACTTTCGCAAGGTTGGTCCCGCCGATGTACTGGGCGACGAGGTCGCGCAGCGCGAGGGCATAGGCGCCACTCATTCCCTGAGCCAGGAGAGCGGGGCTCACTTCGAGCCGCGTCACCGCCGCGTTCTCGGGCGCGAGCGAAGCCACCGCCTTGAGGCGTGCGGTCATCGCCGGAAATTCATCCGGACTCAGGTTGTAAAGCGCGTGGATGGCGCCGTCGAAGGCGGAGGTGCCCGCCGCGTTCAGTCCCTGAAGCACCAGCCGAATCTGCGGAAAGCAGGGATTCTCGCTGAAACAGGGATCGACGCGGAGCGACACCACCCTCAGTCCCGAGTACGTCGCATCGGGGCCTTGAAGCTCACGGGTCACGGGAAGCGTGATGAGGTCAAAGGCACTGCGGGGGAGCAGCGATGCGCCGCCCCGCGCCGGCATGGAGGTGGCCCACAGATCCCCTCTCCCGAGAGGGAAAAGCACGGAGACGTCGTTCGTAGCGAGGGAGCGGGTAGCCTGGAGTACGGTAGCACCGGGCGAGGTGGCCGTCGGAACGGCCGTGGAACCGCTGCCCCGGCAACCGGCGGCAACAACGGCGGCCACAAGGAGAGTGCTTGGTCGGAGGACTTTCATGCGGGGCAGTTGAATCTCTCGGTGCTTGCGGAAGTCTCAAGCAAAGGGATTGAAATCCTTACCTGCCCATGGCCGGTATCCGCTCTTACGTACCCTCTTCTCGGGCCCCAACGGCTTGTCGCAGGCCAGCGTATGCAGCTTGAGCGGTCGAGGGCCACTCAACCGTCGCCATGGCAGGACCCTCGCTCATCGCAACTCAAAGCCACCAGCCGGGTTTCGGCGCCCGCGCACGGTGTTTCCGTGCTGAGGGCGAAACCGACAGGCGGCGGTCGTTAAGCCAGGTCTTCCGCCCGGATCGGCAGCCGGCGAATCCGTCGTCCCGTGGCCGCGAAGACCGCGTTCGCCACCGCGGAGGCGAGAGGTGGAACTCCAGGTTCGCCGATGCCCGTGGGGGGGGCTTCGCTCGGCACGAAGTGAACCGCGATCACCGGCGTTTCGTCGATGCGCAGCATTTCATAGTTGTCGAAGTTGCTCTGCTCGACCCGGCCCTTGTCGATGGTGATGGCGCTCTTGAGCGTCGCGGTCAGGCCCCAGATGATCCCGCCCTCGACTTGAGCCCGGGCGCCGTCGGGGTTGACCACGCGTCCGCAATCGACTGCCGCCACCACGCGATCCACCTTGACCACGCCCTTGCTTACGGTCACTTCGGCGACTTCGGCGACGTAGGAGTCGAAGGAGAAGGCGCAGGCGATGCCGCGCCCGCGCCCCTTGGGTAGCGGCGTGCCCCAGCCGGACTTCAGGGCGACGAGTTCCAGCACTCTTGTGAGGCGCGTCGTGTCCAGGATGATCTCGTTGTCGGCGGGCACCCGCACCTTGCGCGGCTCGGCCAGGAGTCGCAGTCGCAGTTGCAGCGGATCCTGTTTGCCCGCGGCGGCGAGTTCATCGAAGAAGCACTCCGTCACGAAGCCATTGACCGAATGCTCGACCGAGCGCCACCACATCACGGGCACGCCGGATTTCGCCTGCGCGTATTCCATGCGCAGGTTGGGAATGGCGTAGCCGAGGTTCGCGGCGCCGCCGATCTCGCTGCTTGCCGGCTTCGCCTTTTCGGACGGCGTCCAATAAGCGTCGATCGACACGGACGTCATGCGGTGATGCCAGATCGACGGCAGCCCCGCGGCGTCCACCGCGCCCGTGAACCTGTGAAGCGAGGCCGGACGATAGAAGCCGCGCTGGGTGTCGTCCTCGCGAGTGAACACGAGTTTGACCGGCGCGCCCGTGGCCTTGGAGATCTGGGTGGCTTCGGCCACAAAGTCGGAGTGATAGCGCCGCCCGAACCCGCCGCCCATGAGAGTGGTGTGGACGACGATGGTCTCCGGCTTCAGTCCGGTGATCGCGGCGATGGCGCCCTGACCCCACTCCGGCCCCTGAGTCGGCAGCCAGGCTTCGGCTCCGTCGGCGCGGACATGAACGGTGGCGTTCATTGGCTCCATCGGCGAGTGATTCTGGAAGGGTACCTCGTAAGTTGCTTCGATCTTCTGCCCCGTCCCTGCGAGGGCGGCCTCGGCATCCCCGTCGTTGCGCACGACCTGGCCGGGCTTCTTCAGCAGCTCCTCGAACTGGGCGCGCAGGGTGGCGCTGCTTTCCCGGGCGTGCTCGCCCTCGTCCCACTCGATCTCGAGCGCGTCGCGTCCGCGCATGGCCGCATAGGTGTTCTCGGCAACGACCGCGATGCCGCCCGCGGTGTGGGAGTCGGGAACCGCCGGAATCTCGATGACGTGCTTCACGCCGCTCACCGCTTTTGCCTTCGTGGCGTCAAAGCGCTTCGGCTTGCCGCCGAACACGGGACAGCGCGCCACCACGGCGTACAGCATTCCGGGGACGCGCACGTCGATGCCGAAGACGGCGCTGCCATCGACCTTGCGCGGGATGTCCGCGCGTGGCACGTCGGTGCCGATGAGGCGGAACTCCTTCGGGTTGAGGAGAGGCACCTTCTCGAAGGCCGGCACGGGGAGCTTTGCGGCCGCCGCGACCAGCGCGCCATAGGGAAGCCGCTTCGTTCGGGGGCCATGAACGACCTCCCCGTGCTCGGCGTGACAAGTGGCGGGGACCACGTGCCATTGCTCGGCCGCGGCCTGAATCAGCATCGCTCTCGCCGCCGCCCCCGCCTGCCGAAGCGGGAGCCAGGAGGTCCGCACGCTGGAGCTGCCGCCGGTGCCGTGTTCGTAGATGCCGGGGTTGGTGGAGGCCTGTTCGACGCTCACCCGCTTCCAGTCCACTGCCAGTTCTTCCGCGAGGATCATGGGCAGGCTGGTGGTGACGCCCTGCCCCATCTCGGATTTGGCGAGGATCAGTCGCACGCGTCCGTCGGCTTCGATGCGCACCCAGGCGTCGAAGGGATTCGTCACCTTGCGTTCCTGGCCCGCTTGAGCCCAGGCGTCTTCCGACCAATGGAAGCCGATGACCAAGGCGGCGGCGCCGGTGGCGGAGGACTTGAGGAAATCGCGCCGGTCGCGGCTCTTCGGGGCGCTCACTTGGCACCTCCGACCGTTGCGGATTTAGTCGGGGCCGGCCTGGCGGCCGTCGGCTTGGGCGCCACCGGTTTCGCGCCCATGGCGGCCGCGGTGTGGATGGCCTTGCGGAGTCGCGGGTAGGTGCCGCAGCGGCAGATGTGGCCGCTGATCGCCTCGTCGATGTCGGCGTCGGTGGGTTTGGGTTTGCGCTTCAGGAGCTCGGCCGTGGTCATCAACATGCCCGACTGACAATAGCCGCACTGCGGCACCTGCTCGGCGATCCACGCGAGTTGCGCCGGATGCGAACGGTCGGCCGAAAGTCCCTCGATGGTGATGATCTGGCGATCGCCCACATCCTCCACCGCGGTGGCGCAGGAGCGGGTGGCCTCGCCGTCGATGTGAACGGTGCAGGCGCCGCATTGAGCGACGCCGCAGCCGTACTTGGTGCCGGTCAGGTTGAGGGTGTCGCGCAGCACCCAGAGGAGAGGCGTCTGCGGGTCGACGTCCACCGCATGGGGCTTCCCGTTGACGTTGAGTGTGATCTTGACCATTCGCTCTCCTTAAAGAGGATCCGCAATGTTAGCGCGCAACGCGCAGGTCCGCGCGCCCGGTCGCGTTCCCGTTGACGCCCATTCGCTGGCCCTGGAAAAGTTTGTGAAACAAGCGCGGTGTGCCAGTCAAATCGCGCCGAACCTTCGCGCTCCTCCTCACCGAGCGCCTGTCGCCTGAGCACGCGGCTCTTCCCGTACCCATCAAGGCGCGTCAGGGCTCAGGCGCTCTCCTCCAGCATGCGGATCTTCCAGAGCTCTCGGCTTCCAACCGCGAGGATCGGCTTCATGGCGAGGAGTCCCGTGCGCCCGATCTGGCGTTCGAGGTAGGTGAGCTCCTTGAGGTTCGCGATGCCGTCTTCGCCGAGGGTCAGGGTGATGTCGTTGGCCCGGGCCAGGAGGATGCCCTTGGCGCGCAGCGAGAGCTCGAGGTGGATCTGGAGCAGGCACAGCATGTCGGCCACGATCTCACCGGGGAAGCGCGACTTGAGTCCCTCGAGATAGGCGCCCGTGCGCGTGCCCGCGACGGCGCCGTTCATGATGCTGTAGAGCATCTCTATCTCGCCGTCGAACTCGGACCCGAGCCAGGCGCGCGTGGTCTTCTCGCTGTGGTCGAACACAAGCACGAAGGCCGGGGGAAGGGTCGCGAGAAGGATCAGCGCGGACAGGATGGGCGGCAGCACGAAGTGATTGAAGAGAGAGTGGATCGAGATGGCGACGATCAGAGCGGGAAGGAACGCCACGATTCCCGGCCGCCGGCCGTAACTGTTCTTGGCCAGAACGGCCACGGTGGCGGTGGTGGCTCCGTGCAGGATGGCGGTGCCGCAGCCACGCGCGAACCACAGCGACAGTCCCGAGGAAGGGAGCTGCCGCAGGTAGTCGATGTTCTCCACGAGCGCGAACCCGGCGCCCACCGCGAAGCCGAGGATCGCCGCGTCGACGAGGAATCCGACGCGCTCACGGCGAATCAGGAAGATCACCCAGGCCGCCTTCATGAGCTCCTCCAGGATCGGAGCGACGTACCTCGAATAGGTGGCGAGGTCGAGGCCCAGATGATCCAGCAGGGCCCGGTTCAAAGCGCCGGTGATCAGCGCGGCGGCGCCGCCGATGACGATGGCCTGCAAGACCGACCGGAGACGGACGAGCTTGAAGCTGTCCATGAGCAGCAGCAGCCCGATGAACAGGAGGACGGGCAGCAGGGCGATGGCGATGCGCAACGAGTCTGTTTCCCCGCGGACTTACTTCAAGACCTTGAGCGAGATCATGGTTTCGTACCGCGCCTTCCGACCCTGCTCGAAGGCCACGGCCTGACCGAACGACACCATGAGGTCAAGAGCGGACAGGGTCGTGATCGAGAGATCGACCTGGCCACCCACGTCCCAGACGGTCCGCCGTCGCGTCCCGCGATCGGGGTCGGTGACGGCGATCCCCGCGAAAGCGGCCGGGCGAATCCAGCTCGCGAAGAGGCCCGGCCTCCCCAGGCGCGAGAAGCGGATGGGCGGCAGGTTCAGTTCGACCGTGGTGCGGACGAAGCTGCGCCCGGCCAGTTCGTTCAATCCCGCTCCGGGGAAGGCATACCATTTGCGATACCGCTTCTCGTCCCCGCGGTCGACCCAGTTGTTGCCGAAGCCGCCCAGATAGAAGCTCGCAAGCGGGTTGGTCTCGTCGCCCCAGGCGTATCCTCCGGCCGAGCGCAGGAAGATTGACGCGTGTCCGAGGGGGAGCGGCTGGCCGACATCGAAAGCCCCCCGGATTTTCGGGAACGTCTTGCCCGAAGCGTGCTCAAGGCTCGCGTCGAGATCCCAGCGGATGCCCTTTTCGAAGTCCACCTTCCCTACCGAGCCTCGGAGGTTCGTGTATGAGAGCCTTGCGCTCAACGACTGGATTGATGCCGACTTCGAGGCCACGTTCTGGAATCCGGGCAGCGTGTCCAGCCGCCCGAAGACGTCGGCATTGACGTCGAGCGAAAGCTCGCGCGGTTCATCCCAGAGCAGGGACTTCTTGTGTCCGAGGCCGATCGCATAGCCCTTGCGGCTGGTCTTTGTGGGGCCCACGAGATCGTAAAAGTCAGCCCCATTCCATTTGAAACGCGCGGTCCAGTCGAACCTCTGAAACTTGAAGCCAAGGTGGAATCGCTCCGCCGAGGGCAAGTCGAGATCCGGCGTATACGACGCCGAGAGGGTGGCGCGATTGAGGCTCGCGGGGTCCGAGAAGTTGACGGCGTAACCAAAGGCCGCGAAGTCGCGATAGCCCTCGAGCACGGGATATGCGGACTCGACCCGCATGGTGGCGACGGAGTCGTAACCGCGCTCGCCTCCCTTGATCGGCTCGAACGTCCTCGCGGCCAGAGAGCCGACGTTCCAGTCCTTGAGCTGCGGGTGCTTTTCGACCAGTTGCTGGCCCAGGAACAGGATCGGGTTGATGTCCTCGATCGGTTTCGCCTCGATCCGCGCCGGCACGAAGCCCTCTCCGGTGTAACGAAAGACGATCAGGGAATCGCCGCCCGCGGGAATGGGTCGGAAGAAGCCGGTCTCCGTGTTGCTCATCGCGTCGACCTTCCCGCTCGCGAGTTCGAGTCGGAAGATGTTGGAGGCCCCGGTGTAATACGAACTGCCATAGAGGAAGCGGGAATCGGGCGAGAAGACGAAGTTCGAAGGGATGGCCGCGCCGAAGTTGTGCTTCACCACCGGAGTGCTAAAGCCTTTGACGAGCGCCTCGGTGGCGAATACCTGCAGCGAGTGCTGGCCGGTGACTTCGCCCACCGACGCGGAAACGCGGGTTCCGTCGGGCGACACGTCGAGGTCGTAAACGACCGGGCCGTAGGGCCACGACTTCACCTGCGTCCATTCCGCCCATGGCTCGGCCATGCGGACGATGGTGCAGATGCCGTTCAGGTGACGGATGCCCCACAGGGAACGATCGGCGGGGTTGAAGGCGAGGTCGCCGATGCGCGCGTCCTTCTGCAGCACGCGCGTGCGCTTCGTCTTCGTATCAAGGGCGACGATGTCGCGCAAGGCGTTGTTGTCGGTGGTGTAGAAGACCGTCTTCGTCTTCGCGTCGAAGGCGAGCGAGGTCACGGTGTAGAGCACCGGGCCCTTGACGTCGACGAGGCGCTCGCTCGAGCCGTCGTCGACGTTGATGGCGCCCACGTGTCCGACCACACCCGGGTAGTTGAAGGCGCCGTAGATCCGTCGTGTCTCAGGGTCGAACCAGGCCCGGGAGACCGAGCCAAGCGCCTTCGGCGAGAGGTCTGTGTAAGGCGTCGTGGGGTAACGCCGGATCAATTCCAGGTTCCGGTTCTGGAAGCCCCGCTCGAAGACGATCCAGGCCTGCCAGGCCTCGTCAATGGACTTTCCGAACACGTGACGGAACTGCGCGGAGTAGTAGGCCTTGCTGCCTTCCTTGCGCGACACCCACTCGGTCACCTTCTCGGGCGAGTATTGGTAAGCGAGCCACGACATGAATCGGGTTCCATACAGATACGCGTTTGCCGAGAGCTGGAAATCGATCTTGGTGCCCTCGGACACGAGCCCGAGGGGATCGTAGAACCGGCTCTGGTCCTTCACCGTGGCCCGGAACACCATCTCGTCATAGCCGCCCTGGGCCCGGCCGATGCCGCCGGCCATGAAGGTCTCGAAGAAGACCGCGCTGCCTTCGAGATACCAGCGGGGCACGGCCACGCGGGGCGAGGTCAGCAGAAAGTAGAAGATGCTTTCCGGGTGGTCCGCCACGGGGACCACCTTTCCCGCAAACAGGCCGCGAAAGAACCCTTCGCTTCCCATGCCGCGGTCCATCGTCGACACATGAACCAGTTCGTGGTTCATGTAGGTGTTCATGCGCTCATTGGATGAGAAGGTCTCGTACGCGTAACTCGCGGGGGCCAGGTAGAAGGTCATCCCGTTATTCGGGACGGCGCCCGCGCTCGCGTTTCCGCTGTCGGAGAAGTCGACGAGGAGAAGGTTGACCTTTTCCTTGGGATCGAAGCTGAACATCCGGCGCTGGAAGGCCATCGAGTTCTGAAAGGCCTTCCCGAGGTAGGGGATCAGGAACGATTCGGAACCGCCCGGATAGATGATGCGAAGTCGATCGGTTTCGATGGTCTTGAGCTGTGCGCTCGCCGGTTCGACCAGGGCGAGCAGGAACAAGACCGGCGTCAGGCCCAGGCGGCTGCGCATCTTTGTCGCGACTCCAGTAAAGAAAAAGCCCGCCCCGTTAAGACGGGGCGAGCTGTTTGAGAACCACACTCGGCTGCCCGGGCGTCCGTTGGGCCGGGCCCCGGGTTGCGAGCTTACTGTTCGCGCGCGTAGGCCTTGCCAAGCGCGTCGAAGACGCCCGGCCGAGCCAGCGCTTCCAGGGCGCCGGACCTGGCGAGGGCCTCGGAGACGCCGGGCCGGGCGAGGGCTTCGAGGGCGCCGGATTTGGCCAGCGCCTCGAAGACACCGGGCCTGCTCAGGGCTTCGAAGACCGCGGGCTTGCCGAGCGCTTCCATCGCGCCGGACTTCGCCAGGGCTTCGAACGCGCCCGCCTTGCTGAGGGCCTCCATAGCGCCGGTCCTGGCCAGCGCCTCAAGAACGCCGGGCTTGCTCAGAGCCTCGTAGACGCCTGCCTGCGCGAGAGCCTCTTTCGCTCCGGCCTTGCTCAAAGCCGACCGCGCGCTCCCGTCATAGTTGGAGTCGCCATAACCGAGGCCGAAGGCCTTCAGACCGGTCTGCTTTCCGAGGGCCTCAGCCACGCCGGGCTGGGCCAGGACCTGGAGGACGCCGGGCTTGCCGAGGGCCTCGAACACGCCGGGCCGGCCGAGCGCTTCAAGGGCTCCCTGCCTGGCGAGCGCTTCGAACACGCCCGGCTTGCCGAGAGCGTCAAGGACGCCGGGTCTGGCGAGGGCGTCGAACACGCCGGGCCGGGACAGCGCTTCGCGGACCTCGGCGCTTGCGAACACGGACTGAAGAACCTTGTCCTTGCTGATGCGGTCGAACGTCTCGCTCTGCAGGAACTCCTGGATCTGAGGGTCTACCACCTTCACATCGTCGGTCGCGACCTGGGGCGCTTGATAGCGCTGGGCCGCGCCCACCGTGCCCGCGGCGGCGGGATCACTTGGCGGATATCCGGTCAGGGCTACGTATCCGATACCGGCGGCTGCGATCGCCGAAATTACCACTGCAATGAGACGCTTTGCCGACATGCGTTTAGTCCTCAGATTAGGTTGTGGGTTGGGGTAACGATTTTGGGTTCCGAACGGGATTGCGAACCGGGATACAAAGTAGTAGAACACACGCCGCACCTGCCATCAAGGCGACAGGGGCGATCCGGTGACCGTTGTCATAAGTCTGGAAAGGTTCGTGACCCCGGTCACGAACATGCGGGTGCTAGATTCCCTGAACAAATGGCTGCGGAAACCATCACGGCCGAAGCGTCAGCTGCGGGAGTTTCCGGGCTCGCGGCGGCGTTCGACGGATTTTCGCGCCGGCACGTCCTTCCGGCCCGCGTCATCGAGGCCTCACAGGTGGCGCTTGACGAGCTTCTGTCGAACATTGTGAAGGCCGGAGTCGAGCCGGGAAACCCCGCAGAAATCCAGGTCTCCTTCGATTTCCTCGACCCCGTCCTCGAAATTGTCGTCAGCTACAATGGCGCCCCCTTCGACCCGCTCGCGCGCAAGGATCCGGACACGCGGGCTTCGCTCGACGATCGCGCGGTGGGCGGGCTTGGGATCTACCTCGTGAAGAAACTCATGGACAGCGTCACTTACGAGCGAGTGGGGGGGGAGAACCGCTTACGCATGACCAAGAGGATCGACGCTTGAGTCTCGAAATCCGCGAAGACCGCCGCGAGACCGGGCTTCTCCTTTCGCCCGTGGGCCGCATCGACTCCAACACTTCGGGCGAGCTCGAGCGGGCTCTTCTCGCGAAGGGAGCCGAGCCGCGTCTGGTGGTGGACCTGTCGGATGTCGAATACGTGAGCAGCGCCGGCCTCCGCGTCTTCCTGATGCTTGCGCGCAAGGTCAAGGCCGCGGACGGCCGGCTCGCCCTGTGCGCCCTGCCGCCTTCCGTGAGGCAGGTGTTCGACCTCGCGGGCTTCACCGCCCTGTTCACGGTCGAGTCTTCTCCGGACCAGGCGTTCGAACGCCTCTCCTCCTGATGCCCGAAGCGGAGGGGACGCTCGAGCGGTCGGTCGCCCGGCTGAATTCGCTCCTCGAGGTCTCCCGCGCCCTCGCCGTCGAGTTCGACCTCGATCCGTTGCTGGCGATGATCCTGGAGAAGGCCGCTTCGATCCTCGAGGCGGAGCGAAGCACGATCTTTCTCTACGATCCCTCGGCAAGGTCCTTGCGTCTGCACTTGTCCGCCGAACTCGCGCGCGGCTCCGTGGTTGTGCCGCTCGGCGTGGGCATCTCGGGCCAGGTCGCCCAGACGCGCCAGCTCCTCAACATTCCCGACGCCTACGCGGATGCGCGCTTCAATCCTCAATTCGATCGCGAGACGGGGTTTCGCACCCGGAGCATCCTGTGCGCCCCGTTACTCTCCCACAAGGGGGCACTCGTGGGGGTGATCCAGCTTCTCAACCGCGTGGGCGGCGGCACCTTCGGCGAGGACACTGAAGAGATGCTCCGGGCCTTCGCTTCCATCGCCGGGGTGGCCATCGACCGGGCCACCCTCGTCGAGGCCGCGCTCGAAGCTGAGCGCGCCGAGGAAAGCCTGCGCCTGGCTCATGACATTCAGATGTCGATGCTGCCCCGCCATCTGCCTACCGGACCGGGGTTGGACATGAGCGCCTCGCTCACTCCCGCGCGTTCGGTGGGAGGTGACTTCTATGATGTGCTCAAGGTGGGCGATCGCGTGTGGTTCGCGGTGGGCGATACGTCCGGCAAGGGTGTCGGCGCCGCCCTTTTCACCGCCATGACGTTGACCCTGTTCCGGGTCGCCGCCACCATCGCCCGGGATCCTGGCGAAGCCCTCTCGCGCATGAACCGCGAACTCGCGCGCGACAATGAAAGCCTCATGTTCGTCACGGTCTTCGCGGGAACGCTCGACCTCGCGAGCGGAGACGTCGTGTACGCAAACGCTGGTCATCCCGCGCCTTACATCCTGCGGCCCGATGGCGTCACCGCTCTCGATGCGCCCCCGTCCCCGGCGCTTGGTGTGGTCGAGGCGATCGACTATCCGCTGGGCCGGATGAACCTCGCGCCGCTCGAGGGCCTGTTGCTCTTCACGGACGGCGTGACCGAGGCCCAGAACCCTTCGGGCGCGTTGTGGGGTTCGGAACCTCTGGAGGTGTTTCTTCGCGATCGCCGGATGGACGTCTGCGCGAAACTCATTGAGCGGCTCGTGGCCAGCGTTCAGGCCTTTGAAGCAGGCGCTCCGCCCGCGGACGACCTCACCGTGATGGCCCTTCGCCGGGGTCCCCCCAACGGCTAGCCCGGATTATTCATGAAGAAGTGAACTGAGCGGGGCACCGCTGCGTCCAAAGGGTAGTGAATAAAGGCCCAAGTAGACACGGAGGCACCCCGCGTGAATGATTCTGCCAGAGCACAGTGTGTTTTGT
>Ga0163151_10007416_pt1 | contig 12818 bp, 9 predicted proteins | sample OliLakLV19MP5IB2_FD_145596 | JGI IMG/M metagenome (GOLD analysis project Ga0163151, IMG submission 145596) | Freshwater microbial mat bacterial communities from Lake Vanda, McMurdo Dry Valleys, Antarctica - Oligotrophic Lake LV.19.MP5.IB-2 | ecosystem: Environmental > Aquatic > Freshwater > Lake...
ACAAATGGTCGGCGAAAGGTGTCGCGCTAAGCGCAGCTTTTCTAGCCTTGATCGGCACACTGGTATCAACATCGTCCGCCGCCGCACAAGCTCCGGGCAGCAAGCTTGCCACGTTCAAATCGAAGTTCAATGAAGGAAGAATGGACGAAGCGTTTCCGATATGGTTCGAGATTCGCGAAACATTTTCGTCCGACAAAGAGATCATCTTAATGGGCGAACTCATTGGAATTCACTATGGTGGTGCTGAAAAAGCTCACAATGAATTCTTGAAAGAGAATCAGTCAGACGTTCCTCATATCACTGCGGCACTAGCGAAGTATAGGAATTCGCAACGTCGTTATAAAGAAGGGCTAACTTTGAGCGAAGCGCAGCTCAAGCGAAAAAATAATGACGCCGAAGCAATGATCGCCAAGGCCGAAGCCCTTATCGGAATGAAGCGCTACGCAGAAGCTGAACACACGGCCGGCACTGTCTTCGAAGATCACCCTTATGAGTTCGAAAGTGCTTTCCAGCTTGCTGATGCGCGCAACCACAATGGGCGCAGCGAAGCTGCTCTGAGCCCGGCATTGTTCGCTCTTTCATTGGCCGACAATCACAGCGAACAAGCGAAATCCCAGCAACTATTGCTTGATCTGTTGCGCAAACTGCCAAACAACTCTTCAGATTTGATCGGCATTAACTGCGCTGAGACGATTGATCGCTCACCCGGGGCCGCTGAATATCACTACTTGCTCGGTAACATCTACAGCAGCCTTTCCCAGAACAATAGAGCTACTTACCAGTACCACCAGGCCATTAAATTCAATGGCACCAATGGAAAATTTCATTACGCGCTGGGAATGGCTGAAGAACGCCAGGGACATCATCAAAACGCGATGTCAGAATTCGCTCGAGCCCATGATTTAGAACCTCACTCCTCGCTTTATACGGATGTCCGGACACGGTTGGACGCACGCATGTTCAATAAAAAAAACGATCTAGCATGGCGGTTAAAGGAAGTGATTCAGCAAAAATGATTACCACCAAAAGTATTGGATTATTCAGACTTTACGCTGTAGGGCTGCTTCTACTAGCTTTGACTGCCTCAAACCAAACTTCCGCCATGGCAAACGAACTGTTAGTTGGACCGTCCAGCAAGATCTCGTCAGCATTAGCAATACCTCTGCGAAAACCGAAATCCTTTAATTGGAAAACCAGCGCTGAAGTTTTGCAGTTGCGAAAAGACGCCGTCAATGCCAATGCCGATCTTCTCCTTTACAGGTACAGCGCCAGTCGTGAAGTCTTTGGCAAGATCGAGGACAAGAGGCCCTGGTGGGGCTCGGCCGGACAGACCGTTTTTGGTCGCGGACAGAATTCCATCACCGGAGTGTCCGAAGAATCGCGCTTCATCCTGAATCCCTATCTATTGGTAGCGGCCAATTCCGCTACGGTAGGAATATTCAATCCGGAAAAGTTCACCGGCAAAGAGCTGGATAGCGACGGTTTTCCGTTCTTCTGGTCGCCAGAAAGTCTGACCTGGGAACCACGAGAAAAGCGTGCTACCGCGTCCTATAACATTCGCGGATATTTGACACAGATAAACTCCAGCGGCAAGCTGTTTCGCAGGATTTTGCCAAATGAGTTTAGCCTGGTTGCCTATAACGCTCGCGACTTAGGCTATCGCTACATTTACCTTGATACGCAAACGTCCAAGAACGTCGTCAACCAACAAAAAGTGACCGCGCCTGTATTCATTTCGCAGTTCATTCACTGCGGCGGAACCTGCGGATATCCCGGCGGCTGCAACAACATGAGCCCCTTTACTCGCGAAATTGATCGATGCGTACTTACAGCCGTTCCAGCAAAAGCGGTCGTGAAACTGTGGAAGGACCGTCCCTATTCTTTAGGCCAGGAGCCGGATTTCCTTTTCACTTTGAATTTCAGATAGTGATTTGAGAGAAGGCATGGGTATAAAATGTTGTCCAGCTGACATAATGCCCTATTGTGTATTAGACGGCTCTCATTTATCATAGGTGAAATACAGTTAATCATAGGGTGAAGTCTGGAGACCACCCCTACAACTGCCCGCAACAACATGTAGAGGTTCAGATATGCGCTCCAATCGAACGCGGAAAGGCGGCACCCTAGCTCTTATCGCAATCAGCATTCTGATTATCGGAATAGTTGGGATAGGACTTTTCTTCTTGACTCGCCTCCTGGGTGGGCACAGAGAACTGGACTTCGCGACACGATCTGGCAACCTGAACGTTGCTAAGCAGGCAATTGTCAGTCCGGCTGAAACGCTCAGCGTAGGCCTGGAACAAGATAATTTTGCTGGTCTTGTCGACACAGACCCTATGGCAAACGGTGGAGTTAACCTGCGGGTGTATAACCGATTGGTTGGACAAGCGCTGCTGGTCGCCTTAAATGCTTCAGCGGATCCAAAAACTACAGGCAAAGATAATGCCGCAAATTTGATCAACACGATGCAAAGTGCCGGGGGTGTTGGCGGTAGACTACGAACAAGGCTCAGTACTCAAGGAACTACTAATGGCTTTTTCGATTTCCTCGGAATGAGAAACAGCACTCGCATGCTCGGCCAAGGACAACTTGCCGCTGCCGTGTATCAACCTTCTTATGTGGAAGCTCGCGGTACAGATATCGGTGCGACAAACATATTAGTGCCGGTGGGTAATCAACTTCCGGTCAGGGATAATGGAACCAAGGTGGACATTGGGAGCCAATTCAAACGCAAGTTACTGCAGGCCGACGGCAATAACCACCAGTATTTTCGCGGCTACATGCCATTGGACTTGCAGCCAGGGCTCGGAGTTCAATGCAGCCTCATTGGCGTGCCTGTCCAACCGGGCTCGCAACCGCACCTTGTATCAAGCGCTGAATTTACCGCTGGTCTAAACCAGTTCGGTGGCACCAACACATTCGTTCCGCCAAATGCTTTCGAATTCGGCTCGCAAAAGCAAGATCAATTCACTGCAGGAAATGCATCATCGGCGTCACGTGCCATCGTGGGCTCACTGAACGTAGAGTTCGAACCAAGCATCCCACTTGGTTATCTCGTCGTAGATAATCCGAACGGACTAGCCAATCCAGCATCAAACAATCCTTCGAGCCCAGGTCCGTTGGATGCTGAACTCGACCCAGCCGTCGGTGGCATTGCGGTGGATAAGAATTCCGGGATGTTCAGCGCCAACAATCAGTTGGTAGAGGACTGGCGAACACACAATAAGAAGTCGCAAAACAAAGAATTTTTTGAAAACGGCAAAGATCTGTGCCCGGCCGATTGCATGAAGAAGGACAAAACGGCAACCACAGAGGACCTTTTCACACAGAACGGCGACAAAGCCACCAGATCTGCAGCTCATAAAATTGAACCGACTGGAGCGACTAATACATGCAACGACAACAACTCTGTAGATGGTCTCAACAATGAAGGCGAAGGCGGCCCGTGCCCGGGCATGTTGAATGCCTTCGGCAAAGCCTACCCAAATGGTGGCCCCTACGTGTCACCGGCCGCAGTCAAGGGCGACAACCTCACCGCCGTCGAGAGTGCTAAGGCAGACGTCATGGACAAATTTAACACCTGCGGCAATTTAAACTTGAGCAACGCCGCCACCAAAACGACAGGATTGCGCATCTGGGCATGCCCACCAACCAAAGATGCAGCAGGTGTATGGCAAGCACCGGCCTGCGCATGGCCGCTGAACGGCAACGCATCATCAAAGGGTCAAATTAGCTCCGATGGAACTGTTGGCGATTTGTTCGAGCAGACAGAACCAGGCAAGAAAGCTGTGGTTGAAAGCTTTATAACTCAAAGGCTTTACCAGATCAAACCGAAGGCAACTCCAGCCGAAATAACCGCGATTTTAACCCAAAAGGTACCTCTATCGTCGTCGAAGTATTACATATACATGGCTGCCGACAAGACACTTCATTTCGACACAACAAAACCACCTGGTGCTGCTGCGATCCAGACAGCAGATGGCACTCCCAAGCTATCGCAAATGAGTTACGAGACCCAAGATAAGTGGGCGAATCCAAAGGGTGAAAACAGCATTCACGACCAGTTGTATAAATGCGCTTCTGGTAGCGTGAATTCGCAGGATCAGGCAAACTTCACAGCAAGTTCCGGATTCAACAACCTGTTAGGTGAATTCAAATTCGAAAATAAGGTAACAACTGCGGGCGCCTATTACTGCTGCCCAGACTAAACAAAGGGATTGAGATGATAGCGACGAAATTACCTCGTGCGATTTGTCTTATGGCATTATTGCTTGTGATTGCCTGCTGGCTACCAAGTTACGCAGGCAAAGCACTGGACGTGATTTACACTGTTTTGCCACAGCCTCCAAGCTTGCCTTATCTGCCCACGTATAACGGCGTGAAGACCAAGTATTTTTACGGCAAGCGCGCAGAAAAACTCTCGGAGAAACGCGTTGGTTACGACCTTGAATACAATGTCATGGAAGAGCCGGCGCAAGTATTAGACTGGTATACTGCAGCGTTGAAGGAAAATGGTTGGACGGTCGATGCGGCCAGCAGAAATGCTCGGTCATTAACAGCTCAACGCCACAAAGAAAGATACGCGATAAACATTACTGTGGTACCGCCCGCAGGGCGTCCGTATCGGGGCAGACTTATCCTTGGTTACACCATGTTCGAACCAGCAGGCGGTGATGAAGAAGATTCCAAAACCAAACCAACGAACGGCAGCCGTCCTAAAGCCGCGCCTGTTTATAGACAGCCCACCCGTGAGTACACACCTCGTTAAAGCTCGCAAGATTCTGGGAGCAATTCTGCTTACTTCAAGCATGTTGTTTTCCTGCGCTAATGCTTCCAATATGCTCGATAACGTCCAGCATGATTTGGACATGAACGCGGTATCTCAATCCACTTTCGATAAGCTACAAACTGTCTTGACGCAAGAGCCGTCAAATGCACTTGCACATGTCTTGCTTGGTAAAAGTTACGATGCAGTAGGCATGCGGGAAATGGCGAAGGAGCAGTTCGCCAAGGCCCACGTACTCGATCCTGCCCGTTCCAAAGAAATACTTCGGCAATTCAAGGAAAAGTATCGAACAGATAACCCGGCGTCTGCATTTATGGATTGGGTAGAGATACGGCAAACTTTCCCGAAAGACGACGATATCCGGGAAATGGAAACAGTAGTTGCACTCTTGTTTGAAACCGTCTCTACAGCCGAATCTGCTTATATCTCCGAGAGAAAGCATGGTCATCCTTTGATGAGTGTAGCGACCATGATTTCCAAACGACGATCTGTACAGAAACGCTTCGCAGAGGCGCTGCAACTGGCTCTGACTGACCTAAAGCTACATCCCAACGATGCAGAAGCATTGATTGCCAAGGCGGCAGCGCTCAACGGGTTGGGACAGTATAAAGAAGCAATCCTTGCCGTCAGGCCAGTCTACCTACGTTGGCCGTATCAACCCGGCATTGCGTATCATTTAGCTGCAGCGAATCACCATGATGGACGCGACCAAGCAGCCTTGGAGCCAGCGCTCTTCAACTTGGCGCGCTCAAGTTCTGATCGAGATCAACAAGAAGCAATCGCCCTGCTTCAATTGATTTTGCCTGGGGTGAGCAACGAAGTCCTTGCTTCCAATCTCGAACGAGTGGGCAAGCGAATCGACCAAACCGCATATCATTCGGAATACCACCATAGCCTTGGCCTTCTCTTTGAGAAACAAGGTGACTTCAATGCAGCCGAACGAGAGCTGAGAACCGCAGTCGACGGAAATAAACCGCGCAGCCAGTGGATGTTAGAACTGGGCCGTGTAAACGAGTCGAAAGGCAGGTACCGAGAAGCATTAGAGTGCTACCTGGCGGCTGAAACGATGTCGCAAGGTTCAGTTGAAACTGTAGCGCGCCTTAACCGTTACGAAATGCGCTTGGTTAACAGACCGAACGATCTGGCTTGGCGGCTCAAGGATGTCATGCGCGGTCGCTAGAAATACTTCTCCGTAGCCAACCGGCAACGCTGAATAACTGGCCGTACTGACTGCACACCGCTTCTCGTTTGACGTGCGGTGCATCTGCAGGGGCGTGCGCCCCTACAAAGTATCAGGATCGCCGCTTATTGCTTGCGTCTGCGTCTTCGCTTTGTGTCCGGCATAGTTCAGTATCGCTTGCACTTGTTGCAGATAGCTGGTGATGTACTGAGCACGGAAGCCGCGTTGAACAAAAGCTTCAATACGCAACCAATCATGCACCATATTTTGCAAACTTGTGACGCCTCTGTTTGCCTCAGCGATTTCCTCCGCGCTCGATGAAGCGCGCAATTCGTGCATCTGACGCTGAACAGTCTCAATCTGACTGAGAACTTCGTTGGTGCTGGCCTGATCAGACAAAATGTGTTTTTGCGGATCCTGCAGATAACGATTGACCAGAGCAGAAAAGTCATCGATGAGTAGTCTGCTGGCTTTGACAGGATCTTGCTGCGGTGTCAGTAAAGGCATCCGACGATAGGGTCCCATTTTCAGGATATTTACCTTTTTATCGTCGAGCTGCGCCACCGCGAACATCGTTGTGCCAAGCGTGCCAATCAATCTGGACGTATCCATTTGTTCAATCAAACCAGCAGTATCAAGCTGGCGGATCGATAGGCCAGGAAATACAAGAGCCTTGTCGGCAGTCGTTTCGCGAACATAGCCGGCGTTTGTCGCCAGCTCCTTGGCAGAACCGACGTATGTCATCGGATTGAGCGTATCTACCCAGCCATTGGCCACCCACGTTTCCCATTCTTGCTGAATGTTGCCAGTGCGCAGGCGGCGCGGAGTGGCGTACACAGCAGCGGAAATGCGCAGTCCCGGTCTGAGCTTTCGCAGATACTGCGATGTATCACGAACGAAGCTGCTCACCTGGGAGATCTTCCAGGCCTGCCAGACCGTCCGCGTCTCTTCATCCATCCGGTCGAGGTTCAACCCGGTTTCGCGTTCGAAGCGCATTCGTCCGGCCCAATCAAACCCCATCTCCGTACCTTTGCCATTGAAAGGGTAGCGGATGTAGTCAAACTGAACCCCGTCTACTGGGTAGTTCTGCACGATCTCTCGCGCGAGATCTTTAATGAATTGCCGACCTTGCAAGTTGGATGGATCAATCCAAAATTCCGGCTGGTTGTTCGGTAACAATGCACCGTTGGCTCGTGCCAGTGCCCAACTGAAATCCTTGGTCGAAAGCACCGGACCTGGGAAATCAGCGTCCTTTCCAATAATGGGGTTGTGGCGCAGATTGCCGACTGCAAAGGTCCACATCCAAGCGTGGATTTCCATGCCTCGCTTGCGAGCTTCCTTCACGGCACTTCCTAGTGGATCCCAACCGATTGTCTCTGGGTTCTGAACGGAGACCTTTGTTGGGTATGTGCAATATCCAGCATTGTTAGTCTCGAAGTAGACCACGTTTATGCCGGCGTTCCGCAACTTGTCGAATATAGCCGCCATGCCGGCCGGTGAGCGTGCCGCAATTATCGTGCCGCGATCTAACCACACAGCTCTGGCTTCCACCGGACGGACAGGCAGTGACTGGGCGAAAGCCAGGGCAAAATCCTGGCGAGCAGAAGCCAGTTCCTCGTCCGCCTGGTAAAAACGACGCTGTCCGTATGAATCATGAAAGCTCTTTACGTGCGCTAAAGCAGATTCGTAATGAGCCTGAATCGTTTTGAAGGGTACTGCCAGATCTGCTTGTTTAGCGGTCTTGATCGCCTCATCAGTCCGCTTGCCCAAATAATCCAGCTCTTGTTGAATGTTTTGATAGTCGGCGAAACTAATTTGCACCGCTGCTTGCTGCGTAACTCCAGGCACCGCATCTTCAAAAGCCAATGTCAGGATCTGGGCATTTGTAGTCAGTTCACCCTGCAATCCCGGCGCCCAGCTCAAAAAAGTATTTCCGTTGCTGCGCGAAATTGCAGTACCAAGGTCGCGCCCTTCTGCATCCATCCACTTCGCCACCGAAGCAGAAGGGTCTGTGACCTCAAGATCTGCTTTCAATGTCCCCACGGCGAAATCTTGCTTGAAAGGCTGCGGCTGCCGTTGCCAGCTAAGTTGATTTTGCTCAGCCATACTGGTGTGCTTGGTTACTTGCACTCCGGTCGATCGAATTACTGCTTGGGCATGGGCACTAGGTGTGCCACCACCATCGGTGATCAATAACTTTCCGCCGCCGCGCACATAATCGGCCAGAATCGGTACCGCTTCCTCTGGTACGTCGACCAAATACGGCAACAAGATCATCTTGTACGGCGCCAATTTCCCGATACCGGATTTGAGGTCTTTGTCAGTTAGAGTGTCATAGCGAACGTTGGCACTTTCCAGAGTCCGCTTAAATGACAGCCAGTCTTCATCATAAGTACCGAGATGCTGCTCAGAGTACGTCTCTGCATTCTTCTCGCTCTTTAGCACCGCAAGCGGCGATTCAGCAAGTGCAGGATGACCGCTGAAAAAGAGGAAACCGAATATTGCACACACAACCAACACACGAATTCTGTTCAATTTATCTAGCTGCCTTTGTAGGTTTGCTTCACGAGTCGGTCAAGCTCCCGTTTTGAATCTCTACTTGCGATGGCGTCGCGCTTATCATAGAGGTGCTTGCCGCGCACAAGTGCAAGATCCACTTTAACCCAATTTTTCTTGAAATAGAGCTTCAGGGGAACCAGCGTCAATCCCTTCTCTTTCATTTCTTGATTCAGACGAAATATTTCATTTCGATGAGCAAGCAACCGTCGACGCCGGATCGGATCGTGATTGTTTCGGTTGCCGAACTCATAAGGCGCGATATGGCAGTTGTATAGCCACAATTCCCCATCTTCAATCCGGGCATAAGCATCCTGGAGATTGGCTTTACCCATGCGCATGGATTTCACTTCGGTGCCGGTAAGTTCAATTCCGGTTTCAACGGTGTCTAAAATTTCGTACTCATGGCGCGCGCGTCGATTATCCGCCACAACTTTTGGTTTTGGCTTCGCTTCAAGCTTCTGCTGTTTTCTTTGTACGGTGTTTTTCACAATGAGCTCGTCTGTCGAAATTGCTCACTGATGGCGGCTTTTCGAGTAAGGCACGATGTTACAATATTAACGGGTAAGGAGCAAATTCTGAATGATCAAGATTGGCCCATTGATTGCCACGGATTACGCCCAAGTATGCGCCCTCCTTGACGAGCAGGTCGAGCCTGTTCTGGACGTTTCGTCGCTCACTCAGACTAGCTTGATGCTTCGCAGCCTGGCCTTCTGGCAGCACTGGCTGCCGTGTCAATATCATGTCAGCCCATCTGTCTATCTGGCCCGAGAAGAGGGGCGCGTTCTCGGCTTTATCTCGCTTCACAACATGAACAAAGCCAAAAGCTGTTGGCGCATCGATAACCTGGTCGTAGATCCTGAGCACCGCGGTCGCGGCATCGCCCACGAATTGTTGCGTTACGTTTTCGCGCAGTTCGGCAGCCAGGGTGTCAGCCATTTCATGGCTGAGATTGCCAGCCACAATGATGGTGCAATGTCGCTTTTTGCTGGTGGCGGATTCTGCCGGACAGCACTGATCACTTATTACAAGCTTGATCCAGCTACTGCGGCAGTAGAGTTGAAGCAAGAAGTCAACCAGGGCTTCCGCGTCGGCACCCAGTTGCACAAACACATGCTCTACCAATTGCACCAGGATGCGCTTCCGCCAGATCTGCGACTGGTGCTGGCCCAATCGCCGGATGACTTCAATGTAAAGGATTTGTTGCCATTCACATCGGTAGAGCGCAATAAGAATCGACTGTTACGCTCCCGGGTCTGGTACTGGATTAGCGAGGATCTGGACCGCAAAACGTTGACGGCCGCAGCAAAAGTGACAGCTCAACCCGGTCTAGGTTATACGCTGGAATTCGCCGTGCATCCTGGCTGGAAGCATGTCACCGAAGACCTTGTCAACTTTGCAGTTGCCAGCTTGCGCTCCAACATGCCTCAAATGGCAATCTGGGTAAGGGTTTACGACTTCCATCCAGAAATTCACGAGTCTCTCAAGAGCAAGGGCTTCGAGCGAATGGGCGATTATTTCGTGCTCACACGCGAGCATTGGCAAAGAGCCAAGCGCCTGAAACGCGCGGAATCAACCGTCCAGCTCAAGCCTATTACCTCTCCAGCTCTTAACTTTCCGCTTGCCACAGAACGGCAACGTTTGGGAAAGCCACGTAATTAGCGTCTAGACGTGCGATACTCCTGGCAATCCTCGCGGATCGGGGACCAAAGCTCGGAATCATAAAGTTTTCTTTTCGTTTGGGAGCCTGAGCAGCCCATTCGTTGACACGTTCCGGCTTTTGTCGGTATGATTCCAAACCGCTTTATTTCCTTTTTTATACTCTTCTACAGGAGCCTGGTGTGCCTACCATCAATCAGTTGATCCGCCGTGAAAGGCGGGCAGCGACAGTGAAAACGAAGTCGCCTGCACTTAAAAGTTGTCCCCAACGTCGTGGAGTCTGCACGCAAGTAAAGACCACCACCCCCAAGAAGCCGAACTCAGCTTTGCGCAAAATTGCCCGTGTGCGCCTGACAAACGGTATCGAAATCACCGCTTACATCCCTGGTGTTGGCCATAACCTGCAAGAGCACTCTGTCGTTCTGGTCAGAGGCGGTCGGGTTAAAGATTTGCCGGGCGTTCGCTACCACATCGTTCGCGGAGCACTTGACACCGCTGGTGTTAAGGACAGAAAGCAAAGCCGCTCGAAATACGGCGCCAAGCGAGTTAAGCCAGGCGCAGCAGCAGCAGCTAAGAAGAAATAGTTTATTTGGGACGTATGACGCACTTGTGTGTCAGTCCTCTTTTGACATCGGGCTTGCGCCCACCTACTAAAGAGTTTGGAGTACAAAATGCCAAGACGCGCTGTAATTTCAAAGAGACCGACACCTCCGGATGCCGTGTTCGGCAGCCAGGTGATTCAAAGATTCATTCACCGCATGATGACGCGAGGCAAGAAAAGCACTGCCCAGCGCGCTTTCTACGATGCAATGCACCTTGTCAAAGAGCGCACCAAGGTAGAGCCGGTCGAAATCTTCAACAAGGCACTTAAGAACGTAACGCCTCTAGTGGAAGTGAAAGCTCGCCGAGTCGGCGGTTCCACATACCAAGTTCCAGTCGAAGTAAAGCAATCTCGCGGTAATGCGCTGGCAACCGCCTGGATCATCGCTAACAGCCGCAAACGCGGCGGCCGTAGCTTCGCTGAGCGTCTTTCTGCAGAGATCGTCGATGCAGCCAACGGTACCGGTGCATCCGTCCGCAAACGCGACGAAACGCACAAGATGGCAGAAGCCAACAAAGCGTTTGCTCACTATCGTTATTAATAACGAAGATAAAGAGATGTCAAACATTATGGCTAAAGCTACAGCTTTCGGGTTGTAATTAGACTTAGGCAAATTACGCTGATGGATCTGCACTTGGGCAGTTCAGCGCGCGACCCTCTTTTTAAGTCGAGGGCACAATAACTCGTTTACGGTCCCCTTCTTTGGATTCAAAACTATGCAAACCGCAGGAACAGAGCCACCTACCACTACTGACAAGAAGGTAGCTAAGGTGTCCGAAAAACACGCAGCCTTGGCCAACATCCGCAATATGGGTATTGCTGCTCACATTGATGCAGGCAAGACAACCACAACAGAACGCATCCTTTTTTATTCCGGCTTGATTCACAAGATCGGTGAAGTGCATGACGGCACAACCGTAACTGACTGGATGGAGCAAGAGAAAGAGCGCGGCATTACGATCACAGCTGCTGCTATCACGTCGTTCTGGAACGGCAGACGTATCAACTTGATCGATACCCCCGGACACGTTGACTTCACCGTTGAAGTAGAACGATCCATGCGGGTTCTGGACGGCGTTGTCATCGTGCTTTGCGCTGTGGCAGGGGTTCAACCGCAAACAGCAACTGTTTGGAAACAAGCAAACCGCTATCAAGTACCACGCATGATTCTCGTCAACAAAATGGACAGAACCGGCGCTGACTTCTATCGCGTCGTTAAACAGTGCAAAGAACAGCTTGTCGGGCTGCACACCAGCTGGGCGAATGCTCATCCTATTCAATTGCCGATAGGCAAGGATGGCGCGCTCTTCGACGGCATGGGCGACTTCGACGGCATGGTCGACCTTGTCGAAATGAAGGCGTACATGTTCGACGAAACCGACAAACTCGGCCGGGCGATGAACGAAATTGCTGTTCCGGAAGAGATGAAGGAATTGGTTGAACAGTATCGCCGCCAGTTGTATGAAGCAATCGTCGAAACCGACGAAGCGCTAATGGCTAAGTACTTGGAAGGAACAGAGTGCAATAACGAAGAGCTAAAAGTGGCTCTACGTAAGGCAGTTTGCGAAAACCACATCGTGCCAATTCTTTGCGGCTCCGCCTTCAAGAACAAAGGCGTTCAGCCTCTGTTGGATGCTGTCGTTGATTACTTGCCTTCGCCGCTTGATGTAATTTCCATCAAAGGCGTTTTGCCGGATGGCACCGAAGCGGAACGTCAGTGCAATCCAGATGAACCGTTTGCAGCACTAGCCTTTAAGGTGATGAACGATCCGTTTGTCGGAAAGCTCACGTTCTTGCGGATATACAGCGGCAAACTCTCCGCCGGCTCATACGTCATGAACAGCGTAAAAGGCCGTCGCGAGCGCATCAGCCGCTTGATTCAATTGCAGGCTGACCAACGTACAGACGTGTCCGAAGCAATGGCTGGTGACATCGTCGCTGCTGTTGGTTTGAAAGACACCACCACCGGTGATACTCTCTGCGCTGACGATCATCAAATCATTCTGGAATCGATCAAATTCCCAGAGCCTGTTATT
>Ga0163151_10007417_pt1 | contig 12814 bp, 9 predicted proteins | sample OliLakLV19MP5IB2_FD_145596 | JGI IMG/M metagenome (GOLD analysis project Ga0163151, IMG submission 145596) | Freshwater microbial mat bacterial communities from Lake Vanda, McMurdo Dry Valleys, Antarctica - Oligotrophic Lake LV.19.MP5.IB-2 | ecosystem: Environmental > Aquatic > Freshwater > Lake...
GATAAGAGCTGAGTGTCGTTAATTCCCAAAAAATGAATAATAAAATTAAATTATTAGCTAATACTACGCCCAGCATTGAAACCATAAAAATAAATAAATAGCTATAAAAACGGCCTAAATAACGATGGTTACCTAGATATGACCAGCTATAAATTACGATTAATGCACCAATCCCAGTAATTAACAAGGCAAAAAGCAGACTTAAACCATCCAAATAAAAAGAGAAATTTACTCCCAAAATTTCAATCCAGGGCGTATTCTCTATGGAATTGTTCTCGCGCATAATTTTGGAAATAAATTTGGCAAAATAGATAAATAAGGATGCGGGAAATAATGCCAGTAGCCAGCTGACCCAGCGGCTTTTTAGTGAATTCATGGCAAAGGGAATCAAGACTGCAATTAAAAAACCCGATAAAATTGCCAATAACATTCGAGAATTACTTGATGACAAGGAGAGAACAAGAAGTATGCGCTAAAACCTTTTCTGTAGTGCTGCCAATAAAAATATGGTGTAACACACTGTGTCCTTTGGCCCCCAAAATGATTAGGTCCGCCTCTAAATCTTCGGCCAAGTCCAGGATGACTTCAGCGGGCAAACCCCATAAGAAATGTTTTCGCACTTTAATACCAGTTAATTTAAATTCGTTTAAAAAGGGCTGCATTTTGTTGATATAATTTTTCTTGAATTTGCTTTCTTCTTTTTTAATTTTAACTTGGCTAAGTCCTAAGGGATTGAAATCAACAGGCGGCAATACCAATACTATATGAAGCTCAGCACCAAATCGCCGAGAAAAATCAATGGCTTGTTTCAATGCTTTTGCCGAGTGCGGCGAACCGTCAATACCACACAACACTCGGGAAATGGTTATAGATTTACAAACTAAAACTGAACTTTTTTCGACATATCTGACAATATTTTCTGCAGTATCTGTAGTTCGGTAACGAGTATTTTTTTTATGACCTTTGATTCCCAATAAAATTAAATCAGGTTTGTGCCGGTTAGCATAAGCAATTATATTTTCCGCCGGGTTCCCCACCAAAATTTTAAGTTTTTTGGGATCATTTTCTTTAAAAAATTTTTTTTGCCACAAATGTAATCGTTGTAAGGCTTCCTTATTATAGTCTTCGGAAGAAAACCAATTTTTCCAAAATGAAACGACCACATGGATCAGTGTTAACTTAATTTTGTATTGTTTCTGCAGGAGTTTGTAAATTGCTAAAGCTGGTTTACTGTTCAGTGAAAAATCCGTGGCGAAAAGTATTTGTAAATTTTCAAACATAACTATAATCCTTTCGTTATGCACATTAGACTTCATGCAAAAAAAAGGACTCAAAATCCTCATTTACTTTGTGTAAACTGCGGATTTGCCCTTTTTAATCCAACCTTGTCTTGTTACTCAAGGTCTTGCAAGAAGTCTATGATCATGAAAAACACCATAAATTTAAAGAAAAGAATACATGGGATAAAATTTCATGTCAACTTGCTTATCAAAAATCTGAATGGCTAGTGGCATTTATTAGGTTTTTGCCCAAGAATGTTTGGCGAGCGTTTTGCCTAAATCCCATATAGCGCCGGGAAAATTATGGGCCATAGCAACGACTTGTTGGAAAGCATTGGCAGTTTCTTCAATGTCTGAATCGCTCATGGTAATGGGCGGTAATAATTTAACAACATGACAATTAGGGCCAGCTACTTGAGTTAACAGGCGAAAATCACGGAATAAAGGAATGACAATTAATTGACAAAATAGGCCTTTGTTAGCAGCTTCCAGTAAAGTCCACCCGGCTTTTAATTTAAGACTTTTGGGAGGGCAAAATTCAATTCCAATCATCATGCCCAGGCCGCGGACCTCTTTTACCATTTCAAAAGGCAGTAATTTTTCTCGCAAAAGAGATAATAATTTTTTGCCTTTGATCGCGGCCTGGGTCATCATATCTTCAGATTCTAAAACGTCTAAAGTCGCCAGCGCTGCCGTCATGGCTAAATCGTTGCGGCCAAAAGTGCAAGAATGGATAACAGCATGTTCCATATTCCGATAAATTTTCTCGAAAATCCAAGGCTTCATAGCAATAACCCCAACCGGTACCAATCCTCCGGATAAAGCTTTTGATAAGGTAATAATATCTGCTTGCGCTTCTGGCCAATGTTGGGAAGCGAGAAATTTACCGGTGCGGCCAACCCCGGTTTGCACTTCATCAATAATAAATAAAGTATTATATTTTTGACAAAGCGCAGAGGCTTGAGGTAAATAATCGGGATCGGGGATTTTGACGGTTTTGCCTTGAATAGGTTCAAGCACAAAACAGGAAAATTGCTTTGTTTTTAAAGCGGCTTCTAAAGCTTCCAAATCATTAAAAGGGACTGTTTCTGCGGCTAGTAAAGGGTAGAAATCTTTTTTAAAAATTTCACTGCCGTTTAAGGCTAATGATCCTGTCGTCAGGCCATGAAAGGCTGAGTCACATGAAAGCATTTTTGGCCGCTTGGTAGCGGCGCGGGCAAATTTAATGGCCCCTTCAATAGCTTCGGTCCCGGAATTACAGAAGAAAAATTTGTTTAATTCCGGTGGTAAAAACTGAGCTAATTTTTCAGCCAGGCAAGCCGCTAATAAAGGCGCATCGAATTGCACCATATTAGCAAGACCTAGGTCTAGAGTTTCCTTTACAGCTTTAATAATTTGCGGATGATTACGGCCAAAGGAAAAAACTCCGTAGCCACTTAATAAATCTAAATACCTCAAACCTTCTGAATCGAATAAATATTGATTTTCAGCACGGACATATTTTTTATTAAATCCTAAAGTTTTTAAGACGTTGAGCAATTGATGGTTGAGATATTGATGATAAAGATTAAACTGTTGGTCTTGTTTATTTTCCAGCAATTCTGAAATAGAAAAACTCATTCGTTCTCCCTCATAATTCGTGGTCTCCCGATGTCCATAGGCATTGCCTTCGCGAGCGTCAAAGCAATTCGGTGCAATTTTGTTTCGCTTATTGCTTGCACAGATTACTTGATTTTTGATGTGATTGCCATATTTTCATTGCTGTCAGTCTCCGCGAGTACACCGGGCAATAAAGCCTAAATCCTTATAGTTAAGAATTCATAACAGATAGTCAAGCCAATCTGATGGCGCGCAATGGCGCGCAATGGCGCGCAATGGCGCGCAATTACTCGGAGGATTTGCCAAGAGAAAACCATACTACGCTGACAGATTCCCCTTCCGAATCTATCAGGTTTAATGATTTTAAGTGATTGAGGTCTCTCAATAATGTTCTTCTAGAGAAAAGGTTAGGGAACTGTAGTAAAATTTCTGGAATACTGATTTTTTTGGATTTGTTCATAAACTGTAGTAAGGTCTTTTGCCTAGTATTTAAAGGTTTTTTAACTGAAGCTGTGATGGCTTTTTTATCTACGCTTCCTATCGATTCTTTAAATTTAAATATAACAGCAAAACCATCAGAATATTCTTCAAATTCAGGTTCGGGAACACCCAACCCTTTGCAATCTTCCAGCATTCGCAACGTGCCAATACCCGCTTTTTCAACCCAGCCTCTGTTATAAAAAATTTTTGCTATTCGTTTATTCCTGGGATAGGACTCATGTCTTTTTTTTAAATCTTTCAGTTTTAATTCAGGCGGTAAAGTGCCATTATTCCAAATTTCAAGACGATCATCAAAAATAGCAAAAGAGATAGACGCAGACCGATTAATATAATTTCTATGGCTAATAGCGTTGACTAATGCTTCGCGTATTGCCATTACGGGTAAAGTGGGTTTATCGATGCGCTTAAACTTATCGGATTCAAAAAAACTGGCGACCGGTAAATGCTGCATTGAAAAATAGTTAGCCTCTGACAAAATTTTAAAAGCATTCCCATAAAAGTGCTTGCTATCTATAAAATCCGCTAATTTAGTCACGCCCTTATATCTGGTCATACGAATTAAACATTGAGAATAATCAGGTTCGACTTCCTTAGCGTACAGTACAGCGGCTGCATTCAATATTTTTTTATTTTTAATTAGTTTCAGATAACGCAATGTGTCTTTAACGCTATAGGTAAGGACTTCAGTAGGTATACGGTTTTCATTGACCCCATCTCTTATTGTATTACGTATTTCTTGGTGATCTAGGGAGTCTATATCATATTCTATAGCTGTTTGTTCATCCCAAGCGTGATTTAAGCTCCCGCGAGCTACCAGTAATTGTTCATATCGATGCTGGGGCATCTTATTGGTAGTAGATTGGTGCCGCTGAAAAGCGCGGCCGTCATATACGTAAGGAGCATGATGGTTGACATTGACTTGGATGGCAATCACTGATTTATTTTTACCAATTGCAATATGATGAATATCAATATTAGCGGGTGGTTCAATTTTGTTGAGTTCTTTGGCTATTTCTTGGCGGGTATTATCGCTCACATCTTGCCCGATCAGTTCGCCTTTATCATTCACCCCGATAAAAACTGTACCGCCTTTGCTATTCAAAAAGGCGCAAATAGTTTCAAAAATAGAGCGCATTAACGCCGTTGATTTTTTAAATTCAACAGTCTCGGATTCGCCTTTTTTAATTAATTTTTCGAGCTGTTCTAATTGCATGACCATCCATCGTAAAAATAAAGAACGTCTTAAGTTATCCTCATATTTTCATGGATTATACTTTATCAATTTAGTCAGGCAGATGCTAGGAGATACGTAAAAAAATTTGTCAAATCAGTAAGCGTCGGAGCAGGAATCAGCAATGGAGTCACACGTGTGGATATTGGTAATCAGTTTACTTGTTGCCTATATCATTTATCGATCCACTAAACATATAAACATAAGCAGAAAAGAGCAGAAATTCTTCGCACTAAAAGTGTTCAATACAATAATTTAGATATTACTAATCATCAAATTGATAAGCTCTTGGTTCTATTATGGGCCGTGCAAGAATCGAACTTGCAACCCTATGATTACGAATCACTGGGCCGCACTACTTTAGATTTACGTAATTCTTCAGGAGAAATACTGGCCACAACAGGTGCGGCCCGATTATTGCGATCATAAGTAATGGGTAATTCTGGGGCCATGGGTCCTTGTGTTTTAGGCCCTTTAAGAGAAACTTTCAAGGCTCTTAATGGGTGGGAAAAAGTATCATTAATTGCAGTACCTTCATAACCGCAATGAGCCATGCAATTATCACATTTTGGGTTGCGGCCAGTGCCGTAATTTTCCCAATGTGTATCTTTCATTAAAGCCTGGAAAGTGGGAGCATAACCTTCATCTACTAATAAATAACAAGGTTTTTGCCAACCAAAAATATTATAAGTGGGATTGCTCCAGGGTGTGCATTGATAACTTTGATTACCAGTAAGAAAATCGATAAATAAACTGGATTGACTCACTGGCCAGCGTTTTTTCTTGTTATTTTTCTGATGTTGAAAAATTTCTCGGAATAATTGTTTAGTTTGAGTGCGCGGTAAAAATAAATCCTGGCGAGGGGCGTGATCATAGCTAAAGCCTGGAGACATGGTGATACCATCCACCCCCAAATCAGTGACGAAATCAAAGAATGCTGCCACTTCTTCAGGTGATTCGCCTTGGAATAAAGTGCAATTAATATTGACGCGGAAACCTTTATTTTTGACCAATTGAATGACTTCAATCACTTTATCAAAAACGCCTTCACGGCATACGGAAGCATCATGACGTTCACGATTTCCATCTAGATGGATGGAAAAAGTTAAATAAGGTGAAGGACGGTACTCATCAATCTTTTTTTCTAACAATAAAGCATTGGTGCATAGATAGACAAATTTTTTGCGGTCAATAATCCCTTGAACAATCTTGGCCATATCTTTATGAATCAGAGGTTCGCCGCCTGGGATAGAAACCATCGGTGCGCCGCATTCATCAACCGCGGCTAAGGCTTGTTCTACAGTTAAACGTTTACGTAAAATTTCATCTGGGTAATCGATTTTGCCACAACCTGAGCAAGCCAGATTGCATTGAAATAAAGGTTCGAGCATCAACACCAATGGAAACCGCTTTTCGCCGCGAATTTTTTTCGTCAAAAGATAACGGGCGATGCGATAAATTTGGATTAAGGGAATATCCATATCAGACTCCTGTCGTGGATAATTGCACATGCAATGCTTTTAAAGCATCGCGAAAATCATGAGTTAATCGACGCCATTCTAATTTAAACCAGGGGGTGAAACGGTCAGGGGCCTGTTGCATTTCTTTTTCTAAGTCTGCAGCGCTAATGAACCGCCATCCGGCGATTTCATTGTCGTTCACTTGTGTGGGGGCTGAACTTTGCCCGATAAAAACCCAGCATAATTCGTGCTCAGAACCGATATCTTTGTAGGGGACCTGATATTGAAATTTATATAGATATTGAAATTGAGTCACAATGCCTAATTCCTGCTGGGCCCTTCTGGCGATAGCGGCCTCCATTGTTTCGCCACGCCGGGGGTGGCTGCAGCAGCTGTTCGACCAATAAAGTGGCCAAAGCTGTTTGTTGGCGCTGCGTTGTTGCAATAACAATTCCCCAGATTCGTTAAAGAGGAATAATGAAAATGCGCGATGAAGAACGCCGCTGCCAGCATGACAACTTAATTTATTTTGATGGCCGATTTCCTGATCATGATTATCCACCAGGATTAACATTTCGGAATCAAAAGACACAATGGCATCCATATGATTTTTTAATTCACTCAAGAAGACTCTCCTCATTGAATTGTCATTTATAGCAACAATAGTCTAAATCTTCAAGTCACGCGGAATACTCGTCACTCGTCATCCCGCGACTTGATCGCGGTATGACGAGACTTATTTCTCCATGCTGAGACACCACTGGAACACTGCAGTGTTCCAGTGAAAATAAGCTCTAAGTGTAGTATCAAAAAAAGTTAATAAGAATTAACGATCTTGGATATAAGCAAAATCACGCTGTTTAGGGCCGGTATATAATTGTCGGGGACGGGCCAGGCGGTGATTCGGATCGCTAATCATCTCCATCCAGTGAGAAATCCAGCCGACTGTTCTGGCTACAGCAAAAATAACGGTAAACATATTCGTAGGAATGCCTAATGCGCTTAATGTGATCCCTGAATAAAAATCGACATTAGGATAAAGTTTTTTCTCAATAAAGTAAGGATCTTCCAAAGCGATTTTTTCCAAACTCAAAGCCAGTTTAAAAATGGCTTCATCTTGACGGCCTGTAGCGGCTAAAACTTCATGACAGGTTTCTCTCATGACTCGGGCTCTGGGGTCATAATTCTTGTAAACCCGATGGCCGAAGCCCATTAAACGAAAAGGATCATCTTTATCTTTGGCGCGCTTAATATATTCATTAATGCGGCTTTCATCACCAATTTCATTCAACATATTCAGGCAGGCTTCATTAGCGCCGCCATGAGCAGGTCCCCAGAGGGCGCCAATACCTGCTGAAATGCAGGCAAAAGGATTCGCTCCAGTTGAACCGGCCACTCTGACTGTTGAGGTTGAGGCATTTTGCTCATGATCGGCATGGAGCGTAAAAATTCGATCCATGGCGCGACTAAAAATTGGATTGCAGCTCCAATCATCATAAGGGGTCGCAAACATCATGTTTAAGAAATTCTCAGAGTAGCTTAGATTTTGTTTGGGATGAATGAAGGGTTCACCGATAGAGAATTTATAACTCATCGCAGCAATGGTGGGCATTTTCCCAATTAATCGGAGGGCCGATGTTAAGCGATGTTCAGCTTGGCTGATATCCAGAGAGTCATGATAAAAAGCAGATAATGCACCGACTACGCCGACCATGATAGCCATAGGGTGAGCATCGCGGCGAAAACCATTAAAAAATTGAGTAATTTGCTCGTGAACCCCAGAGTTACGTTTAATTTGATTTAAAAATTCTTCTTTTTGGCTTTGGTTAGGTAATTCACCATTCATCAGCAAATAACAGACTTCTATATAATCACTATGATCTGCTAACTGATCTATAGGGTAGCCTCTATATAAAAGAATCCCTTTATCACCATCAATAAAAGTGATTTTAGATTCACAGGATGCTGTAGAATAAAAACCAGGATCATAAGTATAATAATCGTGATTAATCAGATTTTTAACATCTATAACCGCGGGCCCGAGGGTTCCGTTAAGTATAGGAAATTCAATTTTTTGATCTGAAATTGTTAACTGTGCGTTTTTTTTGGTCACGATTTGAGGCTCCCCATCAAGACATTTGAATAAATATTATAACAAAATTACGGTTATCGCTATAGTAATTGTTGTCGGCTGGGTTTTCATCTGGGCATAATTATGCGAAAATTTGGTAATTGTGTAATTATGTAATTATGTAATTATGTAATTGTAATTGTGTAACAGGTCACTCCGTGGATAGGAACTGCGTTTGCAGAGTTATTATCTTGACCTGTTACGAAATTTGCAAAATATAAACCTAGTTTGGTAGTGCACCATGATAAATATCTTCAAAAAGATTTTTGGTACTCGCAATGAGCGGATATTGCGCTCTTTGTGGCGTTATGTAAAAAAAATAAATGAGTTAGAGCCCAGTATGCAAGCTTTGACGGATGCAGAACTGCAAGCCAAAACGGCTGAATTTAAAGAACGTCTGGCTAATGGCGCCAGTTTAGATGATTTATTACCAGAAGCTTTTGCGACAGTTCGCGAAGCAAGCCGGCGAACTTTAGGGTTACGGCATTTTGATGTGCAATTAATAGGCGGTATGGTCTTACATTCTGGGAAAATTTCTGAAATGCGCACAGGTGAAGGTAAAACCCTGAGTGCAACACTGGCGGTTTATTTGAATGCTTTAACGGGACGGGGCGTCCATTTGGTGACCGTCAATGATTACTTGGCAAAGCGCGATGCGGAATGGATGCGGCCTATATATGAATATTTAGGCCTTACTGTAGATTATAATTTGGCCAATATGAATACCCAGCAGAAACAGGCCGCTTATAGGGCCGACGTGGTCTATGGGACTAATAACGAATTTGGTTTTGATTATTTAAGAGACAACATGGTTTATAACCTGGAAGACCGTGTTCAACGTGCTTTACATTATGCGATTGTCGATGAAGTGGATTCTATTTTGATTGACGAAGCCCGAACTCCGTTGATTATTTCAGGGCAAGCAGAAGCTTCTTCTGATCTTTATATGCGTATCAAGGAGCTAATCCCTCAATTGAGCGAACAAAAAATGTCGGAAGATCAAAAAGAGGAAGATTTGCCTGCAGAAAAACGCGGTGACTATTATTTAGATGAAAAAAGCCGTCAAGCTCATTTGACCGAGATGGGCCATGAAAAAATTGAAGCTTTAATGCTCAAAATGGGTTTGTTGCCGCAAGGAGCCAGCTTATACGATCCGGCCCATATTAGTTTAATGCATTATATTAATGCTACTTTGCGCGCGCATACTCTTTATCAGCGTGATGTTCATTATGTGGTTAAAAATGATCAAGTGATTATTGTAGACGAGCATACGGGCCGGTTAATGGATGGCCGGCGTTGGTCTGAAGGTTTGCACCAGGCCGTGGAAGCTAAGGAAAATGTCCCAATCCAATTGGAGAATCAAACTTTAGCAACCATTACCTTGCAAAATTATTTTCGTTTATATGAAAAATTATCAGGTATGACCGGGACTGCAGACACGGAAGCTTTTGAATTTCAGAAAATTTATGGTTTAGAAGTGGTGGTTATTCCGACTAATCGCTCTCCTGTTCGCCAAGACCTGGGGGACCAGGTTTTTTTAACCCAGCAGCAGAAGTTTAAAGTCATCGTTGAAAAAATTCAGGAGTTACGTCATAAACAACAGCCGGTATTAGTGGGAACCGCTTCAATTGAAAATTCAGAAAAATTATCCTGGCTATTAGAAAAAGAAAAAATTCCCCACCAAGTGCTTAATGCCAAACAGCATGAATTTGAGGCTAAGATTATTGCTGAAGCCGGACGCCCTGGCGCTATCACTATTGCGACTAATATGGCTGGACGTGGCACAGATATTGTCCTGGGTGGTTGTATAGACGTTGAATTGGCGGAATTGAAGGATGCATCGCCGGAAGAAATTGAAAAACATAAGAAAGGCTGGCAGGAGCGTCATGAAGCAGTCCTAAAAGCAGGTGGTTTGCATGTTTTAGGGACTGAGCGTCATGAATCCCGGCGTATTGATAATCAACTTCGCGGTCGCTCTGGCCGGCAAGGCGATTCAGGCAGTTCGCAATTTTATTTATCCATGGAAGATAATTTGTTAAGAATTTTTGCAGCGGATCGTATGGCTAACCTGATGCGGCGCTTAGGTGTCCAGGAGCATGATGTTATTGAGCATCCCATGATTACCCGGGCTATCGAACGGGCTCAACGCCGGGTTGAGGGGATTAATTTTGATATCCGCAAAAATTTATTGGAATATGATGATGTGGCTAATGATCAACGTAAAGTCATTTATCAGCAAAGATTGGAGTTATTAAAATCAAGTGATATTGATCAAGCGATTGGAAATATGCGTGAGGATGCGATCAATAACATGATAGATAACTATATTCACCCACAAACTTTAGAAGAACAATGGAATATTTCGGGTTTAGAACAACGGGTTCATCAAGATTTTGCCTTAAAATTACCCGTCAGCGAATGGCTGAGCCAAGACGAGCATTTACATGAAGAGACTTTGAGAGAAAAAATTGTTCAAGAGATTACTGCTGGTTACCAGCAAAAAATGGTCAATGTTGATCAGCAGAATATCCAGCGCATCCAAAAATCTATTGTGTTACAAACTTTAGATTCTCATTGGCGCGATCATTTAGCGGCTATGGACCACTTGCGCCAAGGGATTCATTTAAGAGGTTATGCGCAAAAAAATCCGGCTCAGGAATTTAAGCGTGAATCTTTTAATATGTTCACTGAAATGCTTTCTAGCATTAAATATGAAATTATTTCCACCCTAAGTAAAATTCAATTAGTCGATGAATCTCAAGCTGCGGCCATAACGCCACAACCTTTAACTCATTTAAATTTTCAACATGCGGAGATGAGTACTTTGGCGGGGGTGACTGAGGCGGCAGAGGCAAATCTGGAAGCGCCGACTCCGACAATGCAGAATGTCGTCCGTCAAGAGCCTAAAGTGGGCCGCAATGATCCTTGTCCCTGCGGTTCAGGCAAAAAATACAAGCAATGTCATGGCCAGCTTAGCTCTAACTCTTAGTCCGACTGGGCTGGGTGCCTCTAGACAAGATTATAAAATATACTATAATGACAGGGTTATGTTTTGTTTAATTAAGGAAACTCATCCATGCAAGCTGAACCTTCTTTGTGGAGTTTTATTGTTAATGCCGGGCCGGTAGTTAAAACCGTATTGTGCATTTTATTTCTGGCTTCGATCACTTCATGGACCATTATTATCCAGCGAGTCCTTTTATTTAAAAATTATTTTGCCGCCGCAGAGAAGTTTGAACAAAATTTTTGGTCGGGCAGCGATCTCAACAAGATGTATCAGCACTTTTCTCAACAAAATCTGTCTTTAGGGCTAACAGGTATTTTTTGCGCTGGTTATAAAGAATTTCGCCGTCTGGTAGACAATTCCCGAGGTGTCCATATAGACACGATTATCGATGGCGCGCGTAGAAGTATGCGAATTGCTCACGCCCGGCAGATTGCCCGTTTAGAACAGCATTTGTCTTTTTTGGCGACGGTGGGTTCTATCAGCCCTTATGTGGGATTATTTGGTACTGTCTGGGGTATTATGACTTCTTTTAGAGCCTTAGGTTCGGTTCAGCAGGCCAGCATCGCTATGGTGGCTCCGGGGATTTCAGAAGCTTTGATTGCGACAGCGGTGGGCTTATTTGCCGCTATTCCAGCGGTAATCGCTTATAATCGGCTGAGTCAGAATTTAGAACGCAGTATTCAGCAATCCGAAATTTTTCAAGAAGAACTGACCAGTATCCTGCAACGTAATTTATTAGTGAAAGAGTCATCATCACATGCTGCAGTCTAGAAACAAATCTCGCCGTGGGGCGATGGCTGAAATTAACGTAGTTCCTTATATTGACGTGATGTTGGTGCTATTGGTTATCTTTATGATTGCCGCACCCTTATTATCTCAGGGGGTTAACGTTAATTTGCCCCAGGCCAGCGCTAAGCCTTTACCCCCTAAAAATGAACCCCCAATCATTGTTAGCGTTGATCAAAAAGGCCAATTATATTTAAACGTTTCGGAGCAACCCAAAATACCTATACCCGCCCAAGCTTTAATGGTCCAGGTAGCTGCGCAATTGGCCGTCGCCAAACAAAAGAATCAAAGCCGTGAAGTTTATGTGAAGGGCGATCAAGCTGTCGGTTACGGTAAAGTAGTTGAGGCTATGGTTATGCTGCAAAAAGCTGGTGTTGAGAATGTCGGCCTAATCACTCAGCCAGTCGATTAAAGTTATTCACTTCCATTCCCCGTATGCTTGTCATTGCGAGCGCCAATGAGGCTATCGTGCAATTCGAGCTGAGGTTATGTAAGGTTCATTTTTGGTTCCAGGACTTCGGGGGGAAATCCGCGGGTCAGTATTTGGCAGATCATTGCGCCTAATAAAGTAATTACCCAGGAAATATATATCCATAATAAGAAAATCGGAATAGTCGCCAAGGCGCCGTAAATAATTCGATAAGTAGGAAAATAGCTCATATAAAAACCAAAAAGGTATTTAATCAACTCAAATAAACAGGTTGTAATAAAGCCTGCTGCAGCGGCATAGCGAAAGGGTACGGAGCAGCTGGGTAGGGCCCAATTTAAAAAAGTAAAAATTAAGAAAGCGACACAATAAGGGAGTATATATAATAAAGG
>Ga0163151_10007419_pt1 | contig 12813 bp, 10 predicted proteins | sample OliLakLV19MP5IB2_FD_145596 | JGI IMG/M metagenome (GOLD analysis project Ga0163151, IMG submission 145596) | Freshwater microbial mat bacterial communities from Lake Vanda, McMurdo Dry Valleys, Antarctica - Oligotrophic Lake LV.19.MP5.IB-2 | ecosystem: Environmental > Aquatic > Freshwater >...
GTAGAATTGCAAAAATTCCACTTATTGACCAAAAGACAACAAGAATCAGTTTTGTATAATCAATAAATTTTTTTTCTTGTTTTTTTATGAAACGAAAGGGATACGATAGTGCCAATGTTGAAAATGCACTTACCACTATTAGATTAGCATAGGGCCAGTGTTGTATTTTAAATAACATTCCTACGGCAAGAATGACAATCAAAATTTTAAAGAAAATTTTCATGATTTGATTGTTGTTATTTACTAACTAAATTACGGAAACTTATTAGAAGATACAGAACAAAAAAGCCCGCTCCGATATCCGGGCGGGCTTTCAATATTATTATATAAACTACTGCGGTTTTTTTGTATCAACTTTTTTACTGTCATCAGTTGATTGTGCTTCTGTTTTTTTACAGCATGCTTTTCCATCTGTTTTTTTGCAGCAAGCTTTTGGTGCAGCATTATTTTCAGTTGTATTTGTTGTAGATGAAGAGCATGCAGCTTTGTTATTTGTTGATGAGCAACAAGCTTTCTTTTTCTTTTTGTCTTTATCCTTATCGCCTGTTTTAACAACAACAACTTTGTGGTTTGTAACAGATGCGAATGTAACTGCTGATGCTGAACCTACGATTCCCGCAAAAGCTAATAATAAGAATATTTTTTTCATGGTATATATTTTAGTTTGTTTAAATGTTCTATTGCTAAGTTACGAATAATTGGAGGGTTTTACTTATACTTTAATGATAAAAAATGTTAATATTTCGATAAAGATCGTTTTTGAAAGATTTTTCATTCAATGTTATAGGTGATGGAGATTTTGTTTTACCAAGCGTTTGTCCCAGTGGGACATTTTTTATCTGGTTTTGTCAACTGAATTTTTTAATAGTTTCTAAAATTTTGCAATTACACTTTGTGGACTCTTCACCACATCACCTAATTTTACCTGTATTTTAGCATGGAGTGGTAGGAAAAGATCCACACGTGATCCGAATTTAATAAATCCCATTTCATTGCCTTGTGTGGCAGGATCACCTTCTTTACAATAATAAACTATTCTTCTTGCTAAAGCTCCAGCTATTTGTCTGAATAATACACTTGCGCCATTACTGTGCTCAACAACTATAGTGGTTCGTTCATTATCTGTGGATGATTTAGGGTGCCATGCCACCAAATATAATCCGGCGTGGTATTTTGCATATTTTACTTTTCCACCAATAGGAAAACGATTGATGTGTACATTTAAAGGCGACATAAATATTGAAACCTGGATCCTTTTGTCTTTAAAATATTCCGGTTCTTCCACTTCTTCTATCACTACTACTTTTCCATCACAAGGCGAGAGTATATTTGAATCATTTAGTTCAGCTGTTCTGTATGGGTTGCGAAAGAACTGCAGGATGATGATCAGTAAAAATGCAGAGACTAAATACCCCAGCCATAAAACAATTGCATACTCACCAAAACAAAAATGTGTGATCGCATTTATAATCGCAACTACTATAATGGTTATAATAATTGTTGCTAAACCTTCCTTGTGAATACGCATATTGTATATGATTTTATGTAAAAGTAAAAAACAAACTGATTTGGATTACCATCTTTGATTATAAACTGAATTTCAGAGAACCTGGAGCGCTGACGTCCACAAAAGTGCGAACCTGAAGTTTCGTAGCTTAGGGGCGCTGATGGTGCGACAAACGAAAGCTTCAGGTTGGTTTTGTGGGGTCTTTTTCTTTGGTTCGTTTCTTTTGGACAAGCAAAAGAAATGAACAGAAATAAAGAAGAGGAGGATTAAAATAAAAAGAGGAGCGAAATTTTCGCTCCTCTTTAGTATAAAAATTTTCCTCGCAATATTCCCTCCTTTGGGGAGGGTCGGTAGGGGTCTTACTCGCTAACTACTTCGAAGTTAACTTTAATAGTTACTTCTTTGTGAAGTTTAACATCAGCAGTATAAGCGCCTGTTGATTTAATATTCTCGTCGCTAAGTTTGATGTTTTTTCTATCCACTTCATAGCCGGCTTTTCTCATTGCTTCTGCCAATTGAACAGAACCAACAGATCCGAATATTTTGTTGTTCTCACCAACTTTTGCACCAACTTTAATAACAGTATTGCCAAGTTTCTTTGCAGATTCTTCAGCAGCATCTTTCAGTTTACCTTCTTTGTAGGCTCTTTGTTTTTGTGTTTCAGCAAGTACTTTTTTGTTGCTTTCGTTAGCTATGATAGCTAAACCTTTAGGGATAAGGAAATTTCTTCCGTATCCTGCTTTCACCTTTACCAGCTCATCTTTGCCGCCAAGGTTTTTTACTTCATCTTTTAATATTACTTCCATGTTGTAATGTCTTTATACTGTAAAATGCGTCAATATATTTTTTGCCTTTTTCCTCCCTCTCCTTTGGAGAGGGTCGGGGAGAGGCTTCTTACTTCATCATATCTGCCACATAAGGCATAACAGCAATATGGCGTGCTCTTTTAACAGCCTGCGCCACTTTACGCTGGTATTTTAATGATGTACCAGTTAATCTGCGTGGAAGCAATTTGCCTTGCTCGTTAACAAACTTCAATAAGAAGTTTGGGTCTTTGTAATCGATATATTTAATGCCGCTCTTTTTGAAACGACAATATTTTTTCTTTTTAACCTCTACTGCTGCAGGGGTCAAATATCTTATTTCACTTGTGTTTTCAGCCATGATCTGGGTTTTTAGGGTTAATTAAGACGCTACCAGGTCTTTTTTTAATTTTTTGTTTCTTCTTTTTTCGCTGTAAGCAATTGCATGTTTGTCTAATGCAACAGTTAAATAGCGGATAATTTTTTCATCACGTTTAAAAGTCAATTCAAGATCAGCGATAACTGTACCTGCTCCTTGAAATTCAATTAAGTGATAAAATCCGGTAGTTTTTTTCTGGATTGGGTAAGCCAGTTTTTTTAAGCCCCAAGCTTCTTCATGGACGATTTTACATCCAGCGTCTTTAAGCAACTTCTTGTACTTGCTTACCGCTTCCTTTGCCTGATCTTCAGACAAAACGGGAGTCATGATGAAAACGGTTTCGTAGTTTTTTGACATTGTCTTGTTTTTATATACCCGCCAAGCCCTGATATTAGCGGAGAATTATCGTTTTTTTTACCTTTTCAAAATCCTTATCAGGGAAGGGTTTGTAAAAAGGGATGCGAATATAGGAAAAATTGTTGAATTGATAAAAAAATGCACTCAAAAACACGTAATTAATTTAGTCAAAATGCCCCAAAATAGACTAATAATGAGGTTTTGCCGGCATTTTAAAAAATCTGTCCCCGAATTCAGTAAAAGTATTAAGCTCCAAGGAAATATGCAGCAATTTTTATAATCGTATTTCATGCTTAGGTGAAGGAACTTATTTTTAAAATTGAAAATGTATTCCTCCGCATTCGAATCCGCTGAAACGTAACTATTGAGGCGAAAAGATTTTGAGATGGCGAAGGGGCTTTAGTATATTTGATTGGTCAATAAATTAATTTCATTCATGAGATCAACCACATTATTATTAGCATTGTTTATCTGTTTTTTTTCTGCCATTGCGCAGCAAACAAACACGATGCAATTTACGGAGAACAAAGGGCAGGTGGTTGACATGAACAACCTGTCGAGATCCGAAATAAAATATACCAGCAGTATTCCCCAGGCCAATTTGTATTTCAGAAATGATGGCTTTAGCTACGTAATGGTCAAGACAAATATGGCTGCCAACATAGAGCCAAAAAATATTTTAGCTTCCGGGGAGAGTTCAAAAGACAACTCATTATTTATACATCGGATAGATGTTGATTTTGCAGGTGCTAATGAAGCAAGCGTTGCTAAAGGAGTCGATGAGGCCAAAGGGTATTCTAATTTTTATATGGGCGGGGCTTCAGCAATGAATGTAAAGCAATACAAAGATCTTGTGTACGAAAACATATACAATAACATTGACCTTGTGTTTCACAGTGATAATGTCAAAGGTGTGAAATATGATATTGTAATAAAGCCCGGCGGAAATCCTTCTGACATAAAAATAAAATATACGGGGGCAGATGCATTGGAAATTAAGAATGAAGAATTGAGAATTAAGAACTCCATGGGAGATATTGTCGAAAGTATGCCTAAGGTATATCAAAGCATAAATGGAAAAATTGTTGATGTAAAAGCAGAATATAAATTGAACGGCTCAATATTGAACTTTAAGCTCGGAACTTTTAATGCAGCATTTTCACTAACCATTGATCCGTGGATAACTTATATTGGGGGTAGTGGATGGGATTACCCTGCTGCAATCGCTAAGGATAATAACGGTGAGGTTATTGTGACAGGCATAACATACTCTAACACATTTCCTGTAACCGCCGGCGCATTTCAAACTGCTTTTGGTAATGGAGCTACCGATGTGTTTGTAATTAAGTATGACGCTAACGGAAACCGTTTGTGGGCAACATATTACGGTGGTAACGATAATGACAATGCCTGGGGCATTGCTACTGATGCCAACAATAATATTTTTATTACTGGCAATACACATTCTGCAAATTTTCCGGTTACAGGAGGAGCTTTTCAAACGGTAAAAGCGATGCATGATGATGTATTTATCGTAAAATTAAACGCGACGGGAACCCGGCAGTGGGCAGGGTTTTACGGTGGCGATGATCCGGATTATTCTTATGGTATTGATGTTGATTTAAATAATGATGTTTACATAGCAGGCCGCACTCAATCCAATAACCTGCCAGTTACTCCCGGAACATTTCAAACAAATTTCCAAGGAATAACAGATGCATTTCTCGCGAAGTTTGATGGCAATAACGGGAATCGGTTGTGGGGAACATATCTTGGTGGGATTCGTTATGAAGGCGCCTTTTGTGTAAAAGTTCACAACTCAAATAACATTATCGTATCCGGTTACAGCGCAGGAAATTTTCCTGTTACTGTAGGAGCTTATCAAACAAATTATGGAGGAGGCGCTATATACGGTGATGCCTTTGTTTCAAAATTTAATGGCACGGGTAATCTATTGTGGGCAACTTATTTGGGTGGGAGTGATGATGATGCAGGTTTTGGAATCGATACTGACATATCGGGCAATGTATATGCAATTGGTAATACGGCCTCAACTAATTTTCCTTTTACTGCCGGAGCCTTTCAAACAGCATATGGGGGTGGCCCAATGGGCAGCTACTGGGGAGATGCTTATATAGTAAAATTTACTCCAGGGGGAACCTGTTTGTGGTCTACTTATTTAGGCGGCAGCAGTGATGAAGAAGGTGCAAGCATTGTTATTGATGATGCTACAAGCACTTTATTTGTAATCGGTGATACATATAGTCCCGATTTTCCTGCTACTTCCTGTGCCTTTCGTCCTACTTTTCAGGGAAGCACAGGATCAGAGGATAATTTTATTGCACGATTCGACCTGAACGGTAATCGTATTTGTTCAGGATTTATTGGTGGTACAGGGCACGAAGATATGCTTGAAGGCGGAGGTCCTCACCTTGTAATAGATGGTGCTTTTATTTATTTTGCAACTGCTACAACTAGTAATTTTCCGGTTACTCCGGGAGCTTATCAAACAACTTCAGGAGGCGGAGGTGTGGAAGGTGTAGTGGGTAAATTATGCGCAGCATCATGTGGAAAGGATTCACTAACTGTAGATTTTAATGCAAATAATACAAACGTTTGTGCGGGTGCGCCTATACAGTTTTCGGACTTAAGCACAACCTGTGATGCCAACGGAACTTCGTGGTTATGGCATTTTCCGGGGGCATCGCCCTCAACTTCTACATCGCAAAATCCTGCGGGGGTTACTTATAGCGCACAAGGCTCGTATTCTGTAACATTGGTTGTTGCCACGCCATGCGGAATAGATTCTGCCGTCAAAAATAATTACATCGTAATCAGCAATGCAATTAACGCAAGCATCAATGGAAATAATTCTATATGCGGAGGAACGGCAACAACACTTACCGCGGCGGGAGGCGGAACCTATGTGTGGAATGATGGTTCCACTACTTCATCTATTACGGTAATGCCAACCTCCAATACAACATTCTCAGTGGCTGTAACAAATGGTAGTTGTGTGGGTACTGCAACAATTAATATTACGGTGAACCAGATACCCGTTGCCAATGCGGGAAACGATACTGCTATCTGTAAAGGTCAGCATGCAATACTCACTGCAACCGGTGGGAATACTTTTGTATGGAATACAACAGCCACCACGGCTTCCATAAATGTGAGTCCAAATATTTCTACCTCATATACGGTCACAACAGCAAACGGAAATTGTTCAGATGTCGATTCTGTAAATATAGTCGTGCTGAATACTCCGCTAGTTAATGTCAGCGCCAATATAACAATAGTGCAGGGGACAAGTACAACTCTTTCCGCCACGGGCGGAGGTGCATATTTGTGGAGTCCTTCAACTGGAATAAGTTGTGTTACTTGCCAGAATATTATTGCCTCGCCAACAGAAACAACCCTGTATTATGTGATCGTAACAGATGCAAATGGATGTACTACAAAAGATTCGGTTTTAGTAACTGTTGAAATAATATGTGCGGATCTGTTTTTGCCGAATGCATTTTCTCCTGATGGTGATAGACAAAACGATGTATTTTATTTATACGGAAATTGTGTGAGTTCAATGTCGCTCAGCATTTATAATCGCTGGGGAGAAGTGGTTTTTGAAACGAAAAATATAACTGATGGCTGGGATGGAAAGTTTAATAATGAATTGATGGATGCGGCTGTATTTTCTGTTCAGCTAAAAGCAATACTTACCAATGGTGATGAGGTTCATAAAACGGGATCACTTTATTTGGTTCGCTGATAAAATTGGTCGGATTGCTCAGTTGTTACGGTAACAGAACATCACATCGTGATAAGCGAACAACCTACACTTATCATAACCACCCCTACACTTGCCATTAGCGCGATTATTATTATCAGTGACTTTTCGGTTTTTATTTTTCTTAATAAATACATTTTTTTATTTTCTATATCTTAAAACTATAGCACTTACCGAAGAGTGACGAACCTACTTTCGATATGTTGTTACAGGTCCGATAAAGAGCTTTTCTATTTCAGTAAATCCAGTGCATATTCCTTGCTTTTTTGCTTTCTATGTTATAGGATGTTTTTGACAAATTATTCCTTTAGTATAAAAAAGCGATAATATTCAGTTATATTTATTGTTCTATTTATGATCTTATCCCAATGATGAAACGACTACTTCCCTTTATCCTACTTTTTATAGGTAATGTTCTTTGCGCTCAGGTGATTTTTGATCAATACCAGGATGGAAAGGTTTGGGTCAAAGTAAAAAATGATTATCCGGTTAATAACGATTATAAAGCTGATCCGCACAACCTGCAATTTTCTACCTTGCCATTTGTAGAAAAACTGCTAACAAAATATTCTATTAAAAAATTATCCCGCCCGTTTGTTGCAGCTAAAAATTCATCGACACTGACAAATACTTTTTTGATCGAATTCGATAATCCACAAAATGTAATGCAACTGATCAGTGATCTTGAAACAAGCGGTAAAGTAAACTATGCCGAAAGAGTTCCATTGGATAAAGTCTCTTTAACACCCAACGATCCGGATTATAGCTCGCAATGGCATTTGCCAAAAATAAATGCTTCAACGGCCTGGAATTATTTTTCTACCGGCAGTACTGTTGTCGTTGCAATAGTTGATGATGCAATAGAGCGTACACACGGTGATCTTTCGGGGCGCTTATGGGTAAATACCGGCGATAATAATTCTAATGGTATTGATGATGATGGTAATGGATACATTGATGATAGGAATGGTTTTGATGTTGCGGATAATGACAATAATCCCAATCCACCCACTTCATCTTATGGGCACGGGACACATGTTGCAGGTATTAGCTGTGCTGCTTCCAACAATTCCATTGGGGTAGCATCAATAGGCTATAGCGTTAAATTGATGTCGATAAAGTGCACTAACTCCGCAGCTGTAATTACTAATGGATATGATGGAATAGTTTATGCTGCCGCAAATGGTGCCGATGTGATCAATATGTCATGGGGTGGAACAGGATCATCAACAACAGCACAAAATGTTATTAATTGGGCTTACACACAAGGAAGTATTTTAGTTGCCGGTGCGGGTAATAATGGCGACAGCACAAGATTTTATCCGGCAGCATACAATAACGTGGTTTCGGTTGCTGCAACGGATAATGGAGATCTCAGGTCAAGCTTTTCCAACTACGGCTCATGGGTAGATGTTTCTGCCCCGGGAAGTAATATTTACAGTACAACTGTTGGTAATACATACGGTACAAAATCAGGTACATCAATGGCATCGCCTTTAGTAACCGGGCTTTGCGGGCTGATGAAATCTTTGAATACTGGTCTTACACAGTCGGATATTATTAATTGTTTGAAAATTAATGCAACACCAATTAATTCACTTAATCCCGGCTACTCTGGAAAATTAGGTGCCGGCCGTATCAATGCATCCGCGGCTATGCAATGTATTTCCGCTTCACTTAATTGGGCTCCGCGTGCCGATTTTACTGCTAACGTAACCAAGGTTACTGCAGGCGGTGTAGTAAGTTTTACCGACATGTCGGTTTACAATCCAACCTCATGGAACTGGAGATTTGCAGGTGGCACACCGGGGACTTTTAATGGAAGAACACCTCCGCCAATTACATACAATACTCCGGGAGTTTATACGGTTACACTAGTGGCTGGTAATTTGTACGGGAGCGACAATGAGATTAAAACGGGATATATAACGGTTGTTGCCGGTGGTGGCTGCGCTATAATAAATTATCCATTACCTGCTTCCTGGAATATTGGGAATTATACATCGGGTACAAATGGATATATAAACGGTACGAATACTTTTGGTGATAAACAAAAGGCAATGTATTTTGATGCATCTGCAATGCCTTATACCTTTATCACCGGTGTATACACCGGCTTTGGAAAAGCATACTCATCAAATACAAGTAAAGTTGTTACACTCCGCGTATATGATGGTACAAGCGGAAGCCCGGGAACACAGCTCACTTCAATGAATACAACAATTGCAAAAATAAGAAGTGATGTAAGCGGGGGGAAGTATACTAATCTTATTTTTCCAAATCCTGTTTCTCTTCCCGCCTCAAAAAAGTTTTTTGTTAGTATAGACATGAGTAATTTAAACTGGGGCGGAAATCCTAAGGATTCTCTTTCTATATATAGTAATACAGATGGCGAAACAACACCCAGTGCAGTATGGGAGCAGCAGTCGGATAACAGTTGGCACCAATACACAACAGGAAGCGCATGGAATTTAGATATTTCGTTGGTAATGCATCCTATTATAACAGATGCTCCTGCCATTGCTACGTTTACTCAAAGTGCAACAAATATTTGCCAGGGGAATAGCGTAAATTTTAATGCGACGGGTTCTACATATGAGGATACGTTGCTATGGGTATTTACCGGCGGAAATCCATCGAGGTCAAGCAATGTTCAGCAATCGGTCCTTTATAATACTCCCGGAACTTACAATGTTAAGTTGTATGTCATTGGAGGTGGTTGCGATCAACTGGATTCATTGGTTACTACAGTAACAATAAAAGCAAATCCTTCCGTTTCGGTTACAAGTTCGGGTAATAGTATTTGTCTTTCGGGTTCGTCGTCGCTAACAGCCAGCGGGGCAACTTCTTATGCATGGAGTCCTCCAACTGGTTTGAGCAGTGCGACGGGTCCAACCGTTGTGGCATCACCAACTGTAAGTACAACATATAATGTTATTGGTACCGGTGCGAACGGATGTTTTGGAAATTCAAATGTAAATATAGCGGTCGAGGCTCCGCCTGCAGTAAGTGTATCCCCTGTATCTACTGCTATCTGTGTTGGCGATTCAATTACATTCAATGCTTCTTCTACAACAGGTGCTACTACATTTGGCTGGAGACTTCAAGGCGCAACACCTTCTACTTCTAGTTCTCCATTAGTAACAGCACGTTACAATACTGCCGGTTCCTATAATGCAAAATTATATGCAAACAATTCCTGTTTTATGGACAGTTCGTATACAAGAACAATTGTTGTGAGCTGCGCATCGGTAAGTGAAATTGAAAATAACAGGGAGTTGATTTTGCAATACGATCATGCAACAAAAAATCTGAAAATAGTTTCCCTTTCATTGGGTGAGGCTAAAATAAATATTATCAATAGCCTTGGCGCTGTTATAGCAACTCAATATTCATCAGGATCTATTGGTTTAAAAACGGTTGATCAGAATTTTACTTCCCTGCCTGTTGGTATATATTTTATTGAATGGAGGGAAGATGGGTACTCATCAACTAAGAAGGTTATTGTTTATTGATGGTATCTTCTTAATTTTTTGCCGAGCGTTTCACTATGCAATCAGGGATCAACTTATTTTTTCCATATATAAAATATCTGCTGAGCGCTAAAACCAAACATGGTTTGCATTCACCATTTGTCTACAAGCTTTATACAGAAGCAATTTTAAAAAAGGAAGCCCCCCTTTTTTTTAAATCAATAGAAGATCAGCGTAAAAAATTATTGAAAGATAATTCTGTGCTTGAGATACAAGATCTGGGTGCAGGATCAACCTCGGGCCTCATGCAAAGGCGGCTAGTAAAGGAAATAGCAAAACACTCCCTGAAAAATAAAAAGTATGCACAGCTTATATATAACCTCGTGGAATATTTTAAACCCACAACAATTTTAGAATTTGGAACTTCTCTTGGGATCACGACTTCTTACATGGCAAAAGCACAAGCTGAAGCCGCTGTTTTAAGCATGGAAGGAGGCGACACCATCGCTGAGGTCGCAAAAAAAAACATAAATGATCTGGGCATTAAAAATGCGGAGGTGGTCACAGGAAGTTTTGATGAAAAAATAAATTACTGTATTGAAAAATTGAAAAAACTCGATTTTGTTTTTATCGACGGTAATCATAAAAAAGAAGCGACGTTAACATATTTTGAAAAATGCCTTGCTGCCTCACATAATGGTACCGTTTTCGTTTTCGATGACATACGCTGGTCAAAAGGAATGATGGAAGCATGGGAAATTATCAAAGAGCGGGATGAAGTTACTGTAACCCTCGATCTTTTTTTTATGGGAATAGTCTTTATCCGTAAAGATCAGGCAAAAGAACACTTTGTAATTAGATATTAACCCTACTTTTGTATTCATGATGCTCGATTCGCTTATAAAGATCACAAATATATCCAGGGTATATAAAATTGGCAGCGAAGTAATTCACGCATTGCGTGATGTTTCCATTGAGGTAAAAAAAAATGAATATGTGGCTTTAATGGGACCATCCGGTTCGGGCAAATCAACACTAATGAATATATTGGGCTGCCTTGATACACCATCAGGCGGCGAATATATTTTGAACGGAAAGTCAGTTGCTAAAATGCTGGATGATGAACTTGCAGAAGTGCGGAACAAAGAGATAGGCTTCGTGTTTCAAACATTTAACCTATTGCCCCGTGCCACAGCATTGGAGAATGTTGTTTTGCCATTAGTATATGCAGCTTGGGTTAAGGACGAAAGAAAGAAAAGAGGGGAAGAAGTGCTGGAGCAGGTAGGGTTGAAGGATAGGATGACGCATAAGCCTAATGAACTTTCCGGGGGTCAAAGGCAAAGGGTGGCTGTTGCACGCGCCCTGGTGAATTCTCCTTCTATTATTTTGGCCGATGAGCCTACAGGCAATCTCGATTCTAAAACCTCAATAGAGATCATGGGCCTCATTCAGGAAATACATGCGAGGGGGAACACAATAATTATTGTTACACATGAGGAGGATATTGCCCAGTACGCGCACCGTATTGTGAGATTAAAGGATGGCCTTGTTGAGTCGGATGTTTTAAATAAAAACATTAATAAGGTAATGTCAACAGTTTAATTAATGCCCAATGAAAATATATACTAAAACCGGCGACAAAGGACAAACCTCATTAATAGGTGGCACAAGGGTTCCTAAGCACCATATACGTATTGAAGCATATGGTACAGTTGATGAACTCAATTCTTTTATTGGGCTTATCAGGGACCAGGATATAAAAGAGCATTATAAAGAAATATTGATCGAAATACAGGATAGGCTTTTTACCATTGGTTCCCTTTTAGCCTCTGATCCGGTAAAGTCTAAAATGAAGGTTCCGCAAATTAGCGAAGAAGATGTAATATTATTGGAGAAGGAGATAGATACCATGAATGAGGAGTTGCCTGAAATGAGGTCGTTTGTATTGCCCGGAGGCCATAGTACTGTATCATATTGTCACCTCGCGCGCTGTGTTTGCCGTAGAGCCGAGCGAAATACCATTAAACTTGCTGAATTGGATAAGGTTGATGAAATAATTGTTAAATACCTTAATCGCCTTTCGGATTACCTTTTTGTACTATCACGCAAATTATCCAAGGATTTAGGGGCAAAAGAGACTCCCTGGAAGCCCCGGATGTGATATTTTAGAGGCGACAAAATTGACTTACCTAAATATATTAATGTGAAATTTTTCAACAAGATTTTGTTGCTATCCATAAATTTTTACTTTTGCACAAATAAACAGGATTGGTTCATTTTTTGTTAGGTCTTTTAAGGTTGGGTTTTTAGGCTTCGACGTAACAAAAAAGTAGAACTTTCGTTAAGAAATATCAATCCGGTAAGAGCAAATAAACAGTTAAAAAAAATTATAATGTACTGGACACTTGAATTAGCCTCATATTTAGAAGATGCACCTTGGCCTGCAGTTAAGGACGAGTTAATAGATTTTGCTATTCGTTCAGGAGCTCCCATGGAGGTAATTGAGA
>Ga0163151_10007420_pt1 | contig 12810 bp, 8 predicted proteins | sample OliLakLV19MP5IB2_FD_145596 | JGI IMG/M metagenome (GOLD analysis project Ga0163151, IMG submission 145596) | Freshwater microbial mat bacterial communities from Lake Vanda, McMurdo Dry Valleys, Antarctica - Oligotrophic Lake LV.19.MP5.IB-2 | ecosystem: Environmental > Aquatic > Freshwater > Lake...
ACACCCTTTGATGGAATCATTGCCCCAGGGCAGGCTTTCTGGATTCAGACTACTGCGGCCAATCCAAGTTTAGCCATTACAGAAAACGCAAAACATATTGAGGATCGTTCGTTCTATAGAAGTGAGGACGACCAAAAGAAAGACGTATTGAGCATCATTTTAAAAAAAGGCGAAGTGACTGATGCTACCTATTTACTTTATACAGATAACAGTACCGCCAACTATGACAAAATCACGGATGCAGTGAAATCGGATAATAGTCTTTTCAATCTATCTTCATTATCGAATGATAATATATCGCTTGCCATTAACTCAATGCCCGAAACCTACTGTGAAAATGAAACCAGGCTCAACATCACAAATGCGCCAGCAGGAAATTACAGCTTGCTATTTCAGGGCCTTGAGTCCTTTAAGCGTGTGGTGACCATGCATTTGAAAGATAATTATCTGGGCACCCTGATAGAGATCACTCCTGGTCTTACTTACAATTTCGCAATCAATACAGACCCGGCATCTAGCGGTAAATCGCGCTTCGTGATTATTGAGAAACCTATTTTGAAGAGCCGTGTTTCACTTGCCATCAGTCCAGTATGTGAAACTGATCCAACTATGTTGATCATTGATGCGCAACCAGGTGCAAACTATCAGGCTTTCTTCAATGGTATTGCTGTATCTGAAAAGGTGAGAGCCACCGGTGACAGTACAACTATTATTCTTGACAAAAACCTGCTTGGCATTGGCACACTACCCATTACTCTTACTACCAGCTATGGTGATTGTATTGACATGGTTCAAAATCAACTTGAAAAAATTCAGATTGATTCGTTGAACACACCTGCCATCAGTCTTTCATCCGGACTTTTAATAACTAACATAACCCAGGCAGATACGTATCAATGGTTCCTTGAAGGCGCTGCTTTAAAAGAAGAAACAAGTTCAACCATTACCCCCGTATTCGGTGGAGTTTATGAGGTGGGGGTCGCGTCCAAATCCTGTGTCAAGAAATCACCTGGATTCACTTACTCGGTTACCGCTATTGATGATTCTGAAAAATCAGAAGTCGGGATTTATCCAAACCCATTCAATGACAAACTGATGGTTACTCTTGATGAGACCGATGACGTAACATCAATCGTTACCTTAAATCTGATTGGGCAAACTTTGAAACAAGTTCCTGTATCCGGCAAGAGGGAAATTGAGCTTGACTTATCTGATCTTCCATCCGGAACCTACATCATTAGTGTGGGTATAAGAAAATACAAGGTCATTAAACAGTAATCTTTTAACACAGCCTTTATTATGAATTAATGATGATGAAGATTGTCCGAATCATACTGATACTTTCTGTAATAGGTTTGTTGACTGTTGGCGGTACCTATTTTATTATGGGTGCGCGCCAGGAAACAGCAACCCTTGATGAGCAGGTTTTAAGACAGGCCCCCGGAAAATTTATATCATTAAAGTATGGGCCCGTTCATTATCGCCTTGAGGGACCAGACACGGGTAAATTAGTTTTGCTTATACCGGGTGGAGGAATTTCCGGTTGCGAGGTCTTTGATAAAATAACCCCTGAGTTTCATTCCAATGGTTATCGAACCCTCACCTATGATTTATATGGCCGGGGCTATAGCCCAAGGCTCAATGTAGATCATTCACCTGAATTATTTCAGGAACAATTGAATCAACTTCTTGATACATTGAATGTAAACGATACCATTCATATTGTCGCCATGTCTATGGGTGCTCTCATCGGTATCGACTTTACCGTTCAACATCCGCATCGGGTTGACAAGTTTATCTTGCTAGATCCATCACTGGCAGGACAATTCACCCCTAACCTTGCCTTGCGCACACCGGTGGTTTCTGATTTTCTGATGACTGTTTATTGGTACCCGCGAGTCCTTGAAAACCAACGCAAGGAATTTGTAAGTATGGAAGTATTTGAAGAGTATAAAATCAGAGCGGAGTACTTCATGAATTTCGAAGGATATAAGCATACGAATTACTCTACCTGGTTCCATATGTTGAATCAAAACAAACTGGGATTGTTAAATCAAATGCATGCTGACAAAATACTTTTACTTTACGGAGAGCAGGATCCTTATTTCCCTAAAGACATGGTTAACCTTTTTCAATCACACTACCCTTCCCTCAAAAGCGAATCCATTCCTCTGGCAGGGCATCTCCCTCATTATGAAAAGCCTGAGGCAGTACTTAACTCCATACTTGAGTTTTTCCATTAGAAAAAGCGGTTCACCAATTCGCGCCCCACCTCATTTTATTGTTAAAGAGACCTGAATTTTCATTACTTTTACCATGTGCTTTTGATGTAAGATTTACCCCATTTTTTTTATTTTGGAACCACACCGGCTTACTTTATTCAACTCTAAATCTTCTATGTCTGTATGAAAAAAATTCTAACAATGGGGCTGTTGACCTTAATCTTGTCGCTCCCTGCAATAGCTCAAACGGTACGCTACGATAGTGGCATCTCTCTTCGTAATAACAAGATATCTACGTATTACAAAATGGTAAGCTGGGACGATAGCCAGTACAAAGAATTTAACTATCGAAGTTTAAGTAGTTCAGGAACCGTAATAGAGTTCATGAACTGGCGTGTTATTTTTCCTGCCGGTTATAACAAAAACAATCCTCAAAAGTATCCGATGATTGTGATGTTACACGGGGCTGGTGAATCCGGTCGTTCATGGCAGGGGCGCTTCACTTATTCATCCACGGATCTGCGATATGATAATAACGGTCATAATCTCTTGCACGGAGGTGAAAAACACCGCGATGCGGTGAATCGTCCGTCTACTAACTCCCGCGCATTTCCCGGCATCATTATTTTTCCGCAGGTAAATCACAGCGGTGCTTGGGAAAGCGGCTGGAATAGCGGACTGCTGAATCCTAATGGAAAAATGGGTATCAAGATTATTGAATATATGGTCAACAATTATAACGCTGATATCAATCGTATATACATGCATGGATTATCCAACGGTGCAAAAGGCACTTGGGACCTTTCTTCCAAACGACCCGATTTATTCGCTGCTATTTTGCCCATGTCGGGAGTAGCCAGCAATACAACAGAGATGACAAATACCCACGTTACAACTCCAGTGTGGTTGTTTCAAGGTGGTATTGATACCAATCCTAATCCGACTGCAGCTCAAACGCTAATTAATACACTTGTCAGCAAAGGGGGAAATCCTCGTTACACACTATATCCAACCACTGGCCATGGTACCTGGTATGCGGCCTATGAAGAACCTGATTTCTTCTCATGGATGCTGGCACAGGATAAACGAAATATCTACGTATTCGGAGGAAACCCTTTGATTTGCCAAGGCGACATTTTGAAGATGGGATTTTCAGCAGGATTCCTTTCCTACCAATGGACTCTTAATGGAGCCGATATACCCAGTGCTACAAGTCGCTACCTGGAAACAAGCCAGGCAGGTACCTACACCGTGAAGTTTAAGAGAAGCAATAACCAGTGGTATGAATCCTTCCCGGTTAATGTTGCTCAAAAACCAGGTTCTGTTTTCCCTCCAACCTTAACCAACGCAGGTTCTGTTGTACTTCCTATCGACATCAGCGCAAGTAATATCCTTGACTTGGTAGCACCGACAGGATTTAGTGAATATAGCTGGTTTAAAAACGGAGCATTGCTTGCAACCACAGCAACTAATACCAGGAACATAGCAACGGGCACCGGTAGTTCTACTGCGGCTGGCGACTACACGGTCAAGGTGAAAGAGAGTTCAGGATGTCAAAGCCTGCTTTCGAACGTAATAAAAGTGGTATATACTTCTCCTCATGTGGGGCCAACTGCTCCTGTACAAGCAAATGCTGTGGCGCTTTCTTCTTCACGGGTATCACTTACCTGGGCAAACTCTCCAGGAGAGGATTATTATGAAATATGGAGATACCGAAGAGCCCTCAATGGTTACACTTCACAAGCCTATAAGTTAGTGGGAAAAGTAAATCGGGATGTGTTAAACTTTGTTGATTCGGAAGCATTACCGATGGCCCAATATTTCTATCGCATTCGGGCAATAGGAGGAAATGACGGCAGGTTTTCGAATGAGAAATCAGTAACCCTTCCTGAAGACACTATCTTGCCTACTGCTCCAACAAATGTTCAGGCCTCTCCCGTAGTCGACCTGAAGTCTACTGTTACATGGGTGGCATCTACTGATAACGTCCAGGTTGCTTCTTATGAAGTCTTTACCGGATCCACTTTGGTGGGCACCACAATAGCCACTTCTTATACATTGACAAATCTACTACCAGGCACCACGTATACGGTTGGTGTTCGGGCCGTGGATGGTCGCGGAAACCGCTCGGGTCTTACTACAACTACATTTTATGTTGCCACCGAAGGGCTTATGTATACATACTATGAGCCGGCCAGCGCACCATCAAGTCTGGCTACTATCGACTTCAATGCAGCACCAACAAAAACAGGAGTTATAAACAACTTTGACATAAGTGTTCGAAATAGAAATGATCAGTTCGTCTTTTCATTTGATGGCTTTATTCAAATTGACGTGGTTGGAACGTATACCTTCTTTACCGCTTCTGATGACGGAAGCCGTCTGTACATAGATGGGGTAATGGTGGTTGACAATGATGGTTTGCATGGAACCATTGAAAAATCAGGAAACTATACCTTTAATACGACTGGTCGATATCCAATCAAGGTAACATTCTTTGAAAATGGGGGTGGTGAAGTATTGCAGGTACGTTATGATCCAGCTGGTATTGCCTCGAAGCAATTGATACCTGCTGATAAGTTGTTCTTGATTGGAGATACAAATTCTTCATCAGCCCGACTTTCTAAAAACGTAGATGTATCGATGTCAGAAAGTGAAAAAGAAATAATAACAACATCGGAAGTAACCGTATATCCTAATCCCTTCTCTGACAGAATAAGTGTATCGAAGGGCTCCCTTGAGGCCGGTGAAATAAAGATTTACGACCATATGGGTCAACTGGTGAAGACCATTGAGGCACGCACGATGGAAACCAGCATTGAGTTATATGATTTACCTGGGGGTATTTATTATATGTCAATCGGAACTACAAGAGTCCGCTTGTTAAAAAAGGAATAAATACTTTGCTCACCTTATTCAAGGAGGACTCGAAAGGGTCCTCCTTTTTTTATGGATTTTAAAGTCAACTAATTGCACGTTCAACCGCAACACTAGCTTTCTTCTGTCATCCTCAACCTTCTTTCCAAAAGAAACATCATTCAGAACTTCAAAAAAAGATCGGTCAACTCGTTCTACAAATACAACTGATTTATATCCCCTTTTTATAGTTTAAAATTGTTGCTTTTTTCCTGCTAAAAATCATGAATCTAAATTGAAATTTTAAATGTTAAACAAATAAATGAGGCGCGTCTATTTACCAAAAACTTAAATCTCATTCATATGTTCAGGTCTATTCTTTTCGGGATGTTGGCAATGATGTCAATCTCTCTTTCAGCACAAACGGTGCGATACGACAGCGGTATTTCACTGCGTAATTATAAGTTGAACCATTATTATAAAATGGTTACATGGGACGACAGCAAGTATAAGGAATTCAACTATCGCAGTCTTAGCGCCAGCGGCTATATGATAGAGTTTATGAACTGGCGCGCTATTTTTCCTCCCGGCTACAATAAAAACAGCACAAAAAAATATCCTATGATCGTAATGCTCCATGGAGCTGGTGAATCTGGCAGATCATGGCAAGGACGATTTGTTTATTTACCTACTGATCTGCGTTATGATAACAACGGACATAATCTTTTGCACGGTGGTGAAGCACACCGCGATGCTGTACTTCGCAATGCTTCAGACTCACGAGCATTTCCGGGTATTGTGATTTTCGCGCAGGTCAATCATAGTGGTGCCTGGGAGAGCGGTTGGAACCTGGGTTTGCTTAATCAGAATGGCAAGATGATGTTTAAGATCATTGAATATATGATTGCCAACTACAATGCCGATATCAATCGTATTTATATGCATGGTCTTTCCAATGGCGCAAAAGGCTCTTGGGATCTTGCCACTAAACGACCTGATTTAGTAACCGCTATTTTACCCATGTCGGGCCTGCCAAATAATTTAACTGAGATGAGTAACACTTTACTCACTACGCCTATATGGATGTTTCAAGGTGGTTTGGACGTTAATCCTAACCCGACCGCTGCGCAAACCGTAATTAATACTTTTAAAAGTAAAGGAGGTAATCCACGCTATACACTTTACCCGACCACGGCCCATAGTACCTGGTATCAATCCTATGCAGAACCCGACTTCTTCTCCTGGATGCTGGCTCAGGACAAACGCAACATCTATGTATTTGGTGGTGCCCCACTCATTTCTGAGGGTGAGATACTAAAAATGGGATTCTCAGCCGGATTCCTTGCTTATCAATGGACACTCAACGGAACTGATATTGGAGGAGCAAACACTCGCTATCTTAATACTTCACAAGTTGGCACGTATACAGTAAAATTTAAACGAAATGACAACCAATGGTATGAATCTTTTCCTGTTAAAGTACAGTATAGAGAAGCTTCATTACTTTATCCTGTGTTAGCTAATACAGGATCTGTTATTCTGCCTATTGACATAAGTGCCTCCAATACTCTTAATCTGATTGCCCCTACGGGTTACAGTGAATATATCTGGTATAAAAACGGAAGTCAGGTAGCAACATCCTCTACTAATACCCGAACCATAGCAACGGGTGTGGGCAGTTCGACTGCTGCCGGAGATTACACCGTTAAGGTAAAGGAAAGTAACGGAATCATTGGTCAACCATCAAATGTGATCACCGTTTTTTACAAGACTCCGCATGTCAGCCCAACTCCTCCGGTACAATCAACACCTGCTGTCATTTCATCAACGCAGGTCTCCCTGAAATGGAGTGATTCTCCCACAGAGGAATATTATGAAATATGGAGGTACCGAAGAGCAGTGAATGGATATACCACCGAAGCATATAAAATGGTTTGTAAAGCAAGTAAAAACGAGCTCAGTTATATTGATGCGGGATTACAGCCCAATGCACAATATTTTTTCAGAATCCGTGCCATTGGCGGAGGTGATGGAAAGTTCTCCAACGAAAAACTGGTTACAACTCCTCAAGCCACTCTTCTTTCAATAGCGAGTGAAAAAACAGAAGATGCTTTTATAAACAAAGTATTAATGGTTTATCCGAATCCATTTACAGACAATCTTACCGTGGATACGAAAGGTGAAAAAGTGAATCGGATTGATATCATTGATCCTGTTAAGTCGATCATCAAATCCTATTACACGGATGGCGCTGACCGAGTGGTCATTGATGTGAGCGATTTGCCACCAGGAATGTATTACCTGTCCGTTGGTAAAAATAAGATCAGGGTCCTCAAGGAAGAGTAGGTGTCCGATTTAAGTAACAGACGTAAAAGAGTCACATTCACTTGTGACTCTTTTATTATCAGCTTGTCCTATTTCTTCTTCTTAAACAATCGATCTAAAAAGGGGGTATAATTCTCTGAAGCGTGCGTATCATGTGCCGACTTTTTATAAAAGAACTCAGTTATACGGCTCAATTCTTTTATGACTCTGCTTACCAAAGACTGAAACAAACTTTTCTCCTTGCCTAATGTTCGGGGATACGTCCATACTCTTACGCTGCGGGGGGCTTTAACAACCTTCCCGAAGCGCATCATATCAAAACAAAATCTTCCGTCTTCGCCACGTACATTTCTTGGATCGAATCCTGCCTTCATTCCAAGCTCTCTTTTGTAACCCATGGTCATCCCCAAAGAGTTTAGGTAGGGTCTTTTAAAATGGCGTATCTCGATCAACACATCTCTCAATGTTTCATACATGAAGAACCCAAATCGCTGCGATCTTGAACTGCCTATAAACGAATGCTGGCCATACACACACGAAACCTTATCTTCCCTCAATTTATCCGCCATCGTTTGTATCCATGATTTTGGATAAAAACAATCAGCATCAGCAGTTAATACAAACTCTCCCTGAGCTATCTCCTGACCAAGTTGCCTGGCTGGCCCGCAACCTTGAATGGGCTGAACAAACGACTTGATTTTGATTTTATTCAATACCTCCTGTGTCCGATCTGTTGAATTATTATTAATCGCTATTACCTCTGTCGGATACGTTGTTGCATTTTGAGAAATGGTTAAAAGAGTTTGAACGATATTTAATTCTTCATTCCAGATTGGAATTACGATTGACACCTCGGGTTTTTTATTCTGACCAAGAAGAGTTAACCCTTCACTTATCTTATCGTAAAAAGACTGTGGAATATCGTCTATCCTTGAATAAGTCAGTAGTTGCTGTGTGACCCAATTGGGATTTTTAACAATGTTCACGGAGTAAATGTTTTATCTTTTCTTCAATTTACAACTTTCCACAAAATCCGTTTTCCGTTTTGAAGGTCAAACAGGAAAATATTTACATTGCCGTACTTCCCAGGCTGTCTTTTTTAATCATCAGGAATTTGAGATTGTAATTTAGCAATAGAATCAACGCCAACATCTCTAATGATTCTTCTATGGTAGTATAAAATAGAATATATTCAAAAGTGATTGCCTCCTCATTTTGTTCATACGCCATTCCACCGATTGATTCTATACCAATCGCACCTAAAAGATATAAGGCCCCACAGATCACATACCCCTTCAGGAACGGTTTTTCGAGAGAGAGTAAAAATTTTACTGAATAAAGAGCAAACAGGATGGCCAGAATACCATAAGGAATAATCCAGGCGAACTTTAAGATGCCTGTTCCTCCAAAGCCGAATAATTGAGGCATCCAACCGATAAACCATTCATGTATCCTTACAAATTCATCAACGCTTAAAAACAAAAAAGCAAACGACAGAATGTACCAATATGTCTTATAATAGAACTTAGTATGCGTATTTTGAAGTGCTATAAGTAAGAATGTCTGAGCCGATAGAAAAAGTAGTATCGTATTAAAATAGGTCGGAAAATTTACTTCACGGTCAAAATCAAAAAACTGATCCAGTCTTTCTGCCAAATTACTTTCCGGCATCAGCTTGTATTTCAAGAATACCACAATAACATGCGCTATCAAAAGCAATAAAAAGGCAACAACCAGGAAGAGCGTAAACTTTTTGAGATTTACATTAATGTCAATCATACCAAAAAAAAGTAGTGTTGATAAAAAGCTTAACGATTAAATAAAGGTATGTTAAAGATTATTTAATAAAAAGGAAATAGAAAGAATGACGCTTCTTAATTGTCTTTTTTCAGCTCTCTTCTAAGATTGAGGATATAAGAAAAAACCCTCCTTGTCACTTTGATTCGTGTTTTAATATTGCCTCCACCCTTCGCTTCGCCATACACTCGTTTCGTGAAATAAACAGGTATCTCAATGATCTTTCCTTCCCGCTGAGCCCAATACTGGGCATAAAGATCCAATGAAAAATCCCATGGAGCATTTTTTTGTAAATGGTTTGTGTAAAATAACCGGCTGAATAATTTTGGCTGAGCTCCTATATCATACAGTTTTTCGCCCAATGCCCAGGATGCTATGCGCCCCATGCCCCACGTAAAGAAAAGAGGCACAAAATCACGAGACATTCGTTTGCCCTTTACAAATAATAATGGATTGTTGTGCTGGATGTAGATCTCAAAAGCACGAATTACATCGTTCGGATCCGTCTGCATGTCCGCATGAGTCCATGCCATCACATCGCCTTGTGCGCTCGCTAAGCCGGTTAATATACCAAAACCGTAACCTTGATTTTTAGCAACATCTACAACCTTGAATCGCGGGTCATTGATTGCCGTAAGTTCTTTTTCAAAAATTTCCGCAGAGTTATCGGTAGATCCATTATTCACTAAAAGAACTTCGCAATCAATATCGTCAGGCAAGACTTCCTTAAACCGACTAATAATTAAGGGAATATTACCAGCCTCATTATAACAAGGTATTACAACAGATAATTTCAAGTTCTCTAATCAGATTCGGGTAAAACATACACTTCGATAAAGGAGTCTCCCTCCTTTCGTGGCGCAATAAATTTATCTTTTAGCTTGTAATGATCGATCAGGCAATTTCTTAAATCGTTCGGAAAAAAATTGGTGAGGCTCGGTATGGTTTCAAACATTACCAAATCAAATTCCTTGTTGGCAATGGAAGCACAAATTTCATCAATCTGCTTTGGAAAAATCGCTACTCCTTGATGATACCATAAAGGCAAGCCCTTCATGGGGGTGTAGTTCCACTCCAATGCTAAAGGAGTAAGCTCGGTCATATTTAACACTTTCAACTCTTTTTGGGATTTAAATAACGACAAGCTTTGCACACGCTCCAATCCATTAATCGTTTCTGAAGGAAGTTTAATGCCCTTGAACGCCTTCAGGTCGCTTGATCTCCATGAACTTTGAAAAGATGCATCTAAAAGAGTTTTACCACGCATCACTGGTTTACTAAAATTGAATATGCGTCCGGCATATTTCCAATATTCGCCCGACCACCAAATGAAAACCACAAACATCGCAGGAATAATCCACCTTATTTTCTGTGGAATGAAATCATCAGGCAACTGCACTAATAGAAAGGCGATCCCAAAGGCATGAAAATAGGTGGTGTTTTCCAATGAGTTGCCACTGGTTGATTTGGTGATAAGCGCCTCCATGATCATGCCCGAAACCATCAAAAAAGAGATTATGAATTTACTATCCCTCATATCAAAAGTGCCAGTCGAAAATTTCTTGATGAGAACTGCCGCCAGAACTACCAGATAAAATTTCTCCCACTGCGAATCGAGCATAATCACCTCAAAAATTGAATACAAATAAATGCGGCTGTTGTGAGGAGGCTGTCCTACGTTAAACCAATATGAAAAATCAGTGCTTATGAACGGCAGAATTATCAGTGCGACACTGACCGCGTAGAATAAAATAAAAGCCGGAAGGAAAATCCAACGTTTCTTAAGCCATGAAATGTAGGCAATTATAATCAACGCAAAGGTAAATGCCAATCCACCATAGTCCTGTTTTGTGAAGAAGGTTAAGAAGATAAAGAATGCAGATCCTGCCAGGTACATATAATTTCTTTTGGCACTTTCCGAATTTGATAGCAGCAGCAGGAAGTACAAACCAATTAATTCAAACATGATAGCCGTGAAATTGTACCACGGCCAGAAATACATAAACGAATAGGAAAGCAGAAATACAAGAATGGCTATTAAAGACCGCTCTTCATTGAGCCCAAGTTTCTTAACAATTGCCCTGAAGGTGAATGTGGTAATTATGTTTACAATAGCCTGACTAATTAAGAGAGCTTTTAGGGTGGGGCCAAAAACATAAAAGGCAAGAAGCGGAAAAATAAAAAAACCGTACCCGATGGGCATTCCAAAGTCCTTGTATGGCACTTGCCCCAGGTATAATCGATAGGTGCCTTCCCAGGATACATCAAGGTGTATCCTGAACGGCAAACTAAAAAATAGAGGAATCAAACTGAATCCAATGATCAGTATAAAAGTTAAGTAACGGGTATACTTATTCATATTTTAGTTTTTTCTAATTCATCAAGAATTGAGCATGCAATTAACAAAAAGCCCAACACATTTTTTTCATTGTCAACATGCAACGGCAGCATACTTAAAAACAACGACAGCTCACACAACCTAACTATGTTCAAATCATAACCCCGGTCAATAAGTCCATCCTGAAATAATTTCTTTTTTCTCAAAATATTTTCATGGTAGCGTATCTCAAGCCGGATATTCATTTTAGTATCGTAGCGCAACTCATATTGCCCACTATTAACAAAGTCATAATTACCCAAAATGGAATGCGACAGTTTAGCAACATCATAATATGAATCAATAAACGCATCCTCTAAGGTAAGCGCGCCTTTGGGATCTATTAACTTCAAAAGATTAAGTCTTTTGTCATACAACATATTTGAAAAGCAAAAGTCACCATGACCCACCGCTTGCTCTATTCCAAAATTCCTGGAATTTGATATTTTGGTGTAGAGGATTTTATATCGATCGTAAAGCGCCTCAATTGAAGGGTACGCTGTGGATGAACTGAATATCTTTTGCAGCTTTTCATAAACCGGCATGCTCCTGAGTTTTTCAAAACGTGATTCAACTTTACCTAAATAAAGTGAATCACAATGGGCACGCATGACTTCATTATCAATTTTTCGTTTTTCACGAGCGCTTAGAAAGCCAAAGAGTCTGCCTAGCAATTTTTGAAACTGATCGTCATCTATGGAGAGATGTATCCATTGGATTGCCAAATCAGGTACGCTCAATCGCTCCAGACTATATTGCGCATAATCCGCAGCTTCGTGATAGGCGAATGTGGGAAGAAAGTAATGCTTTATAGATTCTGGCAGAAGATGGTAGTAGGCGTACTCCATCTTCATCTTTTTCTTATCAGTCGATTTCTTAATAATAATATCGTCCTTTTGCTCAATAGAGTTGAAATAGCGCAGTCCAAAATTGCTATGAAGAAACTGAACGAAATCCAGGTAGTTCCTTATGTCAATAAAAAATTGTTCCAGGCGAAAATGCTCCACCTTGCTATCAAATTGAACTTTCAGTGAATTAAAAAGCTTTGAGGGATCCTGCCTCAGCAATCTGAGTAGCGGAATAATTTCATCCTTCTTTAAACACAAAAAGGACTTGATGTCCTCATTTCTGTAGATGGCAAGTGACTCCTCTACAAATTTTACTTTTTCAAGGAAAAGTAAAAACTCGTCTGAATCTGTGATGCAAAAAGATGAATTGATAAAGAAATATCTT
>Ga0163151_10007421_pt1 | contig 12808 bp, 2 predicted proteins | sample OliLakLV19MP5IB2_FD_145596 | JGI IMG/M metagenome (GOLD analysis project Ga0163151, IMG submission 145596) | Freshwater microbial mat bacterial communities from Lake Vanda, McMurdo Dry Valleys, Antarctica - Oligotrophic Lake LV.19.MP5.IB-2 | ecosystem: Environmental > Aquatic > Freshwater > Lake...
CGCTGCCATTCAGGGTGATATTTAAAACGGCGCAATTCAGCGTACTGTCTACACCTGCCAATGCAGTTGGCAAAACAACCTGCTCTGTGATCTGGGTAATGTCGCTGGAAGAACAGCCATTGTTTGTATTGTTGACAGTCAGATTATAGGTGCCGCCCATGGTTACTACCGGCATCATCTGATTCTGGTTGACGCCCGTGATACCTGGGCCGGTCCACAGGTACTGGATACCTGCGCCTGCGCTGGTAGAGGAAGAACCTAAGGTGACAGATGGGACCGTACAGTTAATTACCTGGTCGGCACCTGCACTTGCAACAGGGGCATTTGCATCCTGCGAAATGACTACCTGATCCGTTGCGGTACACTGATTTGCCGGATTGGTTACCTGCAGGGTATAAGTACCTTGTACATTGACGTTGGGGTTTTGTTGCGTTTCATTCCCCGCATTGATTCCGGGGCCGGTCCATAAAAAAATGACACCGGCAGGCCCGCCGCTACCATTGAGATTGATCCCGTTGGTGGAAGAACAGGTCAGTATCTGGTCGGTGCCGGCACTCACGGTCGGCGCGGTATTGTTGAGCGTTACCACGACATTATCCGTTGCCGAGCATTGGCTGACGATATTTGTGATCGTGAGGGTATATGTACCGGAAAGGGTTACCTGTGGGGAATATAAGTTCTGGTTGCCCGCATTGATGCCTGGCCCGCTCCATTGTGCTGTAAAGTTGGCACCCTGGGAAGAAGCGCCACCATTCAGGATAATGGAAGTTATTACACAATTGAGTATTCTATCTGCTCCGGCATTAGCAGTCGGGGGACTTACCAGTTCGGTAATCTGTACGGCATCGTTGGCCGAGCAACCGTTGGAGGTGTTTAATACATTTAAAGTGTAGGTTCCGCCCACAGTAACCACTGGCATGAGTTGGTTCTGATTCGCAGGGGTAATTCCCGGTCCGGTCCATAGATATTGAAGGGTACCGGTACCGCTCGCTGTTCCATTCAGTGTTACGCTTGACTGCTGGCAGGTAATATTCTGGTCAGCGCCGGCGCCTGCAACAGGCAGGGAACTGTTTGGAATAACCGTCGCCGTCGCAGTACGCGAACAACCATTGGCTGGATTCACAACTGTTAGGGAATAGGCGCCAGGTGTTAAAACCGTTGGATTTTCCTGGTTTTGATTGCCTGCATTAATACCCGGACCACTCCAGGTATAAGTGGCATTTGGTATATTCGATCCGCCGTCTAAGGTAATATTCGGTTGTGTACAACTGATGGTTCCTCCCGTAGCAGTAGCCGTGGGTAGCGTATCGTTTGGAGTAACGACTGCAATTGCCGTAGAAGAACAACCATTGCCCGAATTGATAACTGAAACAGAATAAGTGCCAGATAAACTGACCATCGGATTCTGTTGAGATTGGTTGGCAGGAGTAATTCCCGGTCCCGTCCATAGATAATTTACACCCGGCGTCGTAGAGCTGGATTGCAATGTGACATTGGGGGAAGTACAGGTGATGACGCCGCCGGATGCATTTGCATTCGGAAATGCAGCCGTGGATGTAACAGTGACCGAGGCCGTATCCCGGCAGGTATTACCGGATAAGGTGGTGGAAACGATCAGATGATAAGTACCAATGCCCGATACATTTTGCGTCGCAGCAGTACCGATGGTGGCCCAGCCGGAATTGGTCCATCGATAGGTCGTAGTGCCGGAGATCGCTGTTGAGCCGGTACTTGTGAGTGTCAGATTGGGGTTGCTGCAATTAATCTGCGGCACAGCCGGAATATTGGCTACTGCGGGAATGACAACGATATTAAATGTGAGCAGTGTATCACAAACGTTGTCATATATACGGTTTTGCTGTTGAGGGCCTTGGTTGCAATAACTGATGCCATTTAAAACAAAGCAGCTACCCGGACATATATATTTGATGCCTAAGTTCCGGGTATTTTGCGGCAAAACGGTAATTACCTGTCTGACAACACTATCGCAACCTAAATAAGAAGTATACGTAGAGTTCAGGGTGTGTGTGCCGGGTGCATACGTGATAGTACTGTAAGGCGCTTCCGTCCAGGTGTACATTCGATTTTCATAACACAAGGTAATAAGCGGCTTTACTGTAACCGGAATAGGCACAATGGAAACAGACAGACAAGCCTGGTTGGGTGCAAAACAGGCATTGCCGGCACCCACGCATACATTTCCATTCGGGACGGGGTTAGGGCCATAGGTGATCGTCACCGTAGTGCCCCCTGGTGCCGCTATCTGAAGGTTATTTGTATTCTGACCATTGATCCGGGCACCTGCCGGGGCTGTCCAGCGATACCATCCGGCGCCATCGACGGGCGGAATCGTGTAAACGGCGCTAGCGCCCGGGCACAGCATCGTCGGTCCGCTGGGTTGTTGAGGAAAACCCGGCTCCGGCGGGGTAACCGAACCGTTGGTAATATTGATAGTAAAATCACAAACATCTCCAAACGAGCCGTCAATCATCAAATAATACGTCTGACCGGGAACGAACTGGCTATAAGTCAATGATAATGGAATCCCGGCCCCATCTTCAATACCCGGATTACAAACCAATGCCTGAGCGGGGTTACAGTTTGCAAAAAAAGCGAGTTGTAACCCATCGCCCAATACGCAGTTGCTGGAAAGAACCTCAATGGTCATGGAAGTGGAATTTGCCACAAAACCAAGCCATTGGTCATTGTGAACAAGAATCTGTCCGCATACATTTATGGAAGTGGATGCTGTCCCACCGCTGGTGCCCATGTAGCCGTTAAAATCGCAATACACACACGTTGTGTTACAGGAAGTTGAACCCGGCGGAGGTGGATTAGAGCAAGGAGGCGTCACCTGCGCTTTTGCCTCCAACCAGAGGAATAAAAGAGTGGCAAGAGAGAAGAGTACTTTTTTATACATGAGATTCCTCAGTTTGGATAAACTTTAAAAAATGAAATAAACACACTACTGGACATTTTTCAATTTGCTGGTCAAGGTACCTCCGAACCCTGTTCGGCATCCATCGCCGAACAGGGTTCGGAGGTGCCTTGACCAGCAAATTGAAAAATGTCCAGTAGTGTGGAAATAAACACACCATGCTGCTATGCAGCAAAACATTGATAATCAGTACAAAAGCAAAAAAAGATTAGATGTAATTGGGTGGAGATGTCTTTTTCAGTTCACCTGGGGAATTTTGATTTGGCCGGGAAAAAGATGCATAGTAGCTGTCGCAAAAAAATGAAAACTATATGCATAAACTGTTATTTAAATACCGTTACGTCTCCTTTAAACAGAATTCGTTCCCCATCAATAAAACGGACGACTGCCGTGTATACGAATACGCCCGGATTCACTTCTTTGTCTTTGTAACGCCCTTTCCAGCCTCTCGTCACGTCATTGGGCAGGAAATTGCGCTCTTCAAACATCTGGTCGCCCCAGCGGTCAAAAACCCGGAACAATTCAATCTCTGCCACGTCGCGCCCTCCGAATACGGTGAGTACATCGTTTTCTGCGCTGCCCACCTTAATGATATTCGGAATATAAACCCTTCGCTCCTGGTTGACAACGATCAGCGTGCGGTCGCTGGTAGCGCAGCCGTTCGTGTCAATAATCCTTAAATCAATATAATTTGACACCAAAGGCAAAAAGTCCTGATAAAGTGTTCCCGCTTTGGCTGTGTCCATGACAGGATTCCAGTACAGGGTATCCAAAAATGCAAACGGAACATTGATGAGCGCTTCCAGATGCACCGAATCGCCTTGTGCCACGGTAATATTGGCTCCCAATTCAAGCAAGAGCTCTGGCGGCTCCCTCACCAGCAATGATTCCGAAGTCCATTCGCAGCCGTTCGCATCCTGCAAGGTTAATATATATGTTCCCGGCAACAATGCGGCGTAAAGGGTTTGGCTTGTAAACGGCCCTCCATTCATGGAAAACAGGACAGGTGGATGTGTAGAGGTATAACTATCCACGGAAATACTGCCGTTTTTATCACCCCAGCAACGCACATCTTTCACTGTTATCAGGTCGGCAACAGGTACTTCATTGTCTAAGGTGACCATAGCCGCATCTGCAGCCGAACAACTGAAGCCATTGGTGACGACTAATACATAAGTGCCTGGCTCATTAGTAAGCAGTGTTTGGGTATTGGCGTTATAGATGCCGTTCAATTCCCAGTTATAGGTGATTCCGGCACCCGAACTGGTACCGAGGCCGCCTAATATCGTCGTTATCTGGTTGCAATTCAATGCCTGGTCTTCACCGGCATCTGCTATGGGCAAAGGATTCATCACAATTTCTACTACCGCCTCATCCGAAGGACAGGGCGCCAGGGAACTGCGTGTGTACCGGAACCGGTAAGTCCCCGCCGGTTGTCCGTCGGTAAAAAAAGTGCCGGTTTGGGCATTAAATCCGCCGGGCAAAGCAGGTACAGTCGAAATGTCTGTCCATTGTCCGCCCGGATCGGCGTCTGTAAGCAAATTAACCAGCTGCACAGGAAGGGCAGTACCTACACAAAACGAGACCGGAGCATTGGGTGTTCCTGCTGACAGGGCCTGGTTGATTGTGACGGTAACAGACTCATTTAAATCAGTCGTACAAACCGGATTGTTCCCACTGGAGACACTAATCAGGGTGTATGTTTCTGTCGCAGTCGGCGACACACTAACAAGCAGTTCCTGTTGATTAGCAATAGTTAAGGTATTATTGGCAACACTATTGGTGGAATATGTGACAGTCAGTGGGAAAGTTCCTGTTCCACTGAATGTAAGTGGCGTACTACTGCCTTCACAAATGGTCGCATCGCCGCTCAGGGTGGCGGTAGGCAATGGCCTCCATTGCACCGGGGTTCCCAATGACACAGAAAGGCAAGGGTCGCTCAGTTGGATGGCACCGCCTACATCATTGCCGGCTACAGCAGAAATGTAATATGTGACGCCTGTCTGAAGCCCAGCGCCGAATGTAAAGGATGGTTGGTCAGAAGATGCATAAACGGTACCCGAAATAGACCCCGACTGACTATGAAGAATAAAAAGTACCATATCATCCGCATCCAAAGTGGCGTCATTATTCCAGGGTGCAACCGCCGGCTCATCGGTACAGAAAGCCAATGGCGTAGTTACCATCGTTCCTGCGTCCGTTTGACAATTACAGTTTTCAATACCGGCAATATCGGGGCTTTCGCATCCATTGGCGTCCGTAACGGTAAATGAATAAGCCGAATTATTGGGTAATAAGTTCGAAGTGAAATCGCTTCCGCTGAACGTGCCTGCTATTCCAGTTGCGCTGTAAGGCGCTGTGCCTCCCGCAACAGTGAACGTCACGGTGTACTGCGTGTTCGTGCCATTACAGGCTTCAATCAGCCCGTTCACTGCAGGCGACTCGTTGAACGTAATTTGCACTTCGTCTGAGGCCGTACAAATGCCGTTTACTTCTTCCCACTGGAAGGAATAAACGCCGAAATCCGGGATAGTTACGCTGCTATTTGCATCTCCCAAGGCTGTAAAGGTAGCGGTACCCGTACCGTTCGTTTGTGTCCAGGTGCCGCCAAAGCCGCTTGTGACTGCTTGTAAATCAAAACTTTGTCCACATATTTCCGAATCTACCCCGGCATCGGGCGTCGGGATTTCCAGGAAGATGACCGGCTGGCCGGGTGCTACTGAAAAACACGGATCCTGTGGATTTGGGAAACCGTTGAGCGGATTTCCCACTATCCTGGAGATGTAATAAGTAACTCCAAAATTCATACCTGCCTGTATGCCGAACACTCCGGTGGTATTTTGTGCATAGATAATACCCAGCGACTGCCCCGAGCCATTGTGCAGCACAAATGACGTTACGTCATTACCATCTAAGTTGGCATCATTGTTCGCTTCGGCAGTTACCGTTGTTCCGTCGCAGGCTGTAAGCGTGGTAGCCGACATGCTGCCGGCATCGGTTGCACAATCGCAACTGAACGAACCGTTGATAACAGGCATCGTACAGTTATTGACATCCGTAATCGTATATTGATAGGTAGCGCTATTGGTAATAGGTACAGATATAAACACGGAGTCTGCAATGGCGGTATTATTTACCAGGTAGGGTGGGGTACCGCCGGCAATGGTAATTCTGACGGAATAGTTTTCATTAGCCGGGTCGCAGGTGCGCACCAGATCGGACAAAATAGGATTATCATTAAACGTAAGTACCACTTCATCCGTACTGGTACAGGCATTCTGTTCGAGTGTCCAAACTAAGGTGTACTGGCCTGGTAATGAAGCCGTTACACTTGTTAAAGGATTCTGCGGAGCATCAATTACCAGGCTGCCCCCCGGTGGATTTCCGTTGAGGGTCCATTGTCCATTTCCCGTGCCGCCTCCGGCAAGGGTCATAATAGTACCGCAAACGGCGTTATCGACACCAGCGTTTGCTATCGGATTTTGGTAAAAAACAACAGGTTGTCCCTGGGACACAGACAAACATGGGGCTGCCGGATTGGGGAATCCGTTCAGGTTATTGCCGACTACGAAAGAAACGTAATACGTCGTTCCATACGTCATTCCTGCCTGGAAACTAAAAATTCCGGTTGCATTCTGTGCGATAACGGTACCCAGCGAAGCGCCGGCATTCGTATGCAATACGTATGCAGACACGTCATTGCCATCCAGGACTTGACCACCCAGATGCACTGATGTAATACTTACTCCTTCGCAGGCAGCAATCGGTGTCAGGCTCATTTGTCCTGCATCGCTGGTACAATCGCAGTTGAAACTTCCGTTGATTACAGGTGCCTGGCAACCATTCGCGTTCGAAATGCTCAACGTATAATTTTGACCGTTCGGGATCGGGGCCGAAACGAAACTGCTGCCAACAATAGCCGTTCCATTTACCGAATAGGGCTCCCCGCCGCCGCTGATGGGCACTGTAACGGTATAATTTTCATTTGCTGCATCGCAGGTATGTGTAACTGTACCGGCCACCGGCGAGGCATTGAATGTCACAACCACCTGATCCGTGACAGTACAACCGTTGTTATCGAGTGTCCATACCAGGGTGTAATCTCCATAATCTGAAGCAGTTATTTCGCTCGTGTTGCTTTGAATATCAGCGAACGTAATCGTTCCGCCTGCGGGCGCAGTGCCGACCGACCAGGTTCCGTTACCTGTATTGCTATTTAACTGGATCGTCAGTCCGCAGATTTCAGCATCTGTACCTGCGGCAGGCACAGGATTTTGATGAAAAACAACAGGCTGGCCTTGTGCTACAGATAAACATTGGTCTGCCGGATCGGGGAAACCGTTCAGGTTGTTGCCTACGACAAAAGAAACATAATAGGTTGTTCCATACGTCATTCCTGCCTGGAAACTAAAAGTCCCGGTTGCATTCTGTGCGATAACGGTACCAAGCGAAGTCCCGGCGTTCGTATGCAATACGTACGCAGACACGTCATTGCCATCCAGGGCTTGACCACCCAGATGCACTGCCGTAATACTTACTCCTTCGCAGGCAGCAAGCGGTGTCAGGCTCATTTGTCCCGCATCGCTGGTACAGTCACAATTGAAACTTCCGTTGATTACAGGCGCCAGGCAACCATTCGCATCCGAAATAGTGAACGTATAGTTTTGACCACTCGGAATAGGGGCAGAAACAAAGCTGCTTCCGACAATAGCCGTCCCGTTTACAGAATAGGGCGCTTCTCCTCCGCTGATGGGTATGGTAACGGTGTAATTTTCGTTGGCGGGATCGCAGGTATGCGTTATAGAACCAGCCACCGGAGAAGAATTGAGCGTAACTATCACCTGATCCGTAGCAGTACAGCCGTTGTTATTGAGGGTCCAAACGAGCGTGTAAGCGCCATATCCTGAAGCAGTTATAGCGCTTGTGTTGCTTTGAATAGCATTGAACGTAATCGTTCCGCCTGCGGGGGCATTGCTGACCGACCAGGCGCCGGTACCGGCATTGCCATTTAACTGGATCGTCAGCCCACAGATTTCAGCATCTGCACCTGCGGTAGGTGCCGGAGTTTGGTGAAAAACAACCGGTTGTCCCTGAGATACGGATAAACAGAAATCAGCAGGATCAGGGAAACCGTTCAGGTTGTTGCCGACCACAAAAGAAACATAATAAGTTGTTCCATACGTCATTCCTGCTTGGAAACTAAAAGTCCCGGTTGCGTTCTGTGCGATAACGGTACCAAGCGAAGCGCCAGCATTCGTATGCAATACATACGCAGACACGTCATTGCCATCCAGGGTTTGACCGCCCTGATGCATTGCCGTAATACTTGCTCCTTCGCAGGCCGCAAGTGGCGTAAGGTTCATCTGTCCTGCTTCGCTGGTACAATCGCAATTGAAACCTCCAGTTAGGACTGGCGCCTGACAGCCATTCGCATCCGTAATGGTGAAAGTATAGCTTTGACCGCTTGGGATCGGGGCAGAAACAAAGCTGCTTCCGACAATAGCCGTTCCATTGACAGAATATGGGGCTTCGCCGCCACTGATCGGAATGGTAACGGTGTAATTTTCATTGGCGGCATCGCAGGTATGCGTTACCGTACCGGCCACCGGCGAGGCATTGAATGTCACAACCACCTGATCCGTAGCAGTACAGCCGTTGTTATTGAGGGTCCAAACGAGCGTGTAAGCGCCATATCCTGAAGCAGCTATAGCGCTTGTGTTGCTTTGAATAGCATTGAAAGTAATCGTCCCGCCTGCGGGGGCATTGCTGACCGACCAGGCGCCGGTACCGGCATTGCCATTTAACTGGATCGTCAGTCCGCAGATTTCAGCATCTGCACCTGCGGCAGGTGCCGGAGCCTGGTAAAAAATAACCGGTTGCCCCTGGGCCACGGAAAAACATGGGTCTGCCGGATTGGGGAAGCCGTTCAGGTTATTGCCGACTACGAAAGAAACGTAATACGTCGTTCCATACGTCATTCCTGCCTGGAAACTAAAAATGCCGGTGGCATTTTGCGCCAAAACAAGACCCAGGGAAGTGCCGGCATTGCTATGCAGCACATAAGACGAAACGTCGTTCAGGTCAAGGAACTGTCCGCCTAAGTGTTGGGCCGTTACAGTACCGCCCTGGCAAGCAGTTACTATTTGAAGGCTCATCTGGCCGGCAGCGCTGGTACAATTACAGTTAAAACTGCCTGTAACTGCCGGTGCTGAACAGCCATTCGCATCGGTTACTACAAAAGAATAACTTTGTCCACTCAGGATAAAGTTGGAAGAAAAGATACCGCTCGTTACCGTTCCACCTGGAATGGTGTACGGTGGTGTTCCGCCACTTACCGGGAATGAAACCGTATAGCTCTGATTGGTGCCTTCACAAAGAGTTGTTACCTGTCCCACAGATGGATTGGAATTGAAATTGATGACCACCGTCGCATCATCGGTGCAGGCGCCATTCGATTCCGTCCACCTGAATGTATATGCGCCCGGCTGGCTGACAGTAACGCTGGAGGTCGGACTGCCGGCATTGGCAAAATTAGCAGTGCCGGGGCCCGTTACCACCGTCCAGGCGCCTGTGCTGCCTGTTACGCTGTTGACAGCCTGCAGGTTGATCGTCAAAGCACAGGTAGAAGCAGTGCTTCCTGCATTGGCATTGGGCAGTGCCCTGACCATTACCGGGAAGCAGGTTTGTGGGCCAGGCCCGCAGGAACTGAGCGCAGCAGCGCAAACAGTGCCGCCACTTCCGGCGCCCCAGTTGACAACAAGATTCGTAGTGTTCTGTCCGGACACAATCGTTCCGCCGGTCACTGTCCATTGATAACCGGTTGTATTGGGTATGGCAGGGAACGAATAGTTTCCATTTGTGCCGGAACATAGTGTTGCATTACCGGAAATAACCGGCTGGGCAGGCGGCGCATTCAAGGTTACGTTCAGGCAATTTTGATTGCTGGATCCGCATGAATTGGTGGCGCTTGCACATACACTGCCGCTTGTTGCACCCGCATTCCAGGTTACCTGAATAGTTGTCGTTCCATTACCGCTTGTTATCGTTCCTCCAGTAACTACCCAGTTGTAACTGGTAGCGCCGGTAATAACCGAAACACTGTAAGTCCCGCTTCCACTTGCGCAGGCAACAGTATTTCCGGAGACCAACGGCGGACCGAGCATACTGGTAATGGTAATGGGCCGGCAAATATTTGTACTGGCGCCGCAAGGCCCGGTTACACTGACACAAACAGTTCCGTTTGGGCCGAGTCCCCACAGGACGGTTATGCTATTTGTACCCTGCCCGGAGGTAATGGTTCCTCCCGTTACGGTCCAGTTGTACGAATTGGCATTGGGGACAGCAGGAATACTATAGGTGGCGCTTGTGTTTGCGCATACCGTGATATTGCCCTGGGGTTGCGATCCCGTCACCACCGGATTGACGGTAACCGGCATACAGAAAGGAGTGCTGGGGCCGCAGAGGTAGTTGGCAACCACACATACATCTCCACCGGTTACATTATTCCAGGTTACGTTTACTGAATTTGTCGTACCTCCTGAGTTCACAACTACGCCCGAAGGAAAGGTCCAGGTGTAGGAAGTTGCACCTGGTAAAGCGGGGGTATTGAAGTTTGCAACGGTTCCGACACAAATACTTCCCGGTCCGTTTATAGACGCAGGCGGCGTTTGAACGCTCACCGCTTCCGTCACTACGACAGTGGCGGAATCGCAACAAGCCGCTCCGCTCGGATTTAGTCGGCATACTTTTAATTTGTAGGTGCCTGGTTCGTCCACCACGGCTGTGACGTTGGTCGCACTGCCGACAATATGCCCCCCGTTGCTGGCTGTCCACTGGTAAGAACCCGGACTACTGCCAGTACTGGACAAGGTGACGGTGGACTGCGTACAGGATAGTTGTTGCGGAGGAGGTATGACGACATTTGTGATAAGCATTATCACAACCAGCCTTACGGTCGTATCGCATTGACCTGGACCTGAAGCGGATATGATGCGGTTAAAAACACCCGGGGAACAGGCATTGGGGAAGCCGGGTTCGATAGAGCAGTTGCCTTCACAAATAGTATCCCGGACATTTACAATGACCGGCTGCATCACATTCAGCACCAGCGTGGCAGTATATGGGCAGCCGTTTTGAGTAAGATTTCTTACATAAACTCCTGTATTACAATAAGTTGTTCCAAAAAAGGTGGTACACTGCGGCGCACAGAGGTCCTGGTTGACTATAATGTTATTCGGTGCCGGATTGACGGTTACGTTTACGCAGTTACTGGTGATTCGGCCACAAAAAGGCGGGGAACTCGAATTCAATTGCGCCAGTAATTGCGCTGTGGTAAGCGAGCCATTGGGAGCGGGGAATAGCGGCTCCTGGCCATTTAGATAAGACAAGCCGCAGACTGTGTAAGATCCCGGGGCAAATGAGCTGAGGTCTGCATCGGCATCGTACCCTATAATAACACCGCCCGGATTCTGGCTGATTACATACGTATAACCATATTCACCGGCAGGAGGCGGCGGACTTTGAGTGGTATAGGTAGGAGGCAGGTTTAAATTCAGACTGGATGCTCCTTGACACGATGTTACATCGGCTTGTGTAAGCGCTCCTGCATTGGCAGCGCAGGTAAAACAGTCGATACAGGCAGGATCGCAAAAGATGATCTCATAGTCGAAAAATGTTCCGACGTCTATGGCCTGCTGGTCAAATACGGTCATGGTCCATTGTCCGTTGACCGGGCCAGTGAGGGTATTTAAACACCCGATGGACGGATAGTAGTTTCCAGAGTAATTACCGTTGAGGCCCCAGGCCTGGTTGTTATTCCAGGTATTGGCAAATCCCGGATCCGGCGCAGCCGGTGAAGTACAGGGTACAAAGGTTACATCCCAGTCCGTGAAGTCGGTGCTGCCAAAAAAACCGACCGGCCCGATCAGGGTCACGGTCTGTCCTGACGGAGACGTGAGAGTGATGCGCAAGTCCCCGATATACTCGTGTTCAAGGCGCAGTCGAACGCCACAAACGCCCTGGCCGTTTTGGCCCAGTATAGGGTTGCAGGCATTTTGTACATTCAGATAAAAACTCCCGGTAAAACCATCCGGCATAAATTGCGGGCAGTTGGTACAGTTACACGGCGTCTGCGAAAAGAGCGCCTCAGAAGAGAGAAAAAAGAAAAAAATGAACAGCTTCCAGCTGTGATTAGTACTCTTTTGGGTAAAAGTCATGTACCTCCAAAGATTAAGCATCGGTAATTAATTTGGCTGAATGAATCCGCCTTTTGCGAATATTTTGTCAGCAACACAGAAAAAGGTGCTGTCCCAAAAGTTATTTGGAGAGTATGTTTTTGTTAAGCCCGCGTAAAGTAAAAACAAATTGTAATTTTTAGACAAAAATGTACGCCCCTGATAATTTTAACACCGCTCCCTCATTCAAATGGTATTTTTGCCATCTTGAAAATGATTCAATCATGCAGAAATTGTGGGTATTTTTTGGAGCCGGATTTATATCACAAGACTTGGGCTTACTTCAGATTAACGCAAGGTTAAGAACGCTGCCTGTGTTCTTAACCTTATTTTTATGCTTTGTCTTTTTTTTACAATTAAATGCCCAGCACGGCACTGGTCTGTTAGTCAGGATGCAGGACGGTTTCTCGCCTGTTATATTGCTCCAACGCTGGGAGCGGTCGTCCCAGCCATCTGCGATAACAGAAAAAAAAGTTTCCAGGTCATTGAATATCTGGCTGCTGGAACGCACAGGTGAAACCCTTGAATCTGCAGATTTGCTGCAATGGCTCCGACAGCAGCAAGAAGTGCGCGCCGCCCAGTTCAATCATGTCCTGACTGACAGAAACAATACGCCCAACGACCCGCTTTTTCCGGC
>Ga0163151_10007423_pt1 | contig 12806 bp, 9 predicted proteins | sample OliLakLV19MP5IB2_FD_145596 | JGI IMG/M metagenome (GOLD analysis project Ga0163151, IMG submission 145596) | Freshwater microbial mat bacterial communities from Lake Vanda, McMurdo Dry Valleys, Antarctica - Oligotrophic Lake LV.19.MP5.IB-2 | ecosystem: Environmental > Aquatic > Freshwater > Lake...
CCACGAGTGCCCGTGCAAGAAAATCGGCAAGGTTGCCGCGGCGGTCGACGACCGCATCCTGCTCACGGCTGGTCCCTCGGAGTGGGTGACCTGGCTGTCGCTCGCGGAGTGGGTTCCTGCCGGCTTCGCGTCCGTTTCGCCGCATGCGATCTCTGAAGGCATGGTCGGCTGCGATTCTGACAATCGACCCTCCGGCGCGTCTTTGGTGTACGCGCTGTGCGCTTTGCGCTGCTGAGGTAGGAATCGAGCTGCTCGGGAAGCGGCCGGCGTGGTCGAGTTAATGAACTCGATGCGCAGCGTCCCTCAGACGTGTTGAGTCTAGCCGCCCCTTTCGCTTGTCGGTGACCGGTTCGCATGGATGCGCGCTGGCGTCGGACGATTTCATGCTCCTGCGCGTGCATCGCGCCAGGGTCAATTGGGAGATGGTTTCATGCGTTTCGTGCATTCCTTGGTCGGATACTCCAGCTTGGCCGCCATGCTCGTCGCGTTCAGCGGCTGCATGCAGACTGCTGCGCCAACGCAAGTTGGTCGGACTGACGCATCTCGCGGCGAGTCGAGCGATTCCACGCCCACCAAGCCCGATGAGGCCGAGGGGGATCACGCCCATCGGCCCGGCGCTCATGGCGGGATCATCGTGTCCATCGGCCTCGACAGCTATCACGCCGAGGCCATTGTGGAAAAGAGCGGCACGCTGCGATTGCTGATGCTCGGCAAGGATGAATCCCGCATTCAGGACGTCGAGCGGCAGACGCTCACCGCCTACGTCAAAGTCGCCGGCGATGCCGATGCCGAGCCGATCGAACTGGCCCCCGCACCGCAGGAGGGCGACGGTCCGGAACAGACCTCGCAATTCGTCGGTCAGTTGCCGGGAGCGCTCGCCGGACGGCAGGTCGAGGTCACCATTCCGATGCTGCGGATCGCCGGCGCGCGGTTCCGCGTCGGCTTTTCCACCGCGGCGCCGGCGCACGTGGAAGACATGCCGGCGGCGTTGCCCGCCCTCGAAGAACAGGCGTTGTACCTCACACCCGGAGGGGTCTACACGTCGGCGGATATTGTCGCGAACGGCAGCGTCACGGCCGGCCAGAAGTTTCGCGGCGTGATGGCGTCGCACGACATGAAGCCCAAAGTGGGCGACAGAATCTGCCCGATCACGAACACGAAGTCCAATGCCAAATTCACCTGGGTCGTCGGCGGCAAGCCCTACGAGTTCTGCTGCCCCCCGTGTGTGGACGAGTTTGTGAAGCTCGCCAAGGAGCAACCGGACGCCATCAAGAATCCGGAAACCTACATCCGGTAAAACGCGCATCATCCTCGCGGATGAGTTCCCTTCAGGAGAGTACCCATGCATTGGAAGTATCCCGTACTCGGTGGATCCCTGCTGGCTGCGATGGCGCTTGCAGGCTGTCAGAGCAGCGTGCCTCCGTCTGGCACGGTTGACGCCGGCCAGGACGGTCAGATTCAAGCGACCCTGGCCAAGCTGGATGCGCCGGATCGAGCTGTGGCCGAACAGCAGCGATTCTGCGCCGTGCAGACGCACGAACGACTGGGATCGATGGGCGTGCCGCTGAAGCTCGACGTGCAGGGGCAGCCGGTGTTCGTCTGCTGCAAGGGCTGCGAGAAAAAGGCGCTGGGGAATCCCGATGAGACCCTCGCGCGCGTGGCGGCTCTCAAAGCGAGCCACAAGCCTTCCAATTGATGGCGGCGTGTGGCCGCCATGTTCGTGTCGCTGTTCGATGAAAATGCTCGCTGAACGAAAGGATTCGACCGTGAAGAGTTCCGTGGTGGTGGCGAATGTGCTCGCGTGGGCAATGGCCTGCGCGGCGATCGCTCAGGCGGCAGAAGCGCCGGTCGACACAGTGGTGTCAATCAAAGACATGCACTGTGCGAGCTGCGCCAGCCGAGTGGGTAAGAAGCTCGAAGGTGTTGCCAATGTGAAGTCGGTCAATGTGGATTGCGACAAGGGGACGGCACTTGTCGTCACCGCTGAAGGCAAGACGATCTCGCCAAAGGCGGTGTGGGAGGCCGTCGAAAGCACCGGCTACAAGCCGCTGGAGTTGAAGGGGCCGACCGGAACTTTCAAGAGCAAGCCCACGAAATAGGTCGGTTCGCGGCCGTCTCAGGGATGGGACATTGCGCTTCCCACGTGTGTTCCTCCCCCTGAGACGGTCCGCTCTCGAACTGGAGAAATCCTCATGAAATTGAATTGCTGTCGAAATCTGACCTGTGGGCTGGTTCTTTTGATCATGACTCCAACCTTCGCTGCCGAGCCGGTCGTGATTGCGAAAGGTGACGGCAATCAGTCGCCCAAGCAACCGCAAGCGGCGCTGGCCGCCGACGGAACGGTGCATGTCGCTTACGGCGTGGGCGACACCGTATTCTACACCCGCTCGGACGATGGAGGTCAAACTTTCAGCCCCGCTGGGGAGGCCTTTCGATGCCCGAATCTGTCTCTGGGCATGCGTCGCGGGCCGCGGATCGCCGTGGCCGGGACGGTGCCGGTCATCACCGTCATCGGCGGACCCCAGGGGAAGGGACGCGACGGCGATCTGCAAGCGTGGCGATTGCCATCGGAGAGTGGTTCGTGGTCAGGCCCCGGCAGCGTGAACGATGCACCGGCTTCCGCGCGGGAAGGTCTCCACGGCATGGCTGCCGGTCCCGATGGCAGCGCGTGGTGTACCTGGCTCGATCTGCGTTCCGGGAAGACGGAAATCTATGCAGCCCGCTCACCCGACGGCGGGGCGACGTGGGGACCGAATCAACTCGTCTATCGCTCACCCGATGGGAGCGTTTGCGAGTGTTGTCATCCGTCAATTGCCGTCGACGCGGCGGGCAAGGTTTCGATCCTGTTTCGTAACTCACTCGGCGGCAATCGCGACATGTATCTGACCACCTCGGCAGACGGCCTGCGGTTTGCACCGGCCAAGAAGGTGGGGTCGGGAACCTGGAAACTGAATGCCTGCCCGATGGACGGTGGCATGCTCGCGGTGGATGGCAAGGGGCGCATCGACACCGCCTGGCGTCGTGAGAAGTCCCTGTTTCTGACCACCGGCGGAACCAAAGAGACGCCGCTCGGGCCTGGGGAACAACCGTGGATTGCGGCCACCAGTGCCGGACCGGTCGTGGTCTGGACGGGCCGTCGCGAGGGCGATTTGTGGATGCTGCGTCCCCAAGACAAGCAACCCTCGAAGCTCGCGGAGGAGGCGCGCGATCCGGTCGTGGTCTCCGTGACGGGGAAAGATCAGGTGGTCGTGTGCTGGGAGGGCCGGGCGGATGGCCAGCGCGCGTTGCTCGCCACTGTCATCGACATCAAGTGAAATCTTAGCCGCTTGACGTGGTCACTTCGCCGAAGCGACAATTGAGGGTCGTATGAGTTGCTGCCGCCCATCAATGACTGCTCGATGCGCCCGAAGGGCATGCGTCTCGGCATTTGTCGGCTGGTTTGCGCTGCTGGCCGTGACCCCGCCCAAGATTCGGCACGAGCATCCCGTCCCCGAATCATCCCAGTCGGTTGCTCCGCACGCCCACCACGAGCATTCGCACCATGCGCATCACCACCATCATGCGGGCCAGCCGGACACGACGAAGACGTTGACGCCGCCGCTCGTGCATTGGCACGTCTGGCTGGCAGGTTTCAACTGGACGTTTCCGGCGGGTCAGAATCGCGGCGATGAACCCGAGGACAACCCAGCGCAGTTGGTTGTGGCGGCGGTGCTGAGCGATTTCACGCCCTCAGTCAGCCACGGGGGCGATCTCGTTCCGACGGAGCTGATGGCCATCCAGCCGGAGTCATGCCCTGCTGCGATGCCTCCGGCGCTTCTCTGGCGCGATCCCTGGCGAAAGGGGCCGCCTGTCTGTGATGCCGCGCGCGGACTGCGGTCCGGCGTGCAACAGGTCTAACTCCCTCGACGAAGCTGCCGAGCGGGCAAGCGCGATTTGATAATCGTGCTGCGCCCCAGTTTGCCGTCTTTCACAAGCTACTTCATCTCTTCAAGGAGTTTGCCATGCGTTTAATCGCGCTTGCGTCCGCCTTCTGCAAACTGCCGGCTTCTTGGGAATCAGTGCCGCCGCGATGACCCTGTTCCGGAGACCTTAACCAACCAGTGCATCCAATTTCGGCCGCCCCTTGCCACCACTTTCAACCGCCGTCAACAGGAGACATTGGTACTTGTGCCGCTGACGTTTCCTTTTTTTATCCCACTGGCGTTCGCCGAACAATGGGGATTGCGGTTCTGGCCTGCATTTAGTCTGGGGCTTGCCGCGACATTCCTCGTGATCGGTCTTTGGATGTGGACCGGGTCACGGTTGGGTTGATTCGGAATAGCGACAATGCGTCCGAAGTTCTATGAACAGGCGTTCTCAACTCTCAAACGCACCAGCCGCAAACATCGACGCCGCTTTCACTTCCGTGACGGAGATCGAGAACCCCAGCGTTTACTGATGTCCGGCCGAAGGTCGGCGATGTGTGACCCCTGTTTTCCGGCTGAGATTTAGACCCGAGTGGTGCATTTGAGAGTTGAGAGTGCCAACACAAATTGCAGATTCGCCATCCGGTCATCTTCGCTCGACTACGATACCGTCAAACGGCATCAGCTACTCAGGCCGCGAAGCAATCTCAGGTGTTGACAGAATTGTTGACAGAATGCTTGCAAATTGGTGTGTTTTTTGGTCTCCTTGGGTAAGAAATGAGCTAATTTTCCAGGGATTTTTAACTACCAAGCTTCGTTCGGGACGTAGAGGTCGTCGTCGGGGTACCATCCCTATGACCCGTGAATGCCAAAACTCTTCGCGAGATCGTTGGTATGAGATGGCAGTCTCATTCGATTGAATCACTGGGGGCACTTTGGGGGCAACACTGGCCATCCAAGTGCGTCATGCCTAAAACTGCTTTTCCGTTGGGCAGAGTGCTCAACATCAAGCGGCTTCTGGAGTTCGTCGCAAAGCCCACTTAAGTCCCCGCTGCGTCCAATGCGTTAAGAACAGGTTGAGGGCCTGGCCGAGGGGGCGGAATTTCAGTGACAGATTTCGGCTCTTGTCAAAGCTGGGGTGCGTTCGTTTCGACCTCGGCGACTGTTGCCAGGCACAGCGCCGCAACCTGATAGCGAACAGCTACTCCAAGGGTTGGCCACGCTTGGATCAGCTTGCGGAAAATTGGGTCATTCACTGCCAGTTGCCGCCAATCAGTGCGCACAGAATCCTGACAGTTTCCTGACAAGCGTGCGTCGAAACCCGTAAGTTCTTCGCTACCCTGGTGGATATGATCGCCAGGCTCCGTGTTCAATTCCCGCCGCCTCCACTATCCCGAATGAGAAGCCCTTCGGCGAGCACGTCGAAGGGCTTTCTCATTTCCAGACAGAGAGTTGCGTCGTCGAGCCGACAGTTCAAACAGACGATTTCGAGGATTCGCCGTTTGGCGGCATAGTCGGCGGTAAGCCACTGCTGCCGCAGTGTTTGCGAGAGTTCAAACACCTTCATCGCTAGTTCGGCCGTTTCGTCGTGTGAGCGATCCAGCACGTCCATTTGCAGCTTGATCGAAGCCAGCCGGTCGCGCAACTCCGTCTGCTTTCGCAGGAATGCGGCTTCATCGATCTGATCGTCAATCCGCAGATTGAGCAGGCGATCCTGTTGCGCGATAAGCAAGGCTTCCTGCCGCAGCAACTCGGCCCGCTGAGCTTGCGATTCTTGTTGCTGGTCGCGGGTCTGTGAAGCCAGCACGGCCCGGAACCAGTCGCGGACGCCATCATCTTCGATCCGCATCCGATCAAACACGGCAAGCATTTGCCGGTCGAGTTCCGCTTCCGTAACCCGCGTGCGGGGATGATCCGGCTTGTTGTATTGCGAACACCGGTAGTAGAGATACTCCCGTGGACCGGCCTTGGTCTGCTTGACCTTCAATTCGCCGGTGATGCGGTGGCCGCAATGCCCACAGACGATGAGGTCGGCCGCATAAGTCATCGTGTGGGCGTTGTTGTTGCCCGTTCCCAAGAGAGCCTGCACCCGGTTCCAGGTCGCCCGGTCAATCAGAGGTTCGTGCTGACCGGGATGCCAACCGCCGCGGTACTGGACTTCGCCGATGTAGCTCCGATCACGGAGCATGTTGTGGACCGAGGTGCGCGAGAACCTCGGCACACCCGGCCGATACACCAGCCCCTCGTCGGCCAGCCGCGTGACGACGCGGTCCAGCGTGCAGTTCTCATAGGCATAGAGTTGGAACAGCCGCCGCACATTCATGGCGGCGACAGGATCGACTTCCACGAGGCTCCGACCGTTGGTCCGCACGTTGCGATAACCATACGGGGCTTTGCCGGGGAACAATCCTTCCTGCACGCGGCGGTTGATCCCCAGGCTGATATCGACGGCCATCTGCTCCGTGAAGAAACTGGCCATATTCGCCAGCGTACGGCGCATCATCCGTCCGGCCGGGTTGTTCTCGGTCGGCTGAGAGATCGAAATGAACGGCACATCGTATTCCGATTCCAGCCGTTCGAGTTCGACGTAGTCGAACAGATTTCGGGCGGCCCGGTCCACCTTGGAGAACAGCAATCCGTCAATCTCGGCGCAGTGCCGCTTGGCGAAGGCCACCATTTCCTTGAAGGTCTTGCGTTCGTCCCGCTTGCTGGCGGTCTCGGCGATGCGGAACAGCCGCAGCAAGGTGCCGCCGTGCTGGGTGGCATAACGGCGGAGCGCGTCCTCCTGAACTTCGAGCGAAAACCCTTCCCGTTCCTGTTCGCGACTGCTGACCCGAGCCAAGGCGACGAACTGCTTCACGATTCCGGCCCCCGAGCAACGGCATGAAAGAGTTGACCGACATTGAGGACGATAGCCACCGCCTCCTCCCGACTCAAGGGGACGCGATAGTACGGCTGCCAGACCTTAAGGGTCAGGTCGATCAATTCGCGTGTGACCCACGCTGGGCCTTCAGGAACCTGGTCCGCTGAGGGACGGTTTGGGACGGCCGCGCAATCCGCGATAGGGTTACGCAGCACGACGGTGCCCCAATCGGATTGCTTGGGCAATTACGGCTTCTGTGAATCCCTTGGGCCGCCAATAGTTCCTCATTCGAGCGAAATACAGTGTGCCCGCCTCATCGAAGTCTTCCAGCCCTTCGAGGGCGGCGAAGCTCTTGAGAAATGCCGCCCCCTGTTGGACGTACCAACTGGAGTCCGCCGGTTCCCCCTCGAAATCCCGCCTCAACGACAGTGCTGGGCCGAATCGGTCAGCGCAGGCTTGGACGGACTGCCACCACGGATGCACGGTGCGACGGGTGGTATTGCTGTCGTCTGGAAGCCGAAGCGAGAACCACTTGTCAGTCAGATACTGCCAGACGCCCCCAACTTTAGCATTGAGGTCATCCAGCGAGTTAATCTGGAATTCATGCAGCGCCTTGCGGCGCAACTGGAATTCCGCACGCCACACCTGATCGGGCGAAAGCAGATTCCAGACCGACAGGAACCACGGTTTCGTGACTCCTTGCTGGATTTCCAGCCCCTTATCATAGATGCGGAGCTGGATCGGCGATTTCTTGGCCCCGTGATAGAAGGTCTGGAGCGCGACCCCTTCCATGTTGTGCGAATGCTTCCCATCTTGGGGAACGCGATGGGCCAGGAGAAAATCGAGCGAGAGTCCCGCGGGAATCCGAAAGTCGGCCGCCAGGTCGAAACGGCTGGGCTTGATTTCCAGCAGGCGACCGCCCAAGGCTTCAATTCGTTCGCGGATCAAGGCGACGGTCACCGCCAGAGGCGATTCCCACAGGGTCTGGGAATTGATCGAGACATAGACGTTCGGCGTCTTGCCGTGCGGTTCGCGACTAATCCCGATGTAGAAGTGGAACTCGGGAAACTGCCGATGGTAGCGGTAGTTCGGGGGCTTGCCACTGGCGAGCGTCAGAGACTGGCCATCCGCCGAAAGGACGCCGCCCTTCTTGCCGGACGCCTGTTCCTTTTCCGAGGCCAACTCGGCGTGGAGTCGATGCCACAGCGGCCCCCAATCGACAGAGACGCCCAGATCAAGGGTATCAATCCCACAGGCGAGGAACTGCCAATCTCCCACTCCTGTAAAGTGGGCTAGGCGTGTTACAGACAACGCCTCGCCCGAGGAAGCCGGAACGCCCTCGGCGGCAGGCGTGGATAGAATTGTGGGGGCCGGTGGTTCGTTGGGTGGTTGCATGGTGCGCGGAATCTAGCGGCACCCCACCCGCATTCATGGGACACGCTTTCGGCAAACCATGTCCCACGCCTCAACCGACTGGTCCTTCTGCGCGCGCATGATGGCCTTGCGAAACGTTTCGTTCGCCTTCGGCAAGTCCTCGTCTACGAGTTTCCCCTGGTCGCGGGCAGCCGCGTCGAACAGGTCGCGGAGATCGTCGAGTTGCAGCAGGACAATGGAGCCCAGCGGACAAGCCGCGAATTGTCGCGACAAACGGAATAGCTGCGCGATGGTTCGCAGTTTCTGAGCCTTGATGGTCGTTGTTAGCGGCTTGGCGGCGACCGCCTGGCCGACGAGCCGACAAGCATCCGTCTGGCCTTGGAGCTTCCAGCGCTCCCACTGATCGACTACTCTGGGAATCGACAGGAATCGCGCATCAATGCGGGCCAACTTCTCGAACGCCTGCACGTCACCGGACACGGCCCGCGTGAAGAGCGTGTTCGCTGACTGCCCGTACAAGGCCCAGCAGGGCCACCAAACCCGGAAGAAAAACTGCACTTCCGGGGTCTGCATCTTGGCGTCTTCGGGAACCACAGGTTCTGCGCCGCGGCGAAGTTCTTCGAGGTGCGCAGCCCATCCCTCATTCATCGCTTCTAACGCGAGCGCCCATTGTCGTTTCCAGTCTTCGGACGCTTGCAACTCGCTCAGCGCCAGTCGGACTAATTCGGGAGTCGATCTTCGCAGTCCCCGCACCGAGACCGCCAACGACCGGGCGAACGTGCCGATTCCCGAGAGATCGGCATGATCGCAGATCGGGAGCAGCAGCGAGTTTCCGAGCCGCTCAAAGAGGCGATCTCCGCGCCGATAGAGCCGCTCCCACACGTCCGCTGGCGGCGGCGGCCCGAGTTCTCGAATCCGTGGGCCGTTGGCGATCTCAATCGCTGTCTGCAGTTCGCCAGCCACGCTCGCCATTTCGTGCGCGAGAATCAGCAATGGCACTGGCACGCCTCGCGTCTTCTGCGCTTGCCCCCAGGCGATGAGGTGCGCATGGCATCCCCGTGACGGTTTCAGAGGGGTTACGGACAACTGTTTGCTAGACCGGCGCTGTTTTCCCTGCAAAGATGACTTCGTTCGTTGCTGTGGCATCGGAAATTCCTGCTGGCCGCCCCCCATGAGTGCTTGTACCTCCGCTGGCGGAATCGGCCAAGTTCTCTTCCGCTGCCATCGATTCTCCGGTGCAGCTTCGGTCGCCTCCGGGCAGGGTCGCTGCGGTCTCCCTCGTCCTCGCGGCCCCGCCCGGCGTCTCCGTCGCCGGTCCGGGCCGCGCATTGAGAGAGTCAACGACTCATCCCCGCAGCCAGCCTCATTCGGTCGCCGCGAACGGCCCAGGGCAGCCGCGTCGGGATGCACTTGGGGGATCCCAAATCGCGGCGACCGAAGAGGCCAGCCGCTCCCGTCACGGGCTTTCCATCTCGTTCACCAGTACGTGCCACAGGCTGGGGATCGACTGGCGGTGGTCGGCTTGGATGTAGAAGCTTTGGCTGCCGGCGTGCGGGTTAACCCTCCGCTCCAAGCCTTGACGCGGTCTATTACGCGGCGTAGCGTGACCGCGTCTCTGGGCACTCGCCCTTCTCTCCCTTCTCGCCTCATCGTCGTTCGGTCCGGATCGGCATTTCTCAGTTCTGGAGAAAGTGGACCATGTCTCTCTGCGACTGGCTGGGCGGATTGCGTCACGGTTTGATGCGGGGACATCGCGCGCGGCAATTGCAACGGCCGCGGAAGCGCCGAGGCGGGTGTCCCAGCCACATACCAGTCGTGGTTTGCGGCCTTGAACCCCGTCGACTGCTGGCCGCCCCCGTGGCGGTGAACGATAACGCTTATCAGGTCGTTCACGACCGCACGCTCGGCGGGTCGACTGTCTTGATGAACGATTACGACATCGATACGAGCCATTCCTTGCTGACAGCGGCTCTCGTCAGCAACGTCTCCCACGGATCGCTGACGCTCAACTCGAACGGCACTTTCTCCTACACGCCGGATACGCACTGGACCGGGACGGACAGCTTCACTTATCAGGCTTACGACGGGACCAGCTACAGCAACACGGCGACCGCGTCGATCAGCGTCTACAACACGGCCCCGAGCGCCGTGGCGAACAGCTACACGGTGGTCATGGACACGTTCGACAGTACCACCTTCACGGGGGGCAGCCTGCTGAGCAACGACAGCGACGCCAACGCGGACACGCTGACCGCGAGCCTGGTCTCCGGACCGTTGCACGGTTCGGTCACCGTCAACAGTAATGGCCACTTCGTGTACACGCCGACGAGCGGCTATCTGGGGACCGATTCGTTCACCTACGCGGCCAGCGACGGTCTCGCCTCGACCAATGCGACCGCGACGCTGAATGTCACGTCCCCGTTCAGCGCGCAGATCAACGCGCCCAACGAGGCGTTCGCCGGACTTCGCTCGCACGGGGCGTTTCAGGCGTCCGATCTGACGGGTGAAGTTCGCGCGAGTCACGCGCTGACCGGGGGGCACGAACTGATCTACTCGTCGGTGACGGCGGCCTTGCAGCCGATCGTCGCCGTCGAGACCTCTTATCTCGGCGGCCCGCCTTACCCGGCGCCGGACATGATTGAGGTCGAACTGACCTTCGACGGCACAACACTCGATACGCAGTATTTCAACGATGACGGCCTGATCAGCGGCCGGACGCTGCGGTTCGCCCTGCCGGTGGACGCCAGCGCGCTGGCCACCGGCCGCTATGAGTACAGCATGACGGTCACCGCCCATTACGGTTCGTCGACTGTGGGGCGCGAGTTCACCGGCTATCAGTCCATCGTCAACCGTGCGGACAGTGCGTTCGGGGCCGGCTGGACGCTGGCGGAGCTGGACCAATTGGTGATCGACACCGGCGGCGTGCTGTGGGTCGGCGGCGCGGGGGGCACCGGCTGGTTCGCCGAGTCCGGCGGCGACTACACCAGTCCCGACGGGCCGCTCGCCTTCCATACTTTGGTCGAGAACATCGACGGCACCTTCACGCTGACGGACAAGTTCGGCAACGCCGCGAATTACACATCGACCGGTCGGCTGACGTCCCGTGTCGATCGGAATGGCAACACCGTCACCTACGCTTACGACACGTCCGGCCGGTTGACGACGATCACCGACCCCTTCGAGCGGACGACCACGTTCAGTTACACCAGCGGGAAGGTGTCGTCGATCACCGATATCGCCAGCCGCACAACCACGCTCGGCCGCGACACCGGCGGTCGGCTGACCACCGTCACCACGCCCGATCCCGACGGGTCGGGATCGCTGGCCGCGCCGGTCACCAGCTACGGCTACAACTCGTCCGACCGGCTGACGAGCGTCACCGATCCGCTCAGTCATGCCACCACCATCGCCTACGGGTTCGCCGGCCGCATCAGCACGGCGACGTTCGCCGACACTCAGACGAAGACGTTCGCGGCAGCGGAGACGCTGGGGGTCGTCGACACGTCGGCCGGCGTGGGAACCACCACGTCCAATCTCGCCGACCCGTGCGTGCTGGAGTACACCTCGTCGTTGACGACCAACGAACTCTCGCTCCAGCAAAAGTCCACCTTCGACCGCTTCGGAAACTTGTTGTCGTACACCGATCCGCTCACTCACAAAACCACCTGGGAACGGGACGCCAACGGCCTGGTGACCGAGCTGACCCAACCCGATCCCGACGGCGGCGGGTCGCTCGCCGCGCCGGTCACCGCCTACGAATACGACTCGACCGGCAACCTGATTCAGGTCACGTACGCCGACGCCTCGGTCGAGACCTGGACCTACGACGGCGACCTCAACCTCCCGCTGACTCACACCAATCCGCTCGAACAGACGACCGAATACACCTACGACACCGCCGGCAACCTGCTGACCGTCACCGATCCGCTCGACAACGTCACGACCTACGACTACAACAGCCGCGGACAGGTGACGAACGTCACCGCTCCCGACCCGGACGCCGGCGGGTCACAGGCCGCGCCGGTCACCAGCTTCACCTATGACAGCGATGGCCGGGTGACGGCGATCGAAAACCCCGACAGCACCGAACGCGCCTTCACGTGGGACTCGGCCGACAACTTGCTGACCGTCACCGACGAACTCAGCCGCGTCACCACCTACGTCTACGACGCGCTTGATCGGCTGATCTCGGTCACCGCCCCCGACCCCGACGGCAGCGGCTCGCTCACGGCCCCGGTCGCCAGCTTCGTCTACGACGCCGCCGGCCGGCTGACCAGCCAGACCGATCCGCTGGGGTACGTCACCAGCTTTGGGTACGATGTCCGCGACCGGCGGACCACGGTCACGCTGCCCGATCCCGACGGCAGCGGGTCGCTCGCGGCCCCCGTCACCACCTCCGCGTACAACGCCGCCGGCTGGCTGACCAGCGTCACCGACCCCCTCGGCTTCGTCACCAGCTACGGCTACGACAACGCCGGCCGGATGACCAGCGTCACCCAGCCCGACCCCGACGGCTCCGGCTCGCTCACGGCCCCCGTCACCGGCTACACCTACGATTATCTCGGCCGGGTGACGCGAATCACCGATCCGTTAAGCAATCACGTCGACTTCACCTACGACGCGCTCGGTCGGCGCGCGTCGACCGAGCGCGTCGTAGGTGAAGT
>Ga0163151_10007426_pt1 | contig 12803 bp, 11 predicted proteins | sample OliLakLV19MP5IB2_FD_145596 | JGI IMG/M metagenome (GOLD analysis project Ga0163151, IMG submission 145596) | Freshwater microbial mat bacterial communities from Lake Vanda, McMurdo Dry Valleys, Antarctica - Oligotrophic Lake LV.19.MP5.IB-2 | ecosystem: Environmental > Aquatic > Freshwater >...
CCCCTTTACGCTGGAGGCCCTGACCGCCCAACCCTTACCCGATGTCTCCCAGTGCCCGGTTTACTCGTGGGCGGGACCCGCACCGGTTCCGCAAAACACGCGACACCCCTTGCGTAACTGAGCGGTCGTGCGTCTTGATGTTCATTTGATGGTCCGTCGCCGCCGAATCCGACCCTCAGGTTATCACAAAGGTTATGACGATGAACTGTCCGTTACAAGGGCTCCCAGTAGTTTCAAAGACGAGATCTGGGCTTCGGTCAGGCCTGAAACACCTGTGATGTCCATGCCCTCATATGGGTTAAGTCGGCGCAGTCTAGGCAGGCATTTTCCTGTGGCCGTATCCCAGATTCGAATACTTAACCCCTACACCGTCTCATGCGCTCGGTTCCTCACCATTTCCTAATACGAGCGGCCCGTACCGCGGCCTTATCTCGAACCGATGCTGATTTTGCCTTACCACCTCTTCTAGTTTCAGTAGATTCTCCCATTGGTCCTCAGCCTGGCCACGAAGTATGCGCGCCACGGGGTCATCCGAAGCGTCGCCGATAAGGCCATAGGCAGACTGCACAAGGAGTTTCGCGTCCGCCGGGTCGCCTTGCAGGATGAACCTATCATCCTCGGTCGAGTGGTCAAGCATGATTTTGCTCATCTCTAGATATGATTGTGCCAACTTAGAGCGGTTATAGTCCGACTTATCGCCCTGATTGTATCGAATGCCTCTAATTGTAGACGCACGAAACATCTGCCAGAAGGCGTAATACCTCGTGGACTCATCGCTGTTGTTAAATTGGTCAAGAATCGATGCAGTGGTTGCTTGGCTTTCCAGGTGCTCGGCGATTGGCAGGAGGTCAATCGGAAAAGCCTGGTCGCGCGCTGTAGATTCCCTGAGCGTGCGCCTCGTTTCGATTGGCACGCGGGCAAGCTGTCGAATTCGGTCCAACAAGTCGGCGACCATCGGGGAGTCTGAGAAGTATTCCCTGTGCAGGGAGTCAGCCCAAATGCAACGGGGAAACATCTGAATCAAAGGGTCGCTGTCGATCAACTCAAATGGGCTATGCAGAGGCGGCAATACCAGCACCGTTCGGTCCCAGCGCCCGGCTTCATAGATCATTTGCAATTCAGTGCGCACACCTTCGCCCAACATTAGCGGCTCCGAAACGATCAAGTCAGCATGGGGGATCAGCCCCTTAACGATCTCTGCCCACTGGTCAATGTTGAGCAACAACGCTGGCGCTTCACGGCGCATCCGCGAGCTGCTGAAATCGTACGCAATCGTATTGTGTTCCTGCAGCGCAATTACTTCAACCTCTGAGGGAAGTGCGTCTCGCAGCGCGTTTTCGGTCAACTTCGGGCCAAATTCGGACGGTCCGTGCAGCACATCTACACCGTACTTGCGGAAGTAAAGCGCGAACGGCATTCCTTCGTTGTCATACGCCTCCAAGGCCCTAGTTGCGGCCGCATGGATGTCTAGTCTGGCAGCTTTGCCACGCGCACTTGAAGCAGATGGTCGGCGCGTCTCGGGCTTTCGAGGCGACTGACGGGGCGGCGGTGCGTCTTGTTGCAGCCTCTCCAGGACGTGGTCTGGCACCGTTCGTCCTAGATCTTGTAGCACTGTGACAGCCTTACGCGCAGTGGTCCAGTCACTTCCGAGATTCGCACCATCGATTGTGGATGTCCCGTATAGGGCTGCTTCCGCCGCATTTCCTGCCTCTTCTCGACGTCCCAACTCCATTAGCGCGTAGGACCGCACTAGCTGAAGGTCCGTCCAATGCAGGCCAAGGCCACAGGCCTCTGCCCGTGGAAGGTAGGACGCCGCCAAAGCCAGCCGCTCGGACGAATTCTCTAGCTTCGCCTCCATAAGGACGGCCAGTTCACATTCCGCGGCGCAGTCGTCTCGCTGTTCGGCGGAATCGCGCAACGAGACAGACAGCGTGTCAGCTTCTTCCGCGGACCCGGCCGAAATCTCAGCCCGCAACAGCAGAGTGAGCAGTTCTCTCCCGGCTAAGGTCTCTGCATCGACCAAGGCGAACGATCGGAGGTCGGCGAATCTGCCTTCCACTAGAGCCAGAATCGCAGCGAGGCGACCACCGACCAACTGCTCCAGTTTCACTTCTCCAGACGGGCCCCCGATGGGAATAATCGAAGCAGCATTGAATTCGGCGATTGATCGCCTGGCATAGTCGTGAATGGAGACTAGATCGTCAATTAGCCGCTGGAGTTCCGCTGAATTGCTATGACGCAGATAAATTCTTGCCATTGCGCTAGCTGACCAGTCATACGCATCCATGACTTCGCGCACGGCGAACCCTTCCTTTTGCCGCAATCCATCGCGGGCGTTGTTCCAGCCGGTTTCGCACCAATGCATTGCCGTGCGCAGGTTTCCAGACATTACATATGCCTGCGCCGCATGAGCGGCAAGAACCGCCGCGTCCCACCGTGGCCGATCATTTGGCAATAACTCATAGGCCGAGGTAGCTGCTAGTGTGCTCGCTCGGGCATCACCGCAACAAACGGCGAATTGGGACCAGTCATTCATTACCGCCCAGCAGCCATCCAAGTCTCGGAGTATGGGTGAGACCTCGTCCGGTCCCAATCCTTCATTCAACAAGCGACACAGCTGTGCCCCAAAATGATCACGCCCCTCTCGATGCAGACGCTTGAAGTTGCCCAAGGAATACCAATACACGTTGAGCGCTTCGTCGAAATCGGCTTTGTCAATGAGCAAGTGGAACAGCCGCTCCGGATCAGATTTGTTCTGCTGCAAGTTTTCAATTGCGACCGCGCGAATGGACCCGGCACGTGTTGCATCAGAAAGGACCAAAGCTCGAACCCAATCGGGCGCCTGGTAGCTCACGTGGTTCACACGCGTCACCAGGCTTAAACTTGCTAGGTCGTTCAGCACGGGCCCAATGGAAGGTTCGTCAATGCCGCTTATGCGCTGTATTGCTGCTGAATCGAATGCGCGTCGGCTGAGCGCTGCAAACTCCAGCACGCGCAGTTCGAGAGAGCCGGATGGGGGCAACAATAGAGGCCCGACGTCTGTTGCCTCTATCAGATTCGTGATGGTGAAGGAGTCCTCAGGCAGCCAAGCCGGGGGATCAAGCCTTGACGTCACGATGATATTGACGCCCGGTAAGGCTTGTTGGCAGGCTGCGAGCAGCAACTGACGGAATCTGCAATCGATTATGTCGCCCGTTCTGTGTCCGACGGTCTGTTGAAGGGCGTCGAGGGCATCGATAACCACAAGGCCTCGGTCCGCCGCAAATTGGAGCAATAGCTTGGCTGTTAGCCGCTGCCGATTTGCCCGAGTTCCTGCCTCAGTGAGCGCATCATCCGGTTGAAATGCGGAGAGCCGGAGCAAGCCAGCCTGGGCTGACGCGCGTCGCACTTCGGACTCAACGGCAATGGTTTTTCCGCAGCCGGCAGGACCAGATACCCATAGTAGAGGCGTCAGTCGTTCGACGAGCCATCGTTCTATAGTTGCCATATGTTCTTTACGCGTTTGTTGGGTAGCGGGGCCGCTGTTGAAGGTAGCCGAGTTTAGTCTGGCAGGTCACTCGCATCGCGGGCAGGCTCGCTGCGCGTGCCTGTCTCTATGGTCGTCAATTGGTCAAGCAAAGCGATAACCTTTTCCGCTTGCTCCTTGTCGCTTTCGGTTTCACCGAGCGGAAGCGATTCGTAGGGTGTGGAGGCCTGCCGCTTCCACCGGTTTACTAAAGCCTCTGGAATGGTGACAGTGCCGTCCGTATTCTGCACAGAAACGCTAAACAGATATTCCATCCAATGGGTCCAGATGGCGTGCTGCAATGCCGCCATTTGTTCTCGCAGGTCACTTCGATGCCATTGACTCATGAAAATATTTCCTCGCCTCACCCCAACGGCGGGCGGTCACACCAAACGTGCGCTAGAAGAAGGTAATCGCCAGACCGCCGGCCAGATACAATACGGCAAATAAAATTGGGATCATGCGCTCGGTGGAAGTCAGGGGTGTGAATATGCGTGGGTTCTTGCCTTGACCCAGTGCGTTCCATTCAGCCGCTACAAACGGGCGAGCTGGCAGGCGACTCTCAAGCGCGTCGATAACCAGAAACTTGGCCGTATTCAGCTGCCGATAGGATCTTATCAGGTGAAACCAATAGTAACAGAGAACCAGCACGGCTCCCAAGGGCACAATGATCAGCCAGCGTGGCTCGAGGCGCGCGCCTTGCGCATAGATAAAACTTAACGCTGTCAGCAGAAACGTATTAACCGACAAGAAGAACGTGTTCGCCTGGCCCCGCCGATCGCTGATCTGTTGCGAGGAACCAACATAGATTTTGTAGAGCTCGAGGATGTGGTCGTTGTACTGTTTTGCGTCGGAATAGGACGTGGGCGTGATATGTTGGTTCCATAGTTGATCGCCTAGTTGCGATCCTGCGGTCGGCGCCGGTACCGAGTTAGGTTGAGCCATAGCTTACTCCTGCGGGCGGTTTTCAGATAGGTCCTGGATCAGGCGCTGCATGATCACGGCATACGGCGGAAGGCTTGATCGCTCTGCCTTTAGGCTGAACGTGTCGTTGGTCTGAGAGTATCCATGTCTTTCCAACATGTCAAGCACTTCCTGGTCAAAGACGCGGATGTTCCGATTTTCATCCAGTGTCAGGAAGTGAGCGTCATCGATTGTGCTCCCAATCACGTAGATCGGCGCTCCACGACGGATGGATTGGAAGGTTTCTAAGACCTGCCAGAACTTGCTTTTATCGCCAATCATAACCAGTCCCGCCGGGCGACGATCCCGGATGAGACGATTAAGACTCAATTCTTCAGCGTGAATGAGCGTTACATAGCCTGACTTCTCTAATAGGTCAAAGGAGCGGGCATAGTGTTCTTCCATGTCAAGGGTTCGATAATATACAAGCGGGCTGCGAAGTTCGCGCTGCTGGCTGTCTGTGCCACCCTCGGCTGAGCGAGCACTGAGGTACTCACCGCCAACCATGCTCAATAGGAGGCCTAACGCCGGCTGGCCGGAGAGGGTAATTTGCCATCCACGAGCAAACGCAGCGCGTGCCAGACTCAGGAGCGCCTCATTCACCCGGGAGTTCAACGCCTGGTCCACCTCTTCAGCATTTTCTTTCTCCGGGAAATCAGCAATGATTAGCAGGGTTTGACTGAATTGGGGCTGGGTTGCGTGAAGAACGGAAGGGCTCATAGGGCGCCTTGGGCCATTTGTTCGGCCGCGTCCTGCAGAAGCCCCTCATCAAATCGCTCGATCCTACTGGTAGATGCGAGCCAGCTTATCTGTTGGTTTCGCGCCATATCGACAAGCCCTGGACCAATGATTACCCCCTTTGCGGGCGCAGTCAAGTTGGTATCAACGGTGTGAAAATCGTTCAATTCCGAAGTCCGCGTGGTAAGCAACACAGCATACTCTTTGCCAATGGTTGGAGGCGCAGCTTGAACCCGCATTAGGCCACCTGTCCCCACTTGGGGCGCGAGAGCCCCCGCGGCCAAAAGCGCCCCTCGCAGATTGTCGCTCATTATCTGGCGACGTCTAATGAGCGCTCTGCCATGCTCCTTGTCGATCCAAGCAAGCACTCGGCCTAAGCTGCTGGCCTCTAACTCCAGACTTGGATCGTCGCCAACAAAGTCCGAGGCCTGCAAGGAAAACCGAATCCCTTGGTTATAGGCTGGCGTTGGAATACCTAACATATCAGGAGCCCCGGGCAATCCAAGTGCCAGAATACCTAGGCGCAGTTGCTTAGCTGTGGCGATCTCAAATGGCACCCACACTGATTGAGGCAATCCCGACGACTCCAGCAACAGGACTGTGGCCTTGTCGCGCAGTTCCTGCTCTAAACGCAACTTGAAATTGACCCCGGGCACCGATCGAAAACGATCCTGATACACGTCGAAGTTCTTGTGAGACAGGCTGTCAAACAACTGGTCGCACAGCCTCTGCGTGTCCTGCCGGCGGTAACTGATAAATATCCTGGATTCCCTCGACGTTAGTTCGACGCTGCCAAGCAGTTGGGGAACGAACTCAACAGGCGTTTGGGACCAGAACGAGACGTTCTGGAGTTTCAGAGAGGGCGGTAAAAGGGTGGTCGGATCAGATCCTGCCGGCAAGAGCGAGATCACGGAGTACGAATCGTCCCGAGACATCCATACATCGATGCCTCCTCCAGCAGGAAATGGGGTTGAAGAGTCGCCGACTACAATCAAGAGTTTGTGAGCGGTCGCGACATCATGTGCATGGCAGTCAAACAGGGACCCGCACAGTCCCGAGCATGGGACAGCTACCGGAGTTGCGCCGCCGACGCTCAGTAATTCCGCCTCAAGCGCCCATCGCAAAGTCTCGGCATTTCGAAGGGAATCGGTTGAGCCATTCGTTAGCAACACAATCAGGCACGGATTCACTACGGGAAACCCGGCAAATCCCTGGCAGAATAAATTGCCGCGGCCCTGATCTGTTTGAACAATGATCTGAACTCCGCTTCGGAACCCAGCCATTTCGTCCTCCCCTTGTGTGATGTTGCCCGTCCTACGTCTTCCGACCTTTCGTGACCGGCTGAATGCTATGGAACATGATGTTTGTCCACCATTCATATCGCCAATGGAGCACGACCGCTAGTGGACCTCGACGGCCGGGGAGTAGCCCTGGCAGGTATCCGTGGTCGCAACCACGCTCTACCGAGGCCACCAAGACTGCTGGTTTCCCAACTAAGCCTAGCTTACCGGCCGCACCGAGTCAAGCCGACTTTGGAGAGTTGCTGCTAGGGAAGGGTATCGGTTCGGACCAAATGGGACCAGGCTGGTCCCGAGTTTTTGGACGCTCGCACCCTGATCAGATTATGTGGAGACCGTGATCCAGAGCATGCCGTGCACCCATAAAATGATTACCACCTTGGCTTCGAGCGGTTGCCGTTTCACTTGGGTCCAGATAATGTCTCAGAACGTGGTGTAACTTGACAAGAAAGGTCACTAGTGCCTCTATAGGATTACCACACCATCCACAGAGGATGTATCGATCAAAAAAGTTACGAGCGTCATGTCTTCCAAGGCTTGGCACAACGGCCTGCTAATTGTGTGCGCCGGGGTAACTGGTGGCGACATTGGCGGTGAGACCAGCCCATAACCATTCTGGCCGCATCTCTTTCGTGTATTCATGGCACAATTGATCCTGAGGGCGCATCTAGAGCGCAATCCGCGTTACCTTGCTTTTGTCTCGGTCTCTGTAAGGTGACTTATGGAAATAGACCCTAATCTCGATCAACTGGCGACATCCTTAGCCAACCTCGGCAAGCGATGGTGGTTTTTTGCCGTCATGGGGCAGTTTGCCGTAATTATCCTAGGCATGGTGGGCGCAGTCTGGGGCCAGGCGGCTTGGCCGCTTGTATTGATAGCCGGTGGACTATCTATTCTTGTTGGCTTTGTCCAATGGCGTGCCGACCGACTGAAGCGCGCGGCGGATACGGTTAGGCGCAAATTTGAAATGCACAATGGCCTCGGCTGGCCAGTATCGACCAAGGACCTGTCTGACGTCTTGGCGACAGTACCACGGGATATTCGTGACAAAGTGTATCTCCCATCCGAACGGGATTTTTTCGCTTCTAAAGCTGCTCAATCTCCCCAGCGTATCCTGGCCAACCTTGTTGAGAGCAGTTGGTGGTCAAAGCACCTAGCTGGCGAAATGGGGCTGTATGCCGCGGCCCTATGCTTGATAATCGCCGGTATTGCTGTGGCCATACTCATTGCTTCCATGCAGGCAGGGCTTGGCCAACCTGTATTAACAGCGATTGCCAAGATGGCAACATCCATTATCGTGTTTCTCTTCGCTGGCGGCTATTTTCGGCTGTCGTTTGATTACCAACGGTTTTCTCGTGAAGCCGAGCGGGTTGAAGATCGGGCACTGGCGCTCTCGGAGCGACCTGACCTAACGGAGGTTCAGGCCATCAGCCTCCTACATGACTACCAAATTGCCCGAGCAGGGGCGCCGGCTATCCCAACCTGGACGTTCAGTTACACTGAAGGGTGTCGCATTCTGACGTGCTATTCTGAGCTGGAAAAGTAACCCATATCTATACCCGTCGTCGTCGCGGCTGTGGAGCTTGTGGGCAATTGGCGCTCTTCCAATTGTCCACAAATCCACAGCCCGATAATCGGGCACCGCGGCCCTGGCTCAGGATCGCCAAGGACACCAGCATGACAACACCGAAAGTGAAACCGGCGCAGCGCTTGACGGCGCAGCGCAAGCTAGAGCTCTACCAAGCCACCCGCGCCCCTGAGGCGCCGGTGGGCGAGATCTTACGCCAATACGGGTTGCACCTGGATGATCTGCGGCAGATTGAGCAGACCATCGAGAGCGCGGCACTCGCCGCCTTGAAAGTGCATGGCCGTCATGGGCGCTTGCCAACCGATGTCACGCCCGAACGGTTACTACGGTTAGAACAAGAACTGACCGAGAAGACGCGCGCCTTGGCCGAGCTGAGCGTGGCCTTCACCGTGCTCGAAAAAAAAGATCGCGAGGAGTCCCGGCTCGCGCTGCCGGCCGGCCGGTCGCGGCGGAGACGCGCCCGATAACCCAGCACCTGATTCTGGGCAGGTGTGTTGGACTTGGTGGCCGAGGCCAAAGCCCAGGGCTTGCCCGAACAGCGCGCCAGTGCGGTGCTGCAAGTCAGCCCGCGCACGCTACAACGCTGGCGTGAGCCGGCTCGCCCCAAAGCACCCGCTGCCCCACGCCCGCGGCCGGTCAACGCCCTGACCCGCGCGGAAGCTGCGGCGGTGGTGAGCGTCATTAAGTCGCCGGCGCACGCCGACCAGAGTTGCCGCGAGCTGGCGCTGAGCCTGGAAAATGCCCCCGAACAAGCGGTTTCGGTGTCACCGGTGACGGTCTGGCGCTACCAAGTGGCCCTCAACTGCAATGGCCCGCGCGGGCGGCAGACCAGCCAGCGCCATGGCCCAGCACCCGACACGGAGTGGGTGATTGGCCCGAATAAACTCTGGGACTGGGATGTGACCGTTCTGCGCTCCGGTGAGGCGGGTGTCTTCTGGTACCTGTACACCCTGCTGGATCACTTCAGCCGCAAGGCCGTCGCTTGGCTCATTGACGAGCGGCTGTCCAGCGAGTTGGCCCAGCGTCTGTGGGATCACGGCTTGGTCAACGAGGGCCGCCTGGACCTGTCGCACACCGAATGGCCGCAATCGCTGAGTGATCGCGGCGCGCCCATGCGCTCGCACTCCACGCGCCATTTCTTCAAGAAACTCGGCATCGGCCAGCTTTTCAGCCGGCCGCGCACGCCCAATGACAACCCCAGGATCGAAGCGCATTTTGGCACGATCAAATCCCAGCCGGTCTATCCCGGTTACTTCGCCGACGTCCCGGCAGCGGTGACCTACTTCACCGGCTTCTACGTCTGGTACAACGACCAGCATCCGCTAACCACCTTGGGCATGCTCACCCCCAACCAGGTCCACACCGGCCAAGTGGCCAGCCTGCTCGCTGCGCGCCAGACCCACCAGGCCGAGGCATTCACCGCCCGCCGCGCCGCAGGCCATGCCCCATTCACTTTGGAGGAATTGATCGCCCAACCCTTACCCGATGTCTCCCAGTGCCCGGTTTACTCGTGGGCGGGACCCAACCCGGTCCCGCAAAATACGCGACACCACTTGCGTAACTGAGCGCTGGATTTGGACGCGTCGGGAACAAGATCTAAATCACGCCTGGCAGGCACGCACAAAATAGCGCTTATCCTCGACGACGCTTCTTCTTAGCTACCATACTTTGGAAATCCCTGCCCAAAGACAGCCTGCCAAAGCGCTATGGCTGTTTTGTCGTCATCCTTGCTTTTGGCTAGCAGTGCTGCCTGAGCATAGCCTGCAGCTTCCTGCATAGCCGCTTGCACTTTCAACTTCGTCTCGTTCGATAGGTCTGCATCAAGGTTAGGCCCCAATCCTTTGGGATCGGCACAGGGCATCAAGAGATAGCTTGGGGCAAAGTCGAAGAAATACTTAATGCCCGGCCCCAGGTCCGTGATCTTAGAAGCATAGTCAAATACTTTCAAGACGATAGCTTCAAAGTAATAAGATTCTAAGCGTGGTTTGTGCACGCGGTTGTTCCAATACTTGAGTAGTCTGATGATTGGCAAGAGTTCGCCATCATGTTGCCTATTAACGCGAGACACAGCCTCCCCATCTTTCCGGGGATCTGTTCGGATCCAGTCACCGCGTCCATTTGGAATAAGATAGTACAAGGTCTCACTCTGGCCGGATGTGGCAATTGGTACCGCTGGAACAATGTCAAATGCCCAGCTATATGACGCAAGGTCAAGTGTTACAGCCTGCATACTCTTCTTAATATCTGCTTTTCGATAGTTCGGGACGGAGGCAAGCGCTGACTTGAGCTTGTTGAGAATTTTGGTCGAGTTGACATACCCAGACTCATCGGGAAAGATGGCCAAGGGGGCACTGTCCGCTCTGATTTTGAGCCAGTAATTGTATCCCCCATTCGGTGACAGAACCGCGCTAGTCCCCATTCCATTAAGCAGAATGAGAAGATCGATGTCGTTGAGTGGCTGGATCTTTGTCTTGCGGGCGAACGATCCGTAGGGAATGTAATTGCCGGTGAGTTTTGGGAACTCCCGGTCAGTGCGACCGAGCTCCACAATTTGCTGCACCAAGTAGTCGCGGCTATTGCGGGCAGTGCCGGATACATTTGGGTCAAGATCTACGAGCGTCTCTCGAAATTGATTGAAGGCAACCCAAACAGTGTATGGCACGATTTAGATCTCCTCCGCAAGTGTAAGGCGCGCTATTGCTCGAACTGCTTCCACAATGCGATAGCCTTGTGCTGGCTCTCGCTCAAATCTGCGTGTATATGACGCAGGAGTCTGTCCTTAGTCCGGGACGGAAGTGGCGACGCCACCGCCATGAGCAACGAAAGGAAGGGCGCCGCGCTAAACCGCCGCCGTGAGCAGCCAGTTCCGCAACTGGGCCCCCGTGACACCGCGCAACCCCTCTCGACGCCAAATTGGCTTCCCAGGATTGCAGTCGGAATACGCCCCATCCCGTACCAGATAAATCCCTGATTGATCCACGACGAGGCAGACGCCTGATGGCTTGACCGAACGCCGCGTGTCGCGGCCGGCGCCCAGCGTGGGTACAATCTCATCCACATTAACATAGCGCGCAACCTGTGCCAGAAGGTTGGGCTCGGCCAAGAGGTTGAGTTTGGCCTCAACTGGAATCCACCGGCCGCCCACGCGGACGAAATAGTCGGAAATGCCGCCGGTCTTCACGGCGTTCCGTAGGCAGTGGCACTCCGCCAGCAGCGGCGTGCCAGGATCCTTAATCTCGTCCAGCATGTAGTCCAGCAAATAAGCCCGCAACTGCACCTCGTGAATGAATCGTGCCTCGGGCGCGCAGGCGACCTGGCGCCAGTTCGTTTCGCCAACAGAACGGAAGCTTTGCTGGTTGAGGCGCGTCTGGTGCAGGAAGCCGGGCAGGGTGTTGTGCTCGGCCAGCAGCCGACGTACCCCATCAAACTGCGGGCCGTACAGGGGCGTGATGGTGCCCTGTCCGATCTTGACGTACTCAGCCAGTCGCTCGGCTGGCAGCGGTGACGGGAATATGTAGACGTCGGCCAGCGGCGCAAAGAAACGGCCGTCAAAATGCGAAGGCTGGCCAGCCTGGTACTCAGCCGCACCGGCGACGCACGCGCAAGCAAACAAGTTGCCGCCGTAGAGGTCGGCAAGTTGGACGGCGTGCGCCAACACCCGTGTGATCCGGTTCTGGCTCCCGTAGGACTGCTCGGCGCTCCGGTGTAAACTGGTTGCTCGTACCCTGGCCGTCTTGGTGTGGTAGAAGAACAGAATGTCCACCTCCGTCATCCAGCGCGGCGCCGACCACATCGTGCCGCTGGGCGGCGAAAACTCGAGTAGGGTGTCCAGGTCGGTCAACCCCTCGCCCACGTACTCGTTCTGCTCGACCATTTGCTCTACCGCGTCCAACGTGGTCGGGAAGCTGATGCTGGTTATGGCCGCCTGGACTAATCGGTCATCGGCAGGGTGGGCCGGGGTCATCCAGGATTCCCCCAGGATTGCTCGACCACCCGGCCAGCCTCCAGGTGCAGGAAGTGCGAAAACGGGTTCTCCGCGAAGGTGCCCTCTGGCTCCGCGACGAAAATCTGGTCGAAGCGCTGGCCAACGATCCCGGTGCGTACCAACTCCACAAACGCCTCGCGCCGCACACGATCAAAGCTGGCCACCGGCTCGTCCAGGAAGATAAAAGCCGGTGCCGCGCCCAGGCTTTGGGGCAGGGCGGCTAGGGCGAACCCCAGGCGCAGCGATAGGGCCATCTGGTCCTGTGCGCCGCCAGAGAAGACGTCACGCCGAACCATGCGGCCGAATCGCTCGTCCCAGACTTTGATCTGGAATGTGACGTCATCCAAGTCAAGGTCTCGGTACCGGCCGTTGGTGAGCTGCGGCAAGATCTGGCAGGCAAACTCTCGTGTGTCCGGCAGCAATCGGTCGATCACGCTGCGTTTGGCGCGCCCGATCACGTCGCCGGCCAACCGGCACACGCTTTGTTCACGGCGTAGCGCCGCCAGCCGCGCTGTCTCCACTGCCTCGTCGACGGCGGCCGGGTCGAGCGTGAGTTCTGCCTGAAGCCCTTGGCAGGTACCACGGTGTCGCGCCTCGGATACCTGGTGGGTCTGCACGATCGCTGCGAGGTCGGCTCGGGCGTCCGGATCGGGGTCGGGCAGATTGGGCAAGCGCGCGTGGACGGCTGCCGGCGATTCGGTCGCGCCGGGCTCGCAGCCCAGTTGG
>Ga0163151_10007427_pt1 | contig 12802 bp, 10 predicted proteins | sample OliLakLV19MP5IB2_FD_145596 | JGI IMG/M metagenome (GOLD analysis project Ga0163151, IMG submission 145596) | Freshwater microbial mat bacterial communities from Lake Vanda, McMurdo Dry Valleys, Antarctica - Oligotrophic Lake LV.19.MP5.IB-2 | ecosystem: Environmental > Aquatic > Freshwater >...
TCGTGCGCCAGGACGCCAGCGAGCTCGTCCTCGTCGTTCAAGAGGACGAGAAGCCCGCGGGTCACGTACACATGACCCGGAATCGCAAACGCATTCGGCTCCGGCGTGTCGACGACGTGGAACGCGTACGGCACGTCCGTGCGCGGCGATCGCGCGGCGAGCCGCGCGCCGATCGTGCGTACGTAGGCGGCGATCGCTGCGTCCTCGAGCAGTCCCATCTCCGCGGCTACCGTTTTCGCCTGCGCGCTCCCGAGCTCGAGCTCGGTCGAGCGCGACACCATGGCGAGCTCGGGCCGACGCGTGACGGGATTCACCGCGCAGCCGACGGCAACCGCGACAAGGCTCAGGCCGGCGGCGACGACCATGGCACGCGGGGAGCGCCGGCTGGAGCCGTCGGCACTGGCCGGCACGTCATGCGCGTGCGGCGTTCGGGTGTTCCACATGGGCGCGGAACTAGATCGGTCGTCCCGACGAACGCAAACGGATGACATGCGATCTCCCTCCGTGAGTGCGCAGCCGAAAAAATCGTCGCGTCTCACCTGTCGAGGGGATTGATTCGCGCCGCGTGTCGTCCGCATACTCCCGCTGTTCCGGTACTCCCACCTGTCGTTGTGAGGCCCGATCATGTTCCACGCGCGAATCGTTTCACCACGCGGCTCGCTCTACTTCGCGGCGGAAGCCACGCCCTACGATCTCGAGAATCTACGGACGCACGTCCACGACTTGCGGGCGCAGGCCGGTACGCGCGTCGAGTTCCGTATCGACCGCCCGAGCACCCAGGCCGCCTATCAACGCGTCTCGACGTTTCTGCAGGAGCTCGAGGCCGAGGGCGTCCAGACGACGTTCATGTTGTCGCCGCTCGTGCCCGGGGCGGGAAGCGGCGAGATACCCCCGCTCACTCGGCTCTCGCGTCGGCGGCACTGACGCGTCACTGCGGGAGACGCACGACGAATTCGTCGTGCGGAGCGCCGTCGGCGAGACGACGGCGGTGCTCGATCTCGACCTGGGTGTGGTGCAGGCGCGCCAACCCTCGGACGATGCCGATCACGAGCGCGGCGAGACCGGCGCGCGACGACGTGTAGTGCAGCACGAACCCGGCGGGCTTCAGGTCGGTGCACCAGAAGGTCGGCTGTCGCACGTGCGGATAGTTGAGCGAGATCTTCTCGTGCATGCGGTCGAGATTCAGCAGCACGTCGCGCAGCGTGCGTCCCGCCGTGGTGAGAAACCCGCCGTAGCCTTCGCGGATCGCGAACTCGACCCACTCCTCGCCGAGGGATTCGAGGAGCGCGTCCTCCGAGACGTCGAGCGCGCGGGCGCCGGCGGCCACCAGCCGATACGTGACGGCGTCGTCGTAGACGTTGCCGGCCACGAACGCGCCCGCCTCGAGGCCCGCGTCACGCGCCATCGCGACGAACGCCGGCTCGCCGATGCGATCTCGAATCACGGCCGCGAGCGCCTTGTTGACCAAGCCATCCATGAGGGGGTGGATCGCGCGCGGAAGCTAGCGCGATCGAGCGCGCGTGCCTAGGAGTCCCGCGAGCGCTCCGGCGATCGTGAGGATCAGGCGGCGCAGGGCGAGCATCCTGTCGACGATGGGCCTGGCCTCTCCTCGGGCGGTCATTGCACGGTGCAGGGCCGAGCATTGCATCCTGCAACGTAGCGGACCGACATCGTCAGCCCGCCCCCCGCCGATCCGTCGGTTTGCGCGCGGCACGCGCGATGCAGCGCATACCGTCCATGGACCTTCTCTACCTGGGAGTGACCGTCGGCTTCTTCGCGGTCTCGTTGGCGCTGGTCGAGCTCTTCGACCGCCTGTGAGGATGATCCCATGACGATCTTCTACGTGCTCGGCGGCGTCGTGAGCGTCGCGCTCTTCGTCTACCTCTTCGTCGCGCTGCTGAAACCGGAGCTCTTTTGATGACGGCGAACGCGTTCCTGCAAGTGGGAATCTACCTCGTGGTTCTTCTCGCGCTCGCGCAGCCCCTCGGGGGCTTCATGGCACGGGTCTACGACGGGAAGCCAACGTGGCTCGATCCCATGCTGCGGCCGGTCGAGCGCGTCGTCTACCGCGTCTGCGGCGTCGATCCCGACGAGGGCATGAACTGGAAGACGTACGCCGTCGCGATGCTGCTCTTCAATGCGGTCGGGATGTTGACCGTGTACGGCATCCAACGATGCCAGGGCGCCCTGCCCTTGAATCCTCGAGGCTTCGCGGGTGTGTCACCCGACTCGGCCTTCAGTACGGCGGCGAGCTTCGCCAGCAACACGAACTGGCAAGGCTACGGCGGCGAAACGACCATGAGCTACCTGACGCAGATGCTGGCGCTGACGGTGCAGAACTTCGTGTCGGCGGCGGCGGGGATGGCGACGCTCGTAGCGTTGATTCGCGGCTTCCGGAGCACCGCCTCGGCCGTGATCGGCAACTTCTGGGTCGACCTCACGCGGAGCGTACTCTGGATCCTGCTGCCGCTCGCGCTCGGGTTGGCGCTCGTGCAGGTCTCGCAGGGCGTCGTGCAAAACTTCAGCGCCTACCGGACGGTGCCGCTGCTCGCAGCAACGCCGGGCGCGGACGGCACGACCGTCACCGAACAGACACTGCCGATGGGCCCGGCGTCGTCGCAGATCGCCATCAAGCAGCTCGGTACCAACGGCGGCGGCTTCTTCAACGTCAACTCCGCACACCCGTACGAGAACCCGACGCCGCTCTCGAACTTCGTCGAGATGCTCGCGATTTTGCTGATCGCGACGGCGCTCTGCTGCACGTTCGGCCAGATGGTCGGCGACGCGCGGCAAGGATGGGCGGTGCTGGCCGCGATGACGGTCATCTTCGTGGCCATGCTCGCCCTCTGCGAGTGGGCCGAGTATCGCGGCAATCCGCGTCTCACGCCGCTCGGCGTCGACGCAATCGCCAGCGACCTTCAGCCGGGCGGCAACATGGAAGGCAAGGAAGTCCGCTTCGGCGTCGCCAACTCCGCGCTTTGGGCGACGGCGACCACAGCGGCGTCCAACGGATCCGTGAATGCGATGCACGACTCGTTCACACCGCTCGGTGGTCTCGTGCCGCTCTTCCTGATGCAGCTCGGCGAGGTGATCTACGGCGGGGTCGGCTCGGGACTCTACGGCATGCTGATCTTCGCCATCATCGCGGTGTTCGTGTCCGGCCTCATGGTCGGACGCACGCCGGAGTATCTCGGCAAGAAGATCGAGGCCTACGAGATGAAGATGGCGGCGGTCGTGATCCTGATTCCGCCGATCGTCGTGCTCGGCTTCACGGCCCTCGCGGTGCTGACCGACGCGGGGCTCGGCGGCCGTCTCAACAAAGGCGCCCACGGCTTCAGCGAGATCCTCTACGCGTACAGCTCGATGGGGAACAACAACGGGAGCGCCTTTGCCGGACTCTCGGCGAACGTCCCTTTCTACAATGTGACGGGGGGCCTCGCGATGCTGATCGCCCGCTATTGGCTCGCGATCCCGACCCTGGCGATCGCCGGCTCGCTCGCGAAGAAGAAGCACGTTCCGGCGGGCGCCGGCACGTTGCCGACCCACACGCCGCTCTTCGTCGCCATGCTGATCGGCGTCGTGATCATCGTCGGCGTGCTCACCTTCGTGCCCGCGCTCGCGCTCGGCCCGATCGTCGAGCACCTGATGCTCTTCCAGTGAGGACCACGACCATGTCGACCGGCTCCAAAGCGCGTCCCCTCTTTGATCTCGAGATTGTCCGCGGCGCGATCGGCGCGTCGTTCACCAAGCTCGACCCGCGCCACCAGGTGCGGAATCCCGTGATGTTCGTCGTGCTGATCGCGAGCGTGCTCACGACCCTGCTCTTCTTCCAGGCGCTCGGCGGCCACGGCGAAGCGCCCGCGGGGTTCATCCTGGCCGTCACGCTGTGGCTCTGGTTCACCGTCCTCTTCGCCAACTTCGCCGAGGCGATGGCGGAGGGCCGCGGCAAGGCGCAGGCCGACGCACTGCGGAAGTCGCGTCGCGACATCGTGACGCGGAAGCTCACGGCGCCGCCCGACAGCCGAACGTTTCGTCCCGCGAGCGCGACGACGGTCCCCACGACCAGCGCCGATCTCCGCAAGGGCGACGTGGTGCTGGTCGACGCCGGCGAGTTCGTCCCGAGCGACGGCGAGATCGTAGTCGGCGTCGCCTCCGTCGACGAGAGCGCGATCACCGGCGAGAGCGCTCCGGTGATCCGCGAGGCCGGCGGCGACCGGAGCGCGGTGACCGGCGGCACCCGCGTCCTCTCGGACTGGCTCGTGATCCGGGTCACCACCGACCCCGGCGAGACCTTCCTCGACCGCATGATCGCCATGGTCGAAGGCGCCAAGCGCCAGAAAACCCCGAACGAGATCGCCCTCAACATCCTGCTTGCCGGCTTCACCATCGTTTTCTTGCTCGCGACGGTGACCCTGCTGCCCTTCTCGATCTACGCGGTCGCCGAAGTCGGGCACGGCGTGCCCATCACGATGACCGTGCTGACGGCGCTCCTCGTGTGCCTGATCCCGACGACGATCGGCGGCCTGCTGTCGGCGATCGGCATCGCGGGCATGGACCGCATGATCCAGGCCAACGTGATCGCCATCTCGGGCCGCGCCGTCGAGGCGGCGGGCGACGTCGACGTGCTGCTGCTCGACAAGACCGGCACGATCACGCTCGGCAACCGGCAGGCCACGGCATTCATCCCGACCGACGGCATCGGGATCGCGCAACTCGCCGACGCCGCCCAGCTCGCGTCGCTCGCCGACGAAACCCCGGAGGGCCGCAGCATCGTCGTGCTGGCCAAGGAGCAGTACGGGCTCCGCGAGCGCGACGTGCACGCGCTCGGCGCGACCTTCGTGCCGTTCAGCGCGCAGACCCGCATGAGCGGCGTCGATCTCGACGGTCGTCACGTCCGCAAGGGATCGGCGGACGCCATCGAGGCCTACGTCGCGACCAACGGCGGCCAGTTCCCCGCCGTCGTCCGCGGCCACGTCGAGCGCATCGCGCGCGAGGGCGGGACGCCGCTCGTCGTCGCCGACGGCGCGCAGGTGCTCGGCGTCATTCAGCTGAAGGACATCGTGAAGACCCGCATCAAGGACCGCTTCGCCGAGCTCCGCCGCATGGGGATCAAGACGGTGATGATCACGGGCGACAATCCCCTCACGGCGGCGACCATCGCCGCCGAGGCAGGTGTCGACGATTTCCTCGCCCAGGCCACGCCCGAGAAGAAGCTCGAGCTCATCCGCGAGTATCAGCGCGGCGGACGCCTGGTCGCCATGACCGGCGACGGCACCAACGACGCGCCCGCGTTGGCACAGGCCGACGTCGCGGTCGCCATGAACACGGGCACGCAGGCGGCGAAGGAAGCCGGCAACATGGTCGACCTCGACTCGAACCCGACCAAGCTGATCGAGATCGTCGAGATCGGAAAACAACTGCTCATGACGCGCGGGGCGCTCACCACGTTCTCGATCGCCAACGACGTCGCCAAATACTTCGCGATCATTCCCGCCGCCTTCGCCGGGACCTATCCGGCGCTGAACGCGCTGAACGTCATGCACCTCGCGACGCCGGCGAGCGCGATCCTGTCGGCCGTGATCTTCAACGCGCTCGTCATCATCGGCCTCATCCCGCTGGCCCTGCGCGGCGTCCGCTATCGCGCCGTCGGGGCGTCGGTGCTGCTGCGCGACAACCTGCTCGTCTACGGCCTCGGCGGGATCGTGGCGCCGTTCGTCGGCATCAAGCTGATCGACGTGGTGCTCGTCGTGCTCGGTCTCGCGTGAAGACGGGCGACCGGAGGAGACTTTCATGATGAAGCAACTGAAGCCCGCGTGCCTGTCGCTCCTGCTGCTGACGATCCTGACCGGCGTCGTGTATCCGCTCGTCGTGACCGGCCTCGCGCAACTGCTCTTTCCGGTCCAGGCGAACGGCAGCCTCCTCACCCGCGGCGACGTGGTCGTCGGCTCGGCGCTGATCGGACAACCGTTCGACGCTCCCACGTACTTCTGGGGGCGGCCGTCGGCGACGGGCCCGGCCGCGTACAACGGCGCGGCCTCGTCGGGCTCGAACCTCGGGCCCTTGAACGACGCGCTCGTCGAAGCGGTGGCGGCCCGCGTCACGGCGCTCCGAGCCGCCGACCCCGGCAACACGGCGGCGGTGCCGGTCGATCTCGTCACCAGCTCGGCCAGCGGCCTCGATCCGAACATCAGTCCGGCGGCGGCACGCTACCAAGCGCCGCGCGTGGCGCGGATGCGGGGACTGAGCGATGCCACCGTGCTCGCGCTCGTCGCCGCCCACACCGCCGCGCGCCAGCTCGGCGTCCTCGGCGAGCCCGTCGTCGCCGTGCTGCCGCTCAATCTGGCGCTGGATGCGGCGGCGCAGACCGCCCCTGCTCTCGACCCCCGACACGCAGTACACTGAGCACCCATGCCGGGCCGAGACAGCGCGGAGACCCGCCGACCGTCACCCGACGCGTTGCTGGACGCAGCGACCCGGGCGGAGCGGAGCCGGCTCCGCGTCTTCATGGGCGCCGCGCCCGGCGTCGGCAAGACCTACGCGATGCTGGAAGCCGCGCGCGAGCGCCTGCGCGAGGGCGTCGACGTGGTGGTGGGCGTCGTCGAGACGCACGGCCGCGCCGAAACCCAGGCGCTGCTGGCGGGCCTGGACGTGGTGCCGAAGCGGGCCATCGAGCATCGCGGCCGGACGCTTCTCGAGATGGATCTCGACGCGATCCTCGCGCGCCGGCCGGCGATCGTGCTCGTCGACGAGCTGGCGCACACCAACGTCGACGGCAGCCGTCACCCCAAGCGCTACTCCGACGTCGTGGAGCTGCTCGACGCGGGCATCGACGTCTACACCACGATCAACATCCAGCACGTCGAGAGCCTGAACGACGTCGTGGCGCAGATCACGGGCGTTCGCGTCCGCGAGACCGTCCCCGACGGCATCCTCGAGCGCGCCGACGAGCTGAAGCTCGTCGACCTTCCGCCCGACGACCTGATCAAGCGCCTCGAGGAGGGCAAGGTCTATCTCGGCCCGGCCGCCGAACGCGCGCTCGCCAACTACTTCACCCCCGGCAATCTCACGGCGCTCCGCGAGCTCGCGCTCCGTCACGCCGCCGAGCGCGTCGACGACGAGATGCAGGCGTATATGCGCGCGCACGCGATCAGCGGCACATGGCCGGTGACCGAGCGTATTCTGCTCGGCGTGAGCGACTCGCCGCTCGCCGAGCGCCTGGTGCGGGCCGCCCGCCGCCTGGCGGCGCGGCGGCGGGCCGAGTGGCTCGCCGTCTTCGTCGAAACGACCGCCTTCGCCCGGCGCGGCCCGGCCGCGAAGGCGCGCGTCGCTGAAACGCTCCGATTGGCGGAGCGCCTCGGCGGCGAACCCGTGACCCTCACCGGCGAGCACGTCGCCGCGGAGCTGATCGGCCTCGCGCGCGCCCGCAACGTCACCGAGATCGTGCTCGGGAAGCCCGACCGCCCGTGGTGGCGGACGCTGCTCGCACCGTCACCGCTCCGGCGCGTGATCGCCGCGAGCGGCGACATCGACGTGCGCGTGATCACGGGTGAGCCGGATGTCCGCCGGGATGCGCAGGCTCCGACCGAGACGGACCCGACCCGGCGCGGGCTCCGCTATCTCGCCGCGGGCGGCATCGTGGCGGTCGCGACGGCGGGCGCGAAGTGCCTCGAACGCGGCGTCGCGCTCGACGACCCGGCGATGGTGTTCCTGGCCGGCGTCCTGCTGACCGCCGTGTTCTGCGGGCTCGGCCCGTCGATCCTGGCGTCGTTCGCCAGCGTCCTCGTCTACGACTTTCTCTTCGTCTCGCCCGTGTTCACGCTCTCGGTGACGCAGCCGCAGGACATCGTGTCGTTGATCGTGTTTCTCAGCGTCGCGATCCTGACGAGCCAGCTGACGGTGCGGGCGCGCGATCAGGCCGCCCTCGCCCGCCACCGCGAGGAGCACACCGGCGCCCTCTACGCGTTCGCGCGCCACATCGCGGGGGCGATCGGCCTCGACGATCTGCTGCCGGTGGTCGTCCGGCACCTGGCCGGCCTCTTTGCCCATCCCGCCGTCGTGCTGACGCGCGACGGCGATCGTCTCGTCGTCCGGGCGTCCGAGCCGCCCGGCGCGGAGTTCGCCGACACCGAGATCGCCGCCGCGACGTGGGTGTGGGATCACGACGAGCCGGCGGGCCCCGGCACCCAAACCCTTCCGGGCGGCGATTGGGTCTGTGTACCGGTGCGAACGGCGCGCGGTAGGGTCGGGGTGCTCGGGGTCCGGGCACCAACGACCGGCCTGACGCCGGATCAGCGCCAGCTGCTCGACGCGTTCGCCGATCAAGTCGCCGTCGCCATCGAGCGCACCCGCATCGACGTCGTACTCGAGGAGCAGGCGAAGACCGAGGCGATCATCGAGGCCAGCGAAGACGGTCTCATCGTGCTCGACCCGGCCGGCACGGTCGTGCACGTGAACGCCGTGGCCTGCGCCATTCTCGAGGTCGAGCGCGCCATGGTGCTCCACGCGCGCTTCGACGACCTGGCTTCCACCCATCCGCACTATCTCAGGCTCCGTGAGGCGACGCGTGAGATCCTCGCCCACCCCGAACGCGAGCGCGATCGCGTCGAGATCACCCTCTTCCTCCGCGGCCGCGACCATCACTACATGCTGCGCCCGACACCCCGGCAGACGCGCGACCGGTCACCCGCGGGCCTGATCCTCACCCTGCAAGACGTCACGTACCTGCGCGATCAGGAGCGCCGCCGCGAGAACCTCGTCGCCACGCTCTCGCACGAGCTCCGAACGCCGCTCACGTCGCTCCGCATGGCGGTCGAGCTGCTGCGCCGCGGGCCGGAGGCCACCGGTGCGGAGGCGGAGCGCCTGCTCGCGACCGCCCACGAAGACGTGCTGCGACTGCAAGACGTGGCACAGCAGTTCCTCGACGTCGCCCGCACCCGCGCGATGGCGATCGCCGTCGGGCGCGAGCCGGTCGACCTCGCGACGGTCGTCGCCCGCGTCGTCACCCTGTTCGCCATTCAGGCCGACGAAAAAGGGGTCGCGATCACGCCGACGGTCGCGCCGGGCATGGTCGTCGACGGCGACGAAACCAAGCTCACGTGGGCGCTGTCGAATCTCGTCGCCAACGCGCTCCGCTATACGCCGCGCGGTGGGCGGATCGCGATCGTGGCGGCCGCCGTCGGCGCCGTGACGAACCTCACCGTGCACGACACCGGCCCCGGCATTCCCGTCGCGCAGCAGGAGCGCATCTTCGAGCGCTTCACCCAGCATCTCGGCAGCGGCGAGGCGGGGGCCGCAGGCCTCGGGCTCGCGATCGTCCGCGACATCGTGCAAGCCCACGGCGGCAGGGTATACCTCGAGAGCTCGCCGACGGCGGGCACGAGCTTCACGCTCGAGCTGCCCCGGAGCTGAGATGGCGACGATCCTGATCACCGACGACGAGCCGAACATCCGGACGACGCTCGCGACGTACGTCCGGAGCCAAGGTCACGACGTCGAGGTCGCCGTCGGCGGCGACGAGGCGCTCGCCGCGCTCGCCCGCCGCCGCTTCGACATCGTGTTCTCGGACGTGCGCATGGCGCGCGTCGACGGGCTCGCGCTTCTCGCGGAGATCGCGCGCCGCGCGCCCGCGACGGCGGTCGTGCTGATGACGGCGTACGCGACGGTGGCCCAGGCGGTCGAGGCGATCCGCGGCGGCGCCTACGACTATCTCGTGAAACCCTTCGGCCTGGAGCAGATCGACCTCGTGCTCGCGCGCGTGCTCGAGACGCAGGGCTTGCGGCGCGAGAATCAGCGGCTTCGCCAAGCGGCGGGCGAAGATCTGATTCTCACCTCGGCGAGCCCCGCCATGCAGTACGCGCTCACGACGGCCGAGCGCGCGGCCGCGAGCGACGCGGTCGTCCTGCTCACGGGCGAGAGCGGCACGGGCAAGACAGTGCTCGCGCGCCGGGTGCACGCCTGGAGCCGGCGCGCCGCCCACCCGTTCGTCACCATCGCGTGCACGACGCTCGCCGAGCATCTGCTCGAGAGCGAGCTCTTCGGTCATGTGCGCGGCGCGTTCACGGGTGCACACAAGGACAAAGCCGGCCGCGTCGAAGCCGCCGAGGGGGGCACGCTCTTCTTCGACGAGGTGGGCGAGCTGCCGCTCGAGCTCCAGGCGAAGCTCCTGCGCTTCCTCGAAGAGCGCCGCTTCGAGCGTGTCGGCGATGCCAAGACGCGCGAGGTCGACGCCCGGGTCATCGCGGCCACCAACCGCGCGCTCGAGGACGACGTCGCCGCCGGCCGGTTTCGCGAGGATCTCTACTTCCGTCTGAACGTCGTCGGCATCCGCCTGCCGCCGCTGCGCGAGCGCCGCGAGGACCTCGACGGTTTCATCGACCACGTGCTGGCGCGGCTCGCCGCGCGCGATCACCGCGGGACGTTGCGACTCGCGCCGAAAGCGCGCGCCGCGCTCCATGCCTATGCGTGGCCCGGCAACGTCCGCGAGCTCGCCAACGCACTCGAGCGCGCCGCCGTGTTGTCGCGCGGCGACGCCATCGAGGCCGAGGATCTTCCCGATCGCCTGCTCGCGCCGGCCGAGCGCGCGATTGGCGTCGTCGACAGCGCGGGGGCATCGCTCGAAGAAGTCGAGAAGCGCCACATCGAGCACGTTCTGGCGGAGTCGGCGACGCTCGAAGAAGCTGCCGCCCGCCTCGGCGTCGACACGACGACGCTCTGGCGGAAGCGCAAACGCTACCAGCTGAACTGGTAGCCCACGCACCTTCCGGCCCCGCAGGCGCGGGAGTAGAGTGCCCGCGCCCCCGAACAACGGCAGACGGTAGGAGGACTCGTGGCAATCGATCCGAAGCTCGTGGCCGCAGCTCGTGCGGCTTTCCCGAACGCCGCCAAGGTCGTGACCTTGGGCGCACCGCTGCATGGCGGCGAGTGCGTCCCCGAGCCGCTGGTGCGCGTGCCACTCGCGATGCTGAATCGCCACGGCTTGATCGCCGGCGCGACCGGCACCGGCAAGACGAAGACGCTTCAGCTCATGGCCGAGCAAATCGCGGCCGCCGGCACCCCGGTCTTTCTCGCCGACTTGAAAGGCGATCTCTCGGGGCTCGGCGTCGCCGGCGAAAGCAGCGATCGGGTGACGACGCGGGCCCGCGATACCGGCTACACATGGAACGCCAGCGCGTTCCCGATCGAGCTGGTCAGCCTGACCGGCAAGCACGGCGCCCAGCTGCGCGCGACCGTGTCGTCCTTCGGACCGCTGCTGCTCGCGAAGGTCCTCGACCTGAACGAGACCCAGACGAGCGTCCTCAGCATGGTCTTCAAGTACTGCGACGACCGCAACCTGCTGCTGCTCGACTTCCCCGACCTGCGCGCCGTGCTGCAGCATCTCACGGGCGACGGCGCCGCCGACCTCAAGGACTACGGCGGGATGTCGAAGGCGAGCGTCGGCGTGCTCCTGCGCGAGATGGTCGAGCTCGAGACTCAAGGTGCGCTGCAATTCTTCGGCGAGCCCGAGTTTGAGCTCGAGGATCTGATGCAGACCGAGCGCGACGGCCGCGGGCTCGTGACCGTGCTCGAGCTCTCCGACGTCCAGGACAAGCCCGCCCTCTTCTCGACGTTCATGATGTGGATGCTGGCGCGGCTCTACGCGACGCTCCCCGAGGTCGGCGATCTCGACCAGCCGAAGCTCATGTTCTTCTTCGACGAGGCCCACCTGCTCTTCAACGGCGCGAGCAAGGCGTTCCTGGATCAGGTGCAGCAGGTCGTGCGGTTGGTGCGCTCGAAGGGCGTCGGGGTATTCTTCGTGACGCAGAGCCCGAAGGACGTGCCGCCCGACGTGCTCGGACAGCTCGGGCATCGCGTGCAGCACGCGCTCCGTGCGTTCACACCCGACGACGAGAAAGCCCTGAAAGCCGCCGCCCGCACGTTTCCGAAGACCGACTTCTACGACGTCGAGGAAACCCTCACGACGCTCGGCATCGGCGAGGCACTGATCACGGTGCTCGGCGCGAACGGCGCCCCGACGCCGCCCTTCGCGACTCGGCTCATCCCGCCCGCGTCGCGCATGGGGCCGCTCACCGACGCCGAGCTGAAACCCCGGCTCGCGACGGCGCAGGTCCGGAAATACGCCCAAGCCATCGACAGAGAGAGCGCGCGCGAGGTGTTGAGCGGCAAGGCCAAGGCCGCCGCGGACGACACACCCGAGCGTCCCGCGCCGGCGCCGCGCGGACGCGAGCAGCCGAGCACCTTCGAGAAAATCCTGAAGTCGCCGCTCACCCGCTCGGTCGCGAATCAGCTGACGCGCAGCCTGATGGGGGCGCTCCTCGGGCCGACGCGGCGTCGGAGGTACTGAAAACTTCGTCGAAGACACGCCGCACGACTTCAAAAACGCCGGCATCACTGGCATACGGGGGGCATGCATTCCGATCATGCGATGACTTGGTGGGGCACGGCGGCGGCGGGGGCAGCACGCATCCTGATCGTCCTGCTCCTGGTCTGCGTCACCGGCTGTGGCCTCTTTGGCCGTGAGCCCAGCCCCGTAGCCCCGGTGCCGCAGCCGACGCAAGCTCCGGAAGCCTACCTCCTGCTGAAGCTCAACGAGCGCCGGCTCTACTTCGTCGAGAACGAGGTCAAGCAGCCCCCCGAGGGTTACAAGGTCGCCATCGGCCAGCCCAAATGGCCGACGCCCGCGGGACGCTTCCAGATCAACGAGATGGTCGAGAATCCCGATTTTCTGGCGTTCGATTTCAACGATACGAAGAAGCCCAACAAAGGCCGCGTCCCGCCGGGACCCAACAATCCGCTCGGGCTGCGT
>Ga0163151_10007435_pt1 | contig 12796 bp, 12 predicted proteins | sample OliLakLV19MP5IB2_FD_145596 | JGI IMG/M metagenome (GOLD analysis project Ga0163151, IMG submission 145596) | Freshwater microbial mat bacterial communities from Lake Vanda, McMurdo Dry Valleys, Antarctica - Oligotrophic Lake LV.19.MP5.IB-2 | ecosystem: Environmental > Aquatic > Freshwater >...
CGGCTGCGCTGGTTGTCGAGCCGACTGTACCTGGTATTGCGCGGTTGACTATGCCTTTGGTAATTTCAGCAACAATGGTCTCCACCGAGCCGGACTGGTTAATAATTACGTTTTTGACTTTTATGGTGATGTAACCGACCAGAGGACGGCTCTGGTTGTAGGGTGGATCCCCTGCCATCAGAGGTATCACCATATTTTTTTGGTTCTGCAAAGCGCTAAGTCTCGGTTCTTTGGCCAAGTCCTTTTGAGAGGCTACGCCATTGGACATGTTCAAGTCATCGCCGACCTGCGACGATGGAATGTTGGCAGGAGTGGACTGTAGTCCGAGAAGCGAATCAATTGCATTATTGAGCCAGCTGGCATTGGTGTTAGGCAAATCGAATGAAGTCCAGGCTGCGTTCTTTACTTGCTGCGAGTTAATCTCGAACCGGACCTCATCGCCTATGTTTTTCGTATACAGGGCCTGCTGACCGCCATTTGTCGTGTCAATACTCACTGCCAGAGGAAAAGCAATGTTCGGTCCAACGCCAGTGATTGACCTGGCCGCTAAAGCATTGGATTTGGCAATAATAGCGTCGGTGTTATGTCCGACTAGCTTCGCGAACATGTTTTGTATCTGCATGTTCCCCGTAACCGAACAACTTTGCTGGGTTGGCACCAATGTTTGGTTGGTCTGTACCTCGACGGATGCTCCCTCAGTGGAATTGGAGACAGGTTTGCCGTCAGCCGTGTTGCTCTCTGCAACTAAAAGGGCTGTCGGTTCAGCATTGTTTTGCGTGCTCGAATCGAGCAACTCGTGGGCGCCCGCCAGTGCTGCTGCATCACTGGCATTCTGCAATTCAGTGCGGACGTTGACGTTGTGCGATATGTCTAGCGCGAAGGCGCCTATCCCAACCACCGCTATAAGGATTCCACAAGGAATCAATACTGTCAGGCTTCCAGAGGCCGTGCGAATCGCTCGAGTAGAGTGGCGTCGATTGGAATGCATTTTGAATCTCCCGGCTAGTGCATGTGTCCTCTAACTTGAGCCTATCTTTTATTAGCCCGGGGTAATGTCAAGTTTCTTTTCGTTTGCTGGGTAAACTGCCCAGACCCTTGGCCGTTACTAGGATCCGACAACAATGCGTGTTGTCAAGAAGTGTTGCGGATTATGGACTACATCCGCTCGCTCCTTTGTGTTTGCTGCTCAGTCGATTTCGTTCGAGATACCTGTTGTTCCCCAAATTTACCCGATACGGGCTGTCGCCAAACCCGCAGAACGCCATACGGTCCCAAGAATCCCGGAGGTACGGCAACCATTAGTCCATTTGAATCGTTCATTCCAGCTGATATTTGAACGCGGAGCCGAGTGGATACGTCTACTGGATGTTAGGTATATGGTTTTGAGGTCGGTTGCAATAGCTCATCGTTCCACTTAATACGCCGTTCCCGACGCTCTTGCGGATTTCCGTCGGTGCTAAGATCGTGGCGCCGTTCACAAGGGCAGGGTAGCTGACATGAAAGTGGTTCTCGCTGAGAAGCCGTCCGTAGCACGGGACATCGCTGCGGTAGTCGGTGCGACTGAAAAGAAGGGCGGCTACTTTCAGGGCAACGGCTATGCCGTAACTTATGCTTTCGGCCATCTCGTTACTCTTTCCGAGCCAGAAGAGATGAATCCGGCGTGGGGCAAGCCTTGGCGGGTCGATCAGCTCCCAATGATTCCAACGGAATGGAAATACCGCATTGCAGAAAAGGCAGCGGATCAATTCAGTATTATCAAACGCCTTTTCTCCGATTCGTCCACAACGTCAATAATTTGCGCAACAGATGCCGGGCGCGAAGGTGAACACATCTTTCGGCTTATCTATGAACATGCCGGTTGTACGAAACCGGTGGAAAGGCTCTGGATTAGCTCACTGACGGCGGAAGCCATTCGCGATGGTTTGAAGAAACTGAAACCAGCATCTGAATTCGACAATCTGGCCGATGCTGCAACGGCGCGATCCCGTGCCGACTGGGTGGTGGGGCTGAATTTCACCAGGGCCTATACGACGATGAACCGGCAATTGTGCACGATTGGTCGTGTGCAGACCCCGACCCTTGCTCTGATTGTCGAACGTCAAAAGACAATTGACAGTTTTAAATCTGCGAATTTCTATGAAATTGCAGTGACCTTTGAACCGGGATTTGTGGCGCGCTACATTACTGCTGGTGAAGATGCTCAAACTCGTTTGCAGGACAAAGCCGCAGCGCAGGCGATCGTTGCTTCGATAACGCCAAAGCCGACCGGGACCGTAAACTCCGTTATTACTTCGGAAAAGAAGACCAAGGCGCCGGCACTCTACGATTTGCTCACGCTGCAGAAAGAGGCGAACAAACGCTTTGGCTATACCGCCAAGGAAACGCTGGATATCGCGCAGAACTTATATGAAGAGCACAAGCTCATCTCCTATCCACGGACGGAGTCGCGCCATTTGTCGACAGACATGGTTGGTGAATTGCCGGCCATTGTGTCAGCTGTTTTGAAGGCATCAACAACAGCGCAAGCCACTCGTGATGCATTTGCCGCCGTATCGATCAAGCCCGGTAATATCACCGCCAGTCTGTTGAAACCGAGCCTATCAAAGGCTTATCTGGATGACAATAAACTGACGGATCACCATGCCATCATCCCGACGCCGAAGGCTCCGCCGTCCAGCCTTCCGGAAAAACAGAAGAATGTCTACAAACTAATTGCTACGCGCTTCTTGAGCATCTTTCTGCCTGCTGAAGTTCGTGATGAAACAACGGCGCTCATTGCAATTGATGAACACACATTCCGTGCGCGCGGAGTTGTCATCAAAGATCCAGGCTGGACCGTGCTTGAGCCGAAGGCTGCCGAGTCTACGAAGAAAGAGAAAGACAAGGACTCCGCGGAAGAATCGCAGCAACTGCCACCATTGAAGAAGGGGCAGCAACTTCCAAAACGAAAAGCCGAACTAAAGGAGCGCAAAACGAGCGCGCCGAAACCGTACGATGACTCAAGCTTGCTAACAGCCATGAAGAACGCCGGACAAGAGATCGATGACGAGGATCTGGCCACATACATGAAGCAGCGCGGACTGGGAACACCAGCTACCCGCGCGGCAATTATTGAACGCCTTTTGCAAACCGGATACATTGAGCGCGCTAAGAAAAACTTGGTGCCGACGGACAAGGGCAAATCCCTAATTGAGCAAGTCCACACGGATCTTAAGGACGTGAAGCTCACAGCGTCGTGGGAACAAGGTCTTGCAGACATGCAGGACGGCAAGTTACTGCTCACTAAATTCGAGAGCGACATCGCAGAGTTCGTGCGCAGTGTGCTGCCGGATGTGACCAAAGACAGCGCTCTTCGCGAAGGTGATGTCGGTGCATGCCCGAAGTGCGAGGTTGGAGTTGTTCGCTTTACCCCAAAGGGCGCTGGCTGCAACCGATGGAAAGATGGTTGCATGTTTTCTATCTGGAGAGAGCAATACGGCAAGGAGCTGACGGATAGTCAGATAAAGGAACTTACTGATGATCGGCGCACGAAATTAATCCACGGATTCAAGAAAAAAGAAGGCAACGATACATACGATGCGTGCCTCGTTTTGAACGAAGAGTTCAAGGTACGTCTGGATTTTGACAAAGGTGCTGAATCTGAACTTGGTGCTTGTCCTCAATGCAAAGAAGGCATGGTGCGTCCGAATTCCAAAGGTGTTGGCTGTAATCGCTGGAAGGAAGGCTGCACGCTATTTATCTGGCGTGAACAATACGGCAAAGCACTTACGGATGACCAGATTAAAGAACTCGTTGAGAAAAAGCGCACTGAAGTTATCAAAGGCTTCCTGAGAAAGGATGGAAGTGGCACATACGATGCCCGGCTCGTGATCAACGACCAGTTCAAAGTGCGATTGGAGTTCGACAACACGCCAAAACCGAGCGCTCCACCAGTCGAGGTTAGCCAAGCCCCATTTTAAACGGGTGCGGTCCATCGTCCCCTGGCTTAAGGGGCGTTCGGGTTGTGCGTTGCCAAACCGAAAAGCGCAGGCGCGTCAGGAGGTAGAATTATCAGACGCACCGGGAGGATCACGTGGGAGTTAACTTCGCCCTTGGTTTACTGAGTTCGTTTATCGTGGTGATGTTAATGTCGAAGCCGGCGTTAGCTGATCATTGTTTTGAACAAGTCGACATCAGCATGTTGCAGTGGATGCATAAGTTTAAAGTGCCAGGGGCGCAGCTATCTGTGGCAAAGAATGGCAAAATTATTTACTCGAAAGGATACGGAATAAGCGATGTTGAGAAGCATCCGGTCACTACGCAAAACCTGTTCCGCATCGCGAGTGTTTCAAAAGTGTTCACGGCCGTTGCTATATGGCAGCTGGTGCAAAATGGGAAGTTGAAGCTCGATGACAAAGCCTTCATTGTTCTGGACAACTTGCCGGGACCACCAGGCACCGCAGAGGACCCACGTCTCAAAACGATCTCCGTGCTGAATTTATTGGATCACGCAGGTGGATGGGATACGGCTTCCGCCGGTGACGCCCAGGTAATCTACACAAGAACGGCCGCTGATATGTTTGCTGAACCACGTCCGGCAAAGCCAGCAACCATTGTTCGCTTTATGCGCGGTAAGCCGCTGCAATTTGATCCCGGTAGCAAATCAGCTTATTCGAATTTCGGATTCAACGTGCTCGGTCGGCTAATCGAAAGGACTTCTGGTGCTACCTATGAGGATTACGTAAAGATGAATCTGCTTTTGCCTTCAGGTATCACGGACATGGAAATCGCAAAGACTCGCTTGGCCGATCGCCGACCGAACGAAGTGATGTACTTCGATGGTGAGGAAGAGCCGCTGCTGTGGTCGGTATTGGATAACGAGTCGGAGCAAGTTAAATGGTCGTACGGAGGAGACTTTGCTATTGAAACAATGGACTCCCACGGTGGTTGGCTCGGCACCGCCGATGATATCGCGAAGTTCGCCGGAGCTATAGGTGGTGATGGATCAGGTCCGTTGCTAGCAGCGGATACGCTCAAGCAAATGCTAACGCCCGATCTGAAACACGAAACTGCCAACAAGGGAACATTCCGTGCACACGGCGTTCTCGTGAATCCCAGCAAGAACCGCTGGTGCCACGTGGGTGCTTTGAATAGCGGTTCGGGATCAGTACTCTACAGTTTGAAAAATGGTGTCACCATAGGTGCCAATTTTAATCATCTCGACTACGAGCGTCGTGGCGAATATTTCCGTTCGATCGAGAGTTCTGTGATTGACTCTATAGATACGATGGGATTGTAGAATAGGTGATTTGCCACGAGTGCGAGTTGAACGATCCACATCAGGTGGCGACCTCAATGGAAAGTTAAGTGTGCGAAATCGTTCCTCTTTTGTGGTCGTGAGCAAGGCCAAGGTATAGGAAGTCGACGCTCTCGTGTCCGATCACGAATCTGGATTCGCTCTGGTTGACCGTGATTCCTGGGATCTTGGTCGCGGTGTGAACGATGACCAGAAGGCTGACTAACAGTTTCACGAGCAAAGGTGCTTTGAACATCTCTGCGGAGTCGACCGGTCGACTAGTATCGACTGAAAAAAAATGGTCCGCCGACAAGGTCGCCGAGGATTGCCCACCAGTGACAACGGCTGACTCCATGACCGAATCAAGTACCATCGCTAGTGAGCCTGACGTGGTGGCCGCAACCTGCTTGTCCAAGCAAACTGCAGTTGCTGTTTTCTGGCAAGGACCAGCTTTTGTGCAGTTCGGTGTATCTTGCAGCATGTTCAATTCCTCTCAACCGATTCGATGTAGTTATAATAGACCGGTCGTCTAGCAGGGTCAACTACCCCAGTAATCGGTCGGCTCAAATGGCTGCATGGTGCTCTGTGACGAGCATATGCCTCGCGGAGCGATGCGAGATCGATTCGGAAAGGAACATCCAGCCCAAAGATGAGTCATCCTCCGGCGAATTATTGCTTGGGTATTCGCGATTAAAGCTTTGGTCCTGGCGTGACATGGATCACGTAGTCAACTGCCGGGGAATTCGTTTCACCGTTTTTGTCGCCTCCGTCCACAATGCCAATTGTTGTCGCTGGTTCTTTCACATAGCGCGCCACCCGGTCTGGAATTCCGAATCCACCATCTATATGTCCGCTGCCGGCGAGAATGATCATCCGTTTCAGTTGGTGCTTGGCTTTGAAGTTAGCTGCGCTTTGAGCCATGAAGTCATCCCAAACTGCCATCACCTGGTATGACCGCTCTTTCTGTTCTGAAGTAGCTGTATGCGAGCCGTGCATCTCACTTAACAGCTCATACCAGTGGTTTCGATGCGCTTTTAGCTGAAAGTCCACCGTTCCCAGTTGCTGCTTTTCTCTATCGCTAAGTTGCTCGAAGCCGAGCTTCGAGATTCTGCTCGTAAGCTCCTTGGGCGCATTTAGCGCGGCCAGCGGAATACTGTTGCGGCGGCAGAAATCTATTTTCGGACGATATAGTTTCCAGTCGTACCCCCAACGCGGGGCATACTCTGACTCCTTCAGGAAAGCCGTCTCATCGATCTCTCCTGCGAAAAATCGATCGATCGCAGGCTGAAATGGGCGTTGAAAAATTTCCATGCCAACGCCTAGACTTTCGTCTCGAGCGAATAATGCTTTGATGATCTGCAGCTGTACTAAGTGATCGGCTTCACTATCGTGCTGTTCTCCAACGCAGATTAGATTCTTGTCCATCAGCCTGTCGATCAAGATTCCAAAAGAGATCGAGCTTCCTTGAGAATCGGTAATCTTCAGCGCCAGCGGCTGCGTGAGCGCTGGTCTTAATGCCGCAGGTGACGCAGTTGTGGCATTCGACTGCGGCGCTGATGACGGCACAGGTGGCCCGGCTGCTGTGGCGAATGAGGCGGTCCCGGCAGCTGCCCATAAGATCTGCAAAGGCAAGATCACAATGAGCGTTTTGAAAAACAACTTTGGCACCATAAACCACCTGTGTTCTATCAATACTGGCGCCCTACGATCGGCGTTCCCCTTGATGTCCGTACCATGCCAAGCAGTGTGGGGATTTGGTTTGTACCTGGTACACATTGCCACCTTCCAGCTGCAAACTTCTACAGGTTAGGCTATCATCCTCCGGAGCGCGATACGCCTCACTGTGACATCTTGGGTTCCAAAGCTGAATGGCAATCAACAGCCAGAACAAAGAGAAGATAAAAGCTCGCCTATCGAAGGCTGTTGGGCACCTCAATGCGGTCCACAGAATGGTGGATGATGAGAAGTATTGCATCGATGTTTTGAACCAGCTTAAGGCGGTCCAATCAGCGCTAGACCGCACTGCAGAAGTGATTCTCAGGCAACACCTTGAAACTTGTGTGGTTGATGCGGTCCAAAGGCAAGATTCGAAACGTGTTATCGAAGAACTAATGCAAGTGTTTCGCCAATCGCCGGTGCTGTATAGTGCCGACGAACCGGAACCACAGCCGGTATCCAAGGATACTGGCTGCTGCCACTAGACCAGGACCCCACCGGGGGGTCGGCTTACTCAAGTCTGCGAGATTTTGTAGACTTTGCACACCTTGAGGCAAGTCATGCATCCTCTCCATCTTTGTTGTATCCCGCATGCAGAACAAGTGCTTATACAGATTCTTCCGTTTCTAGCGATCGGTTTCTTGGCCGTTCAAAAGACGTGGTCGATGTTTCAACTTAAGAGGAAGTCATGAGACGTTCTAGCCGAGGCCAGAGCATGGTCGAGTACGCTATAGGGGTTGGTTGCATCACGGCGCTTTCCATGGCAGTTCTAGGAACTTTGGGTTTTATTGACTGGCGACTATTGCACAACATCGAACATGCGCTTGTCCCTCATGGTAGTGGCCACGCGACATCCGGTCACGCTCATGCCATTGTTGAAGCTAGTGCTCAACCATGGGTCATTGATTAGCCAGCACAGGGGTTGATGTCAGACTAGCTCTTAGTGGCTTTCGAATCACTCACATTACAGCTCCGGCGGCGCACACTGCGCCGCCGGACTGGTTTAGGTTCCCGGAGTCCTTGCGCAGCGTTAGCCGTAGACCTTCTTGAGAGCAGACAGTTGCTTCACAGCGGATTGTTGATCAGGGTCGATCAACCATCTTTTCACTATCTGTTCCAGATCTGTGCTCAAGATGGGTTTGCGGAAGTGGTCCGTCATGCCGGCTCGACCAGACTCGAATTTGTCTGCCACGCTAGTTAAGGCAATGATCGGTACCTGCGCATGTTGTCTCAGTTTTTCGCGGCGCCGTATTCGTCTGCAAGCCTCCCACCCGTTGATGCCGGGCAAATTGATGTCCATCAAAATCAAATCAAAGAAATCAGCCAAATCAACTGCTTCCTCGCCGGTTAGAACGGAGTAACAATTGACGTTGAGGCCGTGCAACATCCTTAGAGTTACCTCTCGCGTCACAGGGCTGTCTTCAACAAGCAAAATTCTCTTAATCATGGCTTAGTCCCTCATTTTACGTCGTGTAAGCCTACCGGCACCACAAGAGGTGCAGTGAGGCGATGCGTACGCAACCTGTTTATTTAGCCACCGCATTCGGTGCCGCCGAACAAATGGAGTTCGACGCGCGTCTGGTCAGATGTAGCTAACATTACTCAGGTGCTCGAGTGGGCCAGCTCTTCAAAGCAAAAGTGCACGGTTTAACAGCCAGAGTGGTGACATCTTAGCTGGAATGGTTTGATGATTAGACAGCGACGGAGCAAAAGACGCGGCAATCTCAGCTGTGGCAGTGTCCGTCCTACGGGCATTGGTGCCGGCTAAGCCGAAGATCCGATTTTTTAGTTCCGATAAATATCGATTGCCGAGTAACTTTCCAGAAAGCGCTGTTCCATCCGTATTGCCCTGAAGCTCCGCGCCAAAGGCCGCGTTCAGCAGGAACGTTGAAGAAACGAACGTCAGCACAGCTAGTACTGCTGTCAGACTGATAAGTTTGCGAGATATCGCTTTCTGTCTCATGCAACGAGTCTAACAAAAAATCAGTTGAGCGCGCTTGGATAACAATGGCTATTTCTAATGAATACAGCGAGTTCTTAAGCTATCGGGCCCATTTACACGATACTCAATTTCTTTCGTTTCCAGAAATGAAGTTTTTTTGTCGGCGACTCTTGCTGAACGAGAGTCGATAAAGGCCAGAGCCGCTAGCGTTTCGAAAGGACGGGCAAGTCCTGCCGTGATACAGTCGTAGAGCCAAGCTCCACGCGGATGCTAGCCGAGTTATGACTTTGACTGCTCTGTTTTACGCGTGAGCTTAAACAGGCACAACAGGCTTTCTATGATCGGCAGTTGATACTTATGCAACATTTTGGCGGCCGTGGGCAACGACACAAAGCGTGCGGCTTGCACCTCGGCCGATGCTAATGGCATTTCGTCCTCACCGCAGCGTGCCTGATAACAATAGAATCGCTCAGTGCGTTTGGCGTTTTCGACGTAGCCTAAGGGCACGAGTCTCTCATGGCAGGTTAGCTGGGTCTCCTCATTAAGCTCGCGCCGAGCAGCTGCTGCTAGAGCCTCGCCTCTGCGGACCTTCCCTTTAGGGAGGCTCCACCTGACCGCCTTCGACCGCACAAGGAGGATTTGCAAGGACCCTGCCCTTGTAAGGCGCATCAAAAGAATTCCGGCAGTAATCTTCATGGGTCTGATGACTTTGACCTGCTGCACAGCTACAAGCTGAGAACGTCGGTAAGGCGTCCTAACCAAGATTTGAAGACATGCTGGACGTTCCAACATGAGGTCTTGCGGACAATAGGGACTGCGTATCTTATCAAAGGAAAGCGGTCAATGCCGCAGAAAGAGGCGACTGCCTTTGTTGGGCGTATGAACACGTGCCAGCTTTTGGGTGCGAGGAGCTCAGGCTCGCTGGGAATCGCGAGGCTTGAAGTGCGATCCGGACGGCGATTGAGAATGCCAATAATCTTCATTAGTTTTTTAGAACATCTGCCAATTGGATTAATATGTCATCGTGCTTCTGCCTACCGGGTACAACCATCTAAAAGCTGGCAGCATGCCATCGCCGGAAAGAGCCAAATGCCGAAAGTACTTATAGTTGAAGACGATCCGCAATTGGCGGAAGAGATCCGCAATTGGCTGGAGCTTGATCGTTACCTGTGTGAATGGACTTCGAGCGGCGTCGCTGCTATCGATTTTATTGAGCGATCACTGGTAGATCTGGTAATTCTTGACTGGCAGCTTCCTGATGTTTCTGGCATCGAGGTGTTGCAGGCTGTGGGTCGCGGCGAGAAGAACTCGGTTCCGGTGCTTATGCTCACAGGTAAGTCGTCGACCCAAGACAAGATTACCGGACTAGATAGCGGGGCCGACGACTACCTGACGAAGCCGTTTTCCGGTGAAATCTTACTGGCCAAAGTACGTGCGCTGCTTCGGCGAACTGATTGGCAAGCTTTGCCGGTCTTTTCGTACGGTGACATAACTTTGGATGAAGCCTCACACGAAGTGCGCATCGCGGAAAAGAACGTGCGGCTTACTGCTGCTGAGTTTGCCTGTTTGCGCTATCTCGTGCAGCAGGCAAAACGTGGTCCAGTATCAATTGATTCTCTGTTACAACGTGCCTGGTCACCGAGCGATCGGGCCTCGACAGATGGCGTAAAGAGCTGCATCTACAAGGTGCGGACCAAGCTGAAGGAAGCCGGCTCGATGGTATCGATCTGCATGCGCACCGGTTATGGTTATGAGTTGAGCGAAGCGCCCGATGATCAGCAAGAAGCGCTTGCAGACTGAAAGAAGGGTTTTCGATGTTCAACGAGAATGAAGTGGACTAATCAACCCGGGTCCGCGTTTTTCGATTTCGGCTTTAGTTCTGTTTGCCAGTATGAGAAATCCATCGTTTTGTGCCGCGCCTAGTTGTTTGAATACTGCCAACGCGTGGTTGTTTAAGCTCTGTGCGCGCTTGCGATTGCCGCACTTCATTTCATAGAATGCAATGGACGTAAGTGTAGTCCCATGCTCATAACTGCGCTCTCCGAAGGCCTTTGGTCTACCGACCAGACATGCCGACGCCAGCTGTTCCATCACACGACGTGCGGCTGGTTTCGTCGCCTGTGGATTTTCGCGGGCAGCATCAAACATAATTTGCAGGTCAGTTATTTTGGTGGCACTGTTCATGTCGGGACTTTGCTCTAACAATTTCTGCGCTTTGATGACGTATGGGGCGGCATGGCTGAAGTCGTTTCCCAGCAAATTTTCTGCCAGGTACACATATCCTGTGGCGGCTGAAGATTTTGAATACTTGTTTGCGTGTTTGTCGAGGCAAGCACTCAATAACTTATAGATATGTTCGACAGCTTTTCTGTCAAATTCTGGATAGCTGCGCAAAACATAACCGCAGCGCCCGAGGATGGCCGGATATGAAGGGTCTTCTGGTCGTGCTGCTTCGATGACAGCAAGTCCTAGTTGAGCCAGAGCCTTGTCACGACTTGGGCGATCGATAAGCAATACGCACTCTTTTAATCGAGTGGAACTTGACTTGTCTTGCGGTAGGGTGGGCAACAGTTCCGAGATTTCCTGTATGTGCAGCTTCACCCGGGCGTCATGCTGATCAAGTTCGTCGTAGCACAATTGAAGTAAACACGCGGCGCGGAATTGTCCATCGCTGTACTGCAAGTCCGACAGTGCGTGTCGCATCAGCTCGCTGCGGATAACCTTTCCTTGATGTGAAACTCGCGCACCGCTTAAAGACGACACCAGAAAAGACAACATCTGTTCTTTCATCGGCGACTCCGTCCTGGCAGCCAATTTGCAAACGTTGTTCCCGCACAGAAGAGCCAGCCGAAGGTTGTGCTCATCGGTGATAGCTCTTCCGCCGAAGCGAGAATAATTCCAAGATCTTAGCCAACCTGTCGTCGGGGGATCGGAGCATTTTGAAAGAAGCGGCTCGCATTCAGCAAACAACTTGAGCGATTCTGCTACCGGACGGTTATATGCATAGTCGAGATAGGTGAGCAGGGATGCACTTCCTGCCACCACTGCATCGGTAGCTTCGAAGGTGCTTTGCGAGTCGCTCAGCAGTCGGCTAACCGCTTCTCGAGCCATTGCCAGATCCCCGGATGCCATAGCGTGCCTTGCGCAGTCAGTCAGCGCCTTCACATCATCCTGATTGTCTAAATTTGTCCTGTTAATCCATTGGCGCCGGTAGTCTTTTAACACGCGCTGCCTTTTCTCGATTTGGTTTTCGTCCGATTCATGTGATGGCAAAATATCTGCAATTTCAAGCCATTGGACTGAAAAGGACTTTGGGTCAGAGACCTTGGTATTTGAGTTTGCCAGGTTGAGGAGCGTTGTTTGGGCCGCAAGCGCCACGGCATTGGGTAGCTTGGCGGCCTTGCAAAGTCTTAGAATTCCATCGTTCGACCAGCAAGCACCCTCTGCGAACACCTGCTTGTGTATGGAATCTTGCACAACAGAGTTCTGCAACAAGCTCGCATAGGACACACTAGCCTCACGGTAGACTTCCGCGGCCTGCTGCACATCGCCGCTCTTTTCCAGAATGCCGGCCAGGTCTAGGCTAACCCTTGCGTATTGCTCCGCCGAGCAGGACGCAGCCAAACTGCGTGCCCACCGCATCGCTTCTTTGGCATCTTTCAGGCGATGTCCGCGCTCGTAGTTAGAGGCCTGAAGCCCGAGAAGGATCACCTGGCGCTTCTCTACATTGTGTTCGCTGAACAGACGGAAAATGCTCACCGAGGACAGAACTGCAGAGACGACGGTGACGAGCAGTAAAATTTTGTCGAAGTTACCGAACTTGCCCATAAATATCGTATGCCCAGTCCAGCTAATGAATCGCC
>Ga0163151_10007437_pt1 | contig 12795 bp, 9 predicted proteins | sample OliLakLV19MP5IB2_FD_145596 | JGI IMG/M metagenome (GOLD analysis project Ga0163151, IMG submission 145596) | Freshwater microbial mat bacterial communities from Lake Vanda, McMurdo Dry Valleys, Antarctica - Oligotrophic Lake LV.19.MP5.IB-2 | ecosystem: Environmental > Aquatic > Freshwater > Lake...
GCTGAGACGGTTGCGCTGCTCGGTGATGTCGGTCGCATACTTCACCACCTTGAACGGCTTGCCGTCCGCGCCCATGATCGGGTTGTACGAGGCCTCGATCCACACTTCCCTGCCGGCCTTGCCGAAACGCTTGTACTGGCCCGAGTCGAACTCGCCGCGGTTGAGTTTTTCCCAGAAGCCGCGGTATTCCGGGCTGGCGGCATAGGCCGGTTCGGCGAACATGCTGTGGTGCTTGCCCTGGATTTCCTCGAGCGTATAGCCGAGCGTCTTGCAAAAATTCTCGTTCGCCTTGAGGATGGTGCCGTCGAGCTTGAATTCAATCACCGCCTGGGCCTTGCTGATGGCCGCGATCTGCCCTTGCAGATCGACCAGCAATTCCTTGGCCGAGTTGGATGGTGCCTTGGCGGCGGCCTTGGCTTTGGCGGGGGTGGAACGTGCTTTGGTGGCTTGCATGGGATTCTCCTCTATCAAAAATGGTATGGGTGCGGCGGATCGGGGTATTGCGGATCAGTGAACGGAAGACTTGTCGATCAGGCCCATGTCCTTGTCCGACATCAGCTTTTCGATGTCCATCAGGATGAGCATTCGTTCATCGACCGTACCGAGGCCGATGATGTAATTGGTATCCAGGTGCACCGAAAAGTCCGGTGGCGGCTTGACCTGTTCAGCGGCAAGGGTGATGACATCGGACACACCGTCAACGACGATGCCCATGACGCGCCCGGAGACATTGAGGATGATCACGACCGTGAACTGGTCGTAGGTCGGCGTTCCGAGGTTGAACTTGATACGCATGTCGATGATCGGCACGATGATGCCGCGCAGGTTGACGATGCCCTTGATGAACTCCGGGGCGTTGGCTATGCGCGTGATGGCGTCATAGCCGCGGATCTCCTGCACCTTGAGGATTTCGATGCCGTACTCTTCGGTACCCAGCGTGAAGGTAAGGAACTCATTCGCTGCGTGGGCTTTTACAACGGCGCCGGCCGCTGTGGCGGTGGCGATCTGTGGTTCTGACATTTGGCTCTCTCCCGTGTGGAATGGTTGCGGATACAGTTGATTGGGGACCGGGTCCCGGGGTTCAGGCCGCCTCGGCGAAAACCGCCTTTGGCGTATTGACCAGACCGGCCACGTCCAGGATCAGTGCCACCTTGCCATCGCCCATGATGGTGGCGCCCGACACGCCCTGAACGCGCCGGTAATTGCTCTCAAGACTCTTGATCACCACCTGGTGCTGGCCGAGCAGGCCGTCAACGAACAGCGCCGCCTTGGTGCCCTCGGACTCAAGGATGACCATGATGCCTTTGTGAAATTCAGTGACATTGGGCTTGGCGTTGAACACCTCGTGCAAGGACACCACCGGCAGGTAGTCACCGCGCACCTGCACCACGCGGCCGTGCCCGGCGATGCTCTTGATGTGCTCTGGCAGCGGCTGCAGCGATTCGGTGATGTAGGTCAGCGGGATGATGAACACCTCTTCGCCGACCGCCACCGACATGCCGTCGAGGATGGCGAGGGTCAGCGGCAGGCGGATGGAAATGCGCGTGCCCCCGCCCGGATTGGAGCTGATCTCGACGTGGCCGCCCATGTCGCGGATGTTCCGGCGCACCACGTCCATGCCGACCCCCCGGCCGGACACGTCGGTGATCTTTTCCGCGGTCGAGAAGCCGGCCTCGAAAATGAGCTGGAACACCTCCTGGTCGCTCATCGTGTCGGGCGCCGCCATGCCGCGCTCGCGCGCCTTGGCCAGCAGTTTTTCGCGATTGAGGCCGGCGCCGTCGTCAATGACCTCGACCATGATGTTGCCGCCGCGGTGGAAGGCGCGCAGCGTGATGGTGCCCTTCGCCGGTTTGCCCGCCGCTTCGCGCACCGCCGGCGACTCGATGCCGTGATCGAGACTGTTGCGCACGAGGTGGGTGAGCGGATCGGAAAGCTTTTCGATCAGGCCCTTGTCCAGTTCGGTGCCCTCGCCCTCGGTCTTGAGCTCGACCTGCTTCGCGAGCTTGCTTGCCAGGTCGCGCACCACGCGCGGGAAGCGGCTGAAGACAAAGGAGATCGGCATCATGCGGATCGACATCACCGTCTCTTGCAGATCACGGGTGTTGCGATCGAGCTGCGCCATGCCATTGAGCAGCTTTTCGTAGATCACCGGGTCGAGCGTGGCGCCGTTTTGCGCCAGCATCGCCTGCGTGATCACCAGTTCGCCCACGAGGTTGATCAGCGTATCGACCTGCGGCGCCACCACCACCTTGTCGTTGTCGCGCCGGCCGGCGATGCCCGAGACCACCGACGGCTGGTCGGTGGACCGGCGGCCGGGGCTTTGTACCGGCGCATCGGCGACCGGCGGGACGATATCGACAAAAAAGCCGAAGCCATCCTCGGCCTTGCTCTCAATGCTGGGCACGCCGACAGCGTCGTCAAAAAAGCCGAAGCCATCGTCGGCGGCCTCGACTGCCGGGGCAGGCACCAGTTTCAGTTGTGGCGCCGCCGGTGTTGCCGCCGCGGTGGAATCGGCCACACCTGCGGGATTTGCCGCACCGGCGGGACTTGCCACTACAGCGCTAATCCCGATATCGCCCTCGGTTTTTACGAAGTCGAACTGTTCGAGCAGCTTTTGTGCCGATGCGAATGCGGCAATCCTCAGTTCCCATTGCTGCGCCGTCTTGCCGCGCTTGCGCGGCTTTGGGCTGACCACGATCTCGAGCTCGCCGATGACGCGCAGGTTGGCAAACACCTTCTCCAGCGATTCGGCCGGCTCGGCCGTCTTGAAGGCGATGCGATAGCTTTGTGCCGTGGCCACAGTGGCCACAGTGGCCGCAGCGGACGCAGCGGACGCAGCGGACGCGGCTTGCGCTGCGGCGGCGGGCGCTGCGGCGCCGCCATCGATGAGCTGCTGCAAGCGCACGCAGATTTCGCTCGCCGGCGTTGTGTCGGACAGCCCGTCCTCGCCGGCGCGATGGCCGGCGAGCTGCGCCTTGACCACGTCGCCGGCCTGCAGGAATACATCGACCATTTCGCTGGTCAGCGGTATTTCGTTCTTGCGCACCCGGTCGAGCAGGGTTTCTAGCACATGCGTCACGTCGGTCATGTCGGTGAAACCGAAGGTGCCGGCGCCGCCTTTCATCGAGTGCGCGGCGCGGAAGATGGCATTGAGGTCATCGGCCGAAGCGGTGGCCGGGTCAATCGCCAGCAACAGGCCCTCCATGTTCCCAAGGTGCTCGGCGCATTCGTCGAAGAACACCTGGAAGAACTGGCTCATGTCGATGCCGCCACCGCCCTGCGAATTTCCGTTGCTCATGCTGATGCTCCGCTGTCTGACATTGTGTGATGGAGTGATGGAGTGATGTCGGGTTTGCGTTTAGCCGATGACCTTCTTGACCACTTCGAGCAGCTTGGCCGGATCAAAGGGCTTGACCAGCCAGCCTGTCGCGCCGGCGGCCTTGCCCTGCGCCTTCATCGCGTCGCTCGACTCGGTGGTGAGCATCAGGATGGGCGTCGTCGCGTATTGCGGCATGCCGCGCAGGCTTTTCACCAGGGTCAGGCCGTCCATGCGCGGCATGTTCTGGTCGGTCAGCACCAGGTTCACCCCACCCGCCTTGGCCTTGTCCAGTCCGGCCTGGCCGTCCTCGGCCTCCACGACGTTGTAGCCCGCACCCTTCAGCGTGAACGCCACCATCTGCCTGATCGAGGCCGAATCATCTACTGCCAGAATCGTCTTGCTCATTGTGTTCTCCAGTCACTCTTTAATATCAAAACAGTTCAACGTCGCCGTTATCCACTTTTTCCTGCCGTACCGGATTGCGCGCGGTACGGATACGCACCGCGTCCAGCCCTTCACGCATTTTCTGCAGCGCCGCCGCGCCCGGATCGGCGGCGTCGGTTGACGCGTCGAGCAAGTCCGGCAGCACGGCCAGCCCCTTGAGCATCGCCTCGAGCTCTTCGATGCGCATGCGGGTGTGGCCGACAAGCTGCGTCGTCATGTCCTGGAACTGCAGCGCCGTCACGGCGTTGTGCACATTGCCCTCGACCTCAAGGGCAATGCTGCCGAGCTGTGTCACCCCGGCTGACATCGCCTCGTTTACCTTCTGCACTTCCGAGGTCATCAGTTCGGCGCGGCGTTTGGACTGCAGCGCGGTACTCATGTCCTTGGAGGCCATTTCATTGATTGCGCTCTCGGCGCCGGATATGGAGTGATGCACGCTTTGCATCTCGTCACGGATCTGGTGACTGAAATGATTGGTCCGGTCCGACAGCGTGCGCACCTCTTCGGCAACAACGGCAAAGCCGCGGCCGGCTTCGCCCGCCCGCGCCGCCTCGATCGCCGCGTTCAATGCGAGCAGGTTGGTCTGCCGGGAAATGCCCTCGATCTCGCCCAGAACCTGCAACACCTGTTGCACTTGGGTTTTGGTACCGTCGATCTTGTCAACCAGGCTCATCGCCGTCTTGCTGTTCTGGACCGTGGTTTCAACGAAGGCCTGCAGGGTCTGCGAGGTTTCTGCTATGAACTTTTCGATGCTGCCACCACTTTCGCCCTGGCCAGGCCCGCCGCCCGAAATCGTCAGCGCGAGTTGCTGCTGCCTGGAGCTGCAGGCGTTGAGCGCGGTAAAGCTGGCCAGAAGCTTGGCGATGGCATCGCCGAGGATATGCTGCATTTGCGTCAACTCCTCGCGGCAAGCCTCGAACTGCTGCCCCATCTCGCACCGATAATCGGCAAAAAGGCCGGCAGCCTCCGCGCGTGCATCGTCAAACCGGCGTATCAGCGCGGCTCGCTCGGCCGCCGCCGTGCTGCGCTCCGCGCGCACGGTCATGAACAGAATCGCACTCCAGAGGAGACCAAGCAGGGTCGTTGCGGCAATGGTGTCAATCCATGGCGACAGCCCCATGATTGCTGCCGTGGCGGCAATGCCTGACACCAGTGCCTTGTTCAACATGGAACGTCCCGCCTTTGATGAGTTGTACGAACTTTCACCGCACTGCCTGGTGCAGGCCGTGCGGCATGTGAAAATACTAGAGGTATAACGGCCGAAAGCACCCGGCGATTAAGTACTATTTATGGCCTCATATCGGCGCTTTGCCGGACGACTCGCCACACCTGAGGGGGGGCTTGGGGCTTGCTCCACGCGGATTGGGTTCTGCGGTGGCAGGGACGCGCAAGTTCGCGAGGACTGAAGCGGCACCGGCTGGACGCAATAGCCGGTTTAACGCACCGCTGGTCAGGGAACGGAGGCGGCGGCCTGCATGTCGCGCAGCAGTGCAGCGGCGTCAAGCGGATGCAGGACATGGTCTGCGGCAAAGCGTTCACCGCTTTGCGCGATGTTGCCACCCAATCCTTCGATACCCGAGCGGATCTCGCCCAGAGTCCGGCCCACAGCGTCGCGAAACTGCATCTGCTGCAAGGCGTCGGTGATTTCGCCGCTGATGCCCGCAGATTCGCCGCGCAGCGTCGCCGCCGAACCGGCCAGCCCGTCAGTAAGGCCGCGTAGCGCGGTCAACACTTCGGTAATCGCCGCCTCTGATCTCGCAACGGTCTGTCCGTCGCGCCCCGAACTGTGCTCGGCCTCGGCAAACGCCGCCGAGATCGCGGCATTGATGACTTCCACCTTGCCGGCGATGCGCCGGCCGGTGTCCCCGGAAAGCCCCGACAGCTTGCGCACTTCGTCTGCAACAACGGCGAAGCCGCGCCCCTGTTCGCCGGCGCGCGCCGCCTCGATGGCGGCGTTGAGCGCAAGAAGATTGGTCTGGTCGGCAATCCCGGCCACATCGGCGGCCATTTTTTTCAGGTCAACGGTGAACTCGACGAGTTCGCGCAGTTTGTGCAGCATCGCGTTGCGGTCATCCAGGGCACGGCGCAGCGAATCAACCACCGTGGCGAGCCCGCCTTTGCTCTGTTCGAATATGCCGGGCATGCCGCCGTCGGCGCCCGCTGCCGATGCCGCTGTCGCCCCGGCCGCTTGTTCCAGTCTCTGGACAATGCCGCAAAGGCTCGCTGCGAGCCGGCCTACTGCCTCGTCCATCTGGCCGTGCGAGAGCTGGAGTTGGCGTGACCAGAGCGGCACGATCTCATGGCCAACGCGCTGCAGGCTGGCGACAAACCGCTCTGATTCATCGCGATGGCGCATGTTCTGGGCATCGCACTCGGCGGCGAAGGCCCGCGCCTGCGCGTCGAACCTGGCGGCGGTGCGCCGTCCTGAGACGACACCGCAGACGGCCAGCACCGCCGCCGCGGCAAAATGCGCGGCGTCGGGTGAAAGCGCCACGAGGGCAAGCGCCGCAACAATGCCCAGCAACTCTGCCCCGAACCAGCGTTCACTCGATTTGTTGTTTTGCATAAGGCTCCGGAGCGGACCAAGCGTGGTCCGGCGATTTGGAATAATATTTGAATGAGAGAATTGCCTACGGCCCAAGTATCGGGCTCACAGTTCTCCCGGATACCCCGAAAAAGCCATGCTTTGGTCGTCAATTCGATGCCTCAAGCACAGCACAGCTCGACCGGGAAACGGGAAAAACCGTGCACCTTACAGGCTATATCGGTTCCGCCCCGTAAAACGTGAGTGCACCCCGCAAAGCCATGCCAGAGCAGCCTGAACCGATCATGAGCACCGCCGAAAACGTCCTCGACACCATTACCCCGCCTGCCGCCAGCACCGGCGGCACGCTGCGCCTGGTCGTTGTCGAGGACTCGGACGCCGACTACGAACTGCTGCTGATTTTGCTGCGCAAATCGGGCTACACGCCGAGCGGCATCCGCGTCGAAACCGAGACCGAAATGCGCCAGGTGCTGGCGAGCCGCAATTGGGACCTGGTGATCGCCGACAACCGCCTGCCGCGCTTCTCGGCAGAGGCTGCATTGCGGGTGCTCGGCGACATGCGCCTTGACCTGCCCTTCATCATTGTCTCGGGCGCCATGCAGGAGGAGGCGGCCATCGCCGCCATGCTCGCCGGTGCCGACGACTACATCACCAAGGCGCGGCTGGCGCGCCTCGTTCCGGCCATCGAGCGCGGCCTGCGCGCCGCCGAAACGCGCCGCCTGCAACGCGAAGCAAGCCAGGCGCTGCGCGAAAACGAATCGCGCCTGCGCGGGCTTGCCGCAAATGTGCCGGGCATACTGTTTGAGACGCGCTATGACAACGGGCGGCTGCTTTTTTCCTTTGTCAGCGAGGGCTCGCAGGCCCTGCTCGGCCTGACACCGGCGGCCCTGCTGCAAACGCCCGCCCTGCTGCTCGAACTCATAGAGCCCGGCGACAGAACCGGCCTGCTCGCCCGGTTTGACGACGCGCTGCGCCTGCCCGGCATCATCCAGTGGGAAGGACGCGCCAGGGCGAAAGGCGACGACAGCGAACTGCGCTGGGTGCAGCTTGGCGCGAGCCCCGGCCTCGACGCTTCGCAGCGCCTGGTTTGGACCGGCGTGATGACCGACATTACGGCGCTCAAACGGGCGGAGATCGAACTGGAGCAGTCGCGTGACGAGTTGCGCTCGCTGTCGGCGCACCTGGCGCAAGTGCGTGAATCCGAGCGCACCCGCATCGCGCGTGAAATCCACGACGACATCGGCGGCCTGCTCACCGGCTTGCGCGCCGACATATCCTGGCTCAAACGCCGCCTCGGCGCAGATCCCGCGATCGGCGAAAAGCTGCGCTATATGGACGAGCTGGTAGATTCGGCCGCCAGCGCCAGCATGCGTATCGTGCGCGACCTGCGCCCGGCGGTGCTCGACTTCGGCCTGGTCGCCGCGATGGAATGGCTGTCCTCCGATTTCACCAAGCACGCCGGCACCGCGTGCAGCTTTTCCTGCAACCAGGAAGAACTGGAGCTGGACCGCGAGCGCGGCTCCGCCATTTTCCGGATTTTCCAGGAACTGCTGACCAACATCACCAAACACGCCAAGGCACAAAACGTCACCGCCAGGATGCGGGTAGGCGCGCAGGCGCTGACCCTCAGCGTGCGCGACGACGGCCTCGGCATCGTGCTGCCCAACCGCCGGCGCACCGAATCCTTCGGCATCCGCGGCATCCGCGAGCGCGCGGTCGGCCTCGGCGGCAATTTCAGCATCAACGCCGACCCCGACGGCGGCACCACGGCGATACTCGAGATTCCGCTCGAAATGCCGCAGTAGCCGCGAAAACAGCCACCCGGAAAAATAAATGACGCGAATCGTAATCGTGGACGACCACACCGTAGTCCGGCGCGGGATCAGCCAGATACTTTCCGACAACGACGACATGGAGGTGGTCGGGGAAGCGGCCAATGCCGGCGACATGATGCAGGTGTTGCGCTCGGTGGGTTGCGATGTGCTGGTACTGGACATTTCGATGCCGGGAAAAAACGGCCTCGACGCGCTGAAGTCGGTGCGCAAGGAATGGCCGCGCCTGCAGGTATTGATGCTGTCGATGTACCCTGAAGACCAGTTCGCGATGCGCGCCTTTCGCGCCGGTGCGGCCGGCTATCTCACCAAGCACAGTCCGCCGGAAAAAGTGGTCGAGGCGGTCCGCCGCCTCGCCTCCGGAAAAAAATACATCACGCCGGAAATCGCCGAATCGATGGCGGAAATACTCGACGTCAATCCCGACCTGTCGCCGCACGAACTGCTGTCTGACCGCGAATTCCAGACCATGCAGCTCATCGCCGGCGGCAAGACCCTGACCGAGATTGCCGAGGTGTTGTGCATCAGCCCGAAGACCGTCAGCGTCTATCGCGCCAGACTGCTGGAAAAAATGAAGCTCAAGAACAATTCCGAGCTGACCCACTACGCGCTCAAATCCGGTCTGGTCGACTAGCCGCCCTCGCCCCGGGCGACGAACCGGCTGGAAATGCCCGCCAGGCGGGCGTTTCCAGCGTGCACCCTATACCGGAACAACCTTGTTCTTGCCCGTGCTCTTGGCCTGGTACAAGGCCTTGTCGGCGCGCGCGACCACGCCCTGCTCGCTTTCGCCCTCGACGCGCTGGGTGATGCCGGCGCTGAAGGTGATCAGCACCTTGTTGTTGTTGTGCAGAAAAAAGCGCCGTGTCAGTTCGCGCTGCACCCGCACCATGATGGTGGTGGCCTCCTCCAGTGCCACGTCCGGCAGCAGGACGACAAACTCCTCGCCGCCGTAGCGCGCCACGATATCCGACGGACGCAGCGTGGCGCGGATTATTCCGGACAAATGGACCAGCGCGTCGTCACCGACGGTATGGCCGAGTGTGTCGTTGAGCTGCTTGAAGTTGTCCACGTCGAGAACGGCGACGCATATCGGCCCGCCGCGGCGCTCGCAACGGGCGACCTCGATCGCCCAGGCCTCCTCGAAACCGCGCCGGTTGAGCACGCGCGTCAGCGGGTCTTCGCGCACGAGGGCGCTGACGGCCTCCAGCTCCTGTTGCAGCGTGACGATCTGCTGCTCGTAGTTCTGCGCCTTCTGGCGCGAGCCCTGCAAATCGTCGCGCGCGCGCAGCATGTCCGATTGCATGTTGCGGGTATCGCTCATCACGAGGTCGAGGACCAGCCCGAGCTGGCTGATGTCCTCGGCCTGGCGGATACGCTCGGTATGCTGGCCGATGCGGTTCTGGTACTCGTCGGTGTGCGTGGCCATGGTGCCAAGCCGCTCGATGAATCCGGCCAGCATGTCCTTGAGCGCCTCCTTCGCCTGCTCGAGGCTGTGCTTCATTGTCGCCTGCTTGAACACCACTTCGCGAAAACCGCGCTCGGCCTCGCGAATGGTCTTGACCTCGAGCGGACCGGCAAGGATGCCGCGAAGGCGCTCGGTCTGCCCCTGCAGCCAGCGGTCATCGGCTACGAGCTCGCCAACATTGTTGACGACCATGTCCAGAAGGCCGACCAGAGCCTGCATGACTTCGTCCCGGCTTTCGCCGGCAAGTTCGATCCGGACCCAGAATTTTTTAAGATCAGCCGCGAGTTGCTCGATCGTGGCCGGTGTCGCGGCAGTACGAGCCGCCCCGGCGAGACCGGTGGCCTCGGCGCGCAATGCCGGCTGGTGCCCGAGTCGGTCGATCACCGCATATTGCAGCGTGCTGCCGAGCAGGTTGCGCAGGGTGCGCAGCGCGTCACGGTCGGAAGGTACGCTGGTCGGCTGCAATGAGGCTTCACGCGCGCTCATCGCCACCGGTTCGGCGGCAGGTTCCGCTGCGCTCGCCTGCGCCTGTTGCAGCCAGGACTTCACCAGTCCGCCGAGGCGCGTGTTCAACCTCGAAGCGTCGCCGCTGAACGTGCTGAGGACATGCTCCAGGCTCTCGCGCTTTCGTGCCGGGGTCAGCGTGGCGTGGCGCATTTCGAGACCGCGTTGCAGGTCGCGTATCAGTTCGGCCCAATTTGTCGTGGTCGTGGTTGTGGCCGTGGCCGCGGTCGTGGCCGCAGTCGTGGAGGTGGCCGCGGGAGCTGCCGGAGGCGGCAGCGCCGCACCCTCCGCATCTGCGCGTCGAGCCGGCGCCGCAGGCGCCAGGCCGGCCAGGATCGCGCCCGCCTCGGACCAGCGCTGCGCGCGCATTGCCTGGCCGAGGCGCAAGGCCTCGTCAGCGGACAAATCTGCGGGCAGCATGAACATCTGGCGCACCGCACCACCGTGGTCGCCGGATATCTCGGCGTACAGTTCGCTGTAGTTCTCCGGCGTCGGTGTCAGGCGCCTCTGGGCGAGTTGCTTGATCGTCTCGCGGGCGATATCGGAGGGGCTGAAGCGGTCGTTCATGGACGTCTGCGCACCTTGTCAGAGGTAGTTGAACAGCGACAGCTTGGTCACCATGGCGTAAGACTGCTGCGCCGCGGTGAGCGCCTGCTGGCCTATGGTCAGTTCGCTGATGGCCGCGACGTAATCGATGTCGATCTGCTTCGACTGCTGCTGGCCGTAAATGACGGTCATGTTGGCGTTTACCGAGGCCAACACGTCCAGCTCAGCCAGCGCCGCGCCCACCTCGGTATGCGTCGTCTGTAACTGCTTGAAGGCAGCGTCCATGCCGGCCATGGACTGCATCAGGCCGACACTGATCCTGGGCGTCGCCGTGCCTGCAGGCGGGGCGGTTTCGAGCAGGCTGATGGCATTGGCGATGGTGGCAAACACGCTCTGGTTGGTGCTGGGTGCGACCGTGAACGCGTCGCCATTGTCCGGGACGCCGCTGACCGCCACCTGCACGCCGTCAAAGCTGATGGTCGCGCCGCTGGTGTAGGCATTGCCGCTGGAGAGCGTCGCCGACGAGGTGGCGTCCACCACGCTATAGGTGGTCGCGCCGGCGGCGACGGTGAACTCGATACGGTAGTCGTGCCCGGTGAGCAATGCGGCGTTGGTCACCGTTCCGGGATCGATCAGGGCGCGGCCCGAGTTGGTCGCGCCAAGACCGGTGATGAATACACCGTTGCCATTGCCGATGCGCTCGAACAGGGCGGAGCCGTTTTCACCCACGGCCAGTTGGCGCGATGCGGCCACCTGCAGCAGGCGCCGGCCCTGATCGCCGTTATAGGTGGCGCCGGTGGCAGTCGCGGCGAATGGCGTGGTCTTTTCCAGATTGCCCGAGAACAGGTAATTGCCGTTGCCGTCGGTGGCGTTGGCGAGTCCGAGCAGATCCTCGAAGTTGGCGCGCAACGCGGTGGCGATGGCAGCCCTGTCCTGGTTGGTCTGGCTGCCGCTGCCGGCCTGGATCAGCGAGGTCCGTATCTGCTGGTACAACTCGGTGATGCCGGTGAGTTTGCTCTCCATCAGCGACAACTTGTTCGTGGCGCTGGTCTGGTTGCGCTCGTACTGGGTGTTCATGTCCTGCGCCTGCGAGGTGCGCAGTGACTCGGCCGCGGCGACGGGGTCGTCGGCCGGTGTGAGCACGCGTCGGCCGGTCGCCAGTTGCTGCTGCGTTTTGACGAGGGCGGCCTGCTGGCGTTGCATCGCCGCCATGCCCTGGTCGAACAGATTCTTGGTAGCAATGCGCATGATCGATTACCGGCCGATGGAAAGAATGGTGTCGAACAGTTGCCCGGCAATGGCGATGATCTTGCCGGAGGCCTGGTATGCCTGCTGGTAGCGCATCAGGTTGGCCGCTTCTTCATCGAGGTTGACCCCGCTAGCCGATTGGCGCGCCGTTTCGACGCTGGCAAGCAGACTGGTTTGCGCGAAACCGCTCACCCGCGCTTCCTGTGCCTGGTTGCCGACCTGGCTGACGACCTGGGCATACGCGCCCTGCAGCGTTTCGGTGCCCCCGTCCAGCGTCAGGCGACCCTGCAGGCCGGCCAGCGCCAGCGCGTTGCGGTTGTCGCCGACACCGCCGGTGTTGGGCCCGATGGTGAACACATCGCCCGCAGCCGGCGTGCCGCTGATCTGTATCGTCCAGCCGTTGTAGCTGATGTCGCCGCCGTCGGTATGGGCCACGCCGAGCGGATTGCCGGTGCCGGTGCCGCTGACATTAAAAACGCCTGCCGTGGTAAAGGTGATGCTCACCGGGCTTTGCAGGTTTGCATCGAGCGGATTTTGCGCGTTGACCGTGCCGGCCGAAACCCTGGCTGCGGAAGGGTTGAGCAGTGACGCCGCGGTGCGTATCGGCGCAGCGGCGGCGAGGCGGCCGACGTCCTTGATCAGCACACCGAGCCCGGCGACGCCGGCGCGGGTCGGTTCGATGAGGAACATGTCGCCGGCCGCCATCGCCCCGGATGTCAGCGACAGCGAAACGCCGTCGATGGTCTGTGGCAGGCTGGCAAAGCTGGTGACGTTGCCATCGGACATGCGCATTACGCTGTAATTGCTGCCGTCGTACTTCAGGCGGTAATCGCTGGTAGTAAGCGCCGAATAGCTTGAAATGCCGGCGCCGATCACGGCATTACCGCTGTTC
>Ga0163151_10007441_pt1 | contig 12793 bp, 11 predicted proteins | sample OliLakLV19MP5IB2_FD_145596 | JGI IMG/M metagenome (GOLD analysis project Ga0163151, IMG submission 145596) | Freshwater microbial mat bacterial communities from Lake Vanda, McMurdo Dry Valleys, Antarctica - Oligotrophic Lake LV.19.MP5.IB-2 | ecosystem: Environmental > Aquatic > Freshwater >...
AGTGCAGCGAGGGTGGCGGGTTGGGCGGGGTGTGTAAGGGTTTGGTGGACTGTCGATTTCAACGGAGCATACGGTCAACGGGCGGAAAATTGCGAAAGCGGAAAATCGGAAAACATTCGGGGCGTCCAAAAGGCCGCGAGCGAGCTCGGGCCCTTGGCGCTTGAAAAGAATCAAGCCTACGTCGGGTGTTTACGTTTGAGCGAGCGCGGCGATTTTTTCGCGGAGATGCGTCACACGTAACTTCGACTCGCTGTTGCGCACGGCCATCGCGTAGGCCGCGGGTTCGCCGACGAGGAAGACCTTTTTCTTGCCGCGCGTGATCGCAGTATAAAGCAGGTTGCGCTGCAGCATCATGAAGTGCGCCTTGAGTAGCGGCACGATCACGACGGGGTATTCACTGCCTTGGGACTTGTGGATGCTGATCGCGTACGCCAGCGCGAGATCCCCGAGTTCCCCCCGTTCAAAGGTCTGCCGGTTGCCGTCGAAATCAGCCTCCAGTTTGCCGGCGTCAAGGTCCGCGCCGACGACAATACCGATATCACCATTGAAGAGGTTTTTGTCGTAGTTGTTGCGCAGCTGGATGATTTTGTCGCCCAAGCGGTACTCGCCGCTGGCGGCGCGCAGGCCCTTGTTCGTGCCGTTCAATGTCGCCTGCAGCTGCGTATTCAGATTTCCAACACCCGCGGTTCCCTTGTGCATCGGCGCGAGAATCTGCACGTCGTTGACCGGATGCGGCCATTTCAACATCCGGGGAATGAACTCGGTCACGAGTTGCTGGACCTTGCGCACGCAGTCCTCGGCGTCTTTGGCCTCGATGAAATTCAGATCGGACCAGACGTGGGCGCTCGCCACATCGGGCACCACGCCGGGTAGCGAGGGGTCGCCGGAGTTGATGGCGTGCGCGGTGGTGACGATCTGGCTCTGGCCGGTTTGACGGTAGATAACGGCGAGGCGCGTGACGGGCACGCGCTCGGTCATGATCAGATCCTTGAGGACGTTGCCGGCCCCGACACTCGGGAGCTGGTCGGTGTCGCCGACGAGCAGCAAATGCGCCCGCGACGGCACGGCTTGCAGGAGCGCGGAGGCGAGGCGCGAATCCAGCATGGAGGCCTCGTCGACGATGAGAAAATCGGTGGCGAGCGGGGTGTTCTCGTTGGCCGAGAAACCCCCTTTGGTGGCGTCGTATTTCAGCAACCGGTGAATCGTCGAGGCGAACCCCTTGGTGGTGTCGGCCAGGCGCTGGGCGGCGCGGCCGGTGGGCGCCGCGAGGTGGACGCGAACCTTCTTGGCCTTCAGGATCTCGACGAGCGCGCGGAGGATGGTGGTTTTTCCCGTGCCGGGGCCGCCGGTGAGGATCGTTAATTTGTGCGCAAGGGCGTGGCGGACGGCGACGCGTTGCAACTCGTGAAAGGTGAAACCCGCTTTCTGCTCCGCCCATTGCACGGCGGCGTCGATCTTGATCGGCGGCAGTCCGCTCGCGACCCGGGAGAGCCGCTCGACCGTGCTGGCGATCTTCTGCTCGGAGCGATCGTGATGCGGCAGCTGGATGAGGGCATTGGCTTCGGGTGCGGGGGCGTCGGCGGTACCGGCGGCCTGCTTGATCAGCGCTTTGCTCTCGACGAGTGCGGCGATGCGCGCTTCCAGCAGACGCGAATCCGTCTCGAGCAAGGTGGCGGTGTGCTGGACCAAATCCTCGTGGCGAAACGCGGTGTGGCCATCCTCCTGGAGCGTCTCGAGGGCGTAGATGAGACCCGCGTCGAGGCGCGGCGGAGCGTCGTTGGCAAAGCCGAGGTTGATGGCGATGCGATCGGCGGTTTTGAAACCGATCCCGTCGATCTCGCGCGCCACTTTATAGGGCTGCGTCATCAGGATCTTTTTCGCCTCGCCGCCGTAGTGTTTCACCAGCTTCACGCACTGCGTGGGGGTGACGCCATAAGTCTGGAGAAAGATATAGAGCTCGCGCTCGGTGCGTTTGGCATCCCACGCCTGCTTGATCGCCGTGGCGCGTTTCCGGCCAATGCCCTCCACGTCGCGGAGGCGGGCGGATTCCTCGCTGAGGACGCGAAACGTATCCGTCCCGAATGCATCGACGATCTTGTTGGCGTAAACCTTGCCGATGCCGGGAACGAGGCCGCTGCCGAGGTATTTGCGGATCCCATACACGCTGGCCGGGAGTTCGCTCTTGAAGCCCGCGACCTTGAACTGGGAGCCGTGTTGCGCGTGGCGGGTCCATTCGCCGGACAGGTGGAGCGTCTCGCCGCATTCGACTCCCGGCAAAGCGCCGACGATCGTCACGGCTTCCGGGCGACTGCGGGAGTCCTTTCCCGGAGTGGCCACTGCCACCGCGGGCGTCTCGGGTCGGAATTCCGCAATCGTGTAGTGGTTCTCCTCGTTGTGAAAAATAATCCGTTCGATCACGCCGGTGAGCGTGGCAGGCGGTGAATTGGGTGAAGGAGGCGGCACGGGAGAACGCAGGTGAAGCGCGTTTTTCCCATTGTGGCAAACCGGGGTTGCACGAATCCCGGGGGTCTCGTCAGGATGGCGGCGTGGAAATCGCCGCCAGTGACTCCTTTGTCCCCGTCATTCAGCTCGCCATCACGCCGGTGATCATGCTCTCGGGCGTGGGTGCATTGATGCTGACGCTCACCAATCGCCTTGGTCGCGTGGTGGATCGCACGCGCGGCCTGGCTGGCCAGATGCAGCTGGCGAGCGCGGCGGATCGGCCGCATTTCGAGAGTCAGCTGACGATTCTCTGGCGGCGGGCCCGGCTCATCCGCCTGGCGGTGACCTTTGCCGGGCTGAGCATGTTGCTCTCCTGCGTGCTGGTGATGGCGATCTTCATTGATGCGATCCGCGACACGTTCGGGCTCGAACTCGTCGTCCTGTTTGGCGCCAGCATTACCTGCCTGATCTTCGCCCTCGTGGCGTTTCTCCGCGACATCTGGATGTCACTTTGGGCCTTAAGGCTTGAGCTGGACAAGGCGCACGAGCGGACGGCGCGGGCTGCGACATCGAGCTGACGGCAAGGCTCAGCGGCTCGTCCTGAGACTAGGTGGCGCGGTTGAGTTTTCGAGGCCGCCGAGCACTCCGCGTCAGGTCGCAGGGTGGATACTTCGTTCGGCGGCAACAGGCGGCCGAGTCTTCGTCCTCTGTTTTACGATCCGGGCGATCTCGAGCAACAGGAGTGGGCCGAAGACCCAGACGGCCTCCATCGGGAAAACCTTTTTGGCCTCGATCTGGTGATAAGCCACGAGACCGACGGCGACATAAGCGAGGCGGTGAATGTTTTTCCAGCGCTTGCCGCCGAGCCAGCGAATGGCGGCGTGGAAGCTCGTGATGGCGAGGATGAACAGGATCGACAATGCGATCAGGCCCGTGAGGAGAAACGGTTTCTCCACCACCGTTTTCAAGGTCGGGCCAATGACGGCCGGTCCGCCTTCGTAGAGGACGTGAACCGAGAAATGCACGAGACCGTAGGCGAAGGCGCCTACGCCCACCAATCGCCGGTGACGGTTGAGCGCAAGGGCCACGGGCGATTTGGGAAACAGCACCCGGAGCGGAGTAAACGTCAGCACCGCGACGAGTAAAATCGACGCCGTGAACCCGAGGTGCAGCAGAATGAATTTCAAGCCATCGGCGAGCGCGCTGGGATCCTGCTGCACGTAGAGCGGCCAGATTGGCCAGAGGCCGGGGAGCACGATCAGCGTCCAGATGACGAGCTTGGAACGGAGGAGTTTGGCGAGGAACTGCAAGACAAAGAAAAGGCCTCAGCGCGCGTGGGTCACGTCGCCGATTTTCAAACGAAGTCACTCCGGTCGGCCGTGCTTTGGGGGACGGCCCCTGCCCTGAGCGAGCTCATACGATTAACGTGGAAAAAATAAAGCCACAGGTTTCACCGATGAGCACAGATAACCAGGGCATTATAAATTATAGTCCCTGTACCTCGGGGGTGAATGCGGATCGGCGCCTCTTCATTCGTAACCCGTATATCCGTGCTCATCGGTGTCATCTGTGGTTAACAAAGATTCGGGAGGTTGGGATCGATCTGAGCCCGGAATTTTTAACCACAGATTGCACGGATGGAGCGGATAGTTGGGGGTATTCTCAATCTTGTCCGCGAGATCGGTAGAACTGCTGAATTTAGGATTAATAAAACTTCTTTAGATCCATGCCCTGATAGAGCGCCCCAACTTCCTTCTCATAGCCATTGAACATCAGGGTGCGTTGCCGGCCGCCGAGCACGCCCCCGGCCCCGATCACGCGTTCGCTCGCCTGGGACCAGCGGGGATGATCCACGGTTGGATTCACGTTTGCGTAGAAACCATATTCGTTCGCGGCCATCCGCTGCCAGGTGTTGCGCGGCTGCTTGTCCACGAAATCGATTTTCACGATCGATTTGCCGTACTTGAAACCGTACTTCCATGGCACGACGAGGCGCAGCGGGGCGCCGTTTTGATTAGGAATGGGCCGGCCGTAAATGCCGGTGGCGATGAAGGAAAGTTCGTGGTTCGCCTCGTCGAGTCGCAGCCCCTCGAAGTACGGCCAGTCGAGCGCGCGGCCGCGTTGTCCAGGGATGTTCTTCGGATCGAGCACCGTGGTGAACGTGACGAATTTCGCCTCCGGTTTAGGGTCGGCGAACGCGACGAGTTTCGAAAGGGGGAATCCATCCCATGGCACGATCATCGACCATGCTTCCACGCAGCGGAGCCGATACACGCGTTGCTCCGCGCCGCCCATTTTCATGACGAGATCGTTGGCGTCAATCTTCACCGGGTTGTTGATCAGGCCGGTGATCTCGACGGTCCACGGCTCCGTTTTCCAGCCCTTGTTCGCGTTGATCTTTGGCTCGGCCTTGTCGGTGCCGAACTCGTAGAAATTAATATAGCTCGTGATGAGCTCGTACGAGGTTGGCTTCAGCGCCGGATCCCGATAGGCGGGGTTGGGCACAGTCGGAAAACCGGCGGACGTCGCAAACGCCGCCTGGGGCAACAGCGAGGCGCCGGCGATCCCGGCGGCGCCATAGCCGAGGGTCTTGATGAACGCGCGCCGCGAGGCGGCGTCACGTGGACGGAGGAGGTAGTCGCGCTCGGGAGTGGCGGCGGATTCGGGGAGTTCCCAGGGCTTCGGAATGCGGATCAGCATGGGGAGAAGAGGCGTAGCCAAGGCGGATTATTCCACGAGGCTACGCTTCACCAAAGCCATTAGACGCAAAAACGCACGACAAGGCGGAAGAATTATTTCGCGGTCGGCTTAGCCGTCGTCTTGGGCGTGTAAACCGTTTGCTCCAGCGTCGTGCCGAGATGCCGCCGGAAGGTCGCGAGGTCTTTGACGACCCCGAGCCCGATCAGCTGGCTCGCGAGGTTGCCCACCGCGGTGCCTTCCAACGCAAAACTCACGACCGGCACGCCCGCTTCATTCGCGGTCGCCTGGCAGAGGAGGCGGTTTTTGGAGCCGCCTCCCACAATGAGAATGCGGTTGAATTTCCTCCCCGCAAGACGCTCGAAGGCGCGCATCGCATCCGCGTGTCCGCGACCGAGCGAGTCGCAGATCAAGCGGGTGTAACCCGCGAGGTTCTTGGGCGCGGAGATTTTGCGTCGCTTCAATTGCGCGTCGATTGCCACCTTCATGGAAGGCGGATTGGCGAACTTCGGGTCCGTGACGTCCAGCAACGTGGCCGGCGCCGGTAGTTTTCCCGCGGCCGTGATGAGCGCGCCCCACCCGGCGTCGTTGGTGGGTCGGGACGCAAAGTCCTTCATGATGCCTTCGAGCAGCCAGAGCCCGATCACGTTGGTGAGCGGACGATACCGCCCGTCACCGATGCGTTCGTTGGAAATGCGCGCGGCTTGAGCTTCGGCCCCGAGGACGGGTTTCTCACTTTCGAATCCCACGAGCGACCAGGTGCCGGAGCTGATGTAGAGATCGTTGCCATCGGGCGACGCCGGCATCGCGTCGTAGGCGCACGCGGTGTCGTGGCCCGGCACGGCAATAACTTGCGTGGTGGCGAGCGCGGCGGAGTCCAGTGCGACATCCTTGCGCACGCGGCCGAGTTTGGTCCCGGCGAGCACCGGCTTGGAGAACCACTGCGGCGGCACGCGGAAGTAATTGAGCGCCGCAGGCGACCAGTCGGTCGAATACACGTCGATCAACTGTGACGTGCTCGCAATCGTCAGCTCGTTTTCCATCCGGCCGGAAAGCAGGAAATTGAAATAGTCGGGCAGAAAGAGACAACGCGTGGCGAGATCGGTGATGGCGGGACAGCTCGCGACCGTTTCCTCGAGTTGCAGCGAGGAGTTATAGAAAACATTGGGAATCCCCGTGGCCGCATAGATGCGGTCGAGGGCGGCGCGGGTATTCCCGAGCCGCTTGAGGCCGGGCTGCGTGCGCGGGTCGCGGTACGCGTGAACCGGATACACCAGGCGACCGGCGTCGTTGACGAGCGCGTAGTCCACGCCCCAGAAATCAACGCCGACCGATGCTAGCTTGGCCCCGCGAGGCAACGCGGCGACGGCCTTGCGCAGCCCCGTCAGGCCTTCCTGCCAGAGCGTGCCGATGTCCCAGTAATCGTGTCCGCTCAACGTGCGGAAGGCGTTCGGAAATCGATGCACCTCGGTGAGCGTGAGGCGGTTTCTCGACCAGTGGCCGAGAATGACGCGGCCGCTGGTGGCACCGAAATCGAGAGCTGCGGAGTAGATGGAAGGCATGAGGAGCTGAGCCGGAGTCGCGAGCCATGCGGAAGCGAGGTGAAGGAAGACCGCAGGCGGCGGCGCGACATGGGTGTGTGTCGTGATACCTTGCCCGACGGTGAAATCGAGTCGGGAATTTCGGTTGCCAGCCGGAAGCGTCAGCGCAGCGTTCCGGTTTTGCTTCATGCTCAACTCCGAGCGCACTCCCATCACCGGTAAACGCGTTCAGCTCATGGCGACCTGCCTGTGCGACGCCTTCTACGACGACGTCGCGGCCGCGACGGTCGAAGTCCTCAAGTACCTCGGGGTTGCGGTCGTATTTCGCGAAGCGCAAACCTGCTGCGGTCAGCCGGCCTTCAACGGCGGCGACTGGACGGCCTCGCGGAAAGTCGTGCGCCATACCGTGCGGACCTTTGCCGGCGAAGATCCCGTCGTGGTGCCGAGCGGGTCGTGCGCCGCCATGATGTTTCACGGCGCGGTCCTTGAGTTCGAGAAAGAGGCCGATCTTCCGGAGGTTTCCGCACGTGGGAGCTCGCTGATTTCATCGTCAACGGGCTCGGCGTGAAAACGTGGGGGGAAAGCCGCTATGAGGCGACGGTGGCGTTTCACCGGTCGTGTCACTCTCGTGGAACCGCCAGCGGGGAAGCGTCGCTCACTCTGCTGAAGTCCATCCCGGGATTGCGCGTGGTGGAATTCGGGGAAGGCGAACAATGCTGCGGGTTTGGCGGGACCTTTTCCGTTTCGTTTCCCATTATCTCCGCCGCGATGGGCAACCTGAAACTCGATCAGGTGCGCGCGGCGCAACCCGACGTATTCGTGTCGGGTGACATGAGCTGCATGATGCACCTGGGCGGCCTGGCCGCGAAAGAGGGCAAGCCCATCAAGACCGCAATGACAACTTCTTCTGTTCAATCAACAGGGACTCCTGACTCTTAACTCCGCTCTCGTCAGCGTCGTTCCCCATGGCACTTCCTCCAAACTTTGAGCCGTTTATTCCCGCGAACGTCACGATGCGTGAGTTCACGGTGCGGGCCGTAATCACCGGGGTCATCCTCGGAATCATCTTTGGCGCCTCGTCGTTGTACCTCGTGTTGAAGGTGGGGCTGACGGTGAGTGCATCAATCCCGGTGGCGGTCATCTCGCTCGCGATGTTCCGCGCGTTTTCCAAGTTCGGCGTACGCGATTCGACGATCCTCGAAAACAATATAACGCAGACGGCCGGATCGGCCGGCGAGTCGATTGCGTTTGGCGTGGGCGTGACTATGCCCGCGATCCTGATTCTCGGATTCGATCTCGAGTTAACCCGCGTGATGCTCGTCGCGCTGCTCGGTGGACTGCTCGGTATCCTGATGATGATACCGTTGCGGCGCGCTCTGATCGTGCACGAACACGGCGTCCTGAAATATCCGGAAGGCACCGCGTGTGCGGCCGTGCTTCGCGCCGGGGCGAATGCCGAGTCGCGGGCGGCGGCTTCGCCTTCGGCCCAGGCGGAGATGCGGGCGGCGGAAGCGGCGGGCCTCGGTGCCTCACCGGGCGCGAAGATTGTCTTCACCGGTTTCGCCGTCGGCCTCGCCTACAAAACGTTGATGGTGGCATTCAAGGGTTGGAAAGACATTCCGGAAAAGATCTTCGGGGCGCCGCTCAAGTCGGGCTCGATCGGGGCGGAAATTTCGCCTGAGTTGGTCGGGGTGGGCTATGTGATCGGACCGCGGATCGCGTCCATCATGTGCGCCGGAGGCGTGATGTCGTTCCTGCTGTTGATTCCACTGATTCAATTTTTCGGTGAGAGCCTGACGACGCCGCTCGCCCCCGGAACGACGCTGATCAGCGAGATGGGGCCGTATGGAATCTATCGTTCCTATATTCTTTATATCGGAGCCGGAGCCGTGGCGGCGGGCGGGATCATCAGCCTCGTGCAGGCCCTGCCGACGATCTGGCATGGGCTCCGGGGTGGGTTGGAGGATCTGGCCAGCAGTCGGGGCGAACCCGCCGCGCGGGCGAACGGTCGGGTGGCGCGGACGGATCGGGATCTTTCGATGAAAGTCGTGGGTATCGGAATCATCGTCCTGATCGCATTAATCATGGTGGCGCCGACCCTGCACATGAACCTGCTGGGTGCACTGTTGATCGTGGTGTTTGGATTTCTTTTCGTGACCGTGTCCTCGCGTCTTACGGGTGAAATTGGATCCTCGTCCAATCCTATTTCCGGAATGACGGTGGCAACCCTGTTGTTCACCTGTTTGGTGTTCCTGCTCGTGGGCTGGACCGGAGGCACGTATTATGTAACGGCGCTTTCCGTGGGAGCGATCGTTTGTATCGCGGCGTCCAACGGCGGCACGACGTCGCAGGACCTGAAGACGGGATTTCTCGTCGGCGGGACTCCGAAGCTGCAGCAGTATGCAATTCTCGTGGGAGCATTTTCGTCGGCGCTCGTGCTCGGGCCGATTCTTTTGAAGCTGAATGAGGCGGCGACGGTTTACGTGCCGGTGGCGCAGGTGGCGCCGGGACTGAGCACGGATGTTGCGCAACTCGACGCCGACGTGCGGCAAGGCCTGGCCGGCCCGCAGGCCCGCGATGATACGAACCAGTATCGGGTGTGGCACAAGGTCGACGAGCGGAATGGGCCGGCGGGGAAGTATTTCGTCGACGATCGGGGAGTGGCGGTCTGGTTCGTTGATCCCGGAATCAACGGTGCGTATCCAAAAAGGCCCGACGGCACGGAAGTGCAGAAGTTCGCGGCGCCAAAAGCGACCCTGGTGTCGTACATTATCAAAGGCATTCTCGACCGCCAGTTGCCGTGGGCGTTGGTGCTGCTCGGGGTGACGATAGCGGTGGTGTTGCAGATGTCGCTGGTGCCGGCGCTGGCGTTTGCGGTGGGAGTGTATTTGCCGCTGTCGGCCTCGGCTCCGATCTTTGTGGGCGGCATGGTGCGCTGGCTGGTGGACCGCCGGACCCGCCGACATCCGATGTATTCAAGTATGAGTGACGTGCAGTTCATCGCCGAAACGGACAAGAGTCCCGGGGTGCTGCTCGCCTCGGGTTACATTGCGGGTGGGGCGATTGCGGGCATCTTCATTGCGATCCTGGCCGGGGCGCTGAGTCGCTTTGATGCCGGGGTGACGAAGTGGGCCACGGCAAACAACCCGTTTTATACAGGAGCATATGCGGATCTGCTGGCGTTGGTCCCGTTCGGCGCGCTGGTGGGCTTTCTGTATTTCGTCGCGCGGGAGAAGTTGCTCGCGCCGAAGCGGGCGCATCCCGATGCGGCGTCGCGTCCGTGAGGAGTGGCTCCCAGCGACTCAAGCTGAGAGAGCGCAGACCCTGCGGGTCGACGCGCCGCCCGTGGAGCGTGGAGCGCGTTGTCCCAAGCCGCTGTTGGAGTCTGTCCTTGGCGACCGTTGTAACAAGTAACAGGCAGACCCGGTCCGAAGGCTCTCGAGCTGCGGGGTGGAGGAATTCGAATGTCACTTCTGCGTTCGGTATCCGAAGACGTTCTCGCCGGCGACAGTCTTGATCTTGCGGGCCAGTAATGCATCGACGCGCGCTTCCGATTCTTGCGCCCAGAGTCTGTCTAAGTGTTCCTGGCTTGGGGACTTGATACTCGCGATGAGTGCTTCGGCGGCTTTCTCACGCTTTCTCTTTCTCACGCTTTCTGATGGGAAGCTTCAGAGCGGCTGAGAGTAAGGTGGCGTCGTCCATGCTGCCAAAAGTTGGGTTTAGATTCTCCTAGCACAAGCGATCTCGTGCCTCGAATTTAGGGGGCCGAATGGAATCACGTCCGGACGAGCGACATTGAGTCGGCTGAACGGAGGGCATGCGCCCCGCGACGACGAAGGTATTTATAGCCTGACCGCAAAGATAAAGTAGAGGCTCCTTCTCCGTCCCCTCTCGTATTCGACTCGGATGCGGGTTTGGTCAACAGGCAGGCCCCGTGGATCGGCTCGCTGTAACAAGTAACAGGCAGACCCGGTCCAGAGGATCCTTGGTTTTCTCCCCGCGAAAGAGGTCGGCCCGGTAGTTGCCCCGGTTCAGGACGTGGTATACCCCGTCCTCGGATTCCAAGCGAAGCGGCCGCGCCATCTGCACACCACGCCGAATCTATCCGCATCCGTCAACCCGAACCCCCAAAGCCTGCCTCCGTCCGGCTGTTTTTCTTTCCCCGGCACCCGGACAATACGATCTTGAAACGCGGAGGTCGCGAAGAACGCGGAAGCAAACCAAGGTGCCACCGCATATTCACGAAACTCGCAACGTGATGACAGCCAGCATGGCTTGTTCGCGAAAGTTCTCCCATGGAAAAACTTTTCCCCGCACGAGAATTGTCGTGGCTTCAGAGTAATAAATCCAAGTTCACGTTAAACGGAACGAATGAGACGCGTGCAGAAAGGAGCCTTCGTGAATACGCGCTGCCAAGGCGCTGCCTTCAGAAAGTATAGATCGACTCCGCGTCCTTCACGCCCTCAGCGGTAAAACGGGGAGCGAATCACTCCCGGGGACCCGACTGGGCCTTATACAGCCCGCAGAAACTCTTCGGCCGTTACGCCTGCCTGCCTCAATATACCAGCAAGAGTTCCGACTTTCACCTCTCGGTGCATCGGCACAACGCAACCCATCGAACCCTTTTTTCAAAATAACGTGGCTTCCTTTCTGGCGAGCTTGATAAAACCCGAGACGCTCAAGCGATCGGATAATTTCACTTCCCGAGAGGTGCGGTAGCTTAGGCACTTTGCGCGACTTCGATTGTCGTCAACAGAGTCGTTCCAACCTTCGAAAGCGGGAACTCTTCGAGGTACAACTCGGTCGCCTCGCGAAGGTTTGTGAGTGCCTCTTCAATGGTCTCCCCCTGCGTTGTTGTCCCCGTCTCGGGATTGAGGGCAACGAATCCTCCTTCTTCCGCTGGGGAAAGTACTGCGCTTAAGGTCATGATTACACTTTGGCGTGACTCAGACCGTCGTCAACTGGTCTGATTTCGCCGTTATGGTAGGATCGCGCGTTGCCGGGCGCCCCCCTCGCAGATCGCGGCGTGGGGATCGGACCGATGGAGTCAGTCGACCCGTAGCAGGGGGTCGAGGCGTGTTTTGTTAGTTGCCAGTCCGGATTGAGGATCGAACCCACCCGGGCCAGCCGGTTTCGCTTGATGGCCACTTCCACTGGCCTAACGCGAACCGCGGACCAACTAACAAAACACGCCGTGACCCCATTGGCGCTTCGCCGGAATTCGTCCGGTGGACTAAGTTGACTAACCTCGCTGCCCGCTGCAGCGTTTGACCATGACCACCATCACGACGCACGAAGCCAAGACGCACCTCTCCCGCTACCTCGCGGAAGTCGAGAAGGGCCGGGAGTTTATCATCGCGCGCGGCAATTCGGCGGTGGCGATGCTCGTCCCACTTAAGACGCCCGCGCCAAGGCGGCGGCCGAAGGTGGGCGAGATCAAGGGCAAGCCCTTTGAGTTTCCGGCCGCGGCGTTTGCTCCCCTCACCGCGAGGGAACTGAAGGAGTGGGGTCTGTGAAATACCTGCTCGACACCTGCACCTTCCTTTGGGTGGCCCAGCAACCGGTGATGCTCTCACCGCTTGCGACCGCCGCGATCGACGATGCCGGAAATGAACTGTACGTCAGCGATGTGAGCATCTGGGAAATCACGTTAAAGCACTCGGGGGGCCGGCTTCCCCTGCCGGCGGCTCCTCGCAAGTGGATCCCCGCGAAGCTCTCCTATCATCAGCTACAACCACTGAGCCTGGTTCACGCCGCGCTCTACCGCAGCGGGGAACTGTCGCGGGTTCACCCGGATCCTTTCGATCGGCTGCTGGCCGCCCAAGCCATCGAAGCAGGCATGACAATCCTGTCACCGGACACTCCCCTTTCCCTGCTCGGGGCTTCGCGGGTATGGTGAGTCGGGGCGCAGGCCACCGGCAAGTTTCCTGAACGCTGGAACGTACCAGTGATCCTAAAAAACCCGGTTGAACCACTGATTTTCACTGATCACCACTGATGCAAACAGAGTTGCGCGATGGAGGCCGTTCACCCGGTAAGTGAAGGGAAAGTTCCAGCCCATCGATCGGGATCTATTCGATCAGTGTTTATTAGTGCTCTTCAGTGGTTACCTC
>Ga0163151_10007445_pt1 | contig 12783 bp, 11 predicted proteins | sample OliLakLV19MP5IB2_FD_145596 | JGI IMG/M metagenome (GOLD analysis project Ga0163151, IMG submission 145596) | Freshwater microbial mat bacterial communities from Lake Vanda, McMurdo Dry Valleys, Antarctica - Oligotrophic Lake LV.19.MP5.IB-2 | ecosystem: Environmental > Aquatic > Freshwater >...
GCCACGTTACGTCGCAGGTTCTTGGCCAGATAGGCGGTGAATTTGTCTTCCGGGTCGAGTTGCACCAGGTAGGGGGCCGCCATCTCCAGGGCCTCTGGCAGCGCACCCGCGAACATGCAGCTATGCGGAAGGAACGAGTTTGTCAACGTCCAATAAACCTGCTGATCCTGCGCGGCGTCCACGATCGCCCAGATATCGGCCCGATGCCCTTTCGGCCAGAGTATTCGCCGTAGTTCTTCTTTCATTGTTGCGCCGCCTGCATCTCCATTGCGGCGTGGCGCGCGCATTCTTCGCAGAATGGAAACGCGGCCCGGGCCGCCGCCAGTAAAACGGCCGCTTGGGCCACGCCATCATGGTCGTTCTCAAACGTGGGATCGTCCTCCACGACTTCGGCTGGGCCGCTTGCCCGCGGCGCCGGCGCCGGCGCCGCGGGCGCCCGCAAGTCGAGCGTTTCCATCTGCCGTTGCCGCTGCGGCATCGCCACCAGATATTCTCCCGCAACGAGCATCCGCGCCAGGCTTTGTATCACTTGTTCGTCGGAAATATTGGCCGCCGCCGTCGACGCCTTCACCTGCCGCCGGAAATTCGACATCGCCATCGCGTCGCCGCGGAATTCATTCAGGAACTGGACTGCCGAACGCAGGTCCCAGCGCATCCGGATATCTTCTCGCCGGAAGAACTGATATTCCCGCCCGCGACCGAATCGAATGGAACTCATTGATGATCCTGGAAATCCAAATTACTCAGTATACACGTCCCTAGCTCAACTCATCGTAGCGGCTCATCGGCGCCCCGCTGAGCACTTCTTTCCAATGCTCGTAGTAGTGCGGCGTTTTCCGGTAGCCGCCGTGCGAACTCACCCGCGCCGTACAATCGACGACGTATACGTTGGGCGTCTTGTCCAGCGTGATCGTCTTGCTCCGCGGTCCCTTAAGCCCCAAAGCGCCATGAATTCCGTCCAAAATGTCCCCGATCCAGAATCCGCCCCGCAGCACCGGATCCTTCTTCGAGTGATAGACAAAACACCGGTTGCATGAGGAAACGGAATCGAAAAACGTCTCCCCCGGCTCCAGTATGTTGTTGTCAATGGCGGGAGCCGTGAGCATCAGGGTATCGACAAACGACTTCTTCGGATCCACCAGCGCTTTCAACGCCACACGAGCGCCCAGGCTGTGTGTCTGCACGTCCACGCTCATCGCCACGGTTCGCAGCGCGTTGACCAGATCTCGCAGGAACGGCGCCGACCGCGTCGCTTTCGCCGGAGCGCCGAAGTAACCAAATGGTGTCCGCGATCCCGGCCACGTAAAGCCAACAACCAATCCGTAACCTGTAGGTCCATTCAGTCCCGGTTGATCCAGTCCGCCGACGATATCCCAATACGCTTTCGTCACGTTCTCAATGGGATTATTAAACCCATGCACCAGGATGCAAACGTGCTTATTGGCGGCCGCCGCCAATATCGCGTCCAGGGCAATATCCTGGAATTGGGTGTGTGTGCCCGGATTCGTGTAGTTTCTGTATTGATTCGCCGTGGCTACGAGAACGTTTGAGTCAAAGTTGCGCCGGCAGCTAACAACGTACATAAGGGTAAACTCCTCTATGATAAGCCAGTCAATTGTAAGTCCGGCCGTGCCGCCCGCAGTCGCGCGACGCCATCGACCGTCATTCCTGTCCCCTCCAACATTACCACTCGCAATGATCGCATTGCGATCAACACCGGCACTGCCATGTCGTCGATATTCTTCGCCCCCGCCAGTCGCAATTCGCGGAGCCGCCGCAGCCCTATCAGTCCCCGCAGCCCCGCCGCATTCACCGGCGTCCGGCTCAAGTCCAGCCGTTCCAATTTCCCCAATCCGGCCAGCCCCTCCAGCCCCTCCAGCGTCCGCCGCTGTTCTTCCATTAACCCCGGTTTGTCCGCTCCGATATCGTTCAACACCGCTCCGCTCAGGTTCAGCGATTCCAGATTTTCCAGTGCCCCCAACTCCGCCAGCACCACCGCGTTCAACGTCAATCCCCAGTGTCCGGAATCTACGCGCTGCATCCCGCTAACGTCCAAATGCCGCAACGCCGGCAGTAACTTCAACGAAGAAAGCGCCGCCGCTCCGATCCGCGTCCCGCCTATCGCCAGTGTCTCCAACAGCGGTAACTCCGCCAACAGTTCCACCCCCGCGTCGTCAATCTGCGAGTAACTGACATCCAACGAGCGCAGCGACGTCAAATGCGAAAGTGGCTCAAACACCCGGCTCGTAACTCTGGTTCCACGCAGATTCAGCCGTTCCAGTTTTGTAAGCCCCCGCAATGCCGCCATGCCGTCGTCGGTGAAAAACTCCGCGAAGTAAAGGTCCAACGCCCGCAACGACCGTAGTTCCCGCAGGCGCTCCAGCCCCGCGTCCGTCACTCGCGTCTGCCCCAGGCTCAGCCTTTCCAGCGTTGCCATACCCGCTATTTGACTTAGATCGGCATCTGTCGTCCAACTTGCCGTCAAGTCCAGCGCCACCTGCGCCCGCAGTGTTGCAGCCGCCACCGCCCACAGGAGCCTCATGCCCGCCTCCGGTGCGGCAGGCCGCTTTCCTTGTCCCAAATCACCCGCAATCCGGGAGCCGTCGCGCGCAGCGCCGCCAAACCCTGCGCTGTCAACAACGAGTGGTACATATCCAACTGCCGCAGCTTCGGGAAACCCGTGAGTAACTTCACGCCGGCATCGGTCACGTGCGTGCTATCCAGGTTCAGTGTCTCCAACTGCCGCAACGGGGCCAACTTCGCCAAGCCCGCGTCATCCAACTCCGCATAGGCCAAGTCCAGCACCCGCAGTCCCGTTAGATTCGCCAGCCCGTCCATTCCGGCACTCGAAATCCGTGTCCGCGCGAGGTCCAAATTCTCAAGAAAACGAAGACCGCCCAGCTTACGCGCCAACGTCAAATCGGTTATCCGAGTATCCCGCAATCGCAGCGATCGAAGCCCGGCGAACTTTTCGAGCGGCGCATTGTCAGTCACATCCGTGCCCGACAAATCCAGATCCACAATTAGCAACTCCGCCAGCGCCGTCAAACCCATTCCTGTCACGTCGCTCTCCGCCAGCACCAGCCGTTGTAACCGTGTCAGCCGGGCCACCCCCGCGATCGATACATCGTTTGCGGGCGTTCCCAACAAGCTCAACTCTTCCAGCATTGCACCCGCCGGCCAGTCCGCGAATGCCGCTCCCTCCACATACGTATTATTCAATCGCAGCCGTTTCAATTGCCGAAGTCCACCCAGCGGCGCTAAGCCCGCGTCCGAGACCTGCGTACTGTTCAGTGTCAACTCCTCGAGCGTCCCAATTCCAGCTAACGCCGCCATTGCCGCGTCGCCCAAGTCCGTCGCTTCCAGATCCAAAATCCGCAGTCCGGGCATCCTCGCCACCGCCGCCACTGCCGTCGCATCCAGCGGCACACCCCGCAAAGAAACAAACCCTTCCTCCCGCCGAACCGTACCGCCAATTGCCCGCACCCACTTCGCCAATTCCGCCGCATCCCGCCCCTTCGGCGCCGGCAGTTTCGATATCTGCCGTCCGCCGCCTCCGGCGAATTGAATCCGCGCCCGCGGCAACACCGCCCGTAGCGCGTCATAGCCGGACGCCGTCACCCGCGTGTACCGAATATCTATCTCCTGTAACTTCGTGAGCTTACTTAGCCGTTCCAACCCCGCATTCGAGATCTTAGTCCGGTACAAATTCAGCGTTTCCAAGTTACTCAATCGCTCCAGCGTCGCGACCGCCGCGTCCGAGATATTGGTCCCTTGCAAATCCAGCCGCCGCAGCGCGCGCAACCCCGCCAGATGAACCACGGCATCATCCCGAATCCCGGTCCCATGCAGGTCAAGGTCTTCCAGCGCCGTCAATTCCGCCAGCGGCGCCAAATCCGATACAAACGTGTCCCCCGCCCACAGCCGCCGCAGCCCCTTCATCCCCGTCAAACCCTCCAAATCGGACAGCGGGCACAACGTGACGTCGAGCGATTGCAACCGCGAAAAGTGCCGCAATCCAGGACCCTTGACCTCCGCCTGCCGCAGCGCCAACTCCCGCAACCCGGTCAACGAAGCGATCGCATCCAATCCTGCATCGCGAAACCGGATTCGATCCAGAAAGTGATCGCTGAATGTCAGCTTTTCAATCGAAGTGACGGGGGAGAGGAATCGTAATAACTTACTCAAATCCTTGCCCCCATCGGCGTTCCGGTTCCACAGCGGCCCTGGCAGACGCAACTCGCGTAAGTTACGCAGTCCAGTCATTCTCTCCAAGTCCTCCGGCACCGCGTTCACCGCCACCCAGTCCACCATTTCCAACTGATAGTCGTCCGCGGGCAAGTCAGCCACGTCATGAATGACGCGGTCGCCGATCCCCACGCGCCCGCCTTCCAACAACGTCCACCTCGCCACCGCCCGATCCGCCGGCCCGCCCAGCGCCACTAGTCCGAAAACCAACAACGCCGGTCCGCGCATCAGACGATCTCGCTAAGTGTACGCTCGGCCGTCGGGAACGCCTTCACCTGCGCGCCCATCACTTCATTCGCCACCGTCAAATACAGGTCGCCCAGCGTGCCCGTCGTGCGCGTATGCAGCCCGGTTTTCCATCCGCCGGCATTCCCGGCCAGGATCAGCGCCAAATTGTTGTTCTTGTGCGCGTTCGCCTCGGCGTGTTCGTGCATCATCACCAACGCCGTGTTGTCCAACAATGTCTTATCGCCTTCCGATGTAGCCTTCAGCCGCCCCACCAGATAAGCGAACTCCTCCACATGCCACCGGCAGATATCGCGCAACGTCCGCATTCCGCGCGGCGTTTCCACGTCGCCATGCGTGTATTCATGGTGCCGCTGCGCCGTATGCCCCAGCCACGGAAAACGCGTCAATCCCTGACATTTCGTCAACATATAGGAAGCGACGTGCGTCTGTTGAGACGCCAGCGCATGAACCAGCAAATCGCTTTGCAGTTTCGCGATCCGCGGATAATCCCGCAAATCCATTGCCTCCGCCGGCCGCTCCACCGCGTTCCGGTACTCCGGCGGCAGCGTCGCAATCGAAGTTTCCAACTCCCGCACCGACTGCAAATACTCATCCAGCTTCCGCCGGTCGTTCACTCCCAATTGCCCTTGCAGCGCCTGTGTCTGATCCTTCACAGCATCCAAAATACTCTTCTGCCGCGATACCCAGGCAGGCTCTTTCACGCCAAACAGCCGGTCAAACAAACGGTGCGGAATCATCTCCGGCGGCAGCGGACGGTCCCGGTCCGCCCAGCTCAAGTTACGCTGAATACTCTCGCCGAACGACTCCTGGCATACCCCCAACTGCAAGGAACGGAATCGCGCATCGCCGCCAATTTTCTGCGCGATTACTTGGTCGATCGAAGGCCCGCCCGCGCCGCGCCCTGTATAGGTTTTGCACGAAACCACCGCGCTCATCGAAGGATAGTGGCTGTTCCCCGGTCCCGGCAATCGTGCCGCCGCGCTGTCCAAACCGGTGACAATGTGGACGTCTTCCCGATACGGCGCCAATGGCTGCAGGCACGATGGCAACGCGTAATCCGCGCCCGTCTCCCGCGGCACCCAATACTTTTCCGGGATCCCATTGCCGTTGAACCAAAAAACAAATCGTTTCGGAATTGCCTTTGACACGCCCGCCGCATACGCCGTTCCGCTGGTGTTGAACATGGCCTCCAATGGCGGCAGGCCGATCCGGATCAACGCGCCGGCCACGCCCGCTCCGCGTAGAAATGTTCGCCGGGCAATGCGAGTATCAATTGGCATGAAGTGCCTCCTCCAGGAATGGGCGGGATGTAACTATCGCCAGCATAAGTTCCCGGAACCGGAAGCCGGACTTGGCGAATCGTTCATAAGCCTCATCGAGGTGCGGGCGGTCGGCCTCGGTCTCGGCTCTGCCTAAAGCATATCGAAAAAACTGCTTCACGATACACCGCTGGCAAGCCGGCGTCCCGGCCAGGATTCGGCCCGCTTCCGCCGGGCTCGAAAAATCCGAATTCGGAACGCCCAGTATAGTCGCCTTGGTGTCCACATCCAACTCCACCGTTATCCCGTCCCGGCGCACGTTCTTCCTTTTCGCATCCACGGGCGGAAAGATCAACGCGATCTGCTTTTCCCGGTACCGGCCAATGGCGTCAAACTGTTCAAACCCGAACCCGATCGGGTCCACCAGCCGGTGGCACGAAGCGCAACTCGCGTTCGATAAATGCACCGCCAGCCGCTCCCGGTTAGTCATCGGCTTTTCTTCCGCCATCACCGGCAGCGTCGTACTCACCCCCGGCGGCGGCGGGGGCACAATCTGGCACAGAAAATGTTCCCGCACAAAGAGCCCGCGCTCCGTCGGCGCCGTCTCCGACGGTTTGGACGTCAGCGTCAAGAACGACGCATGCCCCAGCACCCCCGCGCGTTTCCCGCCCGCCGGAAACCGGGTTAATGCGAACTCACTCTCCGGCGCCGGCACACCGTAGACTTGCGCCAGCGCTGTATTCAGAAAGCTATAGTCCGCCGTGAAAAACTCCAGAAACGGCTTGTCTTCCCAAACCAGAAATTGGAACAGCCGCGTCGTCTCTTCGATCATCGAATGCACCAATTCCGTCCCAAACTCCGGAAACAGCCTCCTCTCGCGCAACGCGCCCCGCACGCGGTCAAACCGCAGCCACTCCACTAAAAATTGGTTCAATGCCAATCGCGCTCGCCCATCCCGCATCAATCGCCGGGCCTGTTGTTCAATTTGCGCCGGCGTCGTCAATTGGCCCTTCGCCGCCGCCTCTCTGAGCGAATCGTCCGGCGCCGTATCCCACAATAAATAGGACAGCCGCGACGCCGCGGTATACGTGCCCGTCCCCGTATGAAACAGGAAACCCGGCGATTGCAGCATCGCCTCCACCACGGTTTGCGCGTTAAACTCCGGCCCGAGCAGCTTCTCAAAACTCGCCGTCTCCCGTTCCGTCAACGGCCGCCGGAATGCCCGCGCTCCAAATGTGCGCACAAACTGAGCGCCGCACCCCGGCACCTTAACTTCACAAGGAATCAACTTCGCCAACGCCCCCGACCGCACCGCATCCTTCGCCAACTTCGCCGCCGCGCGAGCGTAGTCCTCCGCCATCAGCGGCGAAATGTTCTGGCCCTCCGCCTGATTCGTAAAGCCATGGACGAAGTCCTCCGCCGGAAACCGGTTCGCCGGCCGGGTCCGGTCACCGAGCAAATCCGCAACGGTGTTGTTGTACTGGCTGTGCGTCAATCGCCGCAAAACGACAGACAGCTTTTGGGAAGGCCCCGCCGCCATCAGCCGGTTTTCCGGTAACGAAGCCAAATGGATCGCCCACTCCCGCAACGCCGCCTCGTCGCTCGAACCCTGCTTCAGCCGTTCGCCGCCCGGATGGCTCACCCGGTTGGTTGGCTTCAGCATCAGCAGTGAATCGGCAGGCTTGGCGGCATTCACCAGCCGGCGCAGCGACAAGCCGAATTGCCGTACTTCGTCCGCGCTTGCCGCTTCGGACGGAAACGTCAACCGGCTCGCCGAAGCCACGCCATTTTCGTTATGGCACGCCCGGCACTGGGCCTTTTCCAGGAGTGGATAAACGCGCGCCGCGAAGTCGGGAATCTGCGCCGCCAGCGGCAATGCGAATAGTAGGTTGAGTTTCATCACGATTCTTGAACGGCTGCCTTTCTAAAGTCACTATTCTCCAGTATCTGTCGCCAGAACCCATTCTTGGCTACCTGCAGCATCGCGCGCGCAAGTTCCTCCGTCGTCGAAACGTGCTTGGGGGCCAAGGCCTTCCATACTGGAAACAACGGCGCGCCAATAGCATACAACGCCCGCATCCAAGCCGTTCGCGGCAAGCTGCCGTGCAGTGGCCGAACAAAGCTCGGCCGGAACATATACGCCGCTCCAAACGGCATCCGCGGCAGCGCGTTTTCCGCCTCCCCCTTCACGCGGGCCCACATCTGCGAACTCGTCCTCGTACTATCCGTTCCCGTTCCCGAAATGAACAGAAATCGCATCCCCGGATTGTGCCGCGGCAGCGTCTTCGCAATCGAGACAGTCAGGTCCAACGTCAACCGCCGGTACTCTTGCGCACAAATAATTTGATGCAACCGAACTGTACAGGCCTTGTTTACATAATCTACGCGGGAATATGGAATAAGTACGTTACCGATTCACGACTCGGTGGACCCACGGGGAACATTGGATACCCAGTCACCGACCGGAATTCCGGCCCAAGCGGTGTGACGGGTGGGCAAATCGAATGGAATGAGTTTCAGACAACGGGAGGCGCGAAAACGAGAATCGTTCAGTATAATGGCAATGCATACGCAGTGTTCGCAGGAATTCTTAGTTATTGGGCGACACAAGGTTATCACTCAGGCGCGTTCGGCGCGCCGACAGGGGAAGCGTTTGATTGGGGCAGCAACGGATGCAAGCGACAGAATTTCCAGTTCAGTTACATTTGGTGGAGACCGACTCCAGGAACTTGTAACGGAAGTTGACGAGCCACCATTGCGCCGTTGCCGTTCCAAATGCTTGGCCTTCGTTAGTGGAGCTTTTCCTTTAAATAGTCGTTACGGCAGAGGGGGAGTCCGAGAGCGTTGCTCCAATTCATACCGCTTCGGGCAGTCGGGCAAAACGATACTCAACCCTTTCGCCCAAGTACGCACAAATTGATCATCAAACCCCGCAGCGCCTGTAAGTTTGCATCGCACATCGTGGAGAGGCGGTCCAGCCCAAATTGAAATGGAAAGAGGTGCAATCCGTATTCGGAAAGAACGGTAATCCCTTCTTTTTCCATCACGCGTCGCATACGACCAAACGTATTAAAGTTCTCGATTCCGTCGAATGGACGGAGTCCTACCTTCGACGCCGCGGCCACTACCGGATACCAGACTGCGTTCGGAGTACTCACGGCCAAATGGCCTCCAGGCTTTAACACCCGGCACATCTGCCGTATCGCGCCATCCGGATCCGGCGTGTGTTCGATACACTCGGATGAGATAACAACGTCGAAGGTGTCTTTTCCGAATTGCGATTCCAGTTCCAAGGCATCGGCTACCTCGGCGGTGCAACGCAGTCGCTGTTCTAAAGCCTTAACGAGCGACGGAGCCAAGTCGGTCGCTACGACATCCGCGTCCAGACCAAGCAACGCCTCGGTAAAAAATCCCAGACCGCAACCGACGTCTAATGCTCGCTTGCCGGACATAGATAGCGGTGAAAGAAAAGCACCTACCAGCACTTCAACTCTGCGCCGCGTATCGTAATCCGATAGGGCCTCCGCAAAGCGCGGACCCAAGCGGTCGTAGAACAGTTCTTTGTCCGAAATCTGCCGCGGCATGCTTCCAATTCCCAGTCAGTCCAACACCGATCCGAGCGAAACGCAGTGATCCGTGGGCGGAGAACCGCTTAAGACAAGCCGAAAACAATCCCCGGCGACTGGATCAAGATTGAGAGGAACGAATCCTCCGAGTTGCCCTCGAGTGGCTTGAACGACGTGAGGATAGATCGCCGTCGCTAAGTCTTTTGGCCATTGTGCGGAGGGGTATGGGTCCGTCATTTGGAACATGACCCGCCCGTTGAGTCCTTGATTATCCAAGTAAACTTTGATGGCAAAAATCGACTCATAATCATTCAGTGTGGCGCTGTAGAGGACCAAATGGGATCCAATGTTCGCTGCTAACGCTTGCTTAGCGCGGCTAATGGATGCCTGCAAGTTTGTTGTGCGGGACCGATTGGCGGCCGCAAAAGCGCGATTTGACTCGTAGCCAAACCAGAATAGAAGACAACCGAGCACGACCACAACGAGCTTACGCATGGAAAGCGCCGCGCTGGGCGCAATCTCATCCAGCGCGCGTAACACTCCGTAAAGTAAAACGAACCATGCGCCCCAGTAGAGCAATTCACCCGGAAAAGCATATCGGGAATTCGGATCCCAATAGCCATTATAGAAAATTATCGTAACAGTTCAGGTACCCCCCGAATTCGCCTGGAGGGCAGGTTAGGTGCGCCCGGCCAAGCGCTGAGCAAACGCCGTCGAACGGGGAATCAACAACTTAGCGGCGAGCCAAGGCGCGGGCGACGACGCTCCCACGCCGGAATTCGCCTCATCAAGGGGGGTACCTGAACTGTTACAAATTATCTGCGATGCGTAGAGCAAGAAAAGGACGATGATTACCGCCACTGGAGTCAGCAACGTCCGGCGCAGATGCACCGCTAAGTCCAGGTGTGTTCGGCTAAAATACCAAGCCGCCAAGCCGAGGCACGCAGCCGCAAGAATAATCATCCAGAATGAGTCCTGCCCATTAAACAAAAATTGCAACTTGCTTATCCGGCCTGAACTGACTTTCTGTTCATAAATGTCTTTACCGGACAACGCAGTTCCCCTAATGACCGCGTTCAGGATAAACAAATTGAACCCGATGCTGGCGATGATCGCCGAAACTGAGCCAAAAGACGCCGTACCCGCCTTTAGCATGTACGCGATGATCAGCGCCGACGGTAGAAGAAGTACGGTGAAGTTTTCCTTCGAACCCGAAGCCAGCAGCGAACCGGCTGCAATCACATACGCCGCCGCGATTCTGAGACGGTCACTGGATTCGGCGGATAAGGCGGTCACCACGCCCCACAAATATAGGAATGCTCCAAAACATGCGTATGTCTCGGCCGGACCCAATAGCGACCAAATAGAACCCCAGTAAGCCGCCGTCCAGACCAGGCAGCCCAGTAGAGTCCCGGGTAGTAAACCCGCGTAAATCAGGCATAGATAAATTAGAACGGTACTGCAGACGGCGAACAGGACCACTCGGGCGGCGTACCAGAGTGTGGCATTGTCCCGCCACAGGTAAGCCTCCGTCACGCGCAAGAAGAAATAGACGGGTCGATACCGTTGCTGAAGTCCGGGTTGCATCGCCTCTGAACTGCGGAATATCTGTTTAGCTTCGGCGTAAGTCAGCGCTTTCGCCGGCCCCATCCAGGTCGCCACCTGATGGTCATCAAGAAGACCAAACTTGGCGCCGAGATTATCCGACCACAGATAGAACGCCAAAAACGCTGAAACGAGCGCCGCGATCATGAGTGAAGTATTTTTGGATGGGCTTGAGAATAGAAAAAACATCGCGGATTGGATCCGGCGTGCCTCATATGCTACCTTTTCCGCCCTCTCGGCGGCGCTGAGGTGATCGGGCCCGATAGATAACTTCACGGCATTCCCTCGATGGTGGATGTCACCGACTCTACGATAAAAATAGGACGATGTTTCACTTCGTTGTATATCGACGCGACATATAACGAGTTCACAAATTGGTTGAAACTGAGGAGGCCACCCCAGAAAAACACGAAGAAAATCATAGTCGGCCAGCCGACCGCAAACTGGACGCCTTGCATCAGTTTAGCGAGTTCGACGATTCCATAGATCATACAAACTAGAAGGCTAAGCAGGAAGGTCGCAAGGGAAGAAAAGATTAGTGGCGCGTTAGTAAACTGAACAATGCCTTGAAACCCAAGTTTCAACATCTTCCAGAGCGAATACTTGGTGGCCCCGGCCATTCGCTTTGCCGGCTCATAATTGAGCTTCTTAGTGCGAAAACCTAAAGAAACGAAGATCGCGCGGTTAAATCGATTTACTTCTTTGTAGCTCAAATACGCTCCCAGATACGAGCGCCTGAATAGTCGGAAGTCCGAGGATCCAGGTTCGATCGCCGCCCCGCTTAATGCACTGAAAACCTTGTAAAAAGTCGAACTCGTAAATCTTTTCAACGCTGGCAACGCCAAATCGTCGTTTCGCACCATTTGGACGTGATCGAATCCACGGTCGATCTCTTGTAGCATTTGGTTGACCAGTTCGGGCGGATGCTGGAGATCCGAGTCCAAAATGAGAAAGAGCGAATCTTGTGGCGAAGTGCGAAAGGCATGTTCCAAACCCGCATGGATTGCTGCCTGCTGGCCGAAGTTTTTGGATAACCTTATCAAGTCTAAGTCCATGCGCAACTCGTTGGCCGTTTGTAGTGCCGTCGGCGATGTATTATCGCTGGATCCGTCGTCCACGATGATAACCTGTAACCTTCGGCCAGTAACACGAGGATGCATTGCGACGTGAACGGCACGTAGAAGTATCGGAACGCCGCCCTCCTCATTGAATGCTGGAGAGACAACAATTAGGCATGCTCCAGTCTGCTTTGCTTCGGACATTTCCCAGATTGCTCTGCCCATGTGGAGTACTGACACTATACCGAAGGTTGGGGCGTGGCGCAACCGGATCTTCGCATCTTCGCTTATCTTATACGCGTTCTTTGGTCCCGCAGGCGCAATTGACGGACAGCTTTTTCGGGTTGTCGGCTTCTCCGGCACCGTTGTTTTTGGTGCGAAAACCGTCGTAATAGCAAAGGGCATCATCGGAAGTGTGACGTAGTGGGACACTGCGGCTCTTGGGTATTCAGTTTGCAATCGCCGCGGCCGGAGTCGCGGCCGGCGACTCCGGCAATATGCAAATCGCGGCGGAGCGAAGAGTACCGTTGAGTCAGAAGCTTGTCGTCGAGGGAGATCGCCAATTGTTAAGGTTTCGACGCCAACCTGGAAGAAAAGTGGTACTGGATGGGAGAGACGATGGGCATAAGGATTGTTCGTCCGTTTACGGACCCTCCCCAGGCGCCATACGCGCTAAGGATGAGTAAATAAATAACATTTACAACTACCGCTTATTGCTCGGATGAATCGTGTAGTTCCATTCGCCGTGAAATTTGGCTGGCTTTAGATTGACACGGGCAATTTCTTCGTCCGTGATCT
>Ga0163151_10007448_pt1 | contig 12780 bp, 14 predicted proteins | sample OliLakLV19MP5IB2_FD_145596 | JGI IMG/M metagenome (GOLD analysis project Ga0163151, IMG submission 145596) | Freshwater microbial mat bacterial communities from Lake Vanda, McMurdo Dry Valleys, Antarctica - Oligotrophic Lake LV.19.MP5.IB-2 | ecosystem: Environmental > Aquatic > Freshwater >...
GAGGACCTGTTACTTCGCCGGCTCGGCGTTCACCGCGTCGGTCCATTCGTCGGTGCGGAATGGGGAGGCCGGCAGGCCCGCACCGTTGGCGAGGTTCGGTTCCGCCAGTTGATGCCAGCCGAATCGGACGTGAACCGGCTGACCGACGCCTTCCGCGCTGACGACCACATTGTCGCCGGCAATCTCCGCCTTTGCGGGGACGAATTTCTTGTCGGCCCCGGCGATGCTCCACCAGCTCAGCGGTTTGCCGTCGCGCGACTTCAAGCCGGCGCTGTGGTCGAAGGCGATCTGAATCTTGCTCCCATCGGCGGCCATCGACTTGTAGAGCGGACCGGAATACACGAGGTCGCTCTTGCCATACGTCTTCGCCAGCGCCCACAGGGCCAGCCTTCGCCCCACATCCTGCTTGTTGGGCGGATGGATGTCCTTCAGCGTGGTGATATCCGTCAGGACGGCCATGCCGGTGTTCGGCACCTTCAGCGTCGCGGTCTGGGCTTCCCAGATGCCAGGCAGCCGCGTCGGATCGCCGCCGTAGTCGAACGGGGCCAATTGCGCGAAGAGGAACGGCATCTCGGCGTCGGTGCGGCCCCACACCTTGCGCCAGCCCTGGATCAATCCTCGCTTGAGCTGGTAGTACGCCATCCCCTGGCCGTTGTTCGATTCCCCCTGATACCACAGGAACCCGCGCAGGCTGAACGGCACGATCGGATGGATCATGCCGTTGTAGAGACCGGTCCATTGGTAGTTGTTGTTGAGCGGATGGGCCGGAGTCGCCGGGACCACGGACGGAAGCTGCCCGGCGGCGAGCGCTTCCTGCGCCTTTGCGGCCCAGGCTTCCGCGGCCTTGCCGAAGTTCTTCATCGAATCGACGTAGCCTTGCAACGCGGCCCGGTACTGCCGTTGTTCCTCGGCGAGTTCGGGAATCGCGGCGTACCCTTCCGGCGGAATCCACGGCTGAATGCGCGTGCCGCCCCACGCCGTTGTGATCAGCCCGACGGGCACGTCGAGCTGCTTGTGAATCTCGCGTCCGAAGAAGTACAGCACCGCCGACGAGCCGGGGACGGTTTCCGGCGAGCATTCGACCCAGCGGCCATAGATCGTGTTGGGCGGCAGGCCCACGTCGTCGGCCGGGGTGCCGGACGGCAGCAATTGCACCAGGAACAACCGAATCTTCGGATACTTGGCCTCGGCGATCTCCTTCGCCGCATCTTTGCTTTGACTGACGGCCCACTGCATGTTGGACTGACCGGAGCCGGCCCAGACTTCGCCGACGAGAATGTTCGTCAGCTTGATCTCGTTCTTCCCCTTGACCGTCATCTCGTGCGGGCCGCCCGGTTGCGCAATTGCGGGCAATTCCACCTGCCAGCGGCCGTTGGGACCGGGGGTCGCCGTGACTTGGCTGTCCCCCAGCGTGACGGTGACGGCCTCCCCCGCATCAGCCCAACCCCAGATGCGGAGCGGCTGCCCCTGCTGCAAGACCATGTTGCTGCCGATCACCGCCGGCAACTTCACATTCGCCCACGCCGGCAGCGCCGCGAGAGACAGGCACATTCCGACCAGACACCGCATTGTCGTCGTCCGCATGGCTGTCGATCTTTCGTTGCTCGGAGAATCGTTCGCCACACCCTGCGTCGGCCCGAATCTTACTGCGGAGCCGGTTCACACGCCACCGCAGGCAAGCGGACTCGCGATTCGTACAGACTGTGTTGGCACGCGCTGCGTGTCGCTACAATCACACATCCATCACGATGTCACCTGCGAGGAACCGACCATGAACCGACGCACATTTCTGCAAGCCTCCGCGGTCGTCGGATGCGCGGCGTTGCCCGCGACCGCCGCAGACGCCAAGACCGGCAGCCGCGAGTTCTTCGAGTTGCGGGCCTACACGCTGCGGCCGGGGAAGCGGGCGCTCATCGACGGATACTTCCAGCAGGCGCTCCTTCCAGCGCTCAACCGATTGGGAATCAAGCCGGTCGGCGTGTTCTTCGAGAGCGCTGAATCGGACACTCCGACGGCGTATCTGCTCATCCGCTATGCCAGCCTGTCGGACTATGCGACGACGATGGACAAAGTGACCGCGGACGCCGCGTATCAATCGGCGGCGGCGGAGTACCTCGCGGCCCCGGCAACCGACGCCGTCTACGAACGGATCGAAAGCTCGCTGCTCGGCGGCATCGAGGGATTGCCCGCCCTGGCCATGCCGCCGCAGGGTCAGAAGCCGCGACTGTTCAGCCTGCGGATTTACGAGAGCCACAACGAAGCGGCGGCGAAGAAGAAGATCGAGATGTTCAACAAAGGGGAACTGGACATCTTCCGCCGCGTCGGCCTGACCCCGGTGCTGTTCGGCGAAGCGATGATCGGCCCGCGACTGCCGAACCTGACGTACCTGCTGGTCTACGACGACGACGCGGCCCGCCAGGCGGCGTGGAACACGTTCCGCGGCGACCCCGACTGGCAGAAGCTGCGCGCGATCCCGGAATACGAGGACAAGCGGATCGTGTCGAAGATCACCAACAAGCTGCTGACGCCGACGGAGTATTCGCAGATTTGACGTTAGTGGCTCTAAGCCAAGAGTCGCACGCGGTACACGGTGACCAGGCAGTCCTCTGCACTTGCCGTGAATATGACGCGCAAGGGGAGGACGGTGAGCGACCTCAGTCCTTCCTGAATTTCTATGCCGGCTTGCTGTCCCGTGGCTTTGAGCAGTCCGTCAATCTGAGCGCTGGCTCTCGTGATCGCTCGACGATCTTTGGCCGATTCCCAAATCTCCGCCAATTCGTCGATGGCCAGCTCATCCCAGACCAGGGTGAACGGCTTCATGCCTGTTCGTCCCCCAGATGAATCCGTTTCCACATTTCTTCAGTGGTGAAAGTCGGTCCGCCGCGAGCGCGACGTGCTTTCGCGATCTCGAAGTCCTCGACGAGATCCTTAGCGATGAAACCCACCAGCCGGCCGCTGAGATCGCGCACCTCGACAATGGGCGATTCCTCGATGATTCGCGCGGATTGCTCATCGACAACAATTTGCGGCATGGCGGACCTCCTGACCGATTATCCCACCGTCAACTCCACCACGTCCAGTTGTTTCTGCTGAATCTGCAGCGCCTGGTCGTCGTCGACGTAGTCGCTGTGGCAGGCGGCTTTGTCGCCCGCTTTGGGGACGGCGGACTTCGTCTTGCTGGCGAGCTGGTGGATTTCGTGCGGGCTGAGGACGCCGCGCTTTTCGAGAATCGCCTGCTGCTCCGCGGAGAGGGCGGCGGAGACTTTCGCGCGGTCCCATTGGTAGTCGTCGTCCTTGCCGGACGCGAAGTCCTGGATTTCCTTGCTGATCCGCACGCTGCACCAGTCGTGGCCGCACATGGCGCAGAAGTCGGTGTCGACGTCCAGGTCTTCGTCGTGATAGGCGCGGGCGGTGTCGGGGTCAAAGCTCAGCTCGAAGTGCTTCTCCCAGTTGAGGGCCGCGCGGGCTTTGGTCAGCTCGTCGTCCCGGTCGCGCGAGCCGGGGATGCCCAGCGCGACGTCGGCGGCGTGCGCGGCGATCTTGTAGGCGATGCAGCCCTGTTTGACGTCGTCCTTCTTCGGCAGGCCGAGGTGCTCCTTGGGCGTGACGTAGCAGAGCATGCTGGCCCCGTGATACGCAGCCGCGGTCGCGCCGATGCAACTGGTGATGTGGTCGTAACCGGGGAAGATGTCGGTCACCAGCGGGCCGAGGACGTAGAACGGCGCTCCGTGGCAGAGTTCCCGTTGGAGCTTCATGTTGTATTCGATCTGATCGAACGGCACGTGGCCGGGGCCTTCGATCATCACCTGCACGCCCTTCCGCCAGGCCCGTTCGGTGAGTTCACCCAGCGTCACCAGCTCGGCGAGCTGGGCGCGATCGGTGGCGTCGGCGAGACCGCCGGGCCGCAGGCCGTCGCCGATGGAGAACGTCACGTCGTATTCGCGCATGACGTCGCAGATGGCTTCCCAGTGCTCGTACATCGGGTTCTGCCGGCTGTGCGTGATCATCCACTTGGCGAGCAGCGAGCCGCCGCGGCTGACGATGCCGATGAGCCGCTTGCGGACGTACGGCAAATGCTCGCGCAGCACGCCGGCGTGGATGGTGAAGTAGTCCACGCCCTGCTTGGCCTGATGTTCCAGCATGTCGAGAATCATCTCGACGGTGAGGTCTTCGATCTTGCGGCCGATGATCATCGAATAGATCGGCACCGTGCCGATGGGGACTGTGCTGTTCCGCAGGATGGCGTCGCGGCAGGCGTCGAGATCGCCGCCGGTCGAGAGGTCCATGACGGTGTCGGCCCCCCACCGCTCGGCCCACTTCAGCTTCTCGACTTCTTCGTCGGTGCTGGACGAAACCGGCGACGCCCCCATGTTGGCGTTGATCTTGGTCTTGGTCGCGCGGCCGATCGCCATCGGATCGAGCCGGTAGCCGAGATGCACCGTGTTCGCCGGGATGACCATCCGTCCGGCGGCGACCTCATCCCGGACCTGCACGGCAGTGAGATGCGGCTCGCGCTCGGCGACGCGCTCCATCTGCGGCGTGATGATGCCGAGCCGGGCGTGTTCGAGCTGGGTGGCCGGTGTGAAACCCACTGGAAAGCGGACTGATCGCCAGGTGTCGTCCGCCTGTTGAAAACTTACGCACGATTCCCCTGGAGCGGCGGGGATCATGATGGTCGTCGAGTTCGTCTCTCCGAGTTCTTGGGTCGACCAACTGTCCGGCAGAAAATCCCACGCGGTCCTGTCCGACACGCCCGGCATCCCGGGCGTATCCGGCGACGCGAATGTCCGGGCGCCGTCCACGCCGGGGCGAATCACCGGCGGCAGCGCGAAGCTGCCGGGCGTGGTTCCCTGGGCGTCGGTGGACGGGTTATTGCCCAAGGCGGGCAAACGGTAACTCCGGTCGATCCCGGCGGTGATCATGCGAGCGAACCTTCCGTGCGGCGGCCTGCGGTCCCCCAACGCGGGGGAAACGAACACTGTATCGTATTCGCCCGAACGGGGATTGCAACGCGGTCGGCGCGGATGATCGCGCGAAAAGGCAACCGCGGGATGGCTATCCCGCGGCTTCTGTCGCATCAACGAATGATGCCGTCGTCTGGATCATCAATCCGCGGGGTCTGGCCGCCGCGGAGGACGCTGTTCCCCTCGAACAGGGTGCGTTGATCGACGGCGTCGGGGTTCAGCCAGTCGCGTTCGTCGAACTGGCCGCTCTGGCCGTAGGCGGCGAGGGCGTTGCCGTAGCAGATCAGTTCGATGTCGGCGTCCGCGATGCCGTGCTTCTTCATCAGGTTGGCCGTCTTCGGGACCGCGAGCGCGTCGGACTTGCCCCAGTCGGCGGACGAATCGCAGATCACCCGTTCGCTGCCGTACTGCTTCACGATCTCGACCATCCGCTCGTTGCCCATCTTCGTGCCGGGATAGATGGTGAAGGCGCACCAATAGCCGCGGTCGAGGACTTCCTTGCAGGTCTCCTCGTTGTTGTGGTCGATGATGACCCGGCTGGGGCTGATGCCGTGCTCTTCGATCACGTCCATGCTGCGGTACGTCCCCTGCTTCTTGTTGCGGTGGGGCGTGTGAATGAGAATCGGCAGGTCGACGTCCTTCGCCAGTTCGAGCTGCAACCGGAAGAAATGCTCCTCGGTCGGCGTCTGGTCGTCGTAGCCGATCTCGCCGACCGCGACGACGCTCTCTTTGGTGAGGTACAGCGGCAACAAATCCATCACCTGTTCGGCGAGCGGCTGGTTGTTGGCCTCTTTGGAATTGAGGCCGATGGTGCAGTAATGCCGGATGCCGAACTGGGCCGCGCGGAACCGCTCCCAGCCGACGAGGCTGCTGAAGTAATCCTGAAAGCTGCCGATCTGCGTCCGCGGTTGCCCCTGCCAGAACGCGGGTTCGATGATCGCCTTCACGCCGGCCCTGGCAAGGGCTTCGTAATCGTCGGTGGTCCGGGAGACCATGTGAATGTGCGGGTCGATGAAGTGCATGGGGGAACCTCTCGTCAGGCAGTGCGATCGTTGGATTCGTCGGCGGCTTCCAGCACGGCATCGTAAATCTTACGGCTGACGAAGAAGCCCAGTTCGTCGATCAAGCGTGTCATCAGTGGTTTGACCGCGGGAACGTAGCCGTCCTCCTTGGCCAGGAGCAGCACGCGCAAGGTGCCGACGGTTGCCAGGCCCAAATCGCCGGCGACCTCGCGGGCGGAGGCATCGTCAACCAGGAGCATGGCATCCCGTTCTTCGGCCAGCGCAATGGCCTCGGATTCTCCGGCGTCCAAGTCGATCATCAACTCCTGGACGCGACTGTCATCCGCCGGTGATTGAATCACGAGAAACGGAAATTGAGTGAGATCGACCCGAGCGTCGACTCTTCGCGGAGTCTCCAGTTCACGGGCCACCGTCGGTGGAATGAGCACGTCCCCGTAGAGTTGCTGGAGCAGCGGCAAGAGTCCGAGCCAATTCAGCGCGCGGATCGGCGAGTCGCTGACAACCACCGTCATGAAACGCGCTCGCGCAACGGGATTGCCGTGAGATCTTGTGCCCAAGATTCTTCAGTCACGTAGTACACCGGAATCTTCCGCGCGATCAGCTCGTCCTCAAAATCCAGCCGCTCCAGACCGGACAGCCGACGCGCCTGAACCTTGGTCAGTTTTTCCGCCTGAAACAACCGGCACGCCAACTCGATCCGGGCCGCATCGGCCGTCAGACCGGCGGCCTGTAACTCTTCGTCGGTGATGAGCAGCGGCATCGCGATAATCCCTGGTTTGTCCGCGTCACTTCGAGGACGACTTCCGCCCGTTCCGCTTTTCGACGCTGACCACGTGCAGTAATTGGCAAATGGCGACGCTGTCGGCATCCGGACCGACGACCACGAGTTGAGTCTTCGTCAGGACGGCGCACTCCGGATGCCGCACCCGATGCCGTTGTCCGCTCAACAACACGACATCGAACGATTGAAACGGTTTGTGACTCAGCAACTGTCGGACGGCTTTGGCGATCATCGTCTCATCTCAGAATCTCGGAAGCGACCTGTCCCCACGTCCATTCTACGCCACTCGTCGGATGTGCGGCCAGCAATGTTTTCGCCTGTGGGTGCGGGCACGTCTTGAGCGCCAGCGCCGCCGCGGCCCGCTCGACCTCCGTGCCCGTCGTCAGCACTTTCTGCAAGTCAGCAAGCATCGCGTCATCCGCGAACGGGGCCACGCACCGCCACAGTTCGGGGCTGACCGGCCGGTGGGCGGCCCAGCGCTCGTGGGCGAAGTCGTCCAGCATCTTCGCGAGCTTGGCGTTGCACCGCTGGTCGAGGCCGACCACCGGATCGAGCGACGCACCGACGAACTGGCACTTCAGAATGAGTTGGTTCCACTGGTCGTCATTGAGCTGCTCGGACGGAAACGCGTTCCGATGCGCGATGGCCCGAAACACCGGCTGAATGTTCGTCCGCTGTCCCTCCGCACATCGCAGCGCCAACGCTTCCTGATGCGGATACAGCGGCAACCCCTGATACAGCGCCACCAGTTCGTGGACCTCGCCAGCCGCGAACAGTTGGTCCAATGTCTCGACGAACTGCTGTTCGTCCTCCGCCGGATAGCGCAGCACCAGCAGCACGCGGGCCGCCTGGTCGACGGTCCAACCGCGGGGATTCCATCCCGGTCGGACGTTCGCGGAGTCGGCGAGTTCCGCCGCGGTCGGCTCCAGGTCCGCTTTGCCCGTCTTGCGGACCGTGAGTCCGAAGGCGAGATACAACGCCTTGCGATCCCCGGCGGCGACCGTGTCCAGCCGGTCCTCCAGCCACGACACCGCCGCGGCGTTCAGACGGGACGACAGCCACCGCCGCAACACCTCGGCGACGGCGACCGGATCGAACACTGGGGCGGACATCGTGGTGACTCAAAGTGTCCCGGACGCTTGGAGCGTCCGGGACACTGGCTTCGACAAAGTGTCCCGGACGCTCCGAGCGTCCGGGACACTGGAGATCAATGATGCCGGCAACTCGCCGGGTGGCCGCAGCAACTCGCCATCGGCAGCGACGGCATCGCCTCTGATGACGTCGCGGTGCCGCCGGACACGGTCCCCATCAGCCCGCCGCTGATGAGCCGCTCGACGGCCGCGGTCTCCGGCGTGCCGTTCAGCTCGGCCCCGGCCCGTTGGCACAGTTCGCCCCAGGTGGCGAGGCGTTCCTTCATGCCGTGCTGCACTTCGAGGGTCTGGCCGTTGTTGGGGCAGTGGTACTGGTAGGTGATCATAGGTGGTCGGTGATCGTTGGTAGGTGGTAGGCAGAACAGAAGCCACGGGGCTGCATCCCCGCGGTTGATGCGGACGGACATCCAATCACGTCCTGCTCAGTATGGCAGCAACCCCCGGTCGGTGGGAAGCGGAGCGGATGCCCCTATTGCGAGACTCCGCTCGTGGCGCGCTGGGATCGCCGATGGCCAAGCCACCAGAAAATCACGCCCATGCCCAGGACGATCCACGGTGTGCGCAGCAACCAGACGGGCAATGGATCGAAGACAATCGTGGTCTCTGTCAGATCCGCTGATCTCGTGATGTGCGTCCGATAGATAGCCCCGAAGGCGAGCGGCACCGCGAACAAAGCCGCGCCGCAGACCGTGGTAATCTGCCCGGTTCGCGTCAATCTGTTCGCCATCACGAGCCTCCTTTGCTGAACTGAACAGTACGAATGAAGTACAGGATGGTCAACAGCAACGAGAATACGCTCCACCCCGCCTCCCCCAAAATCCGGCATTGACCGAACTTCCGTTCCGGACGATGATTCCCCGCTTGCCGACACCGGGGCGACGAGGGATCGCGCCCCGCACGATTCTCCAGCCACGGACGGCGACGGCGATGTCGTATCATCTGATTGATGTCATGGAGCGGTTGGGGCATCCCCGCCTGCTCGTCGTCGGGGATCTGATCCTCGACCGCTACGTCTGGGGCGACGCCGAACGCATCAGCCAGGAGGCCCCCGTCATTCTGCTCCGCGAAGAGCGGCAGGAGACCCGGCTCGGCGGGGCGGCGAACGTCGCCAACATGCTCAAGGGGCTGGACGTTCAGGTCGATCTCGTCGGCGTCGTCGGGGCGGACCTCGACGGCCGGGCGTTGTCGCTCGATCTGCAGCGGGCCGGCATCGGCTGTTCCCACGTGACCAGCGACCCCAGCCGGCCGACGACCACCAAAATCCGGTTCATGGGCCGCGCTCAGTACAGGCATCCGCATCAGATGCTGCGGGTGGACCGGGAGACCCGGCAACCGATTCCCGCCGGGCTGGCCGGGCAAATCCTCAAGAATCTGTTGCCGAAGCTGAAGGATTACTCGGCGGTCCTCATTTCCGATTATGCGAAAGGGGTCTGCACGCCGGAGATCGTCCGGCCGCTGATCGACGCCTGCCGCGCGCTCGGATTGCCGGTGATCGTCGATCCCGCCGCCGGAGGCGATTACAACCTCTATCGTCATGCGAACGGGGTGACGCCGAATCGCTCCGAGACGTTCAAGGCGACCGGTCGCGAGATCAAGTCCATCGACGACGCCCACGCTGCGGGGCGGATGCTGGTCGATCGCTTTGAGCTGGACATGGCGTTCGTCACGATCGACCGCGACGGCATTGTCCTGGCGAAGCGGACCGGCGAATCGGTCCATCTGCCCACGCGGCCGCGCGAAGTCTGCGACATCACCGGGGCCGGCGACATGGTGCTGGCGATGATCGGCCTCGGCATGGCGGCCGGCATCGACCCCGTCGACCTCTGCAAGCTGGCCAACGTCGCCGGCGGGCTGGAAGTCGAACAAATCGGCGTCGTTCCCATCAACCGCAGGGAAATCCTCGGCGACCTGCTGCACGGGGCCAGGCGGGCCGAAAATAAAGTCTGCACGCTCGGTGAACTCACCCGGCACGTTTCCGCCCGCCGCAAAGCCGGGCAGAAGATCGTGCTGACCAACGGCTGCTTCGACCTGCTGCACGTCGGTCATGTGAGTTATCTCCAGGAAGCGGGCCGCGAAGGGGACTGTTTGATCGTCGCGCTCAACAGCGACGACAGCGTCCGCCGCCTCGGCAAGGGGGACGACCGGCCGATCTTCGATCAGCAGTACCGGTCGCAGATGCTAGCCGGGCTGGAGGCCGTGGACTACGTCGTGGTCTTCGACGAAGACACGCCGCACGCCATTCTGGAACAGATTCGGCCCGACGTGCTCGTCAAAGGGGGCACGTATCGGGACGAGGAAATCGTGGGCCGCGAAGTGGTGCTGAGCTACGGCGGCCGCGTAAAGCCGATGGGGATCACTCCGGGCGTGTCGACGACCGACATCGTTCGCCGGTTGCGTGCCTCAGAGGAATCCGTGTCGATGCCGATCGCCGTGCCGTCCGCGGACCCGCAGCGGAAGGCCGCATGAAACTGGCCGTCTTCCTGCCGAACTGGGTGGGTGACGCCGCGATGGCCACGCCGGCGCTGGCGGCGATCCGCACGGACTTTCCCGATGCGGAACTCGTCGGCGTGATGCGGCCGGTGATCGCCGACGTCCTCGTCGGCAGCGGCCTCATCGACAAAATCTTGACGTACCATCCGCGTGGCAAAGACCCTGAGCAGCGCGGCCTGCGGTTCGTGTCCCGCTTGCGGGCCGAACGCTGCGACACGGCGATCCTGTTTCCAAACTCACTCCGTTCCGCGTGGCTGGCGTGGTTGTCCGGTGCGCGGCGGCGGATCGGTTTCGACCGCGATCTGCGCGACTGGCTCCTGACCGACCGCGTGCCGTCGAAGTCGAAAGCGGTGCCGCATCCGGCGCTCGAGGAATACAACCGTCTCGTCGAGCGCTTCGGTTGCACGTCGCTGTCGAACCGGATGACGTTGGCCGTCACCGCAGACGATGTGGCGACCCTGAATGCGTTCTGGTCGAAGCAGCCGCACGGCCTCCGCGACCGCGGCGTGGTTGCCTTCAATACCGGTGGGGCGTTCGGCCCCGCGAAGAGCTGGCCGCGGGAGTCGTTCGCCGAGCTGGCCCGACGGATCGTGGACGAGCTCGGCCGCACGGTGCTGATCCTCTGCGGCCCCGCCGAGCGCGACGAAGCCCGCTGGATCGCCGCCGCCGCGGATCGCCCCGAAGTTATCAGTCTGGCTGACGACCTCCCTTCCGGTCCCCTCGCCCCCGCTGCGGGGGAGAGGGCCAGGGTGAGGGGGCCGAGCGCTTCGCAAGACGAAATACCAACCCGAAGCGTCAGCGAGGACGAGCGCTCCCTGCCGCGACCCACGCCGAACGAGCGCTCGTCCTCGCTGACGCTTCGGGCTAGTGTTGATCGCCGATCGTCGAATGAGCACTCGCCCCCTCACGCTCTCCCCCAAAGCGCGGGCGAGGGGACCAAGCCAGAACCACTAACGCTCAGCATCGGTCTCACGAAGGCCGCGGTCGCTGACTCGGAACTCCTCGTAACGACGGACTCCGGCCCGCGGCATTTCGCGGCGGCGTTCGATGTTCCGGTCGTCACGCTGTTCGGCCCGACGCACATCGCCTGGAGCGAAACGCATTTCGCAAAGGCGACGCATCTGCAGATCGTCGTCGATTGCGGGCCGTGCCAGCAGCGCGCGTGTCCGCTCGGCCATCACCGCTGCATGCGCGATCTGACCGTGGACCAGGTGTTCGCCGCCGTGCGCAATCAATTGTCGTCACAACAATCCCGAGCCGCGTGAAGGAGCCTTTCATGCGGATTGCGATTGTGCGGCGGGTCTGTTCGCTGAAGAAAGCCGGGGCCGAGCGGTATTGCGTCAATCTGTTCCGGCAACTTCAACGGCTGGGGCACGACGTCACCATTGCCGGTGAGGCGGTCGACGACGAACTCCGCGGTGAAGTCCCCTTCCTGCCGGTCCCCGTGTTGCGGTTGACGTCGTGGACGCGAAATCGGTCGTTCTACGAGAACGCTGCCCGCGTGACGCAGGCGGGGCGGTTCGATATTGTTCACGGCCTGTCGCGCGTCGGCGGGCTGGACACGTACCGGCTCACCGATCCGCTGCAGACACATTGGCTGCGCGTCTATTACCGCGGCGGCTGGCAACGGTCGCTGCAACAGTGGAACCCCCGGCATCGCACGCTGCTGGACATCGAACGCCGGCTGTTCGGACCGCAGGGTCCGCGGCGGATCATCGTGCAATCGCATCTCGACGCCCGGTTATTGAAGGAGTATTTCGGCGTCAGCGAACACCGCCTGCGCCGCGTGCCGAACGGCGTCGATCTGACGGTGTTCTCTCCCGATGACGGCCACGACCGCGACGCGATCCGCACCGAACTCGGTTTGTCCGCCGACCAACCGTTGCTCGTGTTCGCGTCGATGGACTTCCGTCGCAAAGGCCTCGATTCGCTGCTGCGAGCGCTGGCAAAGATCGAACGAAGCGAGACGCAACTGATCGTGCTGGGGGATGGCGACATCGCCGGTTATCACCGCCGGGCGGAGCAACTCGGCGTCGGCGAGCGGGTGCAGTTTCTTGGCCGGCAATCGCAGATGCGGCGGTACTATCGTGCCGGCGATCTGTTCGTGCTGCCGACGATCTACGAGCCGTTTCCGAACGTGAACCTCGAAGCGATGGCGTGCGGGCTGCCGGTGATCACGACGGCGACGGCGGGCGGGGCGGACATCGTGCAGGAGGGCGTCAACGGGGCGCTCATTCCCGATGCCTGGGCCGTGGACGAACTGACGGATCGCATCAACCGGCTGCTGTCGCAATCGGCCACCGAATGCGAGCGGATGGCCGCCGCGTGCGTCGCCACGGCCCGGCAGTTTCCGGTGGAGCGGAATGCCCGCG
>Ga0163151_10007449_pt1 | contig 12779 bp, 7 predicted proteins | sample OliLakLV19MP5IB2_FD_145596 | JGI IMG/M metagenome (GOLD analysis project Ga0163151, IMG submission 145596) | Freshwater microbial mat bacterial communities from Lake Vanda, McMurdo Dry Valleys, Antarctica - Oligotrophic Lake LV.19.MP5.IB-2 | ecosystem: Environmental > Aquatic > Freshwater > Lake...
GCCAATGGGTTTCGATAATGGAACAATCGTTGGGAAAGCAACAGCCGATGGATTGGCTAGTTTCTATGACTACTCCCAGGTTGACAGATTTAGAATGGGCAAAATTGATGCTCCGTTCTTTATGGTTTCTCATGCTCAAACAAAATTACTATTGGCTGAAGCTGTTTTTCGTGGCTGGGCAACTGGAAATGCAGCCGTTTTGTATGCAGATGCTATTCGCGCACACATGACTGAGATGGCACAATACTCAGCTGCTTCAGCCATAGCTACTGCAGATATTGATGCTTATCTTGCGGTTCCGGCCAACCAATTAACCGCTGGAAATGAGTTAAGAGATATTAACCAGCAATACTGGATAGCATCATTTTTAAATTCACCTGAAACATTTGCAAATCTTCGTAGAAGCGGATTTCCGGTATTGACTCCGAATCCTTATCCCGGCAAAGATGTTGCAGATGTACGGAAAATAACCTACCCGGATTCCGAGTATGCCATCAATACCGCGAATCTTAATGCAGCGATTGCAAGGCAAGGTGGCGACAAATTAGATACTCGTGTTTGGTGGGATAAGCAGTAAGCAAGAGTTGCCGCAAGTTTAGTTTGATAGAGATAACTTCCGATTTACAAATCGGAAGTTGCTCTACCAATTACCCTTTCAATAAACGAAGCCATGGATTTTACGGAAGCAACGAAAGCAAGTCGAAGAGATTTTCTGTTAAAATCGTCCTTGAGTGGATTAGGACTTGGTCTTATTAGTAATAAACTATTTGGGTCGGCATCTGAAAAGATGAATGACTTGGAAATGAAAGTCCCCGCAAAGGGAGCCCTAACGATTACAGACGTTAAGTGCGCTATTATAGGAGGAAGCCCTGTTGTACGCATAACAACCAATGAAGGCATTAGCGGTTATGGACAAGCAGAAAGCTCGAAGAAGTATTTAAAACCATTCGTACTTTTTTATAAAGACTATCTACTTGGTGAAGACCCAACCAATGTAGAGCGGTGCATGCTGAAAATCAGACGCATGGGAAGTTTCAAACCTTATGGCAGTGCTGTAAGTATTATTGAAATGGCACTATGGGATATTGCAGGCAAGGCCGCCTCGCTGCCTGTTTACAAATTATTGGGCGGCAAGGTGCGCGATCGCGTTAGAGTTTATACTACCGCAGTTGCACAGTATCAACAAACTGCAGGTATCGAACCGGCTGATTATGCCGAAGCTGTAGCTAAAGTGAAAGCTTTGAAAGAAGGTTTTACGATTATAAAAATGCCTATTGGTTTTCATAGCCGAATGGCCAGTCAGGCACCTAATTTTTTCTATGGCGATCCTGCTGGTCCCCGAAACCAACCACATGCGAATCGTGGACCCTTAACAGAACAAGGATTAAAAAGAATTATTGCCTGTGTTGAGGCAATGAAAAAAGTACTGGGTGATGAGATTGGATTGGCCATAGATTGTGGACCGGGCTTTATGTTGTCGGATGCAATTAGACTTTGCAGATCATTAGAACCTTATAACCTTATGTGGATGGAAGATCTTCTTACCGGAGACTACCGCCCGTATGTAATGGCCGATGATTACCTGGAGTTAACCAGAAGCACTACGGTGCCAATTCACACGGGCGAGCAAATTTATTTACGACAAAATTTTCGCGAATTAATTGAGCGAAATGCAATACGGGTTATAGGCCCTGATGTAGCTGATGTGGGTGGTATGGCCGAAATAAAATGGATTGCCGAGTTTGCAGATTTGCATGGTATTCAAATGGCACCGCACGGAATATATGATGGACTGATCGGCAACGCGGCACAAGTACATGTGGCAGCCACCATGCCGCAGAACTTCGTTGCATTTGAATATTCATTTGCCTTGCCTGAGTGGTGGTATGATATCATTACAGGTATGCCGAAAGACATTGTAAAAAATGGTCACATTGACGTATGGGATAGGCCGGGATTAGGAGTTGATTTTATTGTAAAAGAGGCAAAGAAATATTTGAGTGAAGAGGACAAGAAGTTTTTTGACTAGGAACATTTATCAATTCGAAATAAATAAATCAATTAATTGATCTAAGTAACCTCAACTAATTATGGCAAAAGCAGAGAACAATTTTGCTATTCAGCGTAGAAACGCAATTAAGATGTTTGGTATAGGTTCAGCATCCGGACTTCTAGGCCTATTTGGTAGCAACGCGGCACATGCTGCACCGTATCAGGTTCCTTCGTATGCAAAAGGAATGGCTCCCGCAAAGGGTGCGCTAACTATTAAAGACCTTAAGTGCGCTATCATTGGTGGCAGCCCGGTTGTTCGTATTACAACCAATGAAGGTATTAGCGGCTATGGGCAAGCCGAAAGTACTAAGCCTTACCTTAAACCCTTTGTACTTTTTTATAAAGACTATCTCATTGGCGAAGATCCGACTAATGTTGAGCGCTGCATGATGAAGATCAGACGCATGGGAGCTTTCAAGCCATGGGGAAGTGCAGTTAGCGCAATCGAAATGGCGCTATGGGACATAGCCGGAAAAGCATCCGGTTTGCCCGTTTATAAGTTACTAGGTGGTAAGGTGCGTGATCGAGTTCGTGTTTATAACGGTGGCGTTGCCAGATTTCCAAGAACAGGTGTGGAGCCAGCCGATTACGCTGAAACTGTTGCCAGGATGAAAGCCTCTAAAGAAGGGTTCACAATCATTAAGATGGGGATTGGTTTCCATAGCGCTATGGGCGCTGGTGCTCCCAATTTTTTCTATGGTGATCCCGCAGGCCCCAACAACCAGCCCCACGCAAATAGAGGTACTCTGACAGAACAAGGGTTGAAAAGGATCGTAGCTTCTGTAGAAGCCATGAAGAAAGTTTTAGGTGACGAGATTGGGCTGGCTTTGGATTGCGGTCCCGGGCATATGTTAGCTGATGCAATTCGTCTGGCTAATGTGCTGGAACCTTATAACCTGATGTGGATGGAAGATATGCTGACCGGTGATTACAGACCATATGTAAATGCAGATGATTATCTTGAACTCACGCGAAGCACAACCGTGCCGATACATACTGGCGAACAAATTTATTTACGACAAAACTTTCGTGAACTAATAGAGAAAAATGCAGTTCGCGTAGTGGGTCCTGATGTGGCAGACGTTGGCGGTATGGCAGAGCTAAAGTGGATAGCCGAGTATGCTGATTTGCACGGAATTCAAATGGCGCCTCATGGTGTTTTTGACGGACTGATCGGCAATGCAGCCCAGGTGCATGCAGGTGCCGTGATGCCTCAGAACTTCATCGCATTTGAATACGCCATTGCAACTCCCGAATGGTGGTATGACATTATCGATGGACTACCTGATCCGATTGTAAAAAATGGTCACATTGAAGTATGGGATAGACCGGGATTAGGCGTTGATTTTATCGTAAAAGAGGCAAAGAAATATTTGAGCGAAGAGGACAAGACGTTTTTTGACTAAGAAATTCCATTTATCAATTCGAATAAATCATTGATTAATTAATCTTAAGTAACCTCAACTAATTATGACAAAAGCAGAGAACAATTTTGCCGTTCAGCGTAGAAACACAATTAAAATGCTGGGTATAGGCTCGGCATCCGGACTTCTGGGCCTATTTGGTAGCAAGGAGGCACATGCAGCAACGTACGAGGTTCCTTCCTATGCAACAGGAATGGCTCCTGTAAAAATCAAGAGCGTGAAAGCGATTGCGACAGCACCACAGGGATCAAATCTGATTGTTGTAAAAGTTGAAACAACAGAACCCGGCCTATATGGTTTAGGGTGCGCTACATTTACTCAAAGAGCCGCAGTTGTAGTAACTGCAATTAATACCTATTTGAATGAATTTTGCGTTGGCAAAGATGTCGATAATATTGAAGATATGTGGAACTCCGTTTATGTAAGTTCATATTGGAGAAACGGCCCTGTGTTGAATAATGCAATAAGCGGATTAGATCAAGCATTATGGGATATAAAAGGTAAGCGAGCAAAAATGCCAGTTTACCAATTGCTCGGTGGCAAATCGAGATTTGCAATTCCATGCTATACACACGCCAATGGCAAAACACCTGAGGAAGTGGCAGAAAGTGTTCAGGGTATTATGGATCGTGGATTCAAATATGTGAGGATTCAGCAAGGGGGATACGGCAATGTGGGAGCACTAAACGATAAGGCAGACTTTAAAGACGCAGGCTTTGGCGCAGAGTCTGATAGTTACATGAATGAAAATACGTATCTCAAATCGGTACCTAAAATATTTGAGGTGGTACGTAAGCGTTGCGGTGAAGATGTTGAATTGCTGCATGATATTCATGAGAGGGTGCAACCCATGAATGCGATTAATATGATTAAGAAACTTGAAGAATATAATCCGTTTTTTATAGAAGATCCATTCTCTCCGGAAAATATGGAATGGTTTAAGCAGCTTCGCATAAGTACTTCCGTACCCATCGCCATGGGCGAATTATTCAATAATATAAATGAATTTAAAATGCCAATGGTAAACCAATGGTTTGATTACATACGTATTCATGTATCGCAAATCGGAGGTATAACGCCAGCCATGAAAGTAGCACGCCTTGGAGAATGGTTTAATATCAAAACAGCATGGCACGGACCTGGAGATGTTTCCCCGGTAGGTCATTCAGCACATGCGCACATTGATTTGGCTGTTTGGAATTTCGGCATCCAGGAGGCGGTAAGTTTTTCAGACAAAATGCTGGAGGTATTTAGCGGTTGTCCTACAATGAAAGATGGGTATATGTCGGTTAACGAAGTACCTGGACTTGGCGTTGACATTAACGAGAAAGAGGCAGCAAAATACCCTATAGGTACTAAATCAAACTGGATCGTGCGTAAGAAAGATGGAACGGTCATCAGACCTTAGAAGTTTTAGAAATTTGAAATTTATAATAATGACTGAGCGAAGCGGCCAAGAAGGTTTTTGATTGAAGTTAATTCGAATGTGTAACCACTAAACCATATATCATGCTGGAAAATGAAAACCCGGGAATGGGTAGACGAACTGTTTTAAAGAATTTAGGGTTAGGCGCAGCCGTTGGAACTTTTGGCTCGCTTACATCTCCCAACAGCGCAGTAGCTCAAGTTTTTGCCAACGCTACCAAAGGGTTGCCAAAATTAAAAATTACTAAAGTAAAGGCCATTGCTACCTGCCCAAATGGAATAGAGTTAATTGTTGTTAAGGTAGAGACGAGCGAGCCTGGCCTTTACGGGCTTGGCTGCGCTACGTTTCGCCAACGCGCAAAGCCAGTGATTTCTGCCATCAACGATTATCTTAATGACTTCTGTGTAGGAAAGGATGCCGATAACATTGAAGATTTATGGCAAACTACTTATGTAAGTTCATACTGGCGCAATGGTCCCGTATTAAACAACGCACTAAGCGGACTTGATCAGGCGCTTTGGGACATAAAAGGTAAGCGTGCCAATATGCCTGTTTACCAACTATTGGGTGGTAAGTGCCGGTTTGCTATTCCATGTTACTCACATGCTTCAGGCGACTCAATTGAAAAAGTGGCCGAAGATGCTAAGAGAATAATGGAAAAAGGATATAAACATGTGCGCATACAATTAGGTGGCTATGGCGCCACCCAAGCACTAGGTGGTTATGGCGCTACCAGCCTTGCAAAACCAGATTATAAAGCTGCCGGCTATGGCTATGCAGATGACAACTATATGGATACCTATTTGTATTTGAAGAGTATTCCCTTAATGTTTGAAAAAGTGCGGAAGGTGTGCGGGGATGAAGTTGAGTTGTTGCATGATATCCATGAGCGGATTCAGCCTAGCGATGCGATAAGTATGATAAAGAAATTGGAAGACTACCGGCCATTCTTTATCGAAGATCCATTCTCACCAGAAAATATTGGATACTTTAAACTACTACGGCAGCAAACTAGTGTACCCATTGCCATGGGCGAGTTATTTAATAGTCCACATGAGTGGGTAAACCCAATGAGTGAAAGACTGTTTGACTTCATAAGAATTCATATTTCACAGATCGGTGGAATAACCCCAGCGATGAAAGTTGCACGCTTAGGTGAGGCATATAATATTCGCACAGCTTGGCATGGCCCGGGCGATGTTTCACCAGTTGGTCATGCTGCTAACGCTCATATTGATTTTGCCATCTGGAATTTTGGAATTCAAGAGAGTGTATCTTTTTCTCCTGAGTTGCAGGAGATTTTCCCTGGGAGCCCTACCATGAAGGATGGATATATGTATGTCAATGAAGCTCCGGGCTTAGGGGTGGAAGTAAATGAAAAACTGGCCGCTAAGTTTCCGCTTCCTGAAAAGCAATTGAATGGCTGGACGCAAGTGCGCAAAAGTGATGGCACAACCATTAGACCATAAATTTTTTAAAACGAAAACCAAAGTGATGAATAGACTTAGCTGGCTAAATATTTATCCTGGAAAACTTTGCATCACAAAAAAAAGAATTGGATGATTATTTGAAAGAGCGCAACTACTAAAATATTTATATAATTTTTAACTAACTGAATTACTATGAAGACGGTATTACAACAGATTATCAAACAAAATAAGGAGCGTGAGCAATCCGCTGCCGCAACGAGACAAGCGGAGATAGACAACCCATCTACTGCTGACAACAGACGAAGCTTTCTTAAAAAAAGTGCTTTGGGAGGAATGGCACTGACGAGTTTATTTGGTTTGTCCTTTGAAGATTCAATGGCTCAGACTACTTCAAAAGTTCAAAAAGCTTCAGCCCCATCCGATTTAAAAATAACTGACATGAGGTATTGCTTGACTGCCGTAATGGGTGGCACAGCAATTATTCGCATCGACACCAATCAAGGTATTTATGGATTGGGAGAAGTGAGAGATGCTGCAGATGTGCGCTATGCCTTATTTCTTAAAAGTAGGATACTAGGGGAAAATCCTTGCAACGTAGAGAAGATATTTAAGATCATCAAGCAATTTGGCGGTCAGGCTCGTCAGGCAGGTGGAGTATGCGCGGTGGAAATGGCACTATGGGATATCTGTGGTAAAGCATACAATGTTCCTGCATGGCAGTTGCTTGGCGGAAGATACAGAGACTCTATAAGAATTTATGCAGATACACCCGAAGCAAAAAGCCCGGAAGAACAATTGAAACTTATAAAGTTTCGTACGGAAACTCAGGGATACTCATGGCTCAAGATGGATGTGTCTATAAATGAAATAAAAGACATACCCGGTGCATTAGTAAACCCCGAAATTCTTAAGCAAGGCTCAAGTCAATGGCAGGGTGGCTACATGTCCTATTCAAATACCCGACATCCGTTCACCGGAATACAAATCACTGAGAAAGGGTTGGATGAATTAGCCAAGATTGTTGATAATGTTCGCAGCATGGTAGGATATGAAATTCCTCTGTCTACCGACCACTATGGTCATTTTGATGTCAACAATTGCATCCGTCTGGGCAAAGCGCTTGACAAGTATAGATTGGCATGGTTAGAAGACATGGTGCCATGGCAATATACAGAACAACATAAAACCATTACTGATGCACTGGAAACACCTACCTTAACAGGAGAAGATATTTACTTGTTAGAATACTTCAAGCCACTGATTGACAATCATGCCGTGGATATTATTCATCCTGACTTAGCTTCATCGGGTGGACTTTTGGAAACCAAGAGAATTGGAGATTATGCTGAAGAAAAAGGTATATCGATGGCGATGCATCAAGCGGGAACACCCGTTTCGTTTATGGCCAACGTTCATTGTGCTGCTGCCACTCAAAACTTCCTCGCACTCGAACACCATTCTGTTGATTTACCATGGTGGGAAGGTTTAGTAAAAACTACAGATGGAAGAAAACTAATTGACAAAGGTTTTTCTCCAGTTCCGCTTACCGCACCTGGATTAGGAATCGAATTAGTAGACGAAGAAGTTAAGAAGCATCTTCACGTAAAAGATGGTAGCTACTTTGCGCCCACAAAAGAATGGGATGAAAAACGTTCGCACGATAGAACATACAGTTAGCATTTATACACTCATCCTTTCAGTTATTGAAAGGATGAGTTTTTTCTTTTTATTTCTGTGGGTTCCGCGTTACCCAATTTCATTTTATACTGATTTCTGTTTTGAAAAATATTCTATATAAAGTTTCCATCTTACTTAGTCTGGCTCTTTTTCTTGTGGCTTTAGGCGTTGGAGTTTCTTCTGGCCTGGAGAAAGCGGGACCATTCTTAATTGTATTTTTTTTATTGCTCGCAATCACCTTTAGAGGAAGTGCACAATTAAAAGGATTTACATACACGGTTATGATTTTTGGTTCAGTTACAGCTGCTCTTTACTATCCTGGTTATTTTATTGAGATTAACGGATACAAATTATCAGGCTTAATAACTCCACTCATCCAACTCATTATGTTTGGAATGGGCACATCGATGAGTGTGGGAGATTTTGTAGCTGTTGTCAAGACGCCAAAGGCTGTAATTATTGGTGTGTTTGCACAATTTATTATTATGCCAATTCTTGGATTTTTGCTTGCCAACGTGAGCGGGTTCTCCCCGGAGATTGCTGCTGGCATTATCTTAATCGGATGTTCTCCTAGCGGGCTTGCCTCCAACGTAATGAATTATTTAGCGAAGGCCAACCTCGCACTGTCAATTACAATCACTTCTATAACAACACTGATTGCACCAGTGGTTACGCCACTCTTAATGAATTTTCTTGCAGGCGCTTTCATAGAAATCGATATGGTTAAAATGATGTGGGATATTTTTAAAATGGTAATTATTCCTATTGGAGCTGGTTTACTATTTAATCGACTGCTTAAAGGCAAATCAAGTTGGCTCGATGCTGCCATGCCGATAGTGTCAATGGCCGGTATCGGTATTATAATTGTAATAATTACAGCGGCTGGAAGAGATAGTCTTTTGAAAATTGGATTTTTACTTATTGGTCTTGTTATGATTCATAATCTTGCCGGGTATCTTATTGGATATTGGTCTGGGCGTATGTTTAGAATGAATGAGCGAGATTGTAGAACCATTGCTATTGAAGTGGGCATGCAAAATGGAGGTCTTGCTTCGGGTATTGCAAAAGAGATGGGGAAGATTGCCACCATTGGTCTGGCACCGGCTGTGTTTGGACCCCTTATGAATATCACGGGTTCAATCTTAGCTTCATACTGGCATAGAAGGCCACCCGTTGAGAAGTAAATTATCACTAATCCAAAATTTATCAATATGAAAATATCTATTGCTTGTTTATTAATGTTTGTCGGATTCTCATCGGTTGGCCAGTCAACGGATCAGAAAGAAGTTGCCAATCTGGTTGAAAAACTTCGATTAGCAATAATCGATCCCACGGAAAAGAATCTTAGAGACATTGCTGATGAACAATTATCATTTGGCCACTCGAGCGGAAAGATTGAGAACAAAACAGAATTTATTGAAACGTTGGTAAGCGGTAAATCCAATTTCAATTCAATTGAGTTTAAAGATCAAACAATTACTATCTCGGGTAACACTGCCTTGGTTCGTCATAAATTGTATGGAGAAATCACAGATACTGGTAAGACTTCTAATCTTGCACTTGGTGTTTTATTAGTTTGGATAAAGCAGAAAGGAAAATGGAAGTTGCTCGGAAGGCAAGCTTATAAGCTGTAAATAATCGACTGGTTTTTTTCTATAATTAAACTATCGCTGGCAAAATCATTGCTACAGGCGTTTCTTAAAAAGCAATCGCTACTTGATCATACCTTCATGTGATAAGTAAATTCGAGCGAATGCACTTGAATTAAAGGCTCAATCGCAAGGACTATTTATGCAGGCAATGGAATTTAAGAAGGTGATCCTTATACTATCGAATACTATTAGGCAGACCGATACAAATTTTTACCAATCTTCCTCCAGGCCATGGTCGACAGATTGCGTACGATACATTAAATAATATTCGCCTTTTTAGAAACCGAGTGTATCATAATGAACCAATATGTTTCAACGGAAATGCGATTGACTTTCAAAAGGCGGAAGATACGTATCAATCAATTCGTGATGTTTTTTCCTGGTGTGACCCTGAATTATTGCTCTGGATTAAAGATATAGATTCAGTTATCGCTAAAATTAATGGTGCGAAAAAAATATGACTGCAATTAAATATCCACTTAATAGTTATTAAGTAACGCTGCGCGGTGGCCTGAGCCAAATGCGGGGTTGTGCGTTGGCATGTGCGTGGAAGCATATTTGGCTCTTGATTTTTTTTGTTCTTTTTGCATCACAGTGTTTCATCCCGCTTTTGGCGGGAGCAAAAAGGACAAAAGAAAAATAAGGTGCAGCCTGTCCCGATCTTTATCGGGAAACACCGCTGAAGTTCTGGTGAACTAGCTACGCAAGTGCAACGAACTGGCATGCGTTCAACGAACCTAATAAACTCAGCCATTGAGCTTTACTTCAATTCAGTTCTAATTCTGGATCACGGATTTCAAAGTAACATTTGAGCGTTGGATCAAGCATGTGTAATGCGGCCCCGATAATATCGGGGTTGGCGCGGTTGGTTACACTAATGCGCGTGGGCAAAAAACTTTTATACTGTATCGTTCAAATTACATAGACGCTCAAGGACGAGGTGCGCACGACCCGGATGAGCGCGGCTCCCGATGGCTATCGGGACGGCTATTTAGCACAACGTAAAATTATAGAACTATGCGTCAGCAACTTAGTCCGGCAGAGTTATATAATGTACTGCGTTATGTTAACATAGCTTAGGCATCCGGGCTTACCGGAATCTTTTTAGAAAGTTTTTTAGTCCCGATAGCTATCGGGAGCTTTCAATAACTCAATCTTCATCATTTATCAATGGCTGGGTCAGCGACACTTATTGGCGGGCGTTGGAAATGGGAGGGATGTGTGGATTGCACAATGTGTGTTGCTGATGCCTAATCAATAACTTTAATTCTATTGTCTTTTAAATTCATGTCTATCAATTTATAGTGCGGGTCTATCATAGCACTTATTGGCTCTTCATCTACCACCACGCGCACTGTATTCAGTTTTTGGTTTACACGATGCTTTCTCAAATAGAGTTCCTTGTTTGTTTTAGAGAAAACGCCAATCTCAATGTAATCCATTAACGGAATTAATTTCCCGCTTCCATTCATCAGCTGATATTTATTTATCTCGTACTTAACTTCAATCAGGTATTTTCCGTTACCTAATTTAGTAGCTGTGGCTTTCACGAGTTTGTTGTCATACCATGTAACAGTTTCAAACAAATCTGTAATTAAATACTGCAATGAATCAGGGGTCACTTGTTTTAAGTAGTGAACCATTTCCACGGAAGTGGTATAAGGAGGCTTCTGAAATTTGGTTGCGTTCAAATACGATCGAAGAGCGGTGTTTAATTTTTCCTCTCCAATAAAATCCCGTAAGGCATAGAGAGCCAACGATCCCTTTTGGTAAGGAATGTAACTTCTTTCAAGACCATCGTTGTACACCAACGGTTTTTCGTCAGCATCTTCCACTCGTTTGCGCAAATAGATGTCCATCGCTTTTTCCCTAAACTTTTGAGCTTTCGCTTTTCCATAGGTTTTCTCTAACACACATAGCGAAATGTACTCTGCCATACTTTCAGTGACCATACGCGAACCCACCGCATCAGCTGGTATTACCTGGTGCCCCCACCACTGATGTGCTAATTCGTGTGCTGCACCGAGAAATGCCAGATTTAATCCATTTTCATTTTTATCGTCAAGGTCCATCACAAAACTTCTTTCTGACACCGGAATAGTGTTTGCAAATGATTGAGCAAAATCGCCCAGCTTCCGCGAGTACTCAATGATTCGCACCTGTTTATGCTGATACGGCCCAACGTTGTTTTCGCAGTATTCTAACGTTGCTTTTAACCCACGCATCAGATCATCCAGGATGTATTCGTGGCTTGGATGGTAGTAAATTTCAAGCGCGATGTCGTTCCACGAACCGCGTTTCACCTTGTATCGCCCAGAGGCGAACATGTAGTCATTTGTAACCGGGCTGGTAGATTGATACTGAAAATAATTGCGATCGTCTTTTGTCCAATTTTTGTGAAGGTAGCCGGGGGCAATCGCGAGTTGATCGAGTGAGGTGCTAACAATGGCCTTAAAATTTATAAAATCCGAATCAATCGAACGATAGTGATTATACCGGGCCGTTGAATCGGAGGGGAGCGGTTTTGGTTCATTGGAATAATAGCCAAGAGAAGGATAGATCAGCGATGTAAGATAAGTTCCATCTTTCTCCACTTCGGAATTTCGATACAAGAGTGAGTTGGTAATACTCGCTACGTTGAAGTACATGCTCATACTGTCTCCCGGCTGCAAGGGTTTTGTCAGCGTGACCACATCAAAATTAACCAGTGTATCGCGACTTGAAATGTTGATTTCCTGATCGAAGCTGTATACAGTTTTAATATCTTTTGCGTACTGTATCAGTAAGGTATCAATGGGTTGATTGCTTTTGTTGATGATGCGATAGTTTCCGTTGGATTGGAAACTATTGGTGATAGGGAAAATATTCATTGTAACATTTACATCAACAACACGCGGTTGCTTAAACCCCACATACCTTTTGTATTTTTTATCGGCCAGAGCCTGAAGGTGCTTTTGTTGTTTTACTGAAGGAACATGATCCTGACCCTCTTGTTTTGAAATCAGAAACGCCATAAAAATAAAAATGACAACTACAGCAAGGGAAGCATATCGCAGTGAACCATTCCAATTCATGAAAGCTAATTTCAATCGTTCACTTAGTGAATACTGTATCCCTC
>Ga0163151_10007451_pt1 | contig 12776 bp, 6 predicted proteins | sample OliLakLV19MP5IB2_FD_145596 | JGI IMG/M metagenome (GOLD analysis project Ga0163151, IMG submission 145596) | Freshwater microbial mat bacterial communities from Lake Vanda, McMurdo Dry Valleys, Antarctica - Oligotrophic Lake LV.19.MP5.IB-2 | ecosystem: Environmental > Aquatic > Freshwater > Lake...
CGTCCGATACACCGGAAAGCAGGCAATCACTTCGGCCAAAGCAACCTGAAGGCTCAACAGAGTGAAATCGCGGCTGTGCGGGTCCCTTTCCGAAATCCGATTGGCTTCGTGGGCCAAAACGCTCAGTTCACTGGCCATTGCGGTCTCTATGATTAGCTTCTTGCTGTGGTAAATGACGTCGGCAAAGGATTTGGCGCCCTCCACAGCACGGTACAGCTTCTGGAATTCACGTCGATTTGCCGGGTTGACAAACAACCCATTGAGCAGATTGAGGAATTCGTAACCGGTCGTTCCGTCCACGTCCCAGTCCTCGCGTAACTCCTCATTTTCGGAAAGTATTTTTTCTACAACCAGATAGGGTCTGCGGGTGGGTCCGACTGCTTCGCGCAACTCCCGAAAGTACCGCTGCGGATCGAACAAGCCATCTACGTGATCCAGCCGCACGCCCGTCACGACGCCGTCCCGAATCAATGGCAGCATTGCGGTATGCGTTGCCTCGAAGACGTCGCGGTCCTCCATCCGGATGCCGGCGAGCTCATTGATATCGAAGAAGCGGCGATAATTGATCTCGTGTGTGGCGGTGCGCCATGACGACAAGCGGTACGGCTGTGCCTCCAGCAGTTGGTGCAGCATGCTGAACGAATCGGGTTGACCAACGGCGCCGTTGAATTCACGAATGTTCCGCTCGATGTGCGCGCGGACCAGTTCGGAACTCTCGAGCAGTTGAGCCAGTCGGCGTTTGGCTACCTCCTTCTCTCGCTGGCGGTTTTCGACGGCTTCGGCGCCGGTCTCTTGATATGGCGGCAAATGCTCCAGGTGAAAGAGAATGCTGAGGAACTCCGTATACTGCGGATCGCTCGGGGATAGGCGCTCGGCGAGGTCACTCATCCTGTGCCGGAGCAGAATCTGCAACTGGCGCGGGTTCAGCGGCAGGTCATGGTCGAAATAGCGCAGACTGAACAGGCCTCCGCGAAGGACGACCTGCAACTCACCGCGGGCGAGGGCCGCGCCGTATTGATCGCCGAGGATTGGCAAGAGTACTTTGTTTCGTAATTCCCGTTTGAGCGGGTGCCAATCGATATCGAAGAAACGGGCGAATGGAGAGGACGGACCGTTCTCCAATACGTCGCGCCACCACGCATTCGACGACTCGGAGATGCCCATGTGATTCGGTACGAAGTCCATGATCAGTCCCATACCGTGCTTATGCAAGCAGCTTGCGAAATGGTCCAGCGCGTGTCTCCCGGCATCCGGCCCAGCCGGTTCCGCGCCGCCCAACTCCCGGTTAACGCGGGAATAGTCGCAAATGTCGTAGCCATGACTACTGCCGGGAGTCGCTGTCAGAATCGGAGAGCAGTAAACCTCCGTAACGCCCAGCTTCGAGAGATATGGGACGATCGCAGCCGCGTCGAGCAACGTAAAGTTGCGGTTAAGCTGTAACCGGTAGGTGGACACCGGCTGCCGGTCGGGTCGTGGAGACGACATAAGCTATACACATTCCTTTCCGGCGGAGAACAACAAGACCGCGCCGGGCCGCGCGAAATGAACGTATGGAAGTTCGATGCGAGGCGGAGATGGATCCGCTGCGAACTGGTCTTCCTCGCTGGTGCAGCCTACCCGCCACGGGGAATCCGGCGGCGACTGGAATAACGGACTGTCCTGCAATTTCACACTCCCTGCCCCGAGGAAGCGAATCACCGCCAGCATTCGTTCGCCTCCCGATTCCCGGCGCAGCAAAACGACCGAATCATCGTGGGCTGCTATTTGTAATGAAGGGGATGTTCCGGCGGTGCGAAGTGCGCGATCGGTTCGTCGCAGACCCAACAGCCGGCGATAGAAGCGGAGAGTGGATTGGTGAGGCTCGCGATCCCGCTCGTCCCAACAAAGCTTACTGTTCTCAAACGTCGATATAGCCTGTGGATCAGGAATGCTCTCTCGAAGTGCCGGGTCAGCAAATGCCTTGAACTGCCCGAATTCCCGCCTCCGGCCAGCGGTGACCAGGCGGCCGAGTTCCTCATTATGATCGGTGAAGAACTGAAATGGGGATGTCGCGGCCCACTCCTGACCCATGAAGAGCAGCGGTGTCTCCGGGAGCAAAAGCAACAACGTTGTTGCCGCGCGGAAGGCAGAAAGGTCAATCGTATGGTGCAAGCGGTCGCCAAAGGCGCGGTTGCCGATTTGATCGTGATTCTGGATACAGGTGACGAAGCGTTCGTAGGCGATGCCAGCCGGATCGGAACCTCGCGGACCGCCGAAGTGGGGAGCGTATTGGCCGGAATAGAACCAACCTTGACCCGCTGTTGCAACGACGCTCCCAATGGAACCATCGAAGTCCTGAAAGTAGCCGTCGGAATCGCCGGCGAGAGCGCGGCGGATCTGGTGGTGAAGGTCGTCGGCCCAGACGGCATTCATGCCCTCCCAACCGGGGCCCGGTTTCACCATTCTCGCGAGATTACGATGATCTTCGGCGATCAAATGAATGGTGCGGCCTTCGCCGGCAAATGCGTTGCGAACGGCTTGCGTCAGGAAAGCGAGAAAATGCACGGGGCTCTCATCCACGATGGCGTGCGTGGCATCCAGACGCAGACCGTCCAGACGATATTCATGAAGCCACCGGACCGCGTTTTCGGCGAAAAACTCGCGGACTGGACCGCTCAGCGGCCCGTCGAAATTGAGCCCGTCTCCCCACGGGCTTCGATGCGCTTTTGAGTAGTAGTGCTGGCTAAAGATCCCGTGATAGGCGCCATCGGGTCCAAAGTGGTTGTAGACGACGTCGAGAAAAACAGCGAGCTTCAACTGATGCGCCCGATTCACGAAATCGCGCATTTGATCGGGAGTGCCGTAGCATCGTGCGGGCGAAAACAAACAGACGCCGTCGTAACCCCAATTGCGATTGCCCGGAAAATCGGCCACCGGCATCAGTTCCACGGCGGTAATGCCCAGCTCGGCCAGTTGGGACAACTTCGCCGCGGCGGCTGCAAAGGTCCCCTCCGGCGTGAACGTACCTATGTGCAGTTCGTAGATCACCGTTTCGTCCAGGGCTATGCCGGTCCATTCGCCTTCGGTCCAGATATAGGCATCCGGATCGATCACCGCCGAGGGCCCGTGAACGCCTTGAGGTTGAAAGCGCGATGCGGGATCTGGGAAAGGTCCGCGAGCATCCACGTGGTAAGAGTACAAGGTGCCGGGCGAGACCGCACGCACATCGGCTTGCCAAAAGCCATCGCAATCCACGTCCATCCTTATTTCCCGTCCGTCGTCGATCGTGACGTTTACCGTTTGCGCGGCCGGCGACCACACACGAAAGCGCGTGAAGTCACCCAAATAGGTAGCGCCGAGCTTTGTGGGTTCTTGTCTCACGATAAGCCTTCCTCACTGGCCTTGCGGAACACCGTCACGCCGAGAGGCGGCAAGGTTAAAACAAGGGACTGCGGCCGGCCATGCATCGCCAGGGGGGCCGACTCGACGCGTCCGTGGTTGCCTTGTCCGCTCCCGCCGTACAAACGTGCGTCGCTATTCAATTCCTCTTTCCATATGCCGGCCTCGGGGATGCCGATCCGGTAATTGTGCCGTGGAACCGGTGTGAAATTGCAGACGAATATCGTGGCGGAGCCATTTCGAGAGCGCCGCAGAAAGCTCACGACACTGTTGGCATGGTCGTCACAATCGATCCACTCAAAGCCAGCGGCCTCAAAGTCTACTTCGTAAAGAGAGGGGTCGGAACGGTAATAGGTGTTCAGATCGCGCACCCAGCGCTGCATGCCTCGATGTAGCGGACGTTGAAGGAGATGCCAATCGAGGCTGTTGTCATGATTCCATTCGCGCCACTGTCCAAACTCGCACCCCATAAACAACAACTTTTTGCCGGGGTGCCCGAACATGAACCCGTATAGAAGCCGCAGGTTTGCGAACTTCTGCCATTCATCACCCGGCATTTTGTTAAGCATTGACCCTTTGCCATGCACCACTTCGTCGTGCGAGAACGGCAGAACGAAGTTCTCGCTAGAAGCGAACGTTATGCTAAACGTGATCAGGTTTTGGTTGTGGCTGCGATAGAGCGGATCCTCGCTCATGTACAGCAATATGTCGTGCATCCAGCCCATGTTCCACTTGAAGCCAAAGCCGAGTCCGCCCAGGCATGCCGGCCGGGATACCGCCGGCCAAGCTGTCGATTCTTCCGCTATGACCGCAACGCCAGGATATTCGGCCTGCACAGCGTCGTTGATATGACGGAGGAAGGCAACAGCCTCCAGATTTTCCCGGCCGCCGTGTTCATTTGGAATCCAGTCGCCGGCATTGCGTCCGTAATCCAAATACAAGATCGAAGCCACCGCATCCACACGTAAAGCGTCAATGTGATATTTGTCCAGCCAGAAAATGGCATTGCTGAGCAGAAAATTGCGCACTTCCGCGCGGCCATAGTTAAAGATCAGCGTGCCCCAATCAGGATGCGATCCTTGCCGAGGATCGGCATGTTCGTACAGATGCGTGCCGTCGAAATAACCCAGTCCATGCTCATCTTTGGGGAAGTGCGCCGGCACCCAGTCGAGGATCACGCCGATTCCATGCTGATGCAGCGTGTCGACGAAATACATAAAGTCGTCCGGTGTGCCGTGCCGGCTGGTCGGAGCAAAATAGCTGACCGTCTGATACCCCCACGACCCGTCGAAGGGATGTTCGGAAACCGGCATAATTTCAACGTGCGTAAAGCCCATTTTGTTGACGTACGTGGCTAACTTTTGCGCTAGTTCCCGGTAGGTGAGCCAGCGGTTATTCTCCTCGGGAACTCGCATCCACGATCCGAGATGGACTTCATAAATCGACATGGCAGAACTGTTTATCGAGCGTTTCCCGCGCGCCTTTATCCAGTTTTGGTCGTTCCAGCGATAGCCATCGAGGTCCCAGATCTTCGACGCCGTCCGCGGGCGAATTTCGGCGGCGAAACCATAGGGATCGGCTTTGTCGACGAAATAGCAGTTCAATTGCGAACGCACGTGATACTTGTAGAGAGCGCCAACCGGCAGGTTCGGAATAAAGCATTCCCAGATGCCCGAATCACCGTGCGTACGCATCGGATTTGCCCGCGGATCCCACGCGTTAAAATCGCCTGTTACCGATACCGATTCCGCGTTCGGGGCCCAAACGCAAAACTCCGCGCCGGCCGTGCCATCTAAGGCTTTCAGATGGGCGCCCATTTTTTCATAGCTCCGGTAGTGTGAGCCTTCCGACATCAGATGAATATCGAATTCCGTCAAAATGCGGGTTTCCATCGGTAGCCTCCTTTTTGCACCTTGGTCTCCTCCTCCCTGACCCGAAATACGGCGACCGATCGGCCCTGCATGCGGTAGCTGTGGTCCCGCAGACGGTGAGGCTGATTCCAGATTTTGAGAGATGTATCGAGCAGACGTTCCCAGCGTTGCCCCTCCCGGTGCGGCGGAAGGATAAAGCGTGTCCGTTCATGGTGCGCATTGAAGATCAGAAAGAGCGTGTCGCCGGTAATCGGTTCTCCCATATCGTCCACGTCGTGAATTTCCGTTCCCACCAAACGGACGCCAAAGCAGCGGACGAAATGCGAATTCCAGGCCGCGTCGTCCATTTCCTCACCGTTGGCCATGATCCAGGCGATATCCGTCACACCCTGCCCTCGAATGGCGCGGCCTTCAAAGAACCGGCGTCGCGTCAGCACGGGTTGCGTACCCAGCAGGTGGATCACGTAGCTCACGAATTCGCAAAAGTCTTCCTGGTCCGGGTTTAGGTTCCAGTTGTACCAGCTGATCTCGTTGTCCTGGCAGTAAGCATTATTGTTGCCGCGCTGCGTTCGGCCAAGCTCGTCGCCCCCAAGGATCATGGGCACACCCTGAGACAGCAGCAGCGTCGCCATCAGATTCCGCTTCTGGCGCTCTCTTAACTTGCGGATCTCCGCATCGTTGGTAGGCCCTTCGGCTCCGCAGTTCCAGCTGTGTTGTGGTTCTCGCCATCGCCATTGTTCTCGCCATTGGCCCCGTTGTGCTTAGCGTTGAAACTCACCAGGTCCTGCAGCGTGAAGCCATCGTGAGCCGTTACGAAATTAATGCTGGCGTACGGACGGCGTCCGCTGCGGCCATAGAGATCACTGCTGCCAGCCAGCCGAGTTGCCATCTCCGACACCAGGCCGTCGTCGCCTTTCCAGAATCGCCGCACAGCGTCGCGGTATTTGCCGTTCCATTCGGTCCAGCCCACTGGGAAATTGCCCACCTGATAACCGCCCTCACCCAGATCCCAGGGTTCGGCGATAAGTTTTACTTGTGAGATCACGGGATCCTGGTGTACCAGATCGAAAAAGGCGCTCAACCGGTCCACCTCGTGTAGTTCGCGGGCCAGCGCGCTGGCCAAATCAAATCGGAAACCGTCAACGCGCATCTCCAGCACCCAATAACGCAGGCTGTCCATAATCAGCTGCAGCACACGCGGATGCCGCATGTTCAGGGTGTTTCCACATCCTGTGTAGTCCATGTAGAAGCGCGGCCGCCCCGGCGCGGGACGATAATATGCCGCGTTGTCGATGCCACGAAACGACAAGGTGGGACCCAACTGATTGCCTTCGGCGGTGTGATTGTAGACCACGTCCAGAATCACTTCTATTCCGGCCGAGTGCAGATTTCGCACCATGGTCTTAAATTCGCGTACCGATGCGTTCGGCGTGGGTGCCGCAGCATACCGGCTATCGGGGGCAAAGAACGCGCTTGTATTGTAGCCCCAATAGTTCTTTAGTCCGCGTTCCACCAGATGGCGGTCGTAGGCATGGTGATGTACCGGCATCAATTCGACCGCCGTGATGCCTAATCTCTGCAAGTGCCGCACGAAGGGCTCTGAGCCCAGGCCGGCGTATGTCCCTCGCAGTCTTTCCGGCACCTCAGGATGCAGAATGGTCGCGCCGCGTACGTGCGCTTCGTAGATCACCGTTTTGTGCCAGGGAGTGCGCGGCGCAGTGTCGTTTCCCCACGTAAATGCTCCATCCACCACCGTGCCAAGCATGCAACAATCGGCGTTGTCGCGAACATCGAAGGAGAGATCCGCTGCCGGATCCCCAATCCGGTACCCATACATCGTGTCGCTCCAGCGCACGGTGCGCCCTACCGCCTTCGTGTATGGCTCGATCACCACTTTGTTTGGATTGAATCGATGCCCGCGTTCCGGATCATACGGACCGTAAACGCGAAATCCGAAGAGCTGTCCCGGCAGAATTCCAGGGAGGTAGCCATGCCAGATTTGATCGGTCCGTTCGGGCAACGCGATTCGGACCGACTCCTGGGTGGACTCGGGTGAGTCGAACAGGCATAGATGGACCCCGGTGGCGTGTTCGGAGAACACTGCGAAGTTGACTCCCGCACCGTTCCAAGTAGCGCCTAACGGATACGGATTTCCGGGCCGGATCTTCATAGTCCCGCTGTTGTGCATTTGCCGATCAGAGGTAATAGTCAAAATCGCGCTCCGTCCGGGATTTCCTGCGTAACTGGAGAACATGCAAGGGTTGCAGTACGCTCAGCTCGACGTAATTCCGCGGACCGTTCCATAGATAGCGGCCCCCACCCAGCAAATCGTGCGCTTGATATGGAACGCCGCTTTCAATGCGTAGCGACGGCAAGTCCAGGTTGGTCCAACCCGCCTGCCCGTGGCCAGAATCAAGATTGACGACGACCACGATGACGTTGGCGCCGTCCGCTGTCACCTTGCTGTAGCAAATCATCAGCGGATTATCGATCTCATGGAACTGAAGGTTCCAGCTCTCCTGCAGTGCGAGGTTTTCCTTACGAATCGCGTTTATCCGGGCGATGTAGTCGCGCAGACTCCACGCGGAACCTAAGTCTGGTGACTGAATTTCGTACTTTTCGGAATTGAGATATTCCTCGCTGCCGGATGTGCGCGGTTCGCTGTGGCAAAGCTCGAATGCAGGCCCGTAAATGCCATAGCTGGCACCTAAAGTAGCCGCCAGTCCAATGCGAATCATGAAGCCTGCGCGACCGCCCAGTTGCAGGTACTCCGGCAATATATCGGGCGTATTGGGCCAAAGATTGGGCCGGAAATATTCCCTGCTGGGGGAAGCCGTAAGTTCGGTAAGGTATTGCGTTAGTTCCTCCTTCGTATTGCGCCAGGTGAAGTATGTATAGGACTGAGCGAATCCCAACTTCGCCAGCCGTCCCATCACCTTTGGGCGGGTAAAAGCTTCCGCCAGAAAGATAGCGTCCGGAAATTGCTGCCGGACGCTGTCAATCATCCATTCCCAGAAGGGGAAGGCCTTTGTGTGCGGATTATCCACGCGAAAAATGCGAATATCCTGTCCGGCCCAGAACAGCACTACATCCAGGAGCGCCTGCCACAGCGATCGCCACGATTCGGTTTCAAAATCGATCGGATAGATGTCCTGATACTTCTTCGGAGGATTCTCAGCGTATTGAATCGTCCCGTCGGGGCGCTGGCGAAACCATTCCGGATGCTCGCTTACCCAGGGATGATCCGGTGAACACTGGAAGGCCAGGTCAATCGCAATCTCCAAACCAAGCTCCGTTGCCGAAACCACCAGCTTCCGGAAGTCGTCAAAAGTGCCGAGTGCGGGTTCGATCGCCGTATGCCCACCATGGTAGCTTCCGATTGCCCATGGGCTACCGACGTCGCCAGGCTGGGCGGTCTCCGCGTTGTTCTTTCCCTTGCGTTTGGTCGTGCCGATGGGGTGGATGGGCGGAAGATACAAAACATCGAAGCCCATCTTCGATATGTACGGCAGGGATGCCACGCAATCGGCGAAGGTGCCGTGCCGGCCATGCTCGCCTGAACGAGATCGGGGGAACATTTCATACCAGGCACCGGTTCGCGCGCGGAGGCGTTCGGCTACCACGGCCAAATTCTTGTAATAACGGGCGGCATGGTTCCGGTCTGGATATCGGGTGACCAGCACGGTCAATTCAGAGTCCAATCCCAGCGAATGGGCTTGTGAATTCTCCGCGCAGGATTCCAGGCGTATAGCCCATTCGGATAGGATCACGGCGTCGGTCCCGGCCGCGCGGGAGGATGCATTGTCAACGATCCGAGCTCCGATCAATAGGTCGGTTGGATCGCTCTGTCCTGCTTGAATCCGTTTTTGAAGATTCCTTTGCCAGGTCGTAAAGTGATCCACCCAGCCTTCCACCGTGTACCAATAGCGGCCGAGTTCGGTGACAGGGAAGGCGGCGCGCCAGCGATCATTTCCCAGCGAAAGCATCGGGACCTCGCTCCACTGGTGGTCCCGCTCGTGCCGGAACCGCAACACGCACGCGATAGCGTCGTGCCCATCGGCGAAGACATCGGCCTCCACCGTGACCGTCTCTCCACAGACGCGCTTGATGGGAAATCGCCCGCCGTCTACTTCAGGGAGGACGCCCTCGATCACAACTCGGATTTGGCCCGACTCGACTCCGGCTATAAAATTCCCGGTCGTTTTCGTCATCCAGCCTCCGTTCGATCCGATTGCTGCGCGCTGTCTCCTGCGAACTGCTCAACCACATGATCCGCCCAGTCCAGACTCACCCCCTGGTCGAGAGCCGTAGCCACCACGCGTTCAGGTGTTCCTAGATCGTTCCAGGAGACCGAATCCATCCGTAACACTAGGAGGTGTTCAACCTCCGACGGCAAAATCCGTCGTGATAGATCCATCGCTGGCATGCGCTGATAAAGGCTGCCAGGTATTTTCAACTCGGCGCCATTCCATGGCGGAGCGTCCCGCAACACCTCCATCAACTGCGGCGCCGAGCGCTGAAACATTGCCAGGAACGAACGAACACTTCCCACCATAACGAATGTGTTCCACAGCGAGCCTTGCTCAAACATCTGCCGGGCGGTTCCTGGCGGCGGTTTCTCGAAAAAGGCCCGCACTGTGAACAGCGATTTATGTTCGCCCTCGGCAGGGCCGAGCTCGATCCAACCGTACTCGGTTTCAGGCCTGTCCGGAAGGGCACCTAAAAGTACAATAGAGGCGGGTCGAAGTGCTGCACATGAGAACGCCGTCTCCAACTCTTTCGTAAACGACTCTTGATCCGAATAGTAGTGATCGGAGGGTAGGATTACAACGGTCGCGTCTGGGTCGCGTCTGAAGATGCTTAGGATGCAATGGGCGACTGGGGGCGCCGTTCCCCTGTTCGACGGCTGAACGATGCACCGGTCCATACAGAGTTCGGGCTCGGCCGCGAACCACTTCCCTTGATCGCCATTGAGCGACACCAGTACCTGTTCCGGGGGGATGGACTGCCCGGCACGCCGCAGCGTCTCCCCAAGCTGCGTTTCCGTACCCAGGAGGGGACAAAACTGCTTTGGCCGTTCATCGCCGGCGATTAAGCTGGCCAGCGCCTTGAGCCGCGATCCCTCACCACCGGCCAAAATTACACCCCACCGGCCGTTTGGGCAGTTCGAGGCCGACGCCTCCACTTTGTTTGTTTGGGTCTCACTCACTTTGTCTCCTAAAATCAATTTTGGAAAAGTGTCTCTCGATAGCTCGCGGCATTGGCAATGCTCGCCGCGTTCAGCTTCAAGTCGTTGCTATGTTATGAGTTTACGTTCTTCGCTGAATGAGCAACATCCCTAAAACCCACCATAAATTTTGACAACATCTACCAGTTGCGACGACCTGGGGCTAGCGCAGCTCGTCAGTTGCAGTGGCTCATAGTCCGAAAGCGAGGCCGGTTTCCCTATGCACCGGAATACTGGCGGACGCTCGTGAGTTCTGAGGCCGACTTTGCCACTCCTTTCTTGAATCTCTGGGCGAAATGAACAGGCCGAGACGAGTCTGGAAACCAGGTGGACTTTGGCATAGTCGAATTCAGTCGCCATTAAGATTCTTTGTTGTCGACTGTCAACGCCATGATGTTGGAGCACTTCGAGTCAACTCAGCGATAGCTGGATGCCTGGATCTCGAATAATTTTGCGTACTGTCCGTCGGCCTTTAGAAGTTCTTCGTGGGTTCCATCTTCTGCAATCTTGCCCTCACAAACTAGCAGGATACGGTCCGCCATTCTCACCGTCGAGAGTCTGTGGGAGATGAAGATCGCCATTCGATCCTTTGTAAGTTCGGCGAAATTCGCAAAGACCTCCGACTCGGCCAGCGGGTCCAATGCCGCCGTCGGCTCATCGAGAATTACAATCTGCGCGTCGCGTAAAAATGCGCGGGCCAAGGCAATTCGTTGCCACTGGCCGCCAGACAGGTCAATTCCGCCTTCGAATTTCCGGCCGAGCATCTGGTCCAGTTTTGCCGGGAGAGTCTCGACCAATTCCGCGGCATTGCTCCTTCGACACGCTTCCCATAGGCCTTCGTCGTCATGTACGCGCGAAATGTCACCGGCTGCGATATTCTCTCTGGCCGAAAAATCGTAGCGAACGAAATCCTGGAATACGATGCCTATCTCCTTGCGAAGCGCGTCCAGATCGTATTCCTTCAGGTCTCTTCCGTCCAGCAGAATGCGGCCCTCTTCGGGATCGTAGAGCCGGGTCATCAACTTTACCATCGTAGTCTTGCCTTCCCCGTTCTCACCTACTATGGCGATCCGCTGCCCCCGGTTGATTCGGAGAGACAGATTACTGAGGATTGGCTTGTCGTTTCCCGGATAACGGAACGTGACGTTCTGAAACTCAATTCCGTACTGAATGGGCTGCGGGAGGTCGGCGAGCGAGGCGGCCGAATTCATGCTGGACTTTTCCGCAAAAAAACGAATCAAATCCTGGAGGAAAAGCGATTGATCGGCGATATCGGAAAAGAGGGAGAAGATGGTCTGCAAGTGACCGTTCGCGCCGGCGATAGCTCCCGCCGTGAAGATAAAGGTCCCCTGGCTGATCCGTTGTAAGAATGCCTCGTTCACAAGGTACGCGTAGCTTCCGTAGTAACCGGCGGCGGACACGATTGCAAAAGCCGCTCCCCAAACAACGCGTCGAGCGGCAAGCAACCGATTTCTCTCAATAATGTCTGAAGATAGATCCAGGTATTTTGCTTCTAGATGAGCGGCCAGAGCGAACACTTTGACTTCCTTGGCGGCCTGGCTTCCACTGCCCAGAGCGAGGAAATACTCCATCGCCCGGCGCGCCGGTGTAAGCGCGGAGGCTTGGGTATAACCCAGGAACGCGAAATAGCTTTCCACCAGGAATGCGGGAACGACGCAAACGATTAGAATCAACAATAGCCAGGGGTAGTAATAAAGGATTCCGCCAGCCAGGGATAGAAGCATGACAGCTCGCTGCAGGAGCCATCCGGCCGAGGTGAGCATGCTGATACGATCGGTGGTCTGCGCGCGGGCGCGCTCCAGCAGGTCGTGGAAGGCAGGGTCCTCGAAGCTTCGCAGGTCGAGCGTAGCGGCGTGGCGCATGATTTTGAGGCCCAGGCTGTGGCTGAACCGGTCGGAGATCAAGCTATCGAGGTAGTCGACGGCTCGTCCGATCACCTGTGAAATCGCGGCGAGTGCGAATTCGATACCGACCCAGAGCCAAACGACGGATGAGTCAACAGGCTGACCCTTGGCGACGGCGGTGATGAGGTCGATGATCTGCCTGGCAACGTAAAGCATCCCCAGTGGGGCCAATCCGCTCAAGATCCTCAAAACAATCGTCCAGCCGACCGCGGCAGGGGCCGAATCCCAAAGCACATGCCACAGCTTCGGACGGATCTTCCCCCACGGAATTTGACGTAAGCTGCTGCGATCATTAGCGTTAGATGTTGTTTTGGCAGTTGTAACGTAGTCATGTATGTATTGTTATTGATATTGCTTTGTGGCGCTAGTTGTTAT